>Ga0187862_10004860_pt1 | contig 12567 bp, 12 predicted proteins | sample June2016WEW_10_1_FD_133003 | JGI IMG/M metagenome (GOLD analysis project Ga0187862, IMG submission 133003) | Peatland microbial communities from SPRUCE experiment site at the Marcell Experimental Forest, Minnesota, USA - June2016WEW_10_150 | ecosystem: Environmental > Terrestrial > Soil >...
CCGGCGAATTTGCGCGATCCCACGCGCTCGCCAATCTTCGCGAGCGCATCTTTCTGCGCCGCGCTGAATTCAAACTCAAACGGGGACTGCCGCGGCTTAAGCTTTGAAAATTTGACCCCGGAAGCCGTGAAGTCCTGCGCCTCATCGACAAGTTCGATCAACCCGCGCCGCACCAAAGTGCCAAGCGTAGAGCAAGGCACATCCAATCCCCGCAAAGCCTGGACCGGCAAGCGCCCGCCGGAAGCAGCGAGCGTCTCAATCAAGCTTCGCTGGTTCTCGTTGAGCTTCTTTGCCGTGCTCGTGTGGGGACGGGCGCCTCGCGAGCCTGCCCGTTTTGCTGAAGCCCCGAGCGAAGCCGAGGGGGAAGCCGAAGGGTCCAGCGGAGGCGAAGCCTCCACCCGCTCCTCGGCTGCCAACAGCACCGCGACCTTGACCAGCCGCGCCGCATCCCGAGCCGCCGACACATCCTCTCGCGCAATCCACTTCTTCCGCGCCATCCCAGAGAGCAGCGCCCGCCCCACTCGCGTCGCCCCGCGCAATCTCTCTTCGCGTACGCTCTCCTGCTCCGCCAAGTAATCAAGCACGCGAAACTCAACCAGTTGCTCGTCCGGAGTCCGCTTCGACCTCGCCGGAGACCCCGACATCCCCGCCAGATGCAGCGCCATACGCCCCTGATCGGTGATGCGGTACGCGACCGAGCGTTTAAACTCGGCGGAGAGCGGCAGCATGGTGCGAAACACTTCGCCCACCGGTGCGAGATAGTAGTCGGCAATCCACTTCCCCAGTTTCAGCAGTTGTTCATCGAGAACCGGAGAGAGGTCGAGCGCTTCAACTACCTTCTTGGTCTTAACTTGCGGCAGACGGTCATGCAACTCCACCACAATGCCCGAGAGCCGTTGCTGCCGGAACGGCACCAGCACGCGCCCGCCCACCACCGGCTCCATGCCCGGAGGGATGGCATAGGTAAACACCATGTCAAGCGGCACGGCGAGAGCGACGTCGCAGAAGAGGGGCATGTAGTGAAGAAAGACCTACAACTTGTCATTCTGAGCGTAGCAGAACGATCCGCGAAGCGGATCGCCTTGCGGAGTCGAAGGACCCCTATACCCTTTGCGCCATCCAGATCGGGTCAGGGAATTCTCACCACAAACCCGGCTTACTCCATGCGCTCGATGGAATCGCGCAGTCCCTTGTGAGAACTCCCTGCGGCAGCGCGGACAGCGTTTCGCGGAGTAGCGGTCCTTCGACTCCGCCGGGCCACGCGCTTCGCGCCTGGCTCGGCTCCGCTCAGGATGACAAATTTTGAAGATGGGTCGAAGATCCCTAACCGTTTTCCCGATCTCCGTGCGACGGCGGCCGCGAAACAACCAAGAAATGAACCTCATCACCCGAGTCGTTCCTCATCTGGTGCGAAGTGCCCGCCGGAATCCAAATCCCCTCTCCGGCAGTCAGCACCATTGCGCGCCCATCCACTTCCATGACAGCCTCGCCCGCAAGAATGTAGAAGAACTGCTGCGCGTGATGATGGAAGTGGCGAACCTCCGCCGCGCCCGCCGGCATGCGCTCCTGAATCACGCTCAGTTGCGAATTCCTCACCAGGTGCCAGCCATCACAGCCCTTGCCCCAGACGTAATGCTCGGCGGTTGCTTTGCGGATTGCGTTGATGTCGAATGTCATGTTCACAGCGAAACGGCGAACCTCGTTCCGCTGGACGGACGAATGCGTCCGTCCCTACGTGGTTGCTTTCGGCGCCTTCAGTCCCAGCTCCTTCATCACCATCTGCAAGTCCTTCCACGCCTCGCCCTTCTGCCGCGGATCGCGCAGCAGAAACGCTGGATGGTAAGTGACCGCCAGCTTGCATCCATCCCAGTTAGGGTCGTTGGTACGAACCCCCGTCGGCCTGAATTCATAAAAGCGCCCGCGCAATTGCATCATCGAAGCACTCATTGCCAGCAGCGTTTTCGCCGCAACCGCTCCGAGCGCGACCACCACCTTCGGCTTGACCACCGCGATCTGCCGCATCAGAAACGGAGAACACGTCTCGCACTCCTCGCGCTCCGGCGTGCGATTGCCCGGTGGGCGGCACTTCACGATGTTCGCTATATACACCTGCTCGCGCGAAATCCCCATCGCCTTGATCATGTTGTTGAGCAGTTGCCCGGCTCGCCCCACGAAGGGTTCGCCCTGCGCGTCTTCATCGGCGCCCGGCCCCTCACCCACAAACATCAACTCCGCCTTCGGATTCCCCACGCCAAACACAATCTGTTTCCGTCCCTGCTTATGCAGCACGCAGCGCGTGCAATCGCCCAGGTCTTCACGAATAATCTTCAGCGCCTTCACCGGATCGCCCACACTCTGCTCGGGCTTCAGCGCGATCACCTCAAAAATATTCTCGTCATCGTGAATTGCAACTGGCCTTGCGACCGCCGCAGCCTTCCGTGGACTCATTTCTTCTCCTGGCTCAAGTGTGTGCTCCAAAATCCTGGTTCCCGCTTCGTCCACCGCAATCAACGCCGCTACTTCCCCCGCGTGTTCCGACGGCGGACGCCGGTAAAAATCGTAAATCCCCATTTCGTTGTAATAGCGAATGCGCGCGGCGAGTGCGCGGCGGAGTTCAGGGTCAAGAGTGCGGGGCATTGCGGATAAGGATAACAACTTTTCACGACAGAGACACAGAGTCGCAGAGAAACAAGAAGAAAAAAGACTTGCCTTTCTCCGTTCCTCTGTGACTCCGTGGTGGGTTTTGTTAGCGGGCAGCCACGCCGCTGCGCTTCCGCAGCTTCACAACCTGATCAAGCACGCGCTGAGCCACTTCCCATTTCGAGGTTTCGGGAACCTCGACGACTTCACTTTGCGAGATGATCGTGACCGCGTTGCGGTCGGAATCAAAGCCAATGCCCTCGCGCGAAACGTCATTCACGACGATTGCGTCGAGCGACTTCGACGCCAGCTTCTTGCGCGCATTTTCCAGCACGTTTTCCGTCTCGGCGGCAAATCCCACGACCACCTGTGAAGTCTTCCGGCGCGCCACTGCCGTCAGAATATCCGCCGTCGGTTCCAGTTCCAGCGTCATCTCGCCCTTGCGCTTGATCTTTTGCTCCGCCGCTGCTTTTGGCCGGAAGTCCGCCACCGCCGCCGTTTTGATCACCACCGTGGCTTCGGGCAGCAATTTCAAAACCGCCGCCAGCATCTCTTCCGCGGTCTCGACCGGCGTCACTTCCGCCGCTCCCGGAGCCGCGATCGCGGTCGGCCCGCTCACCAGCAGCACGCGCGCTCCGCGCCGCAGCGCCGCCTCGGCAATGGCATAGCCCATGCGCCCGCTCGACCGGTTCGTCAAATACCGCACCGGATCGATCTTTTCCCGCGTCGGCCCCGCCGTCACCAGCACGGTTTCGCCCGCCAGATTCTGCGCGGCGCCCAGCGCTTCCATCACCGCCGCGACAATCGCTTCGTTCTCCGCCAGTCGTCCAGCACCGGTCATCCCGCAGGCCAGATAACCCTGGCCGGGCTCCACGATGCGAACCCCGCGCCGGCGCAGAATCTCCAGATTCGCCTGCGTGGCCGCGTGATTCCACATGTTGACGTTCATCGCCGGGGCCACGACCACCGGAGCGGTGGTCGCGAGATAAAGAGTACTCAGAAAGTCGTTGGCAATTCCCTGCGCAAAGCGCGCCAGCACATCGGCCGTTGCCGGAGCCACCACGAGCGCATCAATCGCCTGCGCAATGGCAATATGCTCGATCGCTGACTCGACATTCGCCGGTTCGGCTTCGGAACCAGACGCGGAGCCGAACATATCAGTGATAACTTTTTCTCCAGAGAGCGCTGCGAAGGTAAGAGGACGAACGAACTCCTGCGCCGCACGGGTCATCACGACTTGCACGGCAATGCCGCGGTCTTGCAGCAGGCGCACGATTTCCGCCGCCTTATAAGCTGCAATCCCACCGGACACGCCCAGCGCAATCTTCATAGCAGGAAGACGGCGGCCATGGCTTCAAGATCCAGTCCAGCCCAGCCCCGCCTACAGAATTGATGCCGCCACCGCGAGCGCGATTCAACCCCGCGTCGCCCGCGGCGGAGACGGGGCAAGCCCCGTCTCTACCCGAAATATCTCTACGCGTCTTCCGGGAACACCTTGTTGAGAATCTCGCTAGCCGCCACTACGGGCAACTTCGGAACCTCCGGAATCAGCCATTTCACCTTGCCAGCCTTAATTTCATCCTGCGCGATGCGGCAGGGTTTGCGCGATCCGGTATCGATCACCGGCGGCGCGCCGCCTTGCAGTTGCCGTGCCCGCCGCGCCGCTACCAGAATGTACCGGTAGTTACTGTCGAACCCTTCAATCAGCTTCATACTCTCTCCCCTGAAACTTCAAATGCCCTTGGCCACCTGCGGGTTGAACGAAGCCAGAATCGGCTGCACCCGCTCCCGCGATTCTTCCAGCCGGCAAGCTTGTGCGGCCGCCACTCGCCGCGCTTCTTCCCCGGAAGGTCGCGCCCCGCTGCGCAGCAACCGTTCCGCCAACACTATGTCCTTCAGTTGGTCCGCCGATTGCTCCAGCAGGTTGTTAACTAAAATGTAGTCGTATTTCGAGTAATTCTCAATCTCACGCCGGGCCGTGTCCAACCGGCGACGAATTACTGCCTCCGAATCCAGGGCCCGGGCCCGCAGTCGCTCTTCCAGTTCCTTCCGGTTCGGCGGGAGAATAAATATGCTTACCGCGTCGGGAATCCTCCGTTTGACCTGGCTCGCCCCCTGCACATCGATGTCCAACAGCAGGTCGTTGCCGTGCTCCTCCGCCTCGCGCAGAAACCGACGCGCCGTACCGTAGTAGTTTCCAAACACGTCGGCGTGCTCCAGGAACTCATCGGCCGCGATCATCGCTTCAAATTGTTTTCTGGAGACAAAAAAATATTCTTTGCCATTCTGTTCGCTTCCACGCGGCGGGCGCGTGGTGTAGGAAACCGAGAAGTCCAAGTTACGAACCATCTTGAACAGTTTGCCCACCAGCGTGGATTTACCCGAACCCGACGGTGCAGAAATAATGTAGACGATGCTCATTCCAGGTTCTGCACCTGTTCCCGCGATTTCTCGATCTCCGACTTCATCAGCAGACCCATCTCGGTAATCTTCAACGCCTCGCCCGCCAGGCCTGAAGTTTTCGAAAGCAGCGTGTTGGCTTCGCGGTTCATTTCCTGCAGCAGGAAGTCCAGTTTCTTGCCCACTTCGCCGCCCTGGTCGAGAAAACCGAGAAAATGTTTCACGTGCGCATTCAGCCGCACCAGTTCTTCCTGGATGTCGCTGCGATCCACCAGCACCGCCACTTCTTGAAGGACCCGTTCTTTGTCCACCTGTGCGCCCAGCAATTCCGCCATGCGCGACTGCAGCCGTTCCGAATAGCTGCGCAGAATCGTGCTGCGATAAGCTTCCACGCCCGACGCCGCCTTTTCCAGACTGGCCATGCGGGCGCGCAACTCCGTGCTGATGCTCCGGCCTTCTTCTTCGCGCATTTCATTCAGCTTGGAAAGCGCTTCTTCGACTCGCGCCATCACCACGTTCTCCAATTCGTCACCCGATTTCTCGGCTCCGGAATCCATCGCACCCGGCATCCTCAGAACCACGTTCAGATCGGGTTCACCCTCGACCCCGAATTCATCGGCGGCCGCGCGGAACGCCTCCACGTAACCGGCAATCAGCTGCCGGTTCAACGCAACTCCGTTCGTGCCCGAGCGATCCAGGTTCAGAATCACTTCCACGTGGCCGCGAGCCATCTTTTCTTTCAGCATCCGGCGCAGCTTCATTTCCAGCGCGTCGGTATCGGACGGCAGCCGGAAGTGAAGATCCAGAAAACGATGATTCACGGCTTTCAGCGATAGCGCAAACGCCAGTTGGGCATTGACCTGCCCTTTGATCTGCGCGAATCCCGTCATCGAACGAAGTGGCATAAAAGTTCCAGGTTTCAAGGTTTCAGAGTTTCAAGGTTTCAAGGTGAAAAACTTCGCAGCCGATATGAGCCGTCGCAATCTCGGACACTTTACGCTGAAACCTTGCAACCTTGAAACTTTGAAACCTTCTTACGTGGTCACTGCCTTCGGCGCATCCGCCTCGGCAAACTGCAATTCGTAAAGCCGCCGGTAGGTGCCCACCTTCTGCATCAGCTCTTCATGCGCGCCAATGTCGCTGATCGTGCCGTTATCGAGTACGACTATGCGATCCGCGCGGCGCACCGTCGAGAGCCGATGCGCAATCACAAACACAGTACGCCCAGTCATCAGATTTTGCAGTGCCGCTTGCACCAGCGCCTCGGACTCGCTGTCCAGCGCCGACGTCGCTTCATCCAGAATCAGAATTGGCGCATTTTTCAGGATCGCGCGCGCAATCGCGATGCGCTGCCGCTCTCCGCCCGAAAGCCGCACCCCGCGCTCCCCGATCATGGTGTTGTACCCTTCCGGAAGCCCGTGAATGAATTCATACGCATGCGCCGCCCGGGCCGCTTCTTCCACCCGCTTCTGCGACACATGGGGCTGGCCGTAGGCGATATTGTTTCTTACCGTGTCGTTAAACAACACCGTCTCCTGCGTGACAATTCCGATCTGCGAGCGCAGCGACTCCAGGGTCACATCCCGCACATCGCTGTCGTCAATCAGAATGCGCCCGCCGCTGACGTCAAAGAAGCGCGGAATCAGGTGCACCAGCGTGCTCTTGCCCGCGCCGCTCGATCCCACCACCGCCAGCACCTCGCCCGCCTTCACTTCCAGATTGATGCCATGCAGCACAGCCGGCGAACCCCCGGCATTGTCATTGGAATTGGAATAAGAGAAAGACACGTCCGCAAACCGGATCGCGCGCGCAAACTTCCCCATCCGCTTGGCTGCGGGCTTCTCGCGAACTTCGTCTTCCATATCCATGAAACGGAAAATCTCCGACGACGCGCCCACCGCCTGCTGAAAATTATTGTTGAACTGCGCGAACTTGCGCACCGGGTCGTACAGCTTGAAGACCGCCACAATGAAAGCTAGAAATGTTCCCGCCGTGAAAACGTGGTGGTTAATCCGGTCCCTGCCCATCAGTATCAATAGGGCAATGGCGATCGAGCCTAGAATATCCATTAATGGAGAACTGATGGCAAACGCCGCCACCAGCCGCAGATTTGCCCGGAACAGCCGTCGCGCGGCGGCGCGGAAGCGCCCCACTTCCCAGTTCTCCATGCCAAACGCCTTGACGATCCGGTTCCCGGTAATCGTCTCGTGCAGAATGTTCTGGATCTCAGCCAGCTTATCCTGCCCGCCCCGCGTCGTGCTGCGTACTTGCCGCCCGATTTTTCTCGACGAGTACAGAATCACGGGAAGGAAAAGCAGCAACACCCACGCCAGCTTCCCTCCGAGCTCAACCACCACCGCCGCAATAAATACAAATGTAAAAAACTGCTGCAGGAATTCTGCCAGCACACTCGACATCGCGAATTGCACCTTCTCGATATCGTTGACGATCGTCGAGAGCAGCGTGCCGGTTGTGTGCTTGGTGAAAAACGCCGCCGAACTCCGCAGGATCGCGTTATACAAATCGTCTCGCAGGTCCGTGATCATGCCAAAACCGGCGTAGTTTACGAGGAGAGTCCCCGCGTAATCGAAGATCCCTTTCAATACCGTGGCTGCCACCAGCGCGAAGGCCACCATCGTCCATGGATTGTGAAAGTGGGATGGAACCAGTTGTTGCAGATCAAGAAAGCGCTCGCTGCCTGGCAGCTTGAACAACGGAATGGTCTTTTCCTGGGAGCCGGGCTTCAATACGCTATCGAAAATTGGACCGATCAGCAGAACCCGGCCCGCATCCAGCAGCCCGACCATCGCCATCAGCATCACCGACGCCAGAAACTGCCACCAATAAGGCAATACGTAGTGCAACAGGCGGGTAATGGGGCGAAGCGGACGGGCCATCGCTGGTGTTCCTTCACTCTTCGCGCCCGCCACTGTCGAGGTTGCCATGCGTGTAAGGCTCAATTCTACATGTGATTCCCCGTAGAGATTGTGTGGAAGCGGGGCTATGCGCCGCTGGGACGAGGCTGAGCCCGGTCCCCACACAATTTCAGCCGGCTACCTACTTCGGACTGTCCCGATGCACGACCTTCACTTTGTATCCCGCTTTACGCAGCCGCTTGCCCACATCTTCGGCGATCATCACCGAGCGGTGCTGGCCGCCCGTGCATCCGAAGCTGATGGTCAGGTAGCTTTTTCCCTCGCGAATGTAGTGGGGCAGCAGGTAGATCAGCAGTTCCGAAATCCGGTTAATGAATTCCTGTGTCTGCGGAAACGATCGGATATATCTCGCAACGCGAGGATCGCGTCCCGTCAGCGCCCGAAACTCCGGCACAAAATGCGGATTGGGTAGAAAGCGCACATCGAACACCAGGTCGGCATCGTCCGGCACACCGTGTTTGTATCCGAAACTCACGCACGAGACCAGAATCGTCTGCTGGCTCCCGGAGTGCTGTTTAAACCGATCAGTCAGGTGCGCCCGCAGTTCGTGGACATTGAATTTGGAGGTGTCGATGACCAGGTCGGCAATCTTGCGAATCGCCCGCAGATGCCGCCGTTCGGCCCCAAGCGATGCCCGCACCGTGGTGCCCGTCCCCAGCGGATGCGGCCGCCTCGTCTCGCTGTAGCGCCGCAGCAACGCGGCGTCACTCGCTTCCAGATAAATCACCCGCGTCGGTATCGTCCGCTTCACCGACTTCACAATCGCCGGCAGCTTTTCCAGTTGCGTCCCCTCGCGCACATCCACCACCAGCGCGGTGCGCGGAATCTCTCCCGATTGCAGCGCCAGCTCGGCAAATCGCGGAATCAGCTCCACCGGCAGATTGTCCACGCAGTAGTAGCCAAGATCTTCGAAGGCTTTCAGAGCCGAAGCCTTCCCCGACCCGCTCATGCCGGTAATGATGACCAACTCCGCCGCGTGGGCCTCTGCCTTACGCCCGCGAGCCTTTCCCACCGCCAAGGGCTTTCTCGCCGCGGGCCTGACCTTCTTGGGTTTGCTGCGCAGGGGCATTCCAGAAATCTTAGCAGAAGGAGTGAAGCGGAGAAGGGTGCCCCTGAGAGAGCGCAAGGCGCCTTTCAATAGCTTGATAGGGAATCATCCCAACCGGCAAGCAGACGCCCGGTTGCCAGGTCAGGACCCGGATCAGGCGGACCGTTGCCTCTGCGAAGCGAGCCACGCCTCGGCCTCACTGGTAGCTCGGAAGACGCAGATCGCGCGAAAATAACCCTGCACCATGACTTCAAACATTCTCAGCATGCCGAAAAGCGCGTCTCTGACTGCCACTATGGCGCAAGCATCGAACCGAACGTTCTGCAGCGTCTTCAGTTCAAGGGAAATAGCGCGAATCTGGTTGCTGTTCGGTAAGGAATCTACCTGACTCAGGTCCAACAGGACGTCAAGGCGTTCCGCGCACTCGGGATCGCGCTCCAATTCCCGAAAATGATCGATCACTTCGGCAAGCGTCACCATCCCCGTGCACTGGGTCCGAATGACTCTTTCCTTAGTGTCGATGGTGTACTTCACAGGCATGCCACAACTCCTCTTGCAGGAGGTCACAACCTCGGAAAACCACGCTAGGATTTCTCCCCCACGGACTAGCGCTCGGTCAAAATATAATCACGAGTCTTGATTTGGTGGGCGCAGTAGGATTTGAACCTACGACTTCCACCGTGTGAGGATGGCACTCTACCGCTGAGTTATGCGCCCACTTTTCTGCTGATTTGTTATTGTAACAAATCGTGCCAGCCCTTTCGGCATCCAACCCCCCTCTTGACCACCTCCCCAGCTCCCGATAGCCTCTTTCTATCGCCCTTTCATGTCCGCTTCCGACATTCCCGAGGCTCGACCCGTAACTGATTCACGGGAAAACACTTCCGCGCGCCTTCCTGCCTCCGGAGACGCGCAACTTTGTCCCTCGAATGGGGTTTCTACCAGTGTGAGCAGCGTAGCCATTGATCGTGGGCTGCTGAATTTTGCGGGAGCGTCGTCTTCGTCTACGCCCGATGCCATGGCAAATAGCGAAGCCGTTTCCGACGTCGACGTGATGCTGCGGGTGAAGACGGGCGACGAGTCCGCCTTCTCGTATCTGGTGCAGAAATATCGCCGCCCGATGGTCGGTTTCATGTACCGCTTGTGCCACAACCCGTCGACCGCCGAGGAACTGGCGCAGGAAGTGTTTTTGCGCGTCTACCGTTCGCGCACCAGTTACGAGCCGAGCGCGAAGTTCACGACCTGGCTGTATCGCATCGCCACCAACCTGGCCGTCAACCACGCGCGCGATACCCGCCACGAGCGTCCGGAAAATACCGTGCGTCTCGATGAACCCGATCAGGAAACCGGCACAACGCCCGACCTGGCCGACGATTCGCTCAGCGCGGAAGAGCAGATCTTGAAGCAGGAGCGGCTGGCCGCCATCCGCAGCAAAGTGAATGCGCTGCCAGAACGCCAGCGCGTGGCCGTCATCATGCACAAGTATCAGCAGATGGATTATCGCGAGATTGCGGGCGTGCTCAAACTGAGCGAGTCCGCCACCAAGTCGTTGCTGTTTCGCGCCTACGAAACGTTGCGCGAACAGTTGAAAGAGTTTGTTTCGGGGAAGTAGAGGGAAGAGTATGAATTGCCATGAAATTAGTGAACGGTTGCCGGAACTAGCCGCGGGCATGGACACTTCGATGCCCGAGGCCGAGCAGCGCGAGGTCAAGCAACACATCGCATCCTGTAACGACTGTGCCACCCATCTGCGCGACTTGCAGAAAACCATGGCGCTGCTCGATGAATGGCAAGCGCCCGAGCCGTCGCCGTATTTCGACACTCGCATGCAGGCGCGCCTCCGCGAAGAAATGGCGCGCCCGCGTGCGGCATGGTTCAGTTGGCTGCACCGGCCAGTGTGGGCCACGTCGCTCGCGGCCGTGCTATTTGCGGGAGCGCTGACGCTGGGCGTTGGCAACAAGTCGTATTTTGTCGAGTTAGGGGCCATCCCGACCAATCCTCCCGCTCTCGGTTTGCCAGTTGAGCCGGGAACCGCCGTCGGCGATCTGCAGGCGCTGGAGAAGAACGACGAGTTGTACGCCGATTTCGACGTGCTCGACGATCTGCAGGTGCAGGACGACGTAAACGCGAATCCGTAAGACTCGCGGATGGGCGGGATGCTAAACATGTTGGGAAGGGTGACAATTGCGGGCTCTCTGGCAGCGCTTCTAATGCTGACGCCGTCGTTCGCCCAAACCCGGTATCAGCCGTCGCAACCTCCACCGCAACAGCATCCCCAATCGCAACATGCGGACGGGCAGTGGCACCACTTTCAGCCTGAAGGTCGTCCCGGCTCCAGCCGACCCTATCAAGTCCGACCGCCGCAGAACCAGCCCGGCCACGCCGGAAACTGGCTCCGCCGCTATAAGGATCTGCCGCCCGCGCAGCAACGCCGTGCGCTCGAAAACGATCCACAGTTCCGTCGGATTCCTCCGCAGCAGCAAGCCCGGTTGCGAAACCGGTTGCAGCATTTTTCCAGTCTCCCGCCGGAGCAGCAGGAACGCGTGCTCAACCGCATGGAAACCTGGGAGCACCTGACTCCTGATCAGAAACAGCAAGCGCGTCAGCTCTTTCAGCAGTTCAGGCAGTTGCCGCCCGATCGCCGCCAGGCCGTCAACCGCGCCATCCGCAGCATGCGCGGACTGACGCCCGAGCAGCGTGACCGGCTCATCAACTCCCCGCAGTACAGGAACGCATTCTCGCCGCAGGAACGCGGCATACTCGGCGGGGCTGCCCACCTTCCACTCGCCCCCGGCGACGGCCTGCAACCCGAACCGCCCGAATAATACCCGAAGCCCGTTTGTGGGGAGCTTCCTGTTGGCCAACCATCCAGGGGCAATCCGCTGCGGGCGACAGGCGCCCAGTAGGCGTCGGTTTCATCGCAAGCCCTGCTTGCGTCGACCAAGAATAATCGGCTCAACCGCCCAACACGTCCTAATCAGCACGCGTTCGAGCATAAAATCGCTGAGCTTTAGTGCGATTGCCACAGAGTTGCATGTCACACCAGCGTCGGGAGTGGTTCCTGCTTCGATCCAAGAACATGAAGCGCACGGGCTAACTTCTTGACGGAGTAAAAATGGTAATCAATAACGGGAATTAATGGTCGTTCTGGCCACAATTGCCTTGGTCGCTGTTCGGCTGCGTGATTAGCATGACTGCGACACAAACGAGAGCGCACCGTTGCTACGCCGGAGCCTCCGCTAACGGGAGCCATACTTGAAAGCGCGTGTCGCCAGGCTTTGAGGTGACCTGAATATTGCCCCTGTGTTTCTTCACGATGCGCTGAACCGTGTCCAAACCCAGGCCCGTTCCCTCCCCAACTCCCTTGGTGGTGAAGAATGGCTCAAAGATGTGCGGCTTAATTTCGGACGAAATCCCCGGGCCGTTATCGCCGATCTCAACCACAACGCAACCGTCGTCGCGATAGGTTCGCACTCGAAGCTCGCCTTTTCCCTCCATCGCGTCGATGGCATTATCAATGAGGTTGGTCCAGACCTGATTGAG
>Ga0187862_10004865_pt1 | contig 12561 bp, 9 predicted proteins | sample June2016WEW_10_1_FD_133003 | JGI IMG/M metagenome (GOLD analysis project Ga0187862, IMG submission 133003) | Peatland microbial communities from SPRUCE experiment site at the Marcell Experimental Forest, Minnesota, USA - June2016WEW_10_150 | ecosystem: Environmental > Terrestrial > Soil >...
CGATCGCGTGTCCTCGCCATGAGTACGGCAAAAACACCTGGCTGAAGCTCTGAGACGAGCAGTTCCTCGGCTGAACGGTCGCCCGTCCCAATTCGTTCGGCCAACCCTTCATAATCAAGTTCGCTTGGAGCCTGTTCGCTCATTTGCCGTTCCGGGATAAGTTACCCTCTTTGGATTTCGACCCGCAACTCGCAAATCCCCATTGCACACCAGCCTCTTGGAGCGCCAGTGACGTTCTGCTGCATGAGTCAATATATCGTAGGCCACGCGCACGCGCCTGCATCTCGACATCGGTCGTCACGGGCCGCCGGAAGGCCTCCAGGGGTAAGACTCACTCCGTTAGGTTCGGAAGTTCAGCTTCGCTGTAACTTCCCCTCAGCATCGAGGAGATAGGCTGCTGAAGTCCCTTGGACCGACGGCCAAGGCCCGCGAATGACGGGCTGAGCCAAGGGAGGCGACTCCAGAGGCTATCGCATCGAGACGGTTTATTTCCTGATGAGCGAGGATAATATCCGCAAACAGATCGCGCTTCCCTGGGTGAGTTTTGGTGCGGACGCTGACCCCGAGGGCGTCGATGGGGTCTTCCTGAAATTCAGCGCGCATCCGCGCACGTTCGGAAATTTTGCTCGCGTCTATGCCCGTTATGTCCGCGATGAAAAGCTCATGACCGTGGCGGAAGCCGTTCGCAAGATGACCAGTCTCCCTGCATCCAACCTCGGCATTGCCCATCGCGGTCTGCTGCGACAGGGATACTTTGCGGACATTGCGGTCTTCGATCCAAGCACCATCCAGGACCACGCCACTTTTGAGAAGCCCCGCCAATTGGCGACCGGAGTCTCCGAAGTTTTCGTCAACGGCGTGGAGGTAGTTCACAACGGAGAGCACACAGGCGCGAAGCCTGGCCGAGTCGTCAAGCGGGACCGAAACTAGTCTTTTTGAGTTTAATACTCAAGTGTTTCGCACAGACGGTCGTATTCTTCCATTCTTTCTGCATCTCGTTGAGTTCGACACGTGCTGCTTCCGCTTTATTCTTATCCCCTTTGAAGCCTCGAACGTATTCCAGTGGATGCCGTGCTTCGCGGTCCCTCGACTACCTCTCCAGTTATACCCACCGCGGACGCTATTACGCCCTCCGTGAAACCGCCCGCTTCGACGACACCGGTCTGTGGTCCCACGATGCGGTCTGGTTCTCCCGTTACGGCACGCTCGTCGCCACCATCGAATCCTTTGTCCATCAGTCCCCACGTGGCTGCTTCGCCGACGAACTGGCGGACGCACTCCATGCTGAGGTCCAAGATCCTCTCCACGATCTGGTCCGCGCGGGGCGTTTACGCCGCTCCGAGGTGGCCGGACGCTTCCTCTACATTTCTCCCGAGGACCGGCAGGCGCGGGATCAGATCCGCACTCGACAAACCGCACTGTCCGTTCCTTTGGTGGCCGACGCTACCGCTCTCCAGGTTTCTCCCCATGAACTCCAGGCCGCCATTGTGCTGTTCTACAGTTTGCTGGACGAGCAGCAACGCCGTCTGTTCGCCGGCCTCGAATCCACCAAACTGGGGCACGGCGGCGACCGTATCGTGGCCGAATTCCTCGGCCTGGATCCGCACACCGTCGCCCGCGGACGCCAGCAACTGCTGGATCAGAAGGTGACGCCGGGACGCACCCGCCGCCCCGGCGGCGGACGCAAACCCGTGGAAAAAAAAACGCCGACCTCGTCACCCTAATCGAGTTCCTGCTGGAATACGACACCGCCGGTGATCCCATCACCGGCCTGAAGTGGTCGCGGCGAACTACCGCCAAGATCGCCATGGCGCTGAGTGACTTCGGCGTCATAGTCAGTCCCAACACGGTCGCTCGTCTCCTCTACCAGATGGGCTATTCCCTGCGTGTTAATCACAAGAACCTCTCCACCGACCACAGTCCCGATCGCAACCATCAGTTCCTCTACCTCGGCGATCTTCGCGACCGATTTCAGCGCCGCGGTCTCCCCATCATTAGCGTCGATACCAAGAAACGGGAACTGATCGGCCATTTCAAAAATCCCGGGGCGCGCTGGGATCTGTCTCCCCGCTGGGTTAACGATCACGACTTCCGCTCCGATTCCTCGGGCGTCGCCATCCCTTACGGCATCTATGATCTGCTCGCCAATCGAGGTTCCGTCGTGGTCGGCGTCTCCCATGACACACCCACCTTCGCCGCTCACGCCATCGCACATTGGTGGTGCCAAGAGGGATCGCTCCGCTATCCACGTTCCCGCCAACTCCTCATCCTGAGTGATACCGGCGGCAGTAACGGCTATCGTTGCCGCGCTTGGAAAACAGAACTCCAAGCGCAACTCGCCGACTCCCACGGCCTGACACTTACCGTCGCCCACTACCCCACCGGAGCTTCCAAATGGAACCCCATCGAACATCGTCTCTTCTCGGAGATCTCCAAAAACTGGGCCGGCGAACCGCTCGACAGCTATCAGAAAATCCTCCGCTTCATTCGTTCCACCAAAACTCAAACCGGCTTGTCGGTCAACGCTCACCTCGACCGTCACCACTATCCGACCGGCACAGCACCCACATCCCAACAACTTCAGGCACTTCGCATCCAGCCGCAAGAAATCCTGCCTAAGTGGAACTACACTATCTCACCCAATCTGTGAAATTGTTTTGCGTCGACCCTAAGCTAGTGTCCGATTGGTATGAGATCGGGAATCCGAAGGTAACTAGCCCTTTTGTGTCGGTTACGTAATATGCGAAAATATTCGTGTTGATGAAACGAAATATTTCTGCTATAGTCGTGTCCGAGGTTAAAAGGCAATGTCGGACATTTTAGTCTGTACCGAGCCAGAGACTCGGGAAGAAGCTGAAGCCTTTGTGTCGAAATTGGGCGCGCGTCCACAAATGTGTTCCATGCGAAGCTTCAAACAGTGGCGGGAAAAGGCCAAACTCCTTCTCGTTTATCTCAAAGGACCAGAGCCGTCCGCAACGCTGCGGAGTTGTCTCCGGCAAGTGTCGGACGATCGCTCGCTCCAGGTTCTTGTGTATACACATACCCACCCTTCCGACGACCATCAAGCGGCGGAACTCGGAAAGATCATCGGTAAGTACCGGCCGCGCAAGACGTATATTTGTTTCGATTCGAGCGAGGTGGAACAGTTCGTTCACGAACGAGTTCGTCTGGGCGGCAGGGAGAAGAAGCGAGGGCTCTTCGAGACCCTCGCTGGTTTGAGGCAGGAGTTGGACCTCACCCAACTTGATGTGGCCAACGCTCTGGACGTGACTACCCGAACGGTACAGAACTGGGAAAAGCACGGGAGCGGCTCCGAGAGACAGATGCGTGACTTCCGGGAATTATATGAGCTCGCATCCAAATACCTCGGTGCGCACCAAATCGCTGCCTGGATGGATAGCCCCAATGATGCCTTCCAGAAACGGACGCCCCGAGAGCTGATTCGGGAAGGAAAAACGCGGGATCTAATTCTCGAATTTCAACGGTTGCAGACGGGTGAGCCCGTGTGAAGTTGCCTGCGGGTTGGCGCAGCGCAATCGATTCGTTGTGTCACGACGTCAAGCCGTTTGAAGATTCCTGCTTTCGTTCAGTTGAACTAGCCTGGGCCCATCCCGACGATGTGATCAGCGGCGAAGGGACGAAAGCAAAGGGTGGACGTTTTGCCCCTAAAGGAACACGCGCAGTCTATGCCTCGCTTGATGAAGAAACGGCGACACGTGAGGTAACGGCCCGCAAGGCACGCTTAGGCGGCGAAGCCCAAATCTCACTCAAAGACTATCCTCGTCTCACGTACATCGTTTCCGTCGGGGCGAAACGATGTCTGGATTTGCGGAAAGCGGGAGATGATGCAGTCCTGAAACAAACGCTTAAGGCCGCACTTGACCCAGATGACGTTGCTGCGTCCCAGGAAGTCGGTGATTATCTGGGCGCGAAGGGGATTGACGCCATAATTTTCCCTTCGGTCGTGTGTAGCGGGGCGAATGTAGTGGTTTTTCGAGATGCCGGTCCGCCACCGCTCATCGAGATACAAAACCGAGAGGAGATCCTCGAGGCCATTGAGAACCTAGCAAAGCGAATTACGAAGTAACGCGACTAGGTGATGACAAAGGTAGTCCGTCAAGCGTCGCACATCGCCCGCCGCTGCCAATTCCAGACAGCGGGCACCAAGGGCTGTCCTGTCAGCCTGAACCCCGAGCCGGCGTCTACATGTAGGGAGGGCCCTCGCCAGTTTCTCAAACCAACGAGTACTTCTCAGAGAGGCACCCTCCCTGCACACCGCTTAGGCCGCAAGGCTGGATTCATCAGTCGAGTAGAGGACAGACCTGCTGATGGAATGTCAGCCGCACCTACGAGCAAGGCTCTGCGGTGACAGCGACGCGGGAATCGGTAATCCCGGCCACCATTGTCCGCCCGGATTATTTTGGGGTTTTGCCCCTGATCCACCCGAATTCCGGTGTGAAGTTGACATCGGACGTAACTTCCCAGCACCAGACTTCTGGCCCGGAATAATTCCGGGTTGCCTGTGAGTCAGGCAGGACCGAGTGTTTAATGTCCGAGCCAGGACAGCGCCGCGTCGCGCACCACATCGCCGGAGCGCTTCATCTCTTCCAGATTCGACTCCCGCAGCCGGTTGAAATCAAAGTGGTCGTAGCAGAAGTCGAAGCCTTGATTTAAACCAAAGCGCGAATCGAGGACCGCCGAGCCGATGACTGCACCCGTCGCGTATCCATGTTTCTTGAGCAGGGAAGCCAGGGTTGGCTGATCGGGGTTGAGTTTGTTGCCACTGAAGTCGTGTATCCCGCTGAAGGTGGGATACGTTCCCGTGAAGATGGCCGCATGGGCCGGCAGCGTTACCGGGGGCAGGAGTATAAGCGCGTTCAAAACGAACGCCGCTTGCGGCAAGCGCATCGATGTTTGGAGTACGAATTCGTTTGTAGCCATAGCAACCCAGGTGGTCCGCGCGAAGGGTGTCGATCGTGATGATAACCACATTCGGCCCTGGTTTGACGGTGCCGGCAAGCCGGAAACCAAGGAAAGAAGCAGGCAGAACAGCGAAGAACAAAATCGGCGAGAAACCATGGGATGCACAAATTATGCGACAGAAAACGCGGCCCGAATGCGGCTGAGCGGCGCGGGAACTGTGCTAGTCTGATGGCCCGATGAACCTTTCGTGCGCTCTGGGTGCCGGTTTCTTGTGTGCGTCGCTGGGCCTAACGGCTATGGCGTCTACGAAGGAAACGGCACCGCGGCCCGATATCTTTCTCATAACGATCGACACCCTGCGAGCCGACCACGTGCACTGCTACGGCTATGAGCAGGTCAAGACGCCCGCTCTGGACGCTCTGGCAAAAGATGGCATCCGCTTCGAGCAAGCGTTCACCGCGAGCCCGATCACAAATACTTCGCACGCCAGCATTCTCACGGGGCTGTTGCCGAGTTCACACGGAGTGACCGATTTTGGTGTGCCGCTGTCTCCTGCGAATCCAACGCTGGCGGAGTTGCTTCGCAAGCAGCGCTATCACACAGCCGCTTTTATTGGAGCAGTCATTCTCGACAGCAAGACGCTGGCTCCCGGATTCGATCAAGGGTTCGACTTCTACGACAACTTTCCCGAGCATCCAACCTCGAAATCGCGATGGGGACGCATTGAACGCCGGGGGATGGAAGTGGTGCGGCACGCGGAGACGTGGTTGAGTCAGCATCCAACCGGCCCACATTTCCTATGGGTGCACCTGTACGATCCGCACGATCCCTACGAGCCTCCCGAGCCGTATTCACGGATATACAAAGATCATTTGTACGATGGAGAGATCGCCTATGCCGATTCCGCACTGGCAAACTTCATCGCGTACCTCAAGAAAACGGGCCGGTATCGCAACTCGATTATCGTTGTGGTCGGCGATCACGGAGAAGGTTTGGGCGAGCACCACGAGGATACTCACGGAATTTTCCTTTACGACTCAACGACTCACGTGCCGCTGATTCTCAAGCTGGCTCACGGACTCAACGCAGGAGTGGCAGTCGATGCACAGGTGACAACCCTTGATATTGCGCCAACGATACTCGATCTGGCGGATGCCCCGGCGTTCGAGAAGACGGATGGCAGCTCGTTGAAGCCCTATTTCACTGGGGCGGAGAGAGCTGAGCACACAGCCTTCGGCGAGGCCGACTATCCTTTGCGCTTCGGTTGGACTCCGCTGCGATCTGTGCGCAGCGAAGGATATAAATACATTGAGGCGCCCCGGCCTGAGTTTTATGACTTGCGGAGCGATGCAGGCGAGTTGATTAACCGGTATGAACCTTGGAACGATCGCGTGCAGAGGGCGCGCGCCATGCTGACGGAAGTGCGCGCCCGGGAGCCGTCGCCAGCGACTGTCAAGGGAGCGGTGGGACAGGAAACAATCGATGAGCTCAAGGCGCTGGGGTATGTTGGCCCTGCAGATGCGGGAAGCGCAACAACAGCTCCGGAGCCCTCGATGTTGCCTGACCCGAAGGACAAGATCGAAGAGCAAAATTTGCTACACGCGGCGATGATGGCAGCCGAAGACGACCGCAATGAAGAGGCTCGGAAGCTTTTCCAAAACGCGCTGGCGCTCGATCCCGGATCCTCGACCGCTCTGCGGGAATTGGGGGAACTGGAATTACGGGCGGGGGAATACGACAAGGCCGCGGAGCACTTGAAGGGCGCGACGCAGGCCCGTCCGAACGACGCTACGGCGTTTTTCTATGAGGGACAAGCATTGGAGCATCTGCACGACTTCGCCGGAGCGCGCGATGCGCTCGAGGCCAGCCTGAAGCTCGTGCCGGGCCAGTTGCCGGGCCGCCTGCTCCTGGGCCGGGTGTATCTTGGGCTGAACAAACCAAAGGACGCTGAAGATCAGTTCGAAGCCGCGCTGCTGCTGCAGTCGAACAGCGTAGAAGCTCAACAAGGACTCGCAGAGGGGGAAATTGAAGAGGGCAACTTCACCGTGGCTGTGCGTCAGCTCGAAGCCCTCTCTAGGATGGACGCGAAAAATCCGGACCTCTTCGAATGGCTGGCGAAAGGTTACGCACGATTAGGAGAAGCCGCGAAAGCACAGCGCGCTCGGACGCAAGCCCAGCTGCTGCGGCAGCGCAGTGCGCACGCATCCGACAAATAGGAAAGAAATCCACATGCGACTTTCTAGGTTTAGCGCTCTGCGACGGTTTTGCCGGCGTTCACAAAGATGTCGCTCAGCACGTGCCCCCGCATCTGTGGCGGCTGTTCAATCCCATACAGATGCAGGATTGTGGGAGCGATGTCGTACACCGAAGCCGCAAACCCCATAAGCCGCAGATTTTGCTTGATGCCGGGTCCCATGGCAAAGAAGGACCCGGGGACGTCATCGCCGTCTGCGAAGTCGTGTTTGGCGATGACTGGCGTCGTCTTCTCGTGGTCCATGTGCGCATGCGGATCGGTTTCTTCGAATTCGCGAAGCGGTTTGATGCCGTGATCGGAAACAATGATCAGGTAGGTGTTCTCGTCGACATGCTTCAGGATTTCACCCAGGACCTTATCGAACGCGACGTACTGGTCAGGGAAAGCCTCGGTGCGCACCGCGTTAATTTTGGGGTTGTAGCCGGCGTTGTAAGGAGCAATGGGATAGAGCCAGTGCCCCGTGCGATCTTCGCATGACTGCCCCAGCCAGGTGAAGTCGGTTGGATGGTGGTCGAGGATATAGGCGAAGAGACGAGTCTGTTGGTCGCGGATCAATTGAACCTTGGCCAGCCAGGCATCGATTTCCGCCGACTCATGCCCTTGAAGATCGGCCGCGGAGGGCATCCGTTCGCAGTCGATATAAAAGTCCCCCACATTCTTCAGCAATTCAGCCTTCAGGGATGGCGGGTAGACTGCATCTCCACCCTCGACTTCCGAAAGTTTGGGTGCACAAAGGACGCCGTCCTCGCAGTTCTTGCCGCGAGTCAACATGCCGCTGATCATGTAGCCGTTCACCGGCATCACCGGAAAAGTGGCTGGGACATTGGTCATCCCGACAGTGACGTGATTCTTGGACAGAATCGACCAGATCGGTTCCTCCTTGAGCATGTTGGTATTGGCGGTAATTCCGCCCACAATGAAACCTGTAACCCCATGCTCCTCGGGCTGGGTGCTGGTGAACATGGTGCTGAAGACGCGAGGGCAGTTCGGTGCGGAGACAGTGCGGAGCTTACCGTAGGCTCCTTTCTTTATCACCGATGAGAGGTTGGGCATCTTGCCCTCGAGGAGCAAGGGCCGAGTGACGTCAAGTTCCATGCCGTTGACGCTGACTACGACCACGTGGGGCTTCGGCTTGGCAGAGCTTTGACCCAAGGCGGATACAGGTGGAAAGAGTAAGACGCAAGACGCTAACACAAAGACAGCCAACCGACGCAATACCATGGAACCCCCCCACATCAATTAGGGCCGGCGACGAGAACTCTCGCCGAATCGACGGCATTATAGCGCATTCTGGAACCCTGCTCGCAGAGGCGCCGGCTGCCCTCGCGCGTAGGCGCACATGGACCCGACCAAGCTGTTTATGGGACTGAGCGCATGTGGCATGTGTCCCAGAAGGTCTTTGAGCAAGAAGATGGAAGCGTCGTTTTGCAGTTTAGTTAGCGCCGGTCGAGGACGCAGTGCGCGGCCTCGTCAACGGCATCGAGAGCGTCGAGTTCATGATCATCCCCGGCTGGAAAGTGAAGACCACATACTGGATGCACTGCGGGCGTACCTGCCGAGAAGTTTCAGGCAGCTCTGGCCGCGAAGCAAGCGGGACGGTAGCGAATGGCTCGGCAGGTGTTCACGTTCGACGCGCCGCCCGGAAGGGAGATGTGCTGGTTCAGACCGACAAGCCGCGTTTCATGGTTCCACCGATTTTCTTCAGTGCGGCGCTGGCCGGATGCAGGGTTTTACGCTGTTGCGCTAAGCCTGGGGTCTCCACTTCGCCGGGACAAACAGCAGGCTACGCTGATGCCACGCGGTTTCAGTTCGTAACGCAGGCACCGCGCCAGTCCGCGCGACCCTGGTTCCCGGCGGTGCCGTAAAAGTAAGGATACGAAATGGGGACACTTAGTCCGTGCTGCTTGCTCCAAGGCGTTTGGCTGCGGCCCGCTCCCGCGCTGCGTCCGCTTCACGTCCCAGCTGAGCATAGGCATCGGCTAGAAACATGTGCGGCTCAGGCGCCTGGGGTTCGAGTGCGGCGGCCTTCTTCAACTTTGGGATAGCTCCCTCAAAATCTCCCGACAGCTCCAGAAATCGCCCCAGGATCAGGTAGCTTCCGAAGTGATCCGGCATGAATTCCAGCACCGTCTGGCACTCTTTGATTGTCTCCGGCACGCGGCTGGTATGCGCGTAAGCCGACTCCAGAAAAAGATGCGCCTCGGCAAAGCCCGGCACCTTGGCTACGGCGAACTCCAGTTCCGGCACCGCACCCGCGAAATCCCCAACTCCCATCAAACCTTTCGCCAATTGGAAATGCCTCGAGGCCGAATCCGTATCCAACTCCATCGCCTTGCGGAGCACAGGCACAGCCTTGTCGTACTCCATCATATCCAGAAAGCACTCGCCCAGCTCCGCATAAGTATTGGACACGCCGGGTTTCTGGGCCACCAGTTGTTGCAGCAGAGGGACAGCTTCGTCGGGGCGCCCACTCTGGCGTAAGGCATTGGCCTGGTGCGTCAAGTTGCTGATCTGGATCTCGTCCTTGGGATCGGCTCCCTGGTCACCGGCATCTGCCTTCGAAACGTTGCTGCGCCCTGAAACGTATCCAAGCGCGGCTAGTTTCTCGTGCGCCATCGGGTCCACCGCCGCCTTCGGTGCTTCGCGGTGGCTGCTCGTTTTCTGCCGGATGCCGTCGAGCCGGCTCGCCAGCGTATCCGCCGCTGCGGTCGACTCCGCCGCGAGATTGTGTTCCGCTTTCGCGTCCACAACCTCGTCATACAGTTCCCGCCGCGGCGCCTGTACATACAAATACTTTCCCGTTCGCAGCGATTGCAGTGCACTCCATCCAAATGCGGTGTGCGGATAATCCGTCTCCGCATAAGCCGGCCGATCGTGCGACGCGGCCACGGCCGCGTCGCCTCCCGCCTTCATCATCGTCGCGGTGGTAGTCAACTCAGTCGTCGCTGTCATCAGTCCCAGCAGCGACTCCCCTTGGACTTCGGCCGGCACGGCCAGTCCCGCTGTCTGCAAGAGCGTCGGCATCACATCCACCAGTTCGACCCGACTGTCGACCCGAACCTCGGGCTGTTTCTCGGTCCGGCTCTTCGCCGTACTTCCGTGCGGCAACTTGATCACCAGCGGCACCCGAATCGTCTCGTCATACAGAAAAATCCCATGTGTATCTTCACCGTGAGCCCCCAGCGATTCTCCGTGATCCGCCATTATGGCAATCACTGCGCCGTCGTACAGCGCGTCCGCTTTCAACTGCCGCAGCAATTTCCCCACCGCCGCATCCTCGTACGCAATCTCTCCGTCATACGGCTCCGAGGCGTACCGGCTCTTGTAGGGTTCCGGCGGATCGTACGGGTCGTGGGCATCATACAAATGCACCCAGATAAAGAACGGTCCTGTCGGGTGTTGTGTCAACCAAGCCAGGGCACGTGCCACGACTTCGTCCCCACGGCGCTCGATCGTCTGGAAGCGGCCCTTCTGCCGGAGTTCTTCAGGGTGGAAGCCAGCGTTATAGGTGTCAAACCCACGGTCGAAGCCCGGCGCGTAGTTTGTAGCTGGGTCGAGAACCGTCGAGCCGACAAAAGCCGCAGTGTGATATCCATGAGCGTGCAAAATGTCGGGAGCATAGGGCAGATCCTTCGCCAGTGGCACACGAAAATCGTTTACCTGGTGGAACTGTGGATACGTACCGGTGAGAATCGTCGCGTGTGAGGTCGGCGTTAGCGGAGCCTGCGCATAGGCGTGCGTAAATACCGCCGCTTGCCATGCCAGTTCGTCCAGGTTCGGCGTCAGCCCGCGCTTCGATCCCAGAAACCCCATCCGGTCCGCGCGCGTCGTGTCGAGCGTGATCAGCACAATGTTTGGCAAAGCAATGTTCGCCGGAGCAGCCTTGGGCGGAGCATTGTGCACCGGTGCGCTATTCGTCGGAACTGTGCCGGGCGGCCCAACCGCTGCAGCAAGCGCGCTTCCGATCAGCCCGAAAACGCACAGCCACTCACGAATTAGCGACATGGGAAAAAGTTATCATTCGATAACATGGCAAAATCTTGTTACTCGGAACTTGTGGCCCGTCAGCATTACAGCCCGGTGAGTCCTCTCCGGAGGAAACTCCCCGACTCACTCTTCTCTGGTTGACTCTTGGGCGGATTGCTTCAGGCGATCGGCTTTGGACCGCTCCTGCGCCGCATCTTCTTTGCGTCCCAACTGATCGTAAACCTCGGCCAGAGCAATATGTGGCTCGGCTCTTTGGGGTCGCAGCGCAGCCGCCTTCTCCAGTTTCGGCAATGCCGCCTCAGGGTCGCCCGACTTCGCCAGATATCGCCCCAGAATCAGGTACGTTCCGTATTGTTCAGGGATGATCTTCAGCACCTTTTCACATTCGCTGATCGTCTCTGGCCGGTTGGCTCGCGCGTAAACGATCTCTAGCAAGAGGTGTGCATCGATAAGATTCGGAACCCTGGCGGTCAACCTCTCGAGCACAGTCGCTGCCCGCTGCACATCTCCGAGTCGCATCAAGGTTTTGCCCAGGTCCAATTCGGCCATGGTGAACTTCGGGTCCAGCTCCACCGCCTTGCTCAGCATCGGGGACGCTTTGTCGTATTGCTGCAAGTGCATATAGACCCCGCCGAGCTTGAAATAGAGCATCGGCATGTCTGATTCTTGGGCAATCAGCTTCTGCAGGATCGGAACAGCCTCCTCGTAGTGCTCATTATCAAGAAGAGCATTGGTGTCTCGGATCGTATTGGCCGTCGCAATCTTGTCCTTGGGGTCGGCACCCTCGTCAGAAGGCTTGGCAATGTGGCTGCCCCCCGTTACGTATCCGAGCGACGCCAGCTTCTGCTGCAGAGCTGGATCGAGGGCCGCAACCTTTTCGTCGGTGAGCTTGGGCGCTTCCCGTTTGCTGGTTGTCTTGTCCAGGAATGCGTACACCTGACCCGCCAGCGTGTCGGCCACCGCTACCGAGGTCGATGCTAGATTGTGCTCCGCTTTTGGGTCCACCGTCTGGTCATACAGTTCCCGCTTCGGCGCCTGCACATATAAGTATTTTCCCGTCCGCAGCGACTGCAACGCACTCCATCCGAAAGCGATGTGAGGATAATCCGACTCCGCATAGGCCGCCCGGTTGCGCCAGGAATTCGCAGCCGCCGCGGATTGCTCGGCTTCCCCTTTCGTCGTCGTTGTCATCAATCCCAGCAGCGATTCCCCTTGCACCTCGGCCGGTACGGCAATTCCTGCCGTCTGCAACATCGTCGGCATCACGTCCACCAGGCCCACGCGATCGTCGATTCGCCGACCGTAGATCTGTCGATCCTCGGTCTGCCCATCCTTGATTGATTGACCCTTGATTGTCTGACCCCCGATCGGCTTCTCCGCTGCGCGCGCGTGCGGCA
>Ga0187862_10004872_pt1 | contig 12552 bp, 7 predicted proteins | sample June2016WEW_10_1_FD_133003 | JGI IMG/M metagenome (GOLD analysis project Ga0187862, IMG submission 133003) | Peatland microbial communities from SPRUCE experiment site at the Marcell Experimental Forest, Minnesota, USA - June2016WEW_10_150 | ecosystem: Environmental > Terrestrial > Soil >...
GTGGTTGGGACCGATCAGCGGATCACATCAGGGCCAGCAGCCACTGTGGCTGCATCGCGACCGAGGTAATCCTCCAAGCGAAAACAGGCCGTATACATGGCTGCACCCGAACGCTTCGCAGAAAAGTCAGATTCCTCTTGCACCGCGGGCACCGTCCATACATGGCCCGAAGCGTCGTTTGGTGCGATGCAGCGGCATGTCCGGAGTTGAGGTCATAGCGGACTCGAAATCGATTGCTTCATTCGGTCGAAATTGACCCTTATGCGACATTGTTGGCGCGGTGAGGTTTCCTGAGAGAACTGCCAGTATGGTCGCAGGACGCCGCCAAAGAAGGTTGGCTGCTGGTAGGGCTGGAGGGACGGATCGAGTATATTGCCCCGCGGAAGACGAGTATATTGCCCCGCGGAAGATGAGTGTGGCGGCGGCCGGAGGCTGTCGCGAGCCATGCGAAATCTCTGAAACCTTCGCGTAGGATCTCCGTTGTCGAATTCCGACCTTCATGAGGTGATCGTGGTCGGTGGCGGGCCCGCCGGATCGGCCATGGCGTGGTCGCTCGCCAGGCGCGGCGTACGCGTGGCCGTCGTCGAGCGCGCGACTTTTCCGCGTGAGAAAGTCTGCGGTGATTTCGTCGAGCCAGCCGGTCTGCGGATCATAGAGGCCATGGGTTGTCAGCAAGCACTGGAGGCAGCCTCTCCGCTACCGATCACGGCAACGCGTGTCTATTTCGGTCCGCAGCTCGCGTATCGCGCCGCTGTCCCCTACTATCAAGGCGGGCACGACCTGCCGCCGCACGGCTATGTCGTGCCGCGCCACATCCTCGACACCCTCCTCCTGCAACGCGCCCGCGCCGTCTCGGCGACCGTGTACGAGCGCTGCGCGGCAGCAAAACTCTGGCAAGAAGATGGATTCCTCCATGTCGGCGTGCGCTCCGGAAAAACCCGCTTTACACTCCGCTCAAGATTGATCGTAGGAGCTGATGGCGCCGAATCTGTCGTTGCCAGGACATTCGGCCTGTCCCAAACCAATCGCGCTCATATTTCGATCTCGCAGCGCGCTTATGTGGAAGGGGTGAACACCGACGGAGGCGAGGCGACAGTCTGGTTCGATGAGGACATCGTTCCGGGCTACGGCTGGATGTTCCCGATGTCGGGCGGCAGGGCCAACATCGGCGTCGGTATCTTGAGCGAAACCTGTCACCGGCACGGTCATTCGGTGCCGAAGGCTTTCGTTGCGGCGTTCGAGAGACTGCGTATCCGGCACCCCGGCTGCACGCACATAAAGCTGGTTAGCAAACCGATCGGCGGCGTCGTCAAAATGTATGGCGGCATCGGTCCGAATCATTTCGACGGCGGCGTCCTCGTCGGTGACGCGGGCTCCTTCGCAGACCCCATGACCGGCGAGGGCATCACGCAAGGCATGGAATCGGCGTTGATCGCCTCGTCGACGATCCTCCATGCGCTCGAGCGGGGACGGTTCGATGCCGCGTTCCTATCGCAGTTCGAACGCGACTTTCGGCGCTATTTCGACCCGTCGATGCTTTTCCTCGACTTCTGCGCCGCGCTGATGCGCAACTGGCACTTCCGCGAATTCTGGATGCGGGCTTCAATGCGCGGCTTTGAGCGGGCGAAGGCGGACCCGGATTTCGCTCGTGTCGCCGGCGCGGGATTCGGCGGCTTGAACGTACAGCCGCTGGCAATCGTGGGACAACTCTGGTGGAGCATCCTCCGCTATCTCGGCGAAGGCACGCTCCAGGCGGTCGGCGATCTCTTCAGCCGAGGGACAATAGAGATGGGTGGAATGTTCGGCGACCTCGCCACATGCTGGAGCGCATGGCGCCGGTCGATCGCTGACGATCCCGGCTGGCACGCCGCTTGGCTCGCCGATGTGGCAAAGCGGGCTGCGCGACTCGAGCGGTCATTGCGGGCGCTTGACAATCCGAGGGTTCGTGGACCGCTTGGTTCGATAACCGAAGGTTTTGCATCGGGAGGATGAAATGGCAACACCTCACGCTCCATCGGACCAGCCTCACGGCGACGCACCTGGCGAGGACGACGTGGCGGTCGTCGGCGGCGGGATCGCCGGCATGACGTGCGCACTCCGTCTGGCCCAGCGCGGATATCAGGTCACGCTCTATGAATCAGCTCCCATGCTCGGAGGCAACGCTTCGTCTGAACCAGGCAGCGGTGGAATGTATTACGACGTCTATCCGCATCTGTATTGCGACTGGTATGCGAACTTCTGGAAGATTCTCGAAGGCGATCTGGGCATGGCGCGGCAGGAGTTTTTCGAGCCCCGGACCGCCATCAAGATATTGGATGATCCTTCCGGGGATTCGGCCGCGGCACAGCGTCAAGCGCCGGGAACGGCGACTGCGACCCAACCCAACTACCAGGAATTCCAGACTCCGACGACTCCGCAGGCCATATGCCACAACCTGTTGGCCGGCGTGCTGCCTCCGCCCGACATGTTCCTGTTCGGCTTCGCCTTGCTGGATCTGGCGGCGCAGCCGTTTCCGCGGCTGGATACGCTGCAGCGGCAAACGATCAACGGCTTTCTATATTCGCGCGGCTATACCACCGAGGATTGCGCCAAGCTGCACGACACCATCCTGATGGAGATCTGGTCGATCCCCAGCAGCGAGACTTCCGCCGCCGCCTACCATGCGTTCGTCCGGCACAATCTCGCGTTTGCCTCCGGGAAGCCGTTCGCATGGCTGCTGCGCGGCAGCCTGCAGGAGATGCTGATCCAGCCGTGGCAGAAAAAACTGACGGACTTGCGTTGCAGGATCAAAACCGGCGTCGAAGTTACCAAAATAGAGCGCGACGACAATAAACCGGTGCGGCTTACGCTGAAGGACCATAACCCCCAGCCGCAACAAGGGGCAGCGCGTGAGAAGCAGTCCCCGCAGCAAGAACCTGTGCTGTATACGCGGCAGCACAAGAATGTGGTGCTGGCTGTGCCCGCGCCCGCACTGGCGCGGCTGGTCATGGCGGGACAGGTCGGCACGCGCATCGTCGATAAAGTTCAAGAGCTGTCGGAGCTGCGGCACCTGCAAACCGCGCGCATACTCGTCGCCAACCTGTTCTTCAAGGAAAAATTGCCTGACATCCCGCCGGAAATTGTCGGGCTGGCCCGGTCGCGGGGTTATTTGAGTTTTGTCGACCTCTCCCAACTCTGGACCAGTTTAAAAAATGGAGACGATCCCGCAACCGTGCTGGTCCTGGCTGCCTCGGATTCCTACGCGCTCTCGTCCGAAGACAGCAAAGAATGGGCGCACATGATGATCGAGGAATTGGCCAGATATCTTCCCACGGTGAATGCCGGAGACCATTGGGGAGACCCGAACAGCAACATAGACTATTCCAAATCGTTGTATCAGGAGAAATATCAACGGCCATTATTCCTGAATACAATCGAATCTGACAGCTACAAGCCCAGCGCATACTACCCGCATCTCAAAAACATATTCTTTGCCGGCGACTTCTGCACCAACGATATCAAGATGGCGACGATCGAGGCAGCGGTCGTCAGCGGCCTGCGGGCGGCCGAAGCTCTGCGGCAGAGTGCGCCAAAGGGCGACGAGATCGCGATCATTCCCCAGGCGGCGCTGAGCCGGAAGGAATTGTTGGCGTTGAAGCTGGCCCTGCTTCCCGCTGCCTACGGCGCCAAAGCCTGGTCGACTATTAATGGCGCCCTGCAGACTGTGGCGGAGCGCCGGGCCGCGGAGGGCGTGATCTCCTCCCTGGCAGGTCTCTCTATGATACCTTTCAGCTATGCGGCCGATTGGTGGGGGACCGTCGAGGCACTCGGGCTTCATGCGTTGTCAGCAGAAAAAGAGCCGGAAATCTCGGCGTCGATGATCGCCGACGGGCTGAGTTTGGCCAGTCGCAGTTTGCTGGCCGCAGGCAGTTATTTGCAGCAACTTGTTACCGAGCAATCGGCTGGACAATCTGCGCAGTCTGATGGGGCGCCGCCAACTCTGCTCGCCTTGGTCAAAGGACTTGGCAAGGCGATCGACGACGAATTGCGGAAACATTCACCATCGCCGGCTCCGCCGCCGGAAGCCGCCGCGGTTCCAGCCGATCTTCGCTGGATCAGCGCGGTCGGCCAAATATTGACGAAGCTGCAATCCGCCGTCGACCAGGGCAGCAGACGATCGCCTGGCTCGGGGCGGTACCGGGCCTGGTCAGAGCACGTCCGCAGGCATCGCGTGAAACTCTGACCTGGGCGCGTGAATGGCTCGGCGGCGTCTGCAAGCATGGGGGGTGGGCGATGTTACAGACGACCACTGAGGCCATCATCGTTCAGCTCGGCTTCAGGGAAGAAATTCAGCAGCTTCGTGAGATAGTTGAAACGTGGATCCGCGACGCCAGCCCGGAGATTCGGCCGCTTCTAGAGTGGCAGTTTATCACCAAGTCGAAATATTTCAGGCCGCTGACGGTGTTCAGCGCTCATCGAGCGATGAATGATGATCCTGTTCCGAACCGATTGATCTATTCGGCGTCGGTGATCGAAATGATGCACAACATGACGCTCATCATCGACGATATCGTCGATGAATCGGAAACACGGCGTGGCAAGACAACGCTGCATTGCAAATTCGGCCTGCTGCCGGCCCTGATGGCGGCTGGCTATATCGTCGCCGATGGCTTCAAAATGTCGTCCGGAGATCGCATCGACATTCGCCTGTTCTCGGAACTGATAAAGCGGCTCGCCGCAGCCGAATGCATGCAATGGAACACGCGCCGCCAACCGCGCGGCGTCGAGGATTGGCTGACCATCGCCAGCGAAGACACGGGTTCGATGTTCGAAACTTGCGCTTGCCTGGCGACCAGGGACGATAAGCTTCGCAAATTCGGCAGCTTGCTCGGCGCGCTCTACCACGGCTGCGACGACGTCGGTGATGTCAAGGGACTGGAATCGCTCGGCGGCGGCGGCGACGAAGATCTCAGGGATGGCATCCTAACGCTGCCGGCCTCTTTGGCAATCAGCGACCCGGAAATTGCGGCTCTATTCTGCAAGCCGTCGCCCTCGGCCGCTGAGGTGGCGCGACTGTCTATGGCCCTTAAAGCGGCGGTGCCCGCGGCCGAAGAACGCCTCGACCAACTGGCGACTGAGGCTAAGTGGCAGGCGCATTTGCACGCGGCCAATCCGGAGCTGCTTTACGTGCTTGTTGACCATACCAGGGAGTTGTCTCGCCGCTAGCCATAGTTGGCTCGCTTTTTGGGCGTCACCTAGCTACCTCTGCGCAGCCTTTTCGATCGAGGCAAGCACCCTCGACACTTTGCCTTTGCCGGACGATGATTGCATGTCCGGTTCGGTCTTAGGGCGCCATCATGGACCTCCTAACTTGGCTGCGGAGTGTCGGCCTCGAACAGTATGAGGCGGTCCTCCGCGACAACGACATCGATCTCACCGTTCTGCGCGATCTCACCGACAATCATCTCCGGGAGCTCGGCTTTTCGCTCGGTGCACGACTGAAGCTTCTGAAGGCCATTGCTGGTCTCGACGTGAATAGAACGGGCGGATCGAGGGCCGCGTTCGCGCCTCCGGCAGCTGCCTACGCGCCGCCCATCGCAGCAGCCACCGCCGAGGGTGCCCGCAAAGCGAGCGGAGAGCGCCGGTACCTCACAGTACTGTTCTGCGATCTGGTTGGGTCCACTGCAATTTCGGCGAAGCTCGACGCCGAAGATTGGCGCGACCTCGTCGGCGCTTATCTCGACCGTGCGGCGGCGGCTGTGACGGAGATGGGAGGCCACGTCGCTAACAGACTCGGCGACGGACTGATGGCCCTGTTCGGCTATCCGGTCGCTCAGGGAAACGACGCCGAGCGCGCTTTGCGCGCGGCGCTCTCGATCCAGCAGGCGCTCGCCGAATTAAACCGCAAGAATGTGGGTAAGCCGTCGCTCTCGGCGCGCATTGGGATCGAATCGGGGCTGGTTGTGGTTGACTCGGCAGGCGAAATCTTTGGCGATACGCCCAATGTCGCGGCGCGGGTGCAAGCGCTCGCCGAACCGGGCGCGGTTTTGGTCACGGCGCTTGTGCAGCGCCAAACCGCCGGCCTGTTCGTCGTCGAGGAGCGCGGCAACCATGAACTCAAAGGTGTGCCCGAGCCAGTCGCGCTGTTTCGGGTCATACGCGCGAGCGGCGGCGGCCGCCACTCAGGGCAGCGGCATCTCACGCCCCTGATCGGTCGCGACGAAGAAACAACCATGCTGATGCGGCGCTGGGAACGGGCACGGCAAGGCGACGGGCAACTCGTTCTGATTATGGGAGAGCCGGGCTTAGGCAAATCGCGCCTACTGGCTGAATTTCACGCCCGGCTGCGGGAAATGCCGCACACGTGGGTTGAGTGGAGCTGTTTACAGCTTCTGCAGAACACGCCGCTGCACCCGATCGGCGAATGGGGGCGCCAGCGTTTCGGCGGCGCCGAAGTGCCAGCCGGGCGGAGGCTTGCGGACTTAGAGAGCTCGCTCACGCAGGTTAAGCTCGACCCGGCGGAGAATGTGGCTTTGCTCGCGCCGCTCCTCGACATTCCACTGCCGCCGGAACGTGCCCCGACCCTGGCGCCCGAGGAGCTACGCCGTCGGCAACTTGCGGCGCTGACCAATTGGGTGATGGCGGGCGCGCGCGTTCAGCCAATCGTGCTGGCGTTCGAGGATCTGCATTGGGCCGACCCGACCACGCTCGACGTGCTGCGCGGCATCGCCGAGCGCGGCGCGCTGGCGCCGCTGTTCGTCGTGGCGACGACCCGCCCAGAGTTCCGCCCGCCCTGGGGCATGCGCTCGCATCACGGCACCATCTCGATCGCGCCGCTCGATCGCACCCAGGTGCGCGACATGGTGGCTGAGCTTTCGGCCCGTCACGCGCTGCCCCGCGACGTGGTGGAGGACGTCGCCGCCCGCACCGGCGGCGTGCCGCTGTTCGTCGAGGAAGTGACACGGCTTCTGTTGGACCGCGGCGAACAAGGCCGCATCCAGGCGATCCCGCCGACGCTGCAGCAATCGCTAATGGCGCGGCTCGACCGGCTCGGCCCGGCGCGCGAGGTGGCGCAGATCGGTGCCGTGATCGGCCGTGACTTCTCTTACGCGCTTATTCGCGCCGTGGCGGACATGGAGGACATAGCCCTGCAAGCGGCGCTGGAGCAGTTGGCCGAGGCCGACATCCTGCTGGTGGAGGGGCTGCCGCCGGAATCGGCCTACCGCTTCAAGCACGCACTCATACAGGACGCGGCCCATGAGAATTTGCTCAAGAGCCGACGTCAAGTTTTGCACCGCAGCGTGGCCGAAGCCTTGCGCGACAATCTCGCCGCCACCGCGGCGGCCGAGCCGGAGTTGCTGGCGCATCACTTCGCCCAGGGTGGTCTTACCGAAGCCGCGATCGAATGGTGGGGCAAAGCTGGACAATGGTCGCTGGAACGTTCGGCGTTAGTTGAAGCGGCGGAGCAGCTTGCGCGTGCGCTTGCTCAGATCGAGACCTTACCCAGCACACCCGCGCTGCGTCGCCAGCAGATCAAACTCCAGGTCGCGCTTATGACCCCGCTGGTCCATGTCAAGGGGTACGCGGCACCAGAAACAAAGGCGGCCGCGGAACGCGCGCGCCTGCTGATCGAACAAGCCGAGGCGTTGGGAGAGCCGCCTGAGGACCTGCTTCTGCTGTTCGTCGTCCTCTACGGCTTCTGGGCCGCGAACTACATAGCGTTCAACGGGGACGTTGTACGCGATCTTGCGGTGCAGTTCCTCACCTTGGCGGAGAAACAAGGAAACATAGCTCCGCTGATGATCGGCCATCGCCTCATGGGCACTTCCCTGCTGAGCACGGGAGAATTCGCCGAAGCGCGCGCGCACTTCGACAAGGGCTTCGCGCTGTACGACCCCACTGAGCATCAGACGCTGGCGACAAGGTTTGGCGTTGATGCCCGCGTGTCGATCTTGGTGTATCGGTCGTGGGCGCTTTGGATGCTTGGCTATCCTGAAGCCGCGCTCGCAGACGCCGAGGCGGCGCTGAGCGACGCTCGCGAGATTGGACAAGCCGCCACATTGATGTTTGCGCTGAACTACACGTCACTGCCCCACATCTTCCGCGGAGATTACACAAGGGCAAAGGCGGTCGTCGACGAACTCGTCGTTCTGGCGGACGAGAAAGGAACCCTGATCTGGAAAGCGTCCGGATTGTCGCTTCACGGCATTCTACTGGCCCTGTCTGGCAAACCCGCTGACGCAATCCCGATGATCATCTCCGGACGCAACATGTACGAGGCAACGGGTGCAACCGCGGGGATATCCTGGCGGTTACCATATTTGTCGACGGCTTATGCAGAACTCAGCCAATTCGATGACGCCTGGTGCTGCGTTGGCGAAGCCATGACAGCGGTGGAAACAACCAAGGAAACGTGGTGCGAGGCCGAGAGCCATCGCGTTGCCGGGGAAATTGCGCTGAAATCGCCAGAGGCGGATAGGCCGAAAGCGCAAGCGCATTTTGAGCGGGCGCTCGCCGTTGCGCGAGCGCAGCAGGCAAAGTCCTGGGAGCTGCGCGCGGCAATGAGCATGGCGCGGCTCCTCCGCGATCAGGGCAGGCGGGGCGAGGCCCGCGATCTGCTCGCGCCGGTCTACGGCTGGTTCACGGAAGGCTTCGATACGCTCGATCTGAAACAGGCCAGGACGCTGCTCGATGAATTGGCAATATGAGGTGAATAATAGGCTGACGACTTCCACCCCTGGCCCCTTTCGACGTTCGCCGTAGTGCCGTAATTCGCTAGGGAACGGGGGTGTATAGCGGAGGTTCCTAACGCACGCTTGAACCGACGCGGATGAACCCATTGCATTCCCTGCCGCATAGGTGGCAAACTAACTTACCGTCTTGGAGCGAGAGCCTATCAATCCGAAGCGTTATCCAAGCAAATTGTTCGAGAACTTGAAGCCCAGGGTTAGAGCGACGAGATCGCTCCGCCCGATAATCTTGGATATTCCGTTTTTGCTGATCGCGTGATCCGCGCCCCGCGAGAGAAGGTAATGTCGTCCGTTAGGTTGACGCTTGGCGCGGTCAACCTCCGCGGCAAGTGGCAATTCCCTCCCGCGCCCTTGCGCTGTGCATTGACGTACGAGCATAGTGCTTATGCTTTAACTGGCGGCAGTATGACATTAGGTTCGGATCCGAACCATGGCGACGAAATCGACAAGCGAGCGCGGCCGCAAATTACTGGAAGAATGCACGTTATTTAGCGCACTCGACCAAAGAGCGCGCCACGAAATCGCCGCGTATGCTAGACCGCGCAAGTTTATTGCCGGTGAATCGATATGCCGGCTCGACGATCCCGGCGATAGCATGATGGCGGTGGTTCTTGGCACCGTGCGTATCTCGCTTCCTGCCATCAAGGGAAAGGACATCATTCTTGCCGACCTGCAAGCAGGCGAGTTCTTCGGCGAGATCGCTCTTCTCGATGGCAAGACGCGTTCGGCAAATGCAACGGCGCATACGAAGTGTGAGCTTATGGTGCTGGACCGGCGCGACTTGTTGCCATTCCTTGAACGAAATCCGGTTGCCTGCGTCAAGCTGATGGAGATGCTTTGCGCGCGCATCCGCCGTTCCGACGAGCGGATGGCCGATATTGCATTTCTCGACTTACCGGCGCGCCTTGCCAAGACAATCCTGCATTACCCGAGGGCTAGCCGTAGTGCGGGTACAATCAAATTATCCCTTTCACAAAGCGAGTTGGCGGCAATGGCTGGCGGGACCCGGGAAAACGTCAACCGCTGTCTCCGCAATTGGCAACGTCGCGGCATTTTGGAACTGAAAGATCGCTGGACAATTATCCGTCAGCCGGACGCACTGCGTAAACTGTTGAAACCGGACTGATCTCCAGATGTGCTGCCTTGGGCGGTGCGGGTTATTGGAAGGTCTGAAAGACCAGACAAAATGACGATACGCTGTCACGATTTTTACTGTGACGTGCGGCACAGACATTCCAGCATAAAAGACTAGATTCTGCATAGTAGCATGTGTCGATCCGTCACGTGCAGGTAGGACACCTGAGGTGGAGGAAAGCCATGAAGACAATGTTCCATCCGTATCGCCAATCGCCTTGGAGTGGGGTGAAGCGCTATTTTGTCGAATGGCGAAAGCGAGCTCTTCTTCGTCGTGAGTTGAGCATGCTGAGCAATCGCGAATGCGAGGATATTGGTTTAAAACCTACCTACCGTGACGATACAAGAAGGTGGTTCTAGTCTCTAGTGAGGATAGTGATGGGCAACTCTCGAGCAGATGCGAAAGTTGAATGTTCAGAAGCCGAGTGCGTAGCTCCGCAGTCGTTGGCCTTGATCCGCAAAAGCTCTGACCGCCGGGTTGGTCAGGAGACCGGAATTGTTGCTCGACCGCTTGCAAGACGTTCGCGATCTCCACGCGCTCGCCGACCGGGCGAGATAAGCATCGATGGTGCGCTTGCCAGGCGACCTTCACAGTCTGCTGGGCGTCCGGCCGGATGTCGGTTCGTGGCCCCGAACGTCGCTTAGTGCGACGCAGCGATATGTCGGCAATTGGGGCCTAAGCGGAAGTCGCGCGCGCACCGTCAATGTGTAGCGTTTGACCCAACTCAGACATCGGCAAAGTAGCGCGGTTGCAGCGCCTGACCGCTTTACGTTTCGCGCCCATCTTGACTTTTTGGCATTGCGGAAGTGACTTGGTGCATAACTAGGGGAGAATGACGCCGACATGAATAGCGAAAGGATACGTCAGCACGTGGCTGATTCAGGCGTCAAGCATCGCAATATGCTGACAGGCGGTGCGTTGGCGGCGGCATGGACTGTCGTGACAGCGGGCCTGTCGGCGCTTGGCCTTGTTTTGGCAACGCCTGCCAGAGCTGAGACGAAACCGAATATTGTTTTCATCCTGGCGGACGATCTTGGTTGGAAGGATGTGGGTTACCACGGCTCCGACATCAAGACACCGAATATCGATAAATTGGCGCAAACCGGAGCTCGGCTGGAACAATTTTATGCTCAGCAGATATGCACGCCCTCCCGCGCAGCCCTGATGACGGGACGTTATCCGCTGCGCTACGGGCTGCAGATGGCGGTCATACCCTCCGCCGGAAGATACGGACTTGCCCCCGATGAGTGGTTGTTGCCACAGGCGCTCAAACAGGCGGGATATCAGACCACGATTGTTGGCAAATGGCACCTCGGACACATCGACCGCAAGTATTGGCCGAGCCAGCGCGGCTTTGATTATTCCTATGGCCCCTTGATCGGCGAGATCGATCACTTCAAGCACGAATCCCATGGTGTGACAGACTGGTTCCGGAACAACAAATTGGTAAGGGAGCCAGGCTACGATACGCAGCTGTTCGGTGCAGACGCTGTTCGACTGATCAACGAGCACGACACCAAGTCACCTCTCCTCCTCTACCTCGCGTTCACCGCTCCTCACACGCCCTATCAGGCGCCGCAGAATTATCTCGACATGTACAAGGGAATTGCCGATCCGTTACGCCGTGCCTATGCGGCCCAGATAACGGCCATGGACGATCAGATCGGCAAGGTGATCGACGCGCTCGAGAAGCGGAAGATGGCGGACAACACCCTCATCTTCTTCGTCAGCGATAACGGGGGCACTCGCTCAAGCCTGTTCGTCGGCGAGGCGGAGGTGAAGGGCGACCTTCCGCCGAACAACGGTCTGTATCGTGATGGCAAGGGCTCGGTCTACGAGGGCGGAACGAGGGTCGTTGCGCTTGCGAACTGGCCCGGGCGAATAAAGCCCGGCGTCGTAAACGGAATGATACATATCGTTGACATCTACCCCACGCTTACGGGTCTTGCCGGAGCGCAGCTTGGCAGGAATAAGCCACTCGATGGCGTTGATGTTTGGCCGACGATCAGTGAGGGAAAACCGAGCCCTCGCAACGAGATCGTGTACAACGTCGAACCGTATCGCGCGGCCGTCCGGGAGGGAGACTGGAAGCTCGTTTGGACGACGCTTCTACCAACGAAGATCGAACTTTTCGATCTCTCGAAGGATCCTTCCGAGTCGGCAAACCTCGCCGAGCAGAATCCGGATAAGGTCAAAGAATTACAAGCGAGGATCGTCGATTTGGCTAAGCAGGCTGCACCGCCCTTGTTTTTGCTGGAATTGGTGCGCCTCGGGCTTAGCCACGAGCCGGCATTTCCGGACCTTGGAGGAACGTCTGATTGAGCTTTCATATACGGTGAAAGCATTGCAACCTGAAATTGCCAGCTTCACAGCTCGCGCGCTGACAAGACGATCGAAATAGGCAGTCCGTATGTCGCCTATTGGCCCATCACGTCGGTTAATGCGGTGCAGCGATATGTCCGGAGTTGAGGTCAAAGCGGACTCGAAATCGATGGCCTCATTCGGTCGCTAATGACCGTGCAGCGAAGCTAGCTGCCATTCCAGCGGGTGGAAGTCCCGCCAACGGAGATGCTATGGGGCGGCGGCGAGGATATTGCATCCATCGGCGCTGATGTGAACCGATGGAGCACCCCATGCAGAAGTTGAATGACCTGAGCCGATGCCTCACCCCCCTCGAACCGGACAGCA
>Ga0187862_10004880_pt1 | contig 12536 bp, 10 predicted proteins | sample June2016WEW_10_1_FD_133003 | JGI IMG/M metagenome (GOLD analysis project Ga0187862, IMG submission 133003) | Peatland microbial communities from SPRUCE experiment site at the Marcell Experimental Forest, Minnesota, USA - June2016WEW_10_150 | ecosystem: Environmental > Terrestrial > Soil >...
AAGTTGATCTTGGGAAGCCACAAGTACGACATGCTGTTTGGTGTCCCATTGGTGTCCGATTCATCTGTGGGCATGCGAAAAATGCCGGTTGGCAGGTTAGGGCCGTTTGCTCAAACCACCAGCATCCGGTGAAATAGGTTCTTGCCGCCGATTGTCTGCATCGCGTCCCGGATGAGATCCCCAAATCTGTTGACGAACTTTAGATACGTTCTGTTGTGTGTTCCATCCAGCAGCTTGTTTACTATTTTGTCTTCAGGGGCATCGGTTTTCGTTAGAAAATCCTCATACCGAGCGATCAGTTCGCTCAGGGCACTGTTCGCGGATGGCCAACGCCCATCTTTGAGGAGCCATTCCAGTCGCTCGGTAGGTGTAAAAGAGACCATTTGCTTAACGTCTTCCATTCCGTGCGGTGCTAGCGCACGAGTACGGGCACCTTTCGCATAGGGACACGGCGGGAGGTGACGTGGCGTTGCGCGTCAACCGGGACATGATGAAATTTGCTTATGCCATGGCTCGCGCGGGCCAAGCTGTTTGGTGGAACACCGCGTTCCAGTTCTTGCGCGTATATCACTTCCTATTCCGTCGAATAAGCCATGGTGCAACGCGGTTGCAGGAAGTCCTCGCGGACTGGGCGGCGCAAAGCTCTCGAGAGGTTACACAGTCGAAGGCCTCACAATTTCATACTTCCGACGATCAGTAAAAATGCAAGACACCCTCATGCAGATGGGAAGATGGTTTGGATTCAGAGATGGCTACGGTGATCTCGTTCGCTTGTACATTGGTCGAGCGGAGCCCGCCGGAAAACACAAGACCTTAGATCTGTACAAGGTGTTTGAGACTATGTGCCGTGACGAAGAAGACTTCCGCGCACAGCTCGCCACGTATGTCAAAGGATCCGGTGTCACGCCCAGAGATGTTCCGGCACTTGTTTTCAATTCTCACCCGCAACTTCGACCGACTTCACGCAACAAGATGTTCAATGCTGAACTAACTTGGGCCGCATTTACGTATCGCGAACCGACCGGGCAGGCAGCAAGCGGCAATGGTTTGAAACATAATATAGACCTCTTCAAGCAGATCTTTTTGAAACACGGAACCAAATCATCTGAGGTATGTGTGCGTGAAGGTGGACACAAAACCAAGTTTGATGTCTTTTGGACTGAGGTGCCTCCCAAAGAAATGCTTGACGTCCTCGACAAGATTGCCTGGGTCAAGCAAGGAAACTCAATTGCCGGCATCCTATAATCAGTCATGCGTTACCGGTCTGAACATAAAGCGGAAATCCATCGGCAAATTGTGAAGGAGGCCTCCCGACGCGTTCGCGCCGAAGGATTGCATGGTGCGGCCGTTTCAACCGTGATGCGGGACTCTGGTCTGACCCACGGCGGCTTTTACAAGCATTTCGGGAGCAAGGACGATTTGCTGGTAGAGTCGGGTTCCAGAGCCGGGCTCTACCTATTATTCGATCCAAGATGTGCCTCATGGGCAGGTGCGTGAGGTTTGGTACAACTCGAAGGTGACGGGAATGTGGCGGCACGCGCTGGTCTATCTTCCGCCGAATTGCGATACGCAAACCAAGGTCCGCTATCCGGTGCTCTATCTCCAGCATGGGGGCGGCGAGGACGAGACAGGGTGGGTCCGGCAGGGTCACGCGAAATTCATCCTCGACAATCTGATTGCGGCAGGAAGCTGCAAGCCCATGATTATCGTGATGGCCTATGGCTACGCGCGGCGTGCTGGCCAAGCTCCGCCGGATTTGACTGGAAAGCCATTCGGGTCCCCCGAAATGATGAAGGCGATGCAGGACATGGCTTCGGCATACGAAGATGACGTGACGCAGGCCCTCATCCCCTACATTGATTCCACCTTCCGAACACTTTCGGATCGCGATCATCGCGCGATGGCTGGCCTATCGATGGGCGGTATGCAGACATTCCAGATCACGCTGAATCATCTCGATATGTTTTCCTACATTGGCGGATTCAGTGGAGCGGGCGGGATGCTCGTCCTAGGAAACCGAAAACTGGATCCCGAGACCGATTACAACAGTGTATTTGCTGATCCGGCCGCGTTTGCCAAGAAAGTGCACCTGCTCTGGCTGGGCGTCGGAACCGCAGAACCCGAGAGAATGCACGCCGGACTCCTGAGACTGCATACCTCACTCGACGAAGCGAAGATTCAGCATGTGTTCTACGAATCACCTGGGACGGATCACGAATGGCAGACCTGGCGCCGCGATCTCAAGGACTTTGCACCGAGACTCTTCTAACGAAACCACACGCAAGGAGCCGAATCGTTCACGTTTTGATTCGTCTACCTTTCTTAGAGTAAGCGTTTGCTCGTCATTTGCGACTGGAGGTTTCCGACTGTGCTTTGGAAAAATAAGAATCCAATCCTGATGCTTTTGGCACTACTGTTCACAACTCTCTGCTCCGCTCAAACCCAGCCAGTCCATGCCACTATCGACACGTCCAAAACCAGCACTCCGATCTCGAAATACATTTACGGCCAGTTTCTCGAACACATCGGCGGCATCGTGAATAACAACATCTGGGCCGAGATGCTCGATGACCGCAAGTTTTATTTCCCGGTCAACTCGCATCCGCCCGCCGAACCATCCGGACCAGCCTGGAGACGTGTAACGCTGCGTCATTGGACGCCGATCGCCGCGGACGAATTCGTCACCATGGACTCAGTTCGCCCTTATGTCGGGGAGCACACACCGCTGGTGAAGCTGAGTTCCGGCGAAGAGCATGGAATCCAGCAAGCCGGGTTGGCCGTGCGTAAAGAAAAGTCTTACACAGGACGCGTTGCTCTCGCAGGAACGCCTGGCACACGGGTGAAGGTGAGTCTGATCTGGGGCAATGCCGCGACTGACCGCCAGACGGTTGTCATTAACAAAATCGGAACTGAATATCGCAAGTTCCCGCTAATGTTCCAGGCGCAAGGTGATAGCGACAATGCCCGGCTGGAGATTGTTGGCACCGGCACTGGCTCTTTTCACGTCGGAGCAGTCTCGTTAATGCCAGCCGACAACGTCCAGGGCTATCGCGCGGAAGTCATTGCGACCCTGAAGCAACTGCATTCCGGCGTGTATCGCTGGCCCGGGGGCAACTTTGTTTCCGGATACGAGTGGCGCGATGCGATTGGCGATCCGGACAAGCGTCCTCCGATCATGGATCCGGTTTGGCACGCGGTGCAGCCTAACGACGTCGGGACCGATGAATTCATGACGCTTTGCCGCTTACTGGATGTTGAGCCTTATGTGACGGTCAACGGCGGTTTCGGAGATGCCTGGTCCGCGGCGCAACTGGTCGAGTATACGAATGGAGCTGTCACCACGCCGATGGGGAAGTTGCGTGCTGCGAATGGTCATCCGGAGCCGTACCACATCAAACTTTGGGGCGTTGGAAACGAACCGTGGGGCGAGTGGCAACTCGGCTTCATGCCCGTCGCACAATGGGAATTGAAGCACAACATGTTCGCGAAGGCGATGCGACAAGTAGATCCCACGATCATGCTAATTGCCGCCGGTGCAATGCCGGACGCAATGACAGGTTCGAAACAGGCGAAGCGTCTCAACGGTCAGATCGTGCCTGAGTATCTCTCTCCCGGGGATTGGAGCGGCAACTTGCTGGCGCATTGTCTCGACAACATGGATATGATCAGTGAGCATTTCTATTCCACCAGCGGAAAGCGAACCGACCTTCAGACGGGTGAAAAGGTCGATGCCGGTCCGCAGAGCCTGGTCGAGTGGGAACGAGCGCCAGCGACCCAGGTCCGGTCGAAATACGAGCACTATCAGGAGTACTTGAAGCGTATCCCCGAACTCAAAGCAAAGCCGGTGCCGATCAGTCTCGACGAATGGGCATATATCGGTGCTCCGCCGAATTCTTACAAAGTGGTTCCTGCCTATGCCTGGGCCTTTCACGAGATGTTTCGCCATTCTGATCTCTACCAGTTAGGTGCATTCACATTTGCAACCGCAATGATCAGTGAAGACCGAACCAATGCGGTTCTGAATCCGACGGGTCTCCTATTCAAGATGTATCGCGAACACTTCGGCACGATTCCGGTGGAAGTGTCGGGAGACTCGCCGCAGCCCAAGCCGATTTATCCGGCTGGCGGCGACCAACCCGCGGTCAATCCAGGCAGCGATACTTATCCACTGGACGTTGGCGCTGCTCTCAATGACGACCACAAAACTTTGACGTTCGCTGTGCTGAATCCGTCAGATTCTGAGCAGCAGCTGCGACTCGCGATCAACGGCGTAAAGCTCGCGAACCAGGGTCATCTGTGGCGTATGGCTCCATCATCGGTTGAAGCTACCATCGCAGTGGGGCAAAAGGCAGAGGTTGAGGTGCAGGAGCAAGAACTGAGGTCGATACCTGATGCGATGACCGTTCCTCCGTTTAGCGTGAACCTCTATTCGTTTGCGGTGCAGTAAGTTCTCCAGCGCGGGAACAGAATGTCTTGTCTCAAAGGAGATCGTCATGAAAACCGTTAGCCGCCGTGAGTTCGTCGCTACCGCCGCTGCCGTCGGCGCGGGCGCGATGCTTCGCTCCCCAGCATTCGCGTTTGAGGCCCAAGGCAATAGTGCCAGTTCCGCTGCTGCATCCAAGGCCGTGAACCACGAGGTCGTGGTGCCGCAAGCGAGTCCATTCCCAATAAAGAATGTACGGCTTCAGCCGGGGACGTTCAGTGAGGCGGCCGAGGCTAATCGGCGATATTTAAAGACGCTCCCTCCCGACCGGCTGCTTCATACATTCCGCCTGACTGCCGGTCTGCCATCCTCTGCTGAGCCGCTGGGCGATTGGGAAAAGCCCGATTGCGAACTGCGAGGGCACTTCGCCGGCGGACACTACCTTTCGGCTTGCGCGCTGGCGTTCGCCAGTTCGGGAGACGAAGAACTCAAGCGTAACGGCGATCTCATCGTTGCCGAACTGGCCAAGTGCCAGGCGAAACACAAGAACGGCTATCTCAGCGCCTTTCCTCAGGAGCTGTTCGACCGACTGCGCGATGGAGTGGGCGTTTGGGCTCCGTTCTACACCATTCACAAAGTGATGGCTGGCCATCTCGACATGTACACGCTGGCGGGCAACCAGCAAGCTCTGGACACAGTCGAGAGGATGGCGCGCTGGGTGCGGAGTTGGTCCGACCCGTTGAGCGAACAACAAATGCAGCGCGTGCTTCTGGTGGAGTACGGAGGCATGGGCGAAATGCTGGCCAACCTTTACGGCGTGACGGGAAAGCACGAGTATCTGGTTCTGGCACAACGTTTCGACAAGAAGGGTTTCTTCGATCCGCTCGCCGCACACCGCGACGAACTTAAGGGCCTGCACGTTAACACGCACGTTCCGCAGGTGATCGCCGCCGCCCGTTTGTACGAACTCACGGGAGACAGGCGTTATTGGAACATTGCGGATTACTTCTGGGACGAAGTTACCAGCGAACGTTCATTCTGCACGGGAGGCACCAGTAATTTCGAGCTTTGGAGATCGGATCCCGGGGTGCTCTCGACACAGCTCAGCGCACAGACGGCCGAAGATTGCTGCGTGTACAACATGATGAAGCTCACTCGGCACCTGTTCGCATGGTCGCCGCAAGCGCAGTACATGGACTACTACGAACGTGTGCTCTTCAATCACCGCATGGGTACGATCGATCCTGACACCGGAACAACCGTCTACTACCTGCCGCTCGGAAACGGTTACTCGAAGATCTACGCCAAGCCGTTCGACTCCTTCTGGTGCTGCAACGGCACGGGCGCGGAGGAATTCGCCAAGCTGACGGACACGATTTATTTCCATGACGAAAGTTCAATCTTCGTGAACCTTTATATCGCCTCGGAGATGAACTGGCCAGAGAAAGGGATCCGTCTGACACAGCAAACGTCTTTCCCGGAAGAGCAGGGAACCACTCTGCTGATTTCGGCGGCAAAACCTGTTGATGTTGGTCTGAAACTGCGGGTTCCGTACTGGGCCAAAGACGGCAGCGTGAAGATAAACGGGCGCCTCGTTCCTGCGTTCGCGGATCCGAGCAGCTACCTTGTTCTTCGAGGGCCTTGGAAGAACGGGGACCGCATCGAACTGAGCCTTGCTATGCACTTGCACGCTGCGCCCTTGCCCGACCAGGAAAGTCTTCAGGCTGCGATGTACGGCCCTATCGTGTTAGCCGCACGTCTCGAAGAAGAACCTCGGGAAAAGTGGTACCGGCACTTCGCAGCGCAAGAGAAGCAAGAGCCCGGGCCGACACTGCAGTTCAAGGGTAAGCTCGACGACCCGGCGAGTTGGCTCGAACCGACGGGCGGCAAACTGTCGTTCCGTGGAGGGTCACAAAACCAGGCCGTGACGTTTGTGCCTTTAGCGATCATTGTGCATGAGCGATATGCCGTTTATCACGAGATTCATAAGGCAGATTCTTGATAACGATTGCATGTTTTGCTTGAGCAACTCAGTCGCAGGGGAAGAGAAAGGAAATGGAGAAAACCAAAGTGCGGGTTCTTATCGCGATGATCGCCTTCTTAACCGTGAGTGGCTTGTACGCTCAGCCGAATACCGAAGCGCCGTCGGCCTCGGGAACATTTCGAGTGAAAGGATCCAAGACGCTTCCGGAGTAAGCAATGCAGAGAACTGCATGGTTAGGGATCTCTGGAACCGCAAGCGCTTTTGCAATCGAGTCCGGCACTTTATTGCAGTTCGGTGTGAGGCAACGAACCCAGATTGACCGGGAGGAGATCATGAGGTTGCATCAATTGTTCTCATCATTATTGATTCGTTGGTTCGGCGGTATCGTGTTGCTTTTTTCCGCGTGTTCCATCATGTACGCTCAAAGCCCCACGGCTCCCACCGCTTCGGAGGAGCCGGCGAAGATTGATCAGATCTGGCAAAAGGCTAGCAGCAAGTACGACGCCGAGCGAGCAGCTCTCCTGACGGAAGTTGATGCCATCGCTAACCAAGGCCCGTTCCGGCCCGACTGGGAGTCACTGCAGAAATATGAGGCTCCTGCCTGGTACCAGGATGCGAAGTTCGGCATTTTCATTCATTGGGGAGTCTATTCGGTCGCAGCTTTTGGCAACGAATGGTATCCGCGGAATATGTATGAGCCTGGTTTCGACGCGTACAAGCACCACATCGCTACGTACGGACCACAGGACAAGTTCGGCTACAAAGATTTCATCCCCATGTTCAAGGCGGAGCGTTTCGATCCTTCTGAATGGGCCGAGCTGTTCAAGAAAGCGGGCGCGAAGTACGTTGTACCGGTGGCGGAACATCACGATGGTTTTGCCATGTACGACAGCGGACTGAGCGATTGGACGGCTGCAAAGATGGGGCCCCACCGCGATGTCATTGGCGATCTAGCCAAGTCCGTACGGGCACAAGGCCTCTATTTTGGCGTTTCGTCGCATCGGGTGGAACACGATTTCTTCATGGGTGTGGGCCGCAAAATTCCCTCTGATGTTAACGACCCGCAATTTGCCGCCTTCTATGGTCCGGCACAAGTGGGGGTCATCAACTGGGGAACTCCCGTCGGCAGTGATTTCACCTATGTTTCGTCGGCGTGGACCGACGACTGGCTTGCTCGGGGCGCCGAACTCGTCGAGAAATATCATCCCGATCTCGTCTACTTCGACTGGTGGATCGGCCAGGCTTCGATCCGGCCGAATCTCACGCGTTTTGCCGCGTTTTATTACAACCGTTCCCTGAAGTATGGCGATCACGTCGGAGTCATCAACTACAAGGACTACGCTATGCAGGCGCACGCTGGTGTGCTGGATGTGGAACGTGGCCAACTCGACGACACACGTACTCCACAGTGGCAAACCGATACATCCGTAAGCAACAAGTCTTGGGGCTACATCAAAGAAGACACCTTCAAGTCACCGGAATCCGTGGTTCACCAGCTCATTGATATCGTCAGCAAGAACGGAAACCTATTGCTGAACATCGGCCCGCGTTCGGACGGGACCATCCCTGAGGAGGTACAACGGGTACTGCTTGAAGTGGGTTCCTGGTTGAATGTCAACGGAGACGCCATCTATGGCACTCGCCCCTGGAGGATTTACGGCGAGGGACCGACAAAGGTGGCGGCTGGTTCGTTTCACGACACTGATACCGCTCACTACACGCCTGAGGATTTTCGCTTCACCACCAAAGCCGACGCGCTCTATGTGATCGGTCTCGCTTGGCCGGCGAACGGAGAGGCTGTCATTCGCTCGCTCGCAGCGACCGTGGGAAGCCAACCCGTACAAAGCGTGTCGCTGTTGGGCAGCGATGCAAAGCCGAAATTCCAGCAGCGTCCCGATGGATTGCACGTAGCACTGCCCGCGCAGCCACCGACCAAGTATGCATACGTGCTCCGTTTGACGTTTTAAGAGCGAACTGTGCTGTTGGCATTGTTCGAAGGAGGATTAGTGAGATCGGACAATTCTTTATTCTGCCATGTGATGGCTGCGCTATTGATTGCCGGCAATCTTCTTTGTCTGCAAGGCAAGCTAGTGGCGCAAGAGGCTCGCACTATGAGTAAGTTGGTCGCGCCGACGCCTCCCATGGGATGGAACAGCTGGGACTCCTACGGCTTGCGCATCAACGAACAGCAGTTCCGCGAGAATGTCGAGGCCCTGGCCACGAAACTCAAGCCTTTCGGCTATAACTATGCCGTCATCGACGAGGGCTGGTATATGGTCAATCCTGAGGACAGGCCCAAGCCTGACCTGCTGAAGTATGCGGTGGACGAGAATGGCCGGTTTATTCCCGTGACCGTGCGTTTCCCGTCCGCTCTGCAGAATGGCAGGAACGCGGGTTTCCAGGAGTTCGCGAAGTCGGTCCATGCAAAGGGCCTCAAGTTCGGCGTTCACATTATCCGCGGCATTCCTCGGGAGAGTGTTCTCCGCGATCTGCCAATCGAAGGCTCAGCTTTCAAGGCTCAGGATGCCGCCGACCAGAATGACGCCTGTCCTTGGGACCCCACAAGCTGGGGAATTAAGGATACCGCCGCCGGTCAGGCGTGGTACGACTCTCTCCTTCGTCAATACGCTACCTGGGGCGTCGATTTCCTGAAGGTTGACTGCATTGCGGATCATCCCTACAAGGCCAGCGAAATTCGGCAGGTCAAGCTGGCGATACAGCGTAGCGGTCGCGACATTGTACTGAGCCTCTCGCCAGGGCCGACCGCTGTTGAGCATCACGCCGAAGTCGGCGACCTCGCCCAGATGTGGCGCATATCGAACGACATCTGGGACATCTGGATCGGTAACTCGGACTTCCCAATCGGCATCAAGAACCAATTTGAGAACGCTGCACTTTGGGCTCAATATACAAAGCAAGGAAAATGGCCGGATGCGGACATGCTGCCGGTCGGCGAGTTGCGTCCGTACCCCGACGTCGGCCCAGGACCGCGCCATACGCGTCTGACGCCTGCAGAGCAACAGACGCAAATAAGCCTTTGGGCTATGGCTCGCAGTCCGCTGATCATCGGCGCCAACCTCACCCTGCTTGACCAGGACACTCTGCGTCTGCTGTGCAATGCCGACGTCTTGAAGATCGACCAGGCCGCTACGGCGTCGCGGCAAGTGTTGCACGAAGGTGATCTCGTGATCTGGACTGCCGACTTACCGGGGGATCAGCATGCTCTCGCCGCATTCAATCTCGGCGAAAAAGCCCTCACTTTCGATCGCGCTTTGTCGGACTTCGTGTCGGCAGGGCACTATGACATGAAGAACGCCTGGACCGGCGAGCGTTTGCCTGCGGGAGATCGCGTCAGCACCACGCTTGAGCCACATGCCAGCGTCGTTCTGATGCTCGACAAAAGATAGGTTCGAAAATCGTTTCCCTTGCCGAGCTACGGGTCCTTGGAAAGAAGCGTGATCTAGAACATATGTTTGCTAGATCTCTCGAAAGGCGTATCCATGCTAATACCTCAGGTATTTCGCGCGATGAACGTTGTGAGAGTGATCAGTGTCCGGCTGTTCAGTGTCAGAAGTTCTCTTCTTCTCGCGATGTGCTTTTTGCTCTGGAGTCCAACGGATACATGGGCTCAGTTGTGGGAAACACCTCCATTGCCTCCGGGGAAGTATTCGCCGGCTCCGGATGGTATGACTGTCTCGGTGGGAGCCGAGCAGGTTCATGTTTCCGTTTGCCGTTCCGCCGTTATACATTTTGTCGCCAATCCTGAGCCATCCAACGCGATCCGACAGAACCAACCATGGATGCTTGATTCGAAGGAGTCGTGTCCAGGGGCGAAGTTCCAGATATCACAGACCGCGGATGAGGTAATCCTCACAACCTACACGCTGAAGATCGAGTTTTCATTGAAGTGGGGGAACGTTCAATACAGCACGCTGGCAGGCGAGACCCTTTTGCGGGAGCGAAACTCGATCCCGCGAACTTACGAACCCGTCGAGTTGAATGGAGAGAAAACATTGCACGTCGAAGATCGATTTTCGGCGGACTTCTCGGAGGGACTCTACGGTCTGGGACAGCATCAGAGTGGCTTGTTCAACTACCGCGGAGCCACTGTGGAACTCGGCCAGAACAATACTGACGTCGCGATTCCATTGCTGTTGTCGAGCAAGGGCTACGCCTTGATGTGGAATACCGCCTCCCTTACCTACGTGGACAATCGCTTCCCACTGGACTTGAGTCTGAGTTCGGTCGCAGGACATGCTGTGGACTACTACTTCATTTACGGTCCGGAAATGGATCAGATGATCCATGAATACCGAAACCTCACCGGGCACACGCCGATGCTTCCCCAATGGGCGTATGGCTTTTTTCAGTCGAAGGATCGCTACGTTTCGCAAGACGAGGTCTTAGGAATCGCGCATCGTTACCGTGAAGAGCACATTCCACTGGATGCGATCGTGCAGGACTGGTTCTGGTGGAAAACGGAAGGCGATCCCGTCTTCAATTCTAATTTCCCGGATGTTCCCGGTGAACTGAAGCAGTTGCACGATGAGCATGTTCACGCCATGTTGTCGGTGTGGGGAATGTTTGATACGAAGGCGCAGAATTTCGAGGAACTCGTTGCCAAACACTTCGATGTGCCGAATGCTCACGTGTACGACTCGACGAATCCGCAGGCGCGCGATTTCTATTGGAATAACCTGGTCAGCCAGTTGTTTTCGCAGGGATGGGATGCGTTCTGGCTCGACAGCGCAGAGCCCGAAGAATACTGGCCGCATTGGGGCGACGCGATTCTCAGCAACAAGCAGATTGCGATTGGCAACGGAGCCGAGTATACGAATATATTCCCGTTCACGCATACTGTCGGAATCCAGCAGCACTGGAGAGCGACGACGAACCGGAAGCGAGTCTTTCTCCTGACACGATCCGCTTTCTTCGGCCAGCAACGCGTTGGAGCCACGGTGTGGTCTGGCGACGTCTATGGCTCCTATTGGGGTTTGCGCCATCAGGTGGCCGCCGGGCTGAATTTCACGCTCTCCGGTTATCCGTATTGGACAACGGACATAGGAGGCTATTGGCCGCCGCACGACAATCCTGTTGCGGATCCAAGATTCCAGGAACTCTACGCACGATGGTTCGAGTACGGAATATTCTGTCCGATTTTCCGTACTCACGGGCACCGGCCGCAAAATGAGATCTGGGCTTTCGACAAAGTTCGGCCGATCTTGGTCGACTATGACAAGCTTCGATATCGTCTGATGCCATATATCTACTCCCTCGCCTGGCGCGTCACCAATGAGGACTACACGATCCAGCGGCCACTGGTGATGGACTGGCGGACTGATCCAAATACACGCGACATCGGTGATGAGTTCATGTTTGGACCTGCGATCCTTGTCAGCCCGGTGCTGCAGCCGGATGCTACTCGCAGAACTCTGTATTTGCCAGATTCTCCAGCGTGGTACGACTTCTGGACGGGAACATCACAGAAGGGAGGCCGTGAAGTTGACGCGGGTGCTCCTCTCGACCGCATTCCACTCTACATACGAGCAGGTTCGATCATTCCCCTCGGCCCAGAAATTGAGTACACGAGTGAGAAACCCGCAGGCCCCATCGAACTTCGGATTTACAAGGGAGCCGACGGCACGTTCGATCTCTACCAGGATGGTGGAGACAGCTACGACTACGAAAAGGGCGCGCATGCTGTCATTCCAGTGCGCTGGTCTGAGTCAACCAAGACTCTGACGATCGGTGATCGGAAGGGCCAGTACTCCGAAATGCATGCGAGCATTCAAATCAATGTCGTCTGGGTGTCTTCCGGGCGCGGCGCCTCAGCCGCACCAGTGGCCAACCCCGACAAGACTGTGGAGTACAGCGGGAAGGCAATTTCGATAGTGGAACCTTGAAATGGTTGTTTCCTGCGTGCACCGATATTGCCGGCCCAATGCATTCGTTTGCGCGATAAGTGTTCTAGCAGGCTGCGGAAAAACGACGGTCCGACTTAAAATGCTGTCCAGGTTTCGCGATTTTTGTGACTAAGGGGAGAGCTTTGATTCCATCCGCTGCGGCTGTAGATCCTTTTCCAGCCCAGCCCGGCACAGCTTGGCGTTGGCTTACCTCGCTTGCATCGCC
>Ga0187862_10004881_pt1 | contig 12528 bp, 10 predicted proteins | sample June2016WEW_10_1_FD_133003 | JGI IMG/M metagenome (GOLD analysis project Ga0187862, IMG submission 133003) | Peatland microbial communities from SPRUCE experiment site at the Marcell Experimental Forest, Minnesota, USA - June2016WEW_10_150 | ecosystem: Environmental > Terrestrial > Soil >...
CCTACCATTCGTGAACTCTGAATTTTTCAAAGAACCCTGTTTTGTAGTGCCAAGAAAGTCAAGTGCTAGTCTATGTTATTGAATTTGCAGAATAACTTTTTTGATACTGTTAAAGATGAGCCAGATGTGTTCCGGCAGCATTGGTGGCCTTGTGGTATCCATTCGGTAACAACGGATAAGACACTGGGCTCGGCTCAATTTCTCGGCGGAGCGCCTCAGCGCATAAGAAGCCCTCCCTCAGTACCCCAAATCCTCTCCAACCAGTTTCACGTGGATGCGGCCTTTTTCCCTGTGGCCTTCGATGATGCTCCACATGTTGCAGACGCGTTCAGCCGACCGGCAGTCGGCGCAGAGCCCGTTGGCCGTGCAGGGTGCTTCTACGCCGATACGAATCGCGTTGAGCGGCGCGACAAGGTGTTTGATCCTGGCAATTGCGAAATCCAGGTCGGGAGCCACTTTATTCATTCCCACCACAAGGATTACCTTTTTGGGACCGAACATCATGGCCGCCACACGGTTTCCCAGGCCGTCGAGGTTGACCAGCCTGCCGTCCAGGGTGATGGCGTTGGAACTGGAGATCATTACGTCGGCGTTGAGCCCCTTGCGCCTCTCTATCACGCTTTGCTCAAGCGTAATCCCATGCTGGTACGGATCGATTATATTCACTTTCGGCAGAGCGGCTATTCTTTGCCACAGCCCCATGGAAGTGGTGGTAATCGAACCGCATCGAAAAACGGTCGCTCCATGCGGGATCATTGCCAGCACCTCCTCGAGCGCCTCGGCGGCGGTCGCCGCATAACTGCCTTCCATGCGGCGCTTTTCGAGGTTTTGAATAAGGTGTTGTGCGGTTCTTATATTCCAGCTCATCTGGGTTTTATCCATCTTCAACCTCCCATTAAATCAATAACTCCTCTTGGTTCTACCGCTTCGCGACGAACCCCCACACGTCTCCGTTGGGGACCGCTTTAACCTGGAGGTGTCCCAGCCATTGCCGGTCGTTTTGCTCCGGGTAATCCTGCCTGAAATGTGAGCCCCGGCTCTCGAGCCTCCTGACCGCAGCTTCGAGAATAAGGGAGGCCGCTCTTGCAGCCGAACTCAGTTCAATCGCGCTCACCTGGTCCGGGGTCAACGTTTTTTTGCTGCCCGGCCCGGAAGATGAGAAGCTGCCGAGGATTTCCCGCATATTGCCTAAAGCGCTGGAGAGCCCTTCCTCGTTTCTCATTATCCCCCCATCTTCCCACATAATTTTGCGGATTCGGTCCAGAAGAACGGTTTCGCCGCCCCGCAGACTCTCAAGGGCACAGGACCGTTCTCTGAGCCGCCTCAACACAGATCGCCGCTCTTCCGGGCCATTCCCCTTGGCCCAATCGGCCGCTGAATTCCCGGCCCTTGCCCCGAATACCAGGGTTTCGCTAAGAGCATTGCCTCCCATCCTGTTGGCGCCGTGCAGACCACCGGTAACCTCTCCGGCCGCGAAAAGTCCCGGAACAGAGGTGGCCCCCTGACCGTCGATTATTACTCCACCCATGGTATGGTGGGCTGCCGGGCCAACGCGAAGGCGACGACTTACCGCCCCGTAGCGATCTCCAAGTATATGCCGCATGGAGGCCGAGAAGGGATCGCCTTGCCATTTTTCCTCCGTAATGTCCCGCAGATCAAGGAAAATCCTCTGGCCGTTTCGATAAATTTCCTGAAAAAGCGCCAGTGAGAGCCTGTCCCGAGCCCTTTCGGCCGCCGGTCGTTCCTCTATTCCGTATTTTTTGAGAATATCCTCGCCGCCCTCATTTATGAGCAGACCGTGGTCTGCGAGCCTTGGCGGAATCACCAGGGGCGCGTGTCCGGGCTCGGCCAGGCATAAGGGATAAAACTGCACGAATTCCATGTCCTGGAGGAGCGCTCCGGCCTCAATCGCCAATGTCCACCCGTCTCCCAGCATCTGCCCCGGGTTGTCGTGGCGCAAGAAGAGCGCGGCGGCCCCGCCGGTTGCCAGCACCACTGCCCCGCTACTGAACTCGACAAGCTCACCTGATTGCCGTGCAAAGCCCGTAAGGCCTGCCACCCCATTTTCCATCACCAGGCCGGAGGCCCACAGGTTTCCCATGAACCGCGTCCCCAACTCTCTGTTTTTCCCGATCAGACAGCGCACTATCTGCTCACCCATAACAGGAGGGCGGCCTTTGGCGAATAGAAATCCATGCCGGACTTCAGCCTGGATTCCCCACCTCATAAGTTCATCCAGCCTCGCGGGAGCTTCTTCGCAGAGGATTTCGGCAAGAACCGACTGATTTATTCCTCGGCCTGCCTGAAGAGTGCGCTCAAGATGTCCGCCCGCTCCGGAACTGTCAGCCCCCCCCATCACGCCGGCACTGAACCCGGTACAGGTGGACTTGCCCGGCTCTGCCCTGGAGAGCACAAGAACATCGAGCCCCGCTTCCCGTGCCGATATGGCAGCCCTGAGGCCGGCGGCCCCACTGCCCAAAACCAGAACGTCGCATGCAACATGTTCCATATCGTCCCGTGAATTTAGTGAATAGTGAATAGTAAATAGTAAAAACAAAAACAATTCCGTTTGGTTCTATTTAATTGCTCTAAGGCGTCAGGACTATTTTGCCGAACATCTCGCCCCGTTCCATAATCTCAAACCCGCGCCTGCCTTCGCTTAGAGGAATCACCTCGCCAACGACCGTCTTGATCCTGCCGCTCCAGAGCAAACGGGTAATATCGCGAAAGTCCTGTGGAGTGCCCATTGTGCTGCCGATGAGGCTTATCTGCTTGCCGAATATCCTGCGCACGTCGATTTCGACCTGCGGACCGCTGGTATTTCCAACGATTACTATCCGGCCTCCTCTCGCCACAATGGCCATGCTTATGTCAAGGGTGGCCGCACCAACGTTGTCCACCACGAGATCCACCCCGCGTTTTGCGGTGAGTCTGCGGACCTCCCTGCCCCAATCGGTCGAGGAGCGGTCGATCACGAAATCAGCGCCCAGCTCGCGGACTTTTTCCGCTTTTCCGGCGTTGCTCGCCACCACATAGACTGTGGCCCCAGCCATTTTGGCGATCTGAATTGCTGCGCTGTTCACCCCCCCACCGGCGCCGACCACCAGCACAGTTTCGCCGGCCTGGAGTTTTGCCCTGTTTATCAGCATCCTCCAGGCCGTGAGGGTGACCAGGAGCGGAGCGCAGGCTTCAGGGAAATCAATGTTGTCAGGCATTTCCACCAGGTTTTTTGCAGGCGCAACCACATACCCGGCAAACCCTCCGCGAGTATGCTCACCAATGATCATATATCCGGGACTCATGGAGTGATCGCCCCGGCGGGTGAATTCATCCTCGAACGGATTTATTCCATGATCGATCACAACCCGCCGGCCGGTTTCAATTCCGGTCACGCCCTCGCCCAAACCGGCCACAACTCCCGCTATGTCAGCTCCGCCCCAGTGGGGCATCTCAAGATCAAGGCCCGGCCATCCCTGCATGACAAATATATCGAGGTGATTGAGGGCACAGGCTTTAACTTCAACTAGGACCTGGCCTTTACCGGGAGTAGGATCGGCAACATCTTCGTACCTGAGAACATCGGGACCGCCATGATGGTGAAAACAAAGGGCTTTCATCTTTTTTGAGATCCTTTTCGCCGTTATAAGGTTATTCTTCTGCACAGTTCCTTATGCATAGCTAAACTTCATCTGCGGTATTTCAAGTGCCGCATGGAAGAAAACGGCCCCCCGGATGTCGAATATTGATTTGCAGGAGCGCTGAAAACGCCGCAAATGGAGCATGCTGCATTTGCGCAGCGATTGATATTGAAAAGGCGCCGCTGGAGGCCTATTATTAGCGGTCGAAACAAAGAGGGTATTCCTTATGCAATACTGGCATGTTAAAGCGGGTTAATTCGATGGCAGCAAATGATAATATCAAGCAGGATTGTGACAGATCGGCTTTTCCGCCCGATTCTCGAGGCCTGAAAAGGGGTGAGCGATGAAAAAGCCCATTCCAAAGAGCCGCGCGCCAAAAAGGAGGGCCCTCCGCTGGCTTGTTTTTAGCCTGTTTTCAATTTTCCTATGCCTGTCCCTGATCGGGGGCATTGCGGTTTTCGCGCTCTATCTGCAAATCGACCAATCGCTTCCCAGCGTTGAGGCACTTAAGAACTATCACCCTCCACTGGTCACCAGCGTATATTCAGCCGATGATGAGCTGATCGGCGAATTTTTTACAGAGCGAAGATACCTGGTTCCGCTCAATGAGCTTCCCCCGCATCTCATCAAGGCCTTTATCGCCGCCGAGGACTCACGGTTCTACGAGCACGGCGGAGTGGACCTGATCGGAATTTTTCGCGCCATGCTGAAGAACATACAGAAGGGCGAAATCGTCCAGGGGGGAAGCACCATTACCCAGCAGGTCGTGAAATCCCTGCTGCTTACCCCCGAACGCACGTTCATGCGCAAGATCAAAGAGGCCGTTCTGGCCCACCGTATAGACAGCAGCCTCAGCAAAAACGAGATTCTCTATCTTTACCTGAACCAGATTTATTTCGGCGCCGGAGCCTACGGGATAGAGGCGGCTGCAAGGGCCTATTTCGATAAACACGCGAGCGAGCTGGACCTTTCGGAAGCATCGCTTCTCGCCGGTCTGCCCAAAGCTCCCAACCGATTTTCACCGATTCATCATTTCTCTGTGTCACGTGAAAGGCAGCGCTACGTTTTGCAGAGAATGGTGGATTCGGACTTCATAACTTTCGATGAGGCCCGCAAGGCATTGGTAAAGCCGCTGCAGATCGCGCAATCCAAGCGCTGGGCAGTCAAAAAGATGGACTATTTCACCGAGGAAGTCCGCCGGCAGGCTGAGACTCGCTTCGGACGCGACATGCTCTATAAAGAGGGGCTGATTATCCAAACGACTCTGGACCTCAAGGCGCAGCGAATCGCGGTAAGGGCGCTGGACCAGGGTCTTCGCGAGCTCGATAAACGGCATAAACAATATCGCGGGCTGCACGTCAACGTCCCAAAAGATGATTTCCCGAGCGCTCTTCGAATCCTTAGTCAATCCAATGGAGAGTTGGAACAAGGCAAGGTGGTGGCGGGGCTGGTAAAGGAATTTGACGTCAAAACCAGGACAATTTCCGTGGACCTTGGTGCGGCAAAGGCATTGATCCCCCAGTCGGGTTGGCAATGGGTACAGGTTTCCAATAAACGTGCAGAAAAGATTTTCCGCAGTGGCGACGTCCTCAGAGTGAAACTGGACAAGCAGCAGCAAAAAGATATCTGGCTTGCCGCCGTTGAGCAGGACCCCGGGATGGAAGGCTCGCTGATGTCCATTTCGCCGGTTACCGGGCGGGTCATATGCATGGTGGGAGGGCGCAGTTTCGAAAAGAGCCAGTTCAACCGGTGCACGCAGGCGGTGCGCCAGCCGGGGTCTGCATTCAAGCCCATAATTTATGCGGCTGCGCTCGATAAAGGTTACTCCGAGGCCTCCATACTGATCGACTCGCCGATTACCTATTACGACCACACCGCGAAAGGTTCCTGGACCCCGTCTAATTACGACCGCCAGTTCTGGGGCCCTATTCTGCTCCGAAAGGCCCTCATCAATTCGCGAAATGTGGTGACGGTAAAGCTCCTCGAATCCATCGGAGTAGGCTACACCATCAATTACGCCCGGCAACTTGGAATAACGTCTCAGCTTACCCCGACTCTATCACTCGCGCTTGGGGCCTCGGGCGTGACGCTGCAGGAATTGATGACGGCCTACTCCACCTTCCCCGGCCAGGGTGAGAGGGTTGAGCCGTATCTTATAGAAAGAGTCATGGACCGATACGGCAATCTGATAGAAGAACACCAGGAGAAAAAAGAACAGGTGATATCGGCCAAAACCGCTTACCTGATAACCGACCTGCTCCAGGGGGTCGTGAGGGAGGGGACCGGGACAAAGGCAAAGGATCTGAAGAGGCCCTCCGCCGGGAAAACGGGAACCACCAACGAACTCAAGGACGCCTGGTTCATGGGCTTTACTCCTTCGGTGCTTACGGGCGTCTGGGTGGGCTACGACGACCATACCGTCTCCCTTGGCAAGGGAGAGACCGGCGGGCATGCGGCCTGTCCGATCTGGGTCTATTTCATGAAAGAGTACCTGGAAAACAAGCCCGTTGAAACATTCCCGATACCTGACGGCATTGTTTTCGCCAAGATAAATGGATCTTCGGGGGCGGTTGCCGGATCGGACGAACAAGGGGCGGTCTATGCGGCTTTTGCCGACAAAGTTCCGGCTCCCGGCTCCAGACCGAAGCTTGAAGGCGAGGAGACGGCTGCTGAAGTTCCCGGGGAAACAGACGATAACCAGCCCCGGTTGAGGCAGGTAGAGCCTTCTTCGAGTGAGTCCTACTTCAAGTCGGAGCTGTATTGAGCATGGTAAGATAAATTCCAGCCTGCGCAGGAGGGGCTTATGAGCCTGATAAAAGTTGACAGCGAAAAATGTAGCCGCGACGGTATTTGCATCGAAGTTTGCCCTGCGGGCCTGCTTTCGCTCGACTCCGAGGGAATGCCTGAGGTGAGGCGGGGAGAGGCCGCCTTCTGTATGGGGTGCGGCCACTGTGTAGCGGTCTGTGCAACCGGCGCCTTGGACAACAGGAAAAATCCCATTTCAAAACATACGGCGATCCCGGCGGATTATTCTCCCGATCCTGCCCAAAGTGCGCTCTTTTTGCGCTCGCGCCGCTCCATCCGCCGCTACGAGGATAAACCCGTATCCAGGGAGAAAATGCTGAAACTCCTCGACATTGCCCGGTTTGCTCCTTCGGGGCACAATTCGCAGTCAATATCCTACCTGGTGGTCGAGGGAACTGAAAACCTCATGCGCCTCAGCCAGATAGTTGTCGAGTGGATGCGGGAAGCCGTGAAGCTTTCCCCCGAGCTGGCGATACGTTTCAACTTTCCCGCCGTAATCCAGGCGCAGGAAAAAACCGGGGTCCGGATTCTGCGGGGAGCGCCGGATATTATCGTTGCCCATGCGCCGGCAAGCCTGGATGCAGCTCCGGTCTCGACGTTGCTTTGTCTGGAATATGTCGAGCTGTTTGCGCCGGCCCTGGGGCTCGGCACTTGCTGGGCCGGTTATGCGCAGAGATGCGCCCTGCAATTCCCGGCTTTTTCGCAGTTCCTTAAAATCCCGGAGAACAGGACGATTACCGGAATTTTGATGGTGGGCTATCCAAAATACAAGTACCACCGGCTGCCTGAACGAGACCCTCTGGATGTTGAATGGTTCTAAACCAGCGAACTGTAGCCTAGTTTCAGTCCGGAAAGGGTCCTTTTCCGAAACAAAAACTGCTGGACTCTCATCCGGTGTTTCCGGATGGACGCCAGCCTGCGGCCAAGGAAAGTTCATTGAAGGCATGGGTCCTATATTCGGCTCTGGCGCTCCTGGTTTGGGGTTTGTGGGCGTTTTTTCCTAAAATGGCCCTCAGTTGGCTCGATCCAAAAACAGCTTTCATGTTTGAAGTATTCGGCGGTGCAACAACAGGCCTGTTCGCTTTTCTCATCCTGCAGCCTCAACTTGGCGGGGCCGATATACGAGGGATAATACCGGCCTTTCTCACCGGGGTGACGGGCTATCTCGGGCTGCTTTGCTTCATGTATGCGATCCGCGAAGGAAAGGTCAGCGTCGTTGCGCCCCTTACAGCGCTTTATCCGGTCGTGACACTGGTGCTGGCACGGGTTTTCCTCAGAGAAAAAATAAACCTTGTCCAGCTCGCCGGAATAATCCTCGCGCTTGTCTCCGTCGTTCTGATCTCACACGAATAAAAATAAAACTCTTGAGGCCGGTCCCATGATGCCTGGACGGCGCCGGAATCCCATAATCATCGGAACAATTTTGTACCTTTTGGCAGCGCGGCCTGCTTCAAGACCGCAATAAATTCCTCACTATTTACCGAATTTTAGTTTTCCAAGAAAAATCGACCGCGCCCCGGATGTGCCATTCCCGCCCACAGCTCCCGTTTTATCTGCGGTGCGCCTGCAGCCACTGCAACTCACTTTGGTCCAAGCACAAAAATTGCTATTAAACCGCTTCGCGCGCAAGGCGCGCTCCCACCCTATTATCGCGAAAGGTGAAATATGGAAAAGTTTGATCTGCCCTTTGCCGCATGGCTTGTCTTCCTTGGTTCGGCCCTCCTGGAGGTCGGAGGCGATGCGGTGGTTCGAAGAGGTCTACGCGGGGCCAATGTCGTAATTATCCTGGCCGGTGGTCTCATGCTGGCGTGCTATGGCCTGCTCGTGAACACGGTGAGTTGGGATTTTTCGAGGCTGTTGGGCGTCTATGTAGCCGTATTCGCCCTGGTAAGCGTAATGTGCGGCCGATTTGTCTTTGGCGAGAGCGTGCCGAATTCGACATGGGCGGGTCTTGCCATTATTGTGGCAGGCGGTTTGGTCATTCAGTTCGGCCAAGCGCACTGAAGACAGACAGGATTTACAGGATTTAGAACACTACGCTCAGCGAGGCACTCCGACCTCCCGACAATCAGTGGAGAACCGCAGATACCGTCTTGAATGTCAAGGCGGCATCTACGGGTTGCTTCCATGGTTTAGGGTTTCCCTCAGGGGCATGAGAGACTGCGGTGAAAGGGCACCGGCAGACAAATTTCCCCGGGGCGAAGATTTATCGGCACCGAACCAGTTTGTGCGTGTGATATCATTAAAAGATAATTTGCCGGAATCTCTTTTGGAAAAAAAGCGCTTTGCGCCCATTTGGGGACACTATAAAAAATGCTTGAAGCCGGAACAATTTTTCAAGACCGATACAAGATTTTGAGCCCTCTGGGTCATGGGGGATTTGGCGCCACTTTTCTGGCCGAGGACCTTCAATCCAACCAGAAGGTCGTCATGAAGGTCCCCCACATTGACCAGTTGGGAGATCCTGCCGTTTATGAGCGCTTCAGACGGGAAGTGGCGATCGGCAAGCTTTTGAACCACTCCGACGTTCCCGTGGCAGTAGGGATTTCCGAGGAGGACCCCCCATACCTGGTTTTGAAATACGCCGAAGGCGATTCATTGGAGAAGGTTTTGAACGAGAAAGGCAGGTTTCCCGTCGACCAGGTCGTAAAGCTGGTCGCAAACCTGCTCGACGCTCTTCATTACTGCCATGAGAGGGGAGTGTATCACCGGGATATAAAACCGGAGAACCTGGTGCTCGCTCCGGATGGCCATTTGAAAATCCTGGATTTCGGCATCGCGCTCATGGAAGGGGCGCCTCGAGTGACCTGGCGTGGATTTTCAGGTCTCATGGGAACCCCGGAATACATGGCCCCGGAACAGATCAAGGGAGAGCGCGGCGATGCAAAAAGCGATATCTATGCCGTCGGCTGCCTCACTTATCACCTTCTGAGCGGGTCTCCTCCGTTTACCGGGGATAACCCGCTGACGGTCATGTACCAGCATATGACCAAAACCATTGAACCGCTCACATCGATAAAGGGTTTGCATCCTGGCATATGGGCAGCGATCCGCAGGGCGTTGCGGCGACGAAAGGAGGAGCGCTACGATTCCGCCGAGCAGATGGCCAATGATTTGCGTTTCCCTGAAAATGCGGACCTCAAATGGGTAGGTGAACCCGACCCGCCGATGGCCGCCGTGCTTCCCACAAAGCGAAACAACCTGCTGATATACGGTGGTTCCGTATTGATTGCCGTATTGATCGCGTTTTTGCTTCTTTTGTTAAGACGATAAATTTCAGATGGCATTTTCACCGGTTTCGCCCGTGCGAATCCTGATGGCGTTGCCAATGGGATAGGTAAAGATTTTGCCGTCTCCGATTTCGCCCGTGCGGGAAATTTCGATTATAGCTCTGATGACTTCATCCACCATGGTGTCAGAGACAACCATCTCTATTTTAGTTTTCGGGAGCAGGTTGATGTTGAACTCCGTGTTCCACGCATCTCGCGTGTGACCTTTCTGCAAACCGCAGCCGATCACTTCCGTTACGGTCATTCCCTTGATTCCCAGGTTGCCCAGAACATTGCGCACGTCAAGAATCCTGTCCGGGCGCAGAATACATTCTATTTTAGTCATTTCTTGCACCGCCTTTTATTTTGATTCAATCCCCGTCAGCTCATACCGGGCCGCTTTGCAGCAAGGCCGGAATGCGTATCACCACTCTATTCTGTTAACTTTAACCGTCATGATGGTCATATTATCATAGCCGCCGCGCCTGTTGAGCTCGGCTATCAATTCGGCCAACTGCTTCTTAGAGGAACCTCGCTCAATAAGAAACGACTTTAACTCGTCGGCAGTCGCATGTTCCAGTATCCCATCGGTAATCATGCAGAAAATATCCCCCGGCTGAGTAAGGCCCGAGTAAAAATCGGGCATCAACAGAGGACCTTCGCCAACCGCCTTCAACAGCACATTTTTGTTGGGGTGAACACGCGCCTCCTCAGCCGTTATCAGTCCGAGGCGCATGAGTTTACCGACGAGGCTGTGGTCCTTTGTCAGTTGAATCATATCGTCATCACGCAGCAGCATGATTTTCGAGTCGCCGACGTGAGTGATGAAAAACCGGTTTTGTCTTAGCAGAAGAGTGGACAAAGTGCACTTCATATGTCGTGCGGAGCGATGGCTGATCGACAGATCGTAGATGTGCAGAGAAGTATTTTGAAATGCGTTTTTTAACCTTTCCGGGATTTTTTTTGTATGATCGACGAAATAATATTCCTGGAGCAAAACATTGACCGCCTCCGCGCTGGCAACCTCCCCGGCGGCACTTCCCCCCACGCCGTCCGACACCGCGAAAAGGCTTCCAAACTGGTTCAGCCCCGTTTCGGCCGGCATGTAATAGCCGAAAAAATCCTCGTTGTTTTGACGGACCTTCCCCTTATCAGAGAGCCCGTGCACCTGCAAGGCGTCCGACACATAATCGCTTTTCGAAGCAGAACTGGCTGGCAAGGAGGCCTCCAACGGGCAAAAGGGCGCTTGAAAAACGCCCTCTTGCCCCAATTATTTTCGAGTTGGATCAGTCTCTCATCCCGCGTTTCCCGATGGAGACCACTTAGTTATTTGCAACCGGTCCCCCAATGATTTTTCTCTGGGTCCTGGAGCTTTGAACGAACAGATAGACGACACCAATGATAACCCATACTGCCGTGGCCAGGATAGAATACATTGCTGCGGTCTGAGTATCGCCGCCGCCAAGGATCCCCAGGTAGAGAACGGCAACCAGCATGGCGATATTGGCAAGGGTCCCCAGAACCGGAACCACGATGTGCGTGAACGCATTTCGCTGAGGATGCCGCAAAAACGCCACAAACGCAATGAGGTTGGTCATTCCGTAGAGAATGAACGTACCGATATTCGACCAGAAGGTGATGGCGGTCAGGTTGGTGATCGACAGAACTCCAAATGCGCCGATAACCGCCGATGCAATGGTCATTGCCCATACGCCTGCGTGGGGCGTTGCATGTTTGGGATGCAGAAACCCGAGGAAGCTTGGAACTTCCTTATCTTTCGACATTGCGTACGTGACGCGCACGCCGGTGTTCATGCAGGCCAAAGTGGTGCCTACTACCGCCATGGCAACCGAAATCGCGACCACAATCATCAGCGCGAAGCCCATGTTGCCGAGAAGAGCATCACCAAGGTTTTTCACCATGTCGCCTATCGGGGCGCTGGAGGCTGCAGCGGCGTCAATGCCGGTGACCACTGCGCCTTTGGCGTCTGTTCCCGTATATGACGTATTCAACCAGGCATTGGCGCCGAAGTACTCGAAAAGGTACATAATGAGTCCCTGAATGACTAACGAGATGATGACCCCGCGGCTGACATGTTTGGGTGATTTGGATTCAGCCGTAAGCGCGGTCGCCGATTCGAAACCCACCAGCAGCAATATTGCGACGGTAGCCTGGAACATCACGTTGACAAAACTGTGCGGCATTACGACCGATGAGAGTTCCGTATGAACGAACGTTACATGCTCCGGGTTGGTAAACCTGTAAACCAGGGCCAGAATGGTCACTACTATTAAAGTGATGATCTGGATAACATTGATCACCATGCTGGATATGGTTGATCCCGTGATTCCGCGGTAGGCTATATATCCGACCACGAACGCAAATAATACTGCGGTCACGATCTGCCAGAAAGCGGAGAGCTCGACCCCGAACTGCTGGAATATATAGCATATCAGCGTGGCCATCATGGCGACCATAACGCCCGGATATACCCAGTAGTAAAGATGGGAGAACCATCCCACGATGAACTTGGACAACCGGGCAAATGCTGACAGCTTGTCCTCTCCCAACATCGCCTGTTCGGTAAAATAGTATGAACTGCCGGTTCCCGCCCGGGGATAGAGCTCCGAGAGTTTGGAATAGGAAACCGCTGTCAGGAACGCCAGGATCAACGCGACAAACAGACCCGCAAACATGTCCATCGCAGTAGTCTGGCCGGCCAAATCCACCTGCGCCGCCTGCACCTGATAGGTCAACCATAGAAAAGCCCCCGGCGCGATCAACGCCATTGCATTCACCGTGACACCGGTTAGTCC
>Ga0187862_10004882_pt1 | contig 12527 bp, 6 predicted proteins | sample June2016WEW_10_1_FD_133003 | JGI IMG/M metagenome (GOLD analysis project Ga0187862, IMG submission 133003) | Peatland microbial communities from SPRUCE experiment site at the Marcell Experimental Forest, Minnesota, USA - June2016WEW_10_150 | ecosystem: Environmental > Terrestrial > Soil >...
GATCAAGATTTCTTTCATTGCACGGAGTTCAGGCGACAAGTCTCCCGAGACCGCTTTCCACTGAGCTAAGTCAAGTAAGTGTTCAGGTTTATACGCTGAGATCTTCAGCGATGCCGCCAGAAGGAGATCAGAAAACCGTGCATTATCTTTCCAACGGTCAAGTACCTGTGGTTCGATATCCACCAGTGCTAGGGTCTGCGGATAATAGATACGGCTGTCCTCCAACAGGATTCCTCTTTTGGCTTTTTTCGGCCCGCAATCACACGAACGAAAACCTAGGCCGTCCCTGTCGTTTCTACGTAAGGGTTTCTGACAGTCTTCGCAAAACCAGTATGACTCTTGAAAAGTGCCTTTGTTTACAAGTTTAATTTTGTGCCCCCGATGTCCTGCTTCAATAAACACACTGTCCATCCGGCCACATTCATGAACATAGGCAAATGGCACCTGCCGCAGTTGGGCTCCTTTGCAATCTTTGCAGGTCAGGTTTGGGTTCACGCTCAAGACTTTGGCCAAGTCTTGATAATATTGAACCCGGCCGCATTTGCGGCAGGTGAAAACAAGCGGCCACACTGTAAACCACACTTGATAGGGTTCTCCAACCACGTATTTTCCGGGCAGAATCTTTGGATCGGGAAAGCCTGTGGGGTCAATGGCGTTCCAAAACATTAAGGCTGAACGCAATGCTTCAGCAAGGGCACCTGCCAGTGGTTTTGGGTCTCGCAGGGTTATTTCTGTGGTCTGGCACCATCCACCACTGGCATTGTACCGGAAAATTGACTCGGGCATGAATTTCCAGATGACCTGAGATCGTCCGCGCTTCATTGTTTCCTGCGACATGTTATTTCTCCTTGATTATTTGGCGCGCAGACGGTCCACAATAGGTGACGCGTCCTTGCTTCCGAATTCAACTCCTTCATCAACATCACGGAACGAAGTGATTGGCTCTATGACATCAACCAGCTTTTTCTCATCAGACCGGCCGATCCGGCCCAATTGATCATCAAAGGCTTCGGCAACCCGACGTTGAACATTTTTAACCTGTGCTTCGGATGCGGGCGGATAGACTTTATCCACCCCGATAATCTTCTCGATGTTCTTTTGCAATTCTTCCCGATCAATGCACCCTTGTGTGGTAGAGGTGGTACCGGGCGTAAAGCCAAGTGCGGTCTTGAGCGTTGGGATGTGATCCAGCGGCTTGTTAATATCTTTACCGAAAAGGCGAGGAGTGTAATCGCAAAGTAGCAGCCCGGCCAACAAGCCTGGCACGGTTTTTTGAGGGGCAAATGAGGCAAAACGATTGACCGCAACCGCCTCAATTAAACGTTCCATGTGTTCATGCATTTCTGTGAAGAACTCAAACTGTGAATGTTCGCGTGGATCTCGTGATTTAAAGCACACAAATACAGCACCAGGGTGAGAGCGAGCAGACCGGCTAGTAGACTGAACATACTCGGCATAGTGTGAAGGCATGCCGCACACGGTCATCATGTTGATTCGTTCCAGATCAACTCCATGACTTATCAGGCTGGTGGCGATCACTGCATCCAAACGTTTTTCTCCCGTTTCGGCTTTCTCACGCTCAATCGTATCGAGCGTTTCACCGATGGAATCGGGGGGATTGTCGCCGGTCAGAACCCGATGGTTGACAGTGCCTAAATTCTCCCGCCCGAGAAAACGTTCAACAAAAGACATTTTGTCACTGAGGCTTCCACCAGTTGCTTTGCGATTGACGTAACAAAGGGAGAGATCAAAGAGGCGTAGCGTGGCGCGAATTTCCTCGTCTTTAGATTCGGGCACCCCCATGATTTCCGCAGCTTTTTGAGGATTGGCCTTCAATCTTCGGATGGCCCGCATATAGAGGCTCATTGCTCGTATGGCAGAATCTTCAATTCCCTTTGTGTGGTTGAGGATACCGAGATAAAATCTCCGGTGCTTGAGCGGCTTGGATGTGGCGTAAAACGACTCGCCAGCTTCCCATGCTGGTTGGGGGTAGCGACAGGACTTTGCCAGGTAGACATGGAAAGTATGAGTGTCATACGCTTCGATGGTGGCAGTTGCAGCTAGTATCTTGGGCCGCATATAAGCTTTTTCTCCGAGATACTTTAACAGCCCTTCGTAATGGCCGTTAAAAACTCCGAGTTCCGCGCGCAACAAGTGCAGTTCATCCTGGATTAACAATGATAGGCCTGGGTCTTTGAATGCGGGGATATCGGCTAGTTCACGTTTTGTTTTCGAACACTCCGCTGACCAGCTTGCTCCTTCTATGCACTCATTGTAGGAGGTATATCCGTGGATTGGACACCTTTGGCGAGCACCGCGTGAGATGTGAGAGAAGTATTTGGCTCGCGCAATGATGGCGAGTTTATCTACGGTGCCGACAAGTACTGACGGCAAATACCTGTAGATTTCATTGTCCACAATGCAGAGGGGTAGAGAACCCTTATAATCACACAAAGTTTCAGACGTGTTGGAGAAACATTTTGGGTTGCTGCACACATGGGCCACTCTCCAATTCTTGCGAAGCGCCTTGATGTCTACAGGGTTTCCGCAAAACGGGCATTTTCGGAGCAGGCGCAGATTATCACGAGCATCCTTGTCTGTCTCCAACATCTTCATTTTTTCCTTGGAGATACTGTTGGGGGTTACTGAATCACCAACATAATATCCAATCGCGAAGGGATCGCCTGAAGCGATGCGCGGATTTTCACTGCGCAACTCATTCAGTGCCGCGATAACTTTGGCAAGGCGCTCGAGCTGTTGCAGGGAGAGCATGCGCAGGGGAAATCTCATCCATGCACAAACTCCGCTGGTCTTTCCCCGGAGTCGGTCGTAGATCAGCGCGGCTGCGATGAGGCCGAGGTAGCTTTCCGTTTTGCCGCCACCGGTCGGAAACCAAAGGATACCGACCTCATCCAGCAATTTACGGAGGGATTTAGCATACTCATCTTCTGCCGAGCTATCCAATTCACGGACAGCGAGGCATGGCAGTTGCGAAACTATAAAACCAATTTGGAACAAACGCCACGCCTTCAACTTGCCGCCGGAAGCCAGACCAATCTTTACAAACACACGGTTCATCAGGCGAAATGCTTCAGCGAGCCTGGGGTCTCTGCGCAGTGTTTCAATGCCTAACCCGAACCCTTCAATTTCTTTGCGGAACTCGTCTCGATCTCGTGAACAGGCTTCTATTTCAGGCTTCCCCCACGTTGAAGGTGTTCCTTCGAGCAGGAACTTTTCCCACAGTTTCAGATATGCATTCATCTCTGCCGCCACTTTTTCCAATTCTTTCGTAGGGTCATCAACATCCAGGCTGGCAAACGGAATCTCGACCTGTTCCTTGGTTCGATAATACGGTTGTTTGAACAAGGGCATTGTCTCGGTTTTGATCTGGTTTGGGTGCGCAGTGGTGTATTTGGCGGTGCAGTTTATTCCTCGTGCGGGCATTTGTGGTTTGCTCCGGTAATCTTTTGGGGCAAGGAGGAAGTCAAATGGTCGCAGGTTGCCACCCTCAACCTCAACAGTCATTTGGGCGTCAATTAGCGAGCGCTCTTCCAGCAGCCGGTCTGTATCTGATGATATATCGCCGCTGGTTGTATTGGACAGGAGAACTCTGACCCGCAATGTGCTTTGTTCATCTAGTTCCGGTGTTATATCCACCCGTATAGATGCCGACCACGGCGGCAATTCTACAGTAACTTGACCCTTTTCATTCAGAGCCTTTTGATAAGAATCATTGTCGGTGAGAACTTGCGCATCTCCCAACCCACGTTTCGCATCCGATGGTTTTGAAAGGTGTTTCCATAAGCGCGCATCAGTAAATATTTCGGTTCTGGCCTTGTCTAATGCGGCCGTCACTTCGTTTTGACCGATGGTTCTGCTGTCTGAGGCTGCTGGCAATTCAACAATAATTGTTTCAACTTTGACATCGTAACGACGAAAGACCCGGGGAAGGATAACATTCCCCGGTTTGCCAGATTTGCTACTTGCCTGAATTTGCTCTGTTTCTTCGGCATCCATTTTTGAATCATCTTCGGGTTCAGACGATTCGAGTCCCATTTCCGGGCTGTTCTCCTGAATTGATGCCGGTGCATTTTGATCCGGCTTGCTTGCCGCAGGAATGACAGAAAGACCGCTGTTGGCGAGGATTGCCTGCTCATACGTGGGGAAAACTGGATAATAAAGGCTCCAGCAGGGAGTTATCTTCAGCCGAACTGTGCTGCCTGCTTTCGGCTCAATTTTGAAATCCAATCCCAAAGCCGTGTCAGCTGGGGCAACAATTCCCTTGCCACCAAACTGCATTGCATCACTCTGTCGTGGAGTTTGAAGGACACCGGCGAACAAGGCTCTGGCTGGAGAAACATCGAATACTTCTTCCAGGTTCCGCCCGCTGATGCCGCTGACGACTTCTTCAATGAGGTATTCGACCAATTTCCTTTTTTGGCTTTCAATGTCTTGCTTTTCGTTGTTCATGGTTCAAATGGTAATAAACGCCCAACCACTTGCGGAGGAATTGGACGCGTCTCCTTTGCTTTTGTGCAAATCTTGGCCAGTTCAACTGTATCAAGGATTTCATTTACTGGCAGCCATAGTGCCTTCTTCTGTTCATCTTCATCCTCGTCAACCAGATAACGTGAGGATTCGTAAATGGTCCTCGTTAATCTTCTTCCCAAAGTTTGGTGGATGGTGCGAATAGTGCGGAAAGCGTTATCCAGCTCTTTGGCATTTCTTTCAATAGATTCAATGCAAGTCAATTTTCCAACTGCAATAATGGAAGAAATATCGGTTGGTCCCATCACATAACCGAGCACCCAGTTCCGGACGCTTATGGTGGTTGAAATGTTGGAACCTTTGCCGCGAAGATCACTGTAAAGCCGCCAATAACCTTCATTGGCGCAATCATATTTTGACGCGAGCATTTTCATTGCATCCTGCCATTGTCTACGAAATGCGGCAAGGTATTGAAGTTCCGGTTGGTTCTCGGCGATTTGCACCACGCGGTCGAATAGGCTACCTCTGACATTTTCTTCAACCAAAATAACGGTGTCACCAACAGTTAATTCGTCAGCAGTCCACTGCGAAATTTCACCGGGCTCATTTTCCCGTATACACTCGATGAGTTGATCTTTGGCCAGCCACAAGACTTTTTCCCCTTGTTTGTGACATTGGACATCAAAGCGATAACACGGAATGTCATCTGCATGTACTGGACCGTTGATGAGTTCGGCCAGGTCTGTAATTTGAGACTCATCATCCACGCTGTCTTCCCAAACCGCACGGCGGGCCTGTTCTTGTTGAAGAACAATTTGATTGTTCCGCTCGGTGACGTTTTTGGCCATCTCAAGCACTAATGGCAAATCTCTGAAATTTTTGGCGATTGGTTTGTGGACGTCTGGGGGCTTTTCAATTCTACAAATGACAACTGGCGGTTTTTGGAGAGCAAGTTTTGGGATCAGCCGTTGTATTATCGCGGGTCTGTGATTTTCTAAAATTGCCGGACCTAAGAAGAAACGCTCTCTTGCGCTGGCGCGCTCCTGTAACGGTTTATCACCATAAACATCTTCAAGCTGTTTTCCGATTGCTTCGATCTCTGTGGAATACGAAAGAAACTTTACTGTGTCTCCGAGTGCCCCACCAGCAATCCATCGGTATCTTTGCGGAAACGCGCCGTTGACTAAAACCAGTGGGTAGCTCCTCAGCGCGATAGGAAAGTAGTTTGAGCAGGCACGGATTTCGACCTTCTGTAACCAAGCTGCTTTTGGAAACACATCAAGTTCCAACCAATTTTGAAGGGCGTGATGCGAAACCTCATCTCTCACCAAAACCATTATCTCCCCGGCCTCTTCAACCAAAGATGGCAGGATAGATCGCAATTTTTCCGCTCGAGGATTACTGACCTGGAGTTTTGACAAAATAGCTTCGAACTGCATCTTGAGCGACTGCATGGCAACCCCCATTCCGACATCGTGACGGACGGCCAAGTTTTCGATCAGTCTTGCCAGTGTATATCTACCTAAGCTGCGCGCACTTTTTTCATACCAAATAGGCGGAACGGGCAGGCGGCTTAAAGTGGCGCATAGCCAGCGGGCCCTGTTCAACCCCATGTTTTCCTGCTGAAGTTGTGAATGAATCATTTGCTGGGCTTCAATCAGGGCTTTTTCTACTTCCTCTCCTTCCACACAAATGATTTGATGTTCGCGTTCCAGATATGTTGGCCTCTTCAATATATTCAAGTCCAATGTGCCTTCTGTTACAAAACTTGCTGGCTTCAGCTTGGCACAATCAGCGAGGGCCTCGTGGTCAATAGGAAGATTTGAAAACGTCAAGTTGTTCAAGGCGTCCCAAGTGTCGCGATCGCCAAGTGTATAGATGGCCAGTACTGCGGTATGTTTGTTCAGGCTACAGGCCCAAGTAGTTATCTCCATTGCTCGTTTGACCAGGATGCCGTAACGGAGATCAATGATTGCCAGACTTGGCCGCAGCCTTGTCCGCGGTAGATTTTGGCCTGGCGAGAAAAAGCAAACTCCCTTTCCGATATTGTTACTCGCCTTCGGGCTAATCGCGATAAGTTCCCCATCTGGCCGCATTCGACTACCCGGATAGGCATTGTCCAATGGTTCGCTTTTGATGCACAAATCACAATAACGGCTCCGTAGGTCTAAATCCTTACTGATTACCAGGACGCCGGAAAGGCCGTCCAATATTTGGCTTAATACATTTGCCTGTTCTCTCTCAAGCGCGTCCGCCAGAATACTTGACGCGGCAAATAACAAGGGCAGATGTCGGGCTCCAGGTGGTAGTGCAAGCGCGATATGCCGACCTGATCCTGTTTGACGCAGAGCACTAGCCAGTGCAGCCAGGCTTAAGGCCAATGGATCTGATGTTACACGGCGGACGCCACAAACCGTGCAAACATCTAGTCCATTTGGACCAAGAATCGCCAGCACTCCAAGGTCTTTATTGAGGCATCTGGTAAGGGCATTTAGCCATTTGGGTGCTTCAGGCGGAAAAACATACGGCGAGAGGTCCACTTGTCTTCTCAGTGACTCTATCGGATTGCGTTGTTGCGTGTGCTGCATCCCATGCTCCAAGTAGCGTTAATCATTCTCAATCAGGTTTCAGCCGGTTCTCAGAGATAATCCAAGCGGAACAACATAGCGCCAAGAATGCCAGCAGTCGTCTGTACTAACGTTCGCGTATTTCTCCGGCATCGGATATACGACTCGAATTGAATTGTCCGCCAAAGCAAACATACATGCCCCAAGTGCCATTGGTTTTGGTCCTAATGGTGCAATATTAAAAAACGCATCTGGGTTTTTTTTGCGTAATACGACTAAAAAATTGAACAAGTCATATGGATTGCTGGCGCGGCAATATGAGATGCTTTCCTTTGCATCCGAGGCGTTGAGGAGCCTTTCATTGTTCATTAAACTTATATCTTTGAACTTTGGCGAGTATGCGGGGAAGCCGTTAACAATGACGACAGAATCTGGAGTAACCTCTTCGCTGATGAACACAGAAAGATCGCCATCAAACCCCAGTGTAAACACCAAAATATTTTTCTTCCTCCCGGTTGTGAAACCTGGAAAACCAGGCACCTCCATTACAAAAAGTGGACCTAGGCTGGCACGATAACTTTGTAATAAACCCTTCGGTAATACATAAGACATTGGCTCCGTATAAAACACATCAACTGTTAGTAATCCACAATGATCCTGCAAATACTTAAGGAGCGAGAAAAAATATGGTCTAGTGAAAGCTGAAATATCTACGGCCAGTCGCGATTTTTGGTTAAACGAAAAGCCATGGCCGATAATCGCCTTCAGGCTTCCTGACGGATCTTTTAGTGAGCATGGCAAAAGCGTAATATCATCGTGCAACGTGGTATATCTGTTATACGCGTCTTTTATCTTTCGATCGCTTGCATTCTTCCTTTCCTCAAAGTCAAACAACAGGACCTTAATAAAGGTGACGCCCTTTTCGTGCGCCTTTCGAAGCACTTCATACGCGCGAGCATCAGAGCCTCCTCCAAGCAAAATGCAATCATACTGAACGGCATCGCGAATTTGCAAATCAGTCAATCGCGACATCTGATAAACACTGCTTTTTACCATTATTCAGACCCCCCTTCGAGACTGAGTTGCTGTTGAATTGTTCCAGCTGATTCGGCACCAACTAGTGAAACCTGAGGTTTCACATTGTCCTCAAACATCAACTTCCGCATATCCTCTTCTGAATATTCTTCAGAGAATTGCCCCCTTGTGCGGTATGTGATCTGGAAAGCCGGCGAAAAGATGCGATTCAATGTATAAATCACTCGACGTGGTGAATTTGGAGATGTGCTTTGCAGCCGAGGTTTCTTTTGAACCAAAGACCATTCGACTGCCGCGTTGAAGGCATTTTTGAGTTGCTGATCGTGGAGCGTCCCCATATCAACAGAAAATTGATTTGTCTCAGAATACTTAAGCCGCACGTCAGTGTGATAGGCCCGAAAAATATTACCGAGGTTACAGATAAAGCGGTACAGCACTTCACCATATTCATGTATGCGATTCACCATTTTCAATTCTGCTGATGACGCCTCCTTGGCGGCCGAATCTTGGATTCTTGAATCAATAGTGCCTTTCTCGAACAGTGTCTCTCTATCTTCAAAGTAGGCGATCTGAAACGACCTTCTGCAAAGCTCAATAAAGTTGCCCACAATGCCTGAAGACAAGAAGCAAAAAGTGTTAAAACTGTGATACCGTTTGTGTTGACGATACACTGAACAAAGCAGAAACATCAGGCTCAATTTATATTTATCCACGTAGTCCATCCGATATTTGGCAACTGAGGCAGACTTTTTACCGGCAAGGTAATCGGCCATAGTTTGTCCGACTTGCTCGGGCGGCTTACCACGAATCACCCAAAGGATATTTAGCATCTCCAAGAGAGGATTGTCAGGACACCTGAGTAGCTGTTGTGCTTTATCTAGTGGAATATTAATTCCTGAATCTTTAAGTAATTTGAAATGTTGGTCAGGCGTTTTGCGATTTGATATTAATTCGCGCGCTTCGGTTTCCAAGTCGGCCCGGGTTCCCAATATTTTTTGAATATCAACGAACCGCTTCTTGTGAAAGATCGGAACAGCTTCAAGCCTCTTTTCCGCAACCCCTAGTAGGAATTTTTCATAATCCATGTCCTTGATGAGGACTTCCTCAAACACAATTTCTTGGTAATCGCGGCCCGTTTTGATGAACTCATTTTTGCTTACAGTATCGAAAGTATGAAAGCCCTCAAATCGCATGCCGATTCGGAAAGTCGTAGCTTCGGGAACAAACTTTACTAGAGTATTTATTTGCCTTTGTTGGTCCACAGAAAAATTCTCATATTCGTCGAGAAGAATCGGAAATATCAAACTGCTTAGAAATCCTTTGATATGTTTTTTTACCAGCTTTACGACAGTAAATAGGTCGCCTGTTGTAAACGCTTTACGAGGGTGAAACTCTATGTCGCTGAAAACAATATCACTGCGGAACCTAGTCACAGCTTCGATGTCGGTGTTAACCACGGCAATTAGAGAATCGAGATTCACATTGCGCCCTGGCTTGACGTGTAAACATCGTGCAACCTGTGTCACAAAATCTTTCTCAACACTTTTCACAAGTAAAGCATCTTGTAGAACAAGATCTTTTATCACTTCTAAAACTGCTTGGCAGACTCGAAGTTCAAAATAGTGAGAAAAAATTGAATTCCACGCCTCTTGACTAAGAGATTTGCCTTTGAACGACCGGAGAAGCGGCCCGTCAACACGAACGTAAATACCGATCGCCCCCTTCTTACTGAAATAATCAGCTATACTCGAAATCGTCCCGTTAGCGACATCACGTTTGGCCTGCTCAAGTTGAACGGGATACGAGAAATACTTGAGAAACATCGTTTTGCCGGTTCCCCGTCCTCCGACAAAAAACAGCGGCATCTCATGAGTAAGCACATCAAATTCTGAAAACGAACCGGATTGAATCGCTTTGGACTTTTTGAACGCAAACGGATCGCACCAATAATCCAAGATGGTCTTGCTATCCATCTTGTTAGCATTGTATTCCGCGAATGGATTTCTATATGAATCTTCCAAGTTCATTCAAGCCGCCTTTCCCATAGATTTTATCATACCTCTTCATCACAGGTATCCAGTTTCCCCGTTCGGACCAAAATAGTGGGAGCGTGTTGTCAGGTGTGTTGTAGTGGAAACCAAAGGCATACTGGCCATCGCTGTAACCCAGTGGATGATCTGGCTTAAGTTTTGATCCGTAAGCTTCGGCCAACTCTTTGCATTTGTCTCGGTGCGATGGATGGTTAACAAACACATTCGACTCGTTTGAAAAGCATCTGCACCGCTCATCGAGCTTAATGCAGGAAATCACAGTAATGTCGTTTTTGTTCAAAAGGTGCTCCGCTTCGTTTGTGGAAAAGAACGTCAGAAGAATTTTCCTTTTGTTAGCATCGTATGCAGATGTGACACGATTCAAATATGGCTCCGCTTGTTCACCCGAGAGCACAACGTCATCAACAAACACTATCGTGTCGACAGTCGCAGGAAGCTTATCCGGTTGCGTCAGAAAATTACGCACACCAAGATTGTTCTCCTGCCGGAAAAAATACAGTACATATCCACCACTTTCGCCTGCGCGGCCCGAGTGATAGAAACGGGTGTTTTCTAAAACTCCGTTAGCCGCCTCCTCCCAGTCGCGGCCAGGTTCCAATGGAAGGCTGTTGAGCGTAAAATGGAGGAATTCTCGAAATGCAGTCCTGCACAGATGGCGCACTTCCCTATCATTGTAATATACAAAGTTGCACAAGAGCCAAAGTGCCAGTTGCCGCTCATAACCAACATCAAACACGTCTCCTCTGAAATTTAAGAGCCATTGTTCAATCTGCGTGTATGACAATCTATTCTGCCAGGAAGCTTCTACCGTCACCATGATTTGTTGAAACATTTCTGCTTCAGTTGGCAGATCACCAGGACTTTGATTTGATGACGGGAACCCGGTTTTCATTCAGCCGCTTTTGTTTTTACGGGCCCTCTTGAGTTTGGGATCTCCAAAGCGAATTCTGGCCTGTCGTGCGTACTTTTTGTCGTTATCGATTGCTAGCCATTTGCGGCCTAGACGTTGTGCAGCATAACCAGTCGTATTCGTCCCGGCAAAAGGATCAAGTACATAATCATCTCGACCTGTTAAGAACTGAATAAAAAACGCAGCTAGACCCATCGGCATTCTAGCTGGGTGAGGAATAATATTTTTCTTTTTACAGGCACGACTAAAAAAATCGTTGGAAGATGTGTTGCTGAGGCTGAATGCATTGGGAAGTCTACGCTCCCGCTTCGGATCGAGAGGATCAATTTCAAAAAAATTGTGCGAGATGCTCCCTCCGCAATTTTTGAGAAAACCATTTTCGCTAATCTTGTGTTCAGAAGGTCGTTGCCCAGCGTTGAATTTTTGACGTTTTAAGAGCGCTTCCATGGACTTGCTATATGGGCGGAGAACGCGTCTGTTGTTCGCTTTGGGATAATCTGTTTTTGCCATCCACCAGATATGTGTATAACTGTCAACGGCACGAATGCGCTTGGTAGTGACCCAAGCCGCAGGCGAAGGAAGACGGGATGGGTTGTAGCAAATAAATTCTTGGCAAAGTCGTAAGCCCGCTTTTTTGTGCCGCAGGAATCCCATAAGGGCTTCGAGAGGAAGAAGCGATTGTACTGGACGCCCAGGCGTCCAAGCATTCCCAATCTCAATAACGATGGAGCCGTTTGGCTTTAACATTTTTGCAAATAATGGGGCCAAGGAAACAAACCATTTTAAATATTCTTTGCCACTATGATTCCCATAGCTCTTCTTTTTGTTAAGTGGGAATGGAGGAGACGTCACGATGAGTTGAACTTTCCCTCGCATTTTTTTGAGCGCTTTGGATTTAATGGCCGCGGCAACATCCCCAAGGAAGAAAGTGCCGCTTTTCGTTTTGAAAGCAATTTTCTTCCGTGGCGTCTTATTTACCGACTTGGAAGCATTTTGAGCCTTGTTCAGTGCGCTTTTCATGGCCGGTGCACGAATTCCTCTCTCAGTGGCGCAAAATATGTGGTGTTGTTGGACATGATGCGCTTGGATTGTGCGAGGAAAACGATTTAGCGTCAATGCGTCTTCACTTCCAGTCAAGCCAGATATTAATTTTGAAACAGCTGCAACGATTAGAATGGCGCGATTTCGCCTGTGTCCGCCGGCGAAAGCAACTTCGGTCGCGAATCCGGCACGAATTTCTTTTGTCATCGCAAATGCAAAATTTCATCGTGCCGGCAACAAACCGGAGCGTGCCTCGCGCTCATTATATGGCTCGCTCGTGCCGTCAAGGCAGAACGCCCTGCCACCCCGTGTCTCCACCTAATACCATTCTCCAAGTTATTCATCGCCGACCGAAGGCGGCTCCAAAAGCCAGCCACAGGGCGGTGGTGAATAACTTGGCCGCCGTCGTCGCCAGCGAACCGATTCCCGCTGACA
>Ga0187862_10004884_pt1 | contig 12526 bp, 10 predicted proteins | sample June2016WEW_10_1_FD_133003 | JGI IMG/M metagenome (GOLD analysis project Ga0187862, IMG submission 133003) | Peatland microbial communities from SPRUCE experiment site at the Marcell Experimental Forest, Minnesota, USA - June2016WEW_10_150 | ecosystem: Environmental > Terrestrial > Soil >...
GTTCGGCTCTTCGGCTCCGCTACCGCCCGCGAGTTCCCACCCGCCACGGCCGCTTCCTCGCTTCTAGCCCGTTGCTGCTTCCACTGCCGGCTCCCCGAATGGCTCGCCCAGCTTCCACTCCCCTTCGGGACTTTTACCTCCCTAAGGATCAAAGCGTTCCACTGGCCGGTCACCCGGCGGCCCGCCTTCCGATTCCGCCCGATCTCCGTTCGCTCCCCGCAGCCTTCAAACTAGTAAACTAGACTTTCTGGCTGCGGATCACCGTTCCCGGTCCGCTACGTTTCCGGAGGCTTGCTGTTCCTCGAACCTCTTGGAACCAGATCCACTATGCGCTCGCCGGAGGTTTTGGTCAACACTTTTCTGCTCGCTAATCCATTGTTTCCTCAAGTTTTATTCGCTTTGTTTTTATATGGTTACAAAGCTATGACCGTGCAACCTCTGTGGATAAATCATGCGCCGGCCAGCTTGTTTGCGATACTAAAGCCACCATGCGCAGGCTCGTGATCCGCCCAGGGGCGATCGGCGATCTGATCCTCTCGCTGCCCGCCCTGGAATGCCTGCGGGCGGATTACCTGGAAGTCTGGACTGCAACGCCCAACGTGCCCCTGGTTCGGTTCGCCACAGCGGTCCGCTCTATCATCTCGAGCGGCCTCAACTTATTGGGCATTACCGACCCGCCTCCCGCACGCCTCATCGATCGATTGCGCAGTTTCGATTCCATCGTCTCTTGGTATGGATCCAACCGGCCGGAGTTTCGCGAGCTGGTCGATTCGCTTGGTCTGCCATTCCGCTTCCTCCCCGCGTTGCCGCCGCAGAGCTTGGGAATGCATGCTACGGACTTCTACCTGGAGCAAGTGAGCGTGCTGACCGAGTGCCGCGCCGACCCAATCCCGCGCATTCCGTGCAACGTCTCACGGGAGAACTTCGCCGTGATTCATCCCTTTTCCGGCAGCCCTCGCAAGAACTGGCCGCTCGAGAAATTTCGCCAGCTCGCGCGCGGGCTGGAGCGCAGGATGCCGGTCCGCTGGTGCGCCGGGGAGGAAGACCCGCTGCTCTCGGACGCGCACCGTTTCGACGACCTGTATGAGTTGGCCTGCTGGCTGGCGCAAGCCTCTCTCTTCATCGGCAACGATTCCGGCATCACTCACCTGGCAGCCGCGGTGGGAACGCCGGTGCTGGCGATTTTCGGACCCACCGACCCGGCGGTTTGGGCGCCGCGCGGCCCGCACGTGCGAATCGCGCCGTGGAGAGTTGGGCCGTGATTCGGTGGAATTCAGCTCGGTTACGCCGCTACGGAGTACAATAAGCAGACGCCCCAAATGGCAGCCCGCCTGAACCCGGTGGCCCGGGATGAGATCGTCGATCTGCGGCTCGTTGCCGCCGCGGACCTGGACCCCCTGTTCGAGGAAGAAGTCGCCGCCTGGCACGACGAACTCGAGTGGGACTTCGCCAAGTCGGCCCAGTTGGCACGCCGTTTCGTCGGCGTGCACGCCTTGAGCGGGCGGGTGCTGGTGGTCGATGGCCGCCTCGCGGGCTACCTCTATTTCGTGTTCGAGGATCACAAAGCCCTCCTCGGCGATCTGTACATTCTGCGCGCCCTGCGCACCCAGGAGCGGGAGGATCTGCTGCTGCGGCCGGCGCTCGATGAGATCTTCTCGACCCCGCACATCACTCGCATCGAGGCCCAACTGCTGATGCTCGACTACGCTCCCGCCCGCGTGTTGCCACGCGCGGCCGAGACCCACCAGTTCTGCCGCAACTTCATGCGGGCGGATCTGTTGAAGGCGGACCTAGGGGAAGGCAAAGTGCGCCGGCCTTTCTATCTGGAAAACTGGTCGGACCGTTACAGCGACGCCGCCGCCGCGCTGATTGCGGAATCGTACGCGGGACACGTGGATGGCTGGATCAACGACCAGTATCGCAGCCCCGCCGGCGCGCACCGTTTCCTGCACAACATCGTGGCGTATCCGGGCTGCGGCACGTTTTCGCAACCCGCCTCTTACCTTGCTTTCGAGGGCGTCAGCGGCCAGTTGTGCGGCCTCTCGCTGGCCAGCCTGGTCTCAGCCGAATCCGGCCACATCACACAGATCTGCGTCTCGCCATCCGTGCGCGGCACCGGCATCGGTCATGCCCTGCTGCGCCACTCGCTGCTGGCCTTGCGCAAGATGGAATGCCGCTCCGCCGGCCTCACCGTAACCGCCGCCAATGAAGGGGCGGTGGCTCTTTACGAGCGCGTCGGCTTCCGCACCATTCGCCAGTTCTCGGCCTACGCCTGGGACCTAGCGTAGTGCCAGTGCTCCCACTTGCCGCGATCGGACGTCGGTTCACCCGCCGCAGAGGCCTCAAAGCACCCCTGGACCAGACTTTCGCATCGGATTACCCTAATATATGAAAGCCGGCGCGGCGTCGCAGCCGCCGCCCGGCGCCAAGGGGGTAGTTCATGGTGCCGCTTGCCAAGATCTTGTTGCCGGTGGACTTTTCCGAACGCTCCGTCAGAGCCGTCCACTGCGCCCAGCGCCTGGCGCAGCGCTTTTCCACGGAAATCATTCTCCTGCACGTGTTGGCGCCCATGCAGTACCGGCTTGGCGATACCGAGATGGGCGGCGTCATGCTGGGCGACTTGTACCGCGCCCAAATCGACAGCCTGACGATGGAGCTGGATCGGTTTCAGCGGGCGGAACTCGAAGGCTGCAACGTGCGCCGCGTGGTTCTGGATGGCGACCCGGCGTTCCGCATTGTCGAGTTCGCGCATGACGAGAAGGTGTGCCTCATCATGATGCCTACTCACGGCTGCGGGCTATTCCGGCGGTACATTCTCGGCTCCAACACCGCCAAAGTGCTGCATGACGCGGAGTGCCCCGTGTGGACCGGCGCGCACATCGTGGAGAACGCCGCTATGCCGGCCGAGATCCGCCACGTGCTCTGCGCAGTTGACCTTGGCGCGCAAAGCGAGCGCGCTTTGAAGTGGGCACACTGGCTGAGTTGCACTTTGGACGCCCGTCTCACCCTGTTGCACGTCACGGCCGCCTGCCCGGAGACTCCGGACCACACCGATGACGCGTGGCGCGCCAAGCTGCGCTGGTCGGCGGAGGAGACACTGGGGCGCCTGCAGGCCAAGGTGGGATCGCAGGCGGAAGTCATGCTCCAGGCCGGCGATCCCGCCCATGCCATCTGCGCCGCCGCCGCCCGCATCCACGCCGGCGTGCTGGTGATCGCGCGCGGTTCCGCCGCCGGAGGCTTCGGCCGCCTGCGCACCAACGCCTACGCCATCATCCGCCAATCGCCCTGCCCGGTGGTAAGCGTGTAAACTTGCTGGCCGCATTGCCGATGCGGCGATATAATCGGGAAACGCCGCAGGCAGCACGGCTGACTGCGCGCGGAACTTCGCTTTGGAGGCTCCAAAATGTTCCTGGCCTGGCCCACCCCCCAACCGGACTCTACGAAAGCCAACACAAAGGAAGCTGACACTCGAAGCGTCCTCCTCCAGGAGTATTCGGATCACGGGAATTGGGCGCGTCACTATAGCGCCGTACGAATGACGCTCGGGACCTTCTTTCTCACCGCCGCCACCGGTATGATCACTCTCCGCTGGGACAAGCCTCAGCCTGCTGTTGCGGTGGTCGCGGGTGCCGTCCTCGGCATCGGCGTGTTCCTGTTCATGGTCTTCAGCGGTCTGACGTTCGATGAGATGAACAAGCAGCGCGCCGTCGTCGACTCGTATCGCGACAAACTGAAGACGGGGAATATGGAAGTCACCCGAAAGCTCAGCCTGTGGAAATGGGGAACCGGCTTGCCGCTCGCCATTGTATTCGTCGTGGCGTTCACAACCTTCGATTTCTGGTGGTTGTTTGCCTCAAAGCCGAGAGCCAGCCAGGTGACTCAGATCACAGTCCCAATGAAGGTCAAGGTCGGGCAACAGCCGGAAGTCATCGTCGACGTGCCCATCACATTGACTGCCCCCTAGCTAGCTAGTGCGCCACTTCAGAGCGTGCGTCGCCACGCGTTCAGGCCCTCAATGACGACGCGGTCCAGCCACGCGGAGAACCGGGTTTGTGCCGAAGAAAACTCCTCCTCATAGTTTATTTGGAAGGTGCCGCCCTCGATAGGCTTTGGCTCAGCACCTTGGATCACAAGGTAAGCCACCACGCCAATCAGACCGCGGTAGCGGGGACCGATGCCGTGAAACGAGAGCGTGAGCGAATCGGGGCGACCTGCGTTGAGGGACAGGTTCGCTGTCGCGTTGTAATCGTTGAAGTTCGCTGCATAACCGGCCTTCTGGACGGCAGTCGCCCTTATGTTGTCGTATCCGCCTTGCGGACCCCCGCTCGCGCCGAAACCGAAGCCGCTGCGAAGGCTGCCTATCTCGTTCGTGAGCTCGGTCGCGGTTTTTCCGAGCTGCTGCGCGGCAAAAGCCACCAGCTTGGTCGCGGTCTCTTTCGCCGCTAGCCACTCCTTAAGCGGGAGCTTCCCGCGCTGTAGCAAGCGGTCGCGCGCCGCGATTACTGCTTCGTGAGTCGACGCAATCGGGCGAACGTCGTGCGCGATCTCCGTCGCCTGGATGAGAGCGCTGCGCTGCCCTTCCACGAATAAGTCGACCAAAGGCCGCAGGTCGCCTTCGTCCGCCTTCTCCAGTGCCTCTATGTAGCGCGGTTTATCGTCGCGCTTCACGATGAGTGGAAACCAGCCGGCCCTGATGAATACAATGCTCGCGATCGCTCTGGCAACTCGGCCGTTTCCATCCGCGAACGGATGGATCCGTGTAAATCGGTGATGTAGCCAGGCGGCCTCCACCTCTGGAGGTACGTTTCGCGCTTCGTGTTCGGCGTACATGCGCAAGAGCTCGTCCATCTCCGACGCGACGTGCTCAGGCGGGCAATACTCATGGACAGAGCCGTCCAGACGCGTAGGGCTGTTAGGGGCCGTCTTGTAGACGCCTTTTTCCAGCCGCTTCGGAAACAACTGGCCGAATTGGTCCTCGACGGTGTGTACCTCAACGTTGCGCAGCAGCGCGGCGTGTAGTTCGTTAATGTAGCTGGTTGACAGGCGACGCGTACCCCCTACGAAGTCGAACATTCCCTCCAAAGCATCGTAATGATCCTGGATGATGCGCGCGACGAGAGTAGTGTCTCGATTCGTTGCGTCATGGGGAATGAGGGCGGCTTCGATACCTTTTTCGATCAGCGTCCGCGTGACGCCACGGTCCAGCGTGTAGACGTCTTCGATGATGCCCGTCTCGATGGCCCACTCCCGCCGCAAACGCTTGTCGAACTCGTCCAGCGCCGTACGCTCGCTCAAATCATTTTTCTGGTTCTGCCACACCCGGTAAAGCGAATCCATTTCCCCATCGGTCAAGGCTCGCGGATCATTTGGCAGGTCCGTAATCGGGCGCCACCTGTATGCGTTCGCCATGTTCTGATTATGCAGCATTCTGTCCCAGTCCCGCCTCCGTGATAAAGTGCTTGGAGTGAACCCCCGCACTCTGTACCAGGTCCTGGAAGAGGCCGCGGCGCGCTATGGCGACGCGCCGGCATTGCATCAGCCCCAACCTTCCGGGGCTAACCTCACGTATTCGTGGAACGAGTATCGCCGCGCGGCCGAAGAGATTGCCGCAGGGCTGCGGGCGCTGGGAGTGGAGAAGGGGCAGGTGGTCGTCCTGGATTCGGAGACGCGCCTCGAGTTCTACTTGGCGGACTTGGGAATTCTGGCTTGCGGCGCCATCGCCGCCGCGCTGTACCCCAGCTACCCTGTGCCCGACCTGATTCGCACCATCGAAGCCACCGGCGCCGCGGCCGTCTTCGTCGAGGACCCGCCAACCTTCCGCGCGCTACGCCATGCCCGCGTGAACCGCTGGATTCTGCTCACCGGCCAGGCCGAGGGCGCCTTGGCACTCGACGATCTCCGCGCCTTGGGACGCGAAGCGCTGGCGCGCGACCCGGAACTCGCTCGCCGGCTGCGCTCCGAGACCCAGCCGTCCGATCCGGCCGTGCTGTACCTGACTTCCGGCGCCACCGGCGAACCGAAAATGGCGCTGGTCACGCACCAGGCCATCGTCTCCAACATTGATATGGGACCGGCGGTGTTTCCCATGGGGCCGGAAGATGCGACGGTCGCCTTTCTGCCTTCCGCGCACATCGCGCAGCGCGTGGTCATCGAGTTTCTGCCGATCCGCTGCGGTACGCCGGTCCACTTCTCCGAAAGCCTCTTAAAGCTGCCGCAGGATATCCGCAAGGTGCGGCCCACCATTCTGTTGGCGCCCCCGCGCATGTGGGAGCGCATCTATTTCACCATCTGCACCGAGTTGCGCAAGCGCTCCGCCGCATCCCGCAAGGCGTTTTATGCCGGCCTCGCGCTGGCACTGGCCGCCGCGCGCTACCGCCGCGCGGGAAAGCCGGTGCCGATCCGCATCCGCGCGCCGCTGGCCCTGGCCGACCGTCTGCTGTTTCGCAAAGTGCGATCGCGCTTCGGCGGCCGCCTGCGCATGCCGGCTTCCGGCGCCGCGCCGCTCAGCAAAGACCTGGCCGAGTTTTATGAGGCCGTGGGCATGCCTCTGATTGAAGGTTACGGCCTCACCGAAGGCGGCGTGGCCGCGCTCAATCCGCTCGACGCCCCCAAGCCCGGCAGCATCGGCAAGATGATGCCCGGCGTCGAAATCAGAATCTCGGACGATCATGAGTTGCTGATTAAAGGCCCTTGCCTGTTTTCCGGTTACTGGGGCGACCCCGACACCACCGCCGAAGTGCTGCGCGATGGCTGGCTGCACTCCGGCGACTTGGGCTACATAGATGCCGGCGGTTACATCTACATCACCGGCCGCAAGAAAGAGCTGATCGTATCCTCCACCGGCAAGAAGATCCACCCCAGCCGCGTCGAGAGCCTGTTCAAGATGGAACCGCTCATCAGCCAGGTGCTCTTAATTGGCGACCGGCTGCCGTATCTCACCGCGCTATTCACCGTCAACACCAGCGTCGCCGAGACGCTGAAGGGCATGGAAGCTCCGGCGGGCCGCTCACCTGCCGAAATCTGCGGCGCGCCGCCGGTGGAAAAGGAAATACGCCGGATCGTCAACCAGGTCAACCGCCAGCTTGCTCCCTTTGAGCAGGTGCGCAGATTCCGCATCTTGCCGCGCGACTTCTCGATCGAGCAGGGCGAGCTTACCGCCACCATGAAAGTGCGCCGCACCCAGGCCATCGAGAACTTCAAAGAAGATATCGACGCGCTGTACGCCGGCCGCGAGTAGCGGCACGTCGTATTAGTGGGTCCGAGTCCTCTAACTATAGTTGGCGATCCAATGCGCTGTTACCGCCAAATGCCGCTCATCACACTCCTGTAACAGCGTTCAGCATTGTTACTTTGGCGGCCGGGCTTTCCACGTATCGTTCAGCACTTACGTGCCAAGAAGGAACTAAGAAACAATTGCATAATTAGAAATACTCGCATATACTTACTCTGCAAAATGGTTCCGCGGCTTCGAAAAGGGAGCCTGTCCTTCCCGTCGAAGCCCGCCGGTTTACCTCACATCACTTGAGGAGGCGTGCTCATGGGCATTCCAATTCTCAGCAGTATTTTTCGTGCGGCAGCGCCATCCGACGTCACCTTGGATCGGCTCGGGCCACTTAAGGAACTGCCCGGCAGATGGGTAGGGAGAGGTTTCAACCTGGTGTCTTTGCCGAACGGGCAGAACGGAAACAAGCCGCTTCCGTTTTTTCTGAAACTCAATGCAACCATGGAGACCCTGAGTTTTGCGAAGATTGGCGGGCCGATACCGAACCGCGGATCGAGTCAAAAAGACATTTTCTTCGTCGGCTTACATTATCTTCAACAGGTGAGTGACGGAGTGACCAGCGAACTGATGCACCTGGAGCCCGGCCTTTGGCTAAATCTGCCCGTCAGCACGTCTCCCGCACAGCCCCGAACCCTGGCTCGATTGGGCACAATCCCTCATGGAGATTCGCTCCTGGCTCAGGGCAACCTGGTAAACAATGGCGACCCCTTTCCCGGACCTCCTAAGATCGACCCTGTCGATTCGACTCCGTTTACGCTGGACGCGACGACGGGGGCACGCGTCAATGACACGAACCCCGCCTATCTGGCGCCTTTTGTAACTCCAGCGTCCCTGCCGCCCGGCATCACCCCGGCTATCATCGCGAATCCCAACCTCATTTTGACCAATGCGATCAGCGCGCAAAAGATCGTGAGCACATTTGTGCTGGCCGTGAGCGCGAATCCCGTGGGCGGCATTAACGGGACGCCAATTGCTCCGCCGGCTACTCCTAATATCGTGGGCGGGATCGAAAACATCCCGTTCGTCGGAACGAACGCGAATGTGAACGCAAATGCTTTCTCGGCGATTTTTTGGATCGAAACGGTTGAGAACAGCGACGGAAGTAAGTTCCTGCAGTTGCAATATACGCAGACGGTCATCCTCGAATTCGTGGGCCTCAAATGGCCGCATATTTCCGTTGCGACGCTGGTTAAGCAGTAGGTCACTCGCGTAACGGGCGCAGCACCTCGAAGGTGACGAATCATGAAGTCTGTGAGATATACAAGCGGGCGCGGCATATCGCGCTTCGCCGCATGTTGTGCCGCGGCTTGTCTGGCACAGGTCCCGAGCCTCTGGTCGCAGCCGGTACTTACGCGTGCTTACGACAATTCCCGCTCCGGAGCGAACACACAGGAGCAGAAACTGACGCCTGGCAACGTGGCTGGCTTGCATAAGCTGCGCGAGATCGCCCTCGATCACGGCGACGATCCGCGAATCGAGGCGCAGCCGCTCTACGTGCCGCAACTTGCCATGACCAATGGCACGCATGATGTGCTGATCGTCAGCACCATGGCCAACAACGTCTATGCGTTCGACGTCAATAGCGGGGCCAAGCTTTGGAAAACCAATCTCGGGAAGCCGATCACGCCGAAGGCGACAGGCAAACTTCCAACCGGCCTGACCGAGACCGATATCGATCTGTTTGGCATCAACTTGAAGTGGGGCATTCTCAGCACGCCGGTAATCGACCCGGACACTAACACCCTGTATGTCGTGAGTTGGTCCAGCTCTAACGGCCAGCGCGCCAACGCCGTGCACAGTCTCAACGCACTGAACCTGAAGACCGGCAAGGCATCACAAACACCCTTGGTAGTCGCGGGCAGCGCCGGGCAGAATGTGGTCTTTAATTCGCCGGATCAAAAGCAGCGGTCCGCGCTGTTGCTGTCGCCCTTGCGGCAGCCCGGCGGGGCGCATGTCAAGAAGACGCTATTCTTCGGCGTGGGCATGACGAGTGAAGATGCGGCCAACGCTCACGGCTGGTTGATGGCTTTTGACATAGACAGCTTTAAGCAGACCGCCGCCTGGTGCACCACGCCGCAAAGCCATGCGGGAGGCATCTGGCACGGCAGCCAGGGAGCGTCCACCGACGACCAGGGCAACGTTTACGTGATGACCAGCAACGGTGGATTTAATGGCACCACAGATTTTGCCGAAAGCTTCGTCCGCGTTCAATACACCGGCACTGCGTTGAATCCGGTGGACTGGTTCACTCCTTTTCTGGACAAGGACCGGCCGGCCAGCGGCCCGAACGGATACCCGTTTACCGATCAGGACCTCGGATCGGCCGGCCCCATCCTTGTCCCTAACTCGAACCTGCTGGTGGGGGCGGGCAAAGACGGCGTACTTTATGTGTTCGACCGCGGCAACCTGGGTAAGAAACTGGTGGATCAGACCAAGCCCGCGCTAGCCGACAATGTGCCGCTGCTCAACGCCATTTTCTTCACTTATTTGCCGGGGCTGGGACCGCCGTTTCAACCGCTGGTGAGCATTAATGCCTTTCCGTTGGATGGCAAGACGCACCACCTGCACGGCTCGCCCGTGGCCTGGGTCAGTAACACCCATGGCACCATGCTGTTCGTTTGGGGGGAGAACGCACCTCTGCGCGCATGGACCATCAACCCGGCGGGACAGACCACGTTCTTAGGCGAAAGCCAGGAGACGGCGTCGGCTTTCTCGGACATGTACAATGCCATGCCGGGCGGTATGATCACGCTTTCCGCCAATGCCGGGCAGAACGGCCTGGTGTGGGGATCGGTACCGGTGAAAAGCAACTGGGCGGGCCGGCAGACCCAGGGGAACGCCAACCAGGAAATTGTGGAGGGCGTGCTGCGGGCCTACGACGCCGTCACCTTTCAGGGCACCGACACTAACGGCAATCCTCAGATGAAGCTCCTTTGGGAGAACACTGCGCCGGGCAACTCGCAGCCAGGTGACACACGCTATACGTACAGCAAGTTCTGTCCCCCGGTGGTTGCGGACGGTAAGGTCTTCCTGCCCACTTACGATGGCCGCGTGATCGTGTTCGGGCTGTAGCTTCAAGCGGGGCATCGACGCCCGGGCCGGGGGTGGGGGGGGCCAAGGGCGCCCTAAGCGTTTGCGAAGCCGAGTAGAATGAAAGCTGCATGCTCGGCGATAAGCGATTTCTCAGAACCATTAAGCTGCGGAACATACTCTCGTTTGGCCCGGACACCCCGGAACTTGAGTTGCAATCTCTGAATGTGCTCATCGGCCCGAATGGCGCGGGGAAATCGAACCTCATCGAAGCCATCGGTCTTCTGCAATCGGCGCCCGGGGATTTACTTGATTCCATTCGAACCGGCGGCGGCATTTTAGAGTGGCTTTGGAAGGGTGCGGATGGGGCGCCGGTTGCCGAAATGGAGGCGACTGTCTACTATCCTCAGGGCATCATGCCTCTTCGTCACCGTCTGAGATTCACGATGGTAGGCCAGCGCGCTGAATTAGTGGATGAGGCGATCGAGAACGAGCGCCCAAGCCGGCTCGGCGAGTTCGATGCATTCTTTTACTACCGCTATCAGGGTGGACGTCCAGTCTTGAACGTGCAGACGAACGAGCCACCAGCCGGACGTAGGCACCGAGAGCTTCATCGCGAGGATTTGGCGCTTGACCAGTCGGTTCTCTCCCAGCGCAAGGACCCGGATCAGTATCCAGAGGTGACTTACCTTGGGAGCGAATACGCTAAGATCAAGCTCTTTCGCGAATGGAACCTCGGTCGCAATACCCAGCCTCGGAGACCGCAACCCACCGACCTTCCCGCGGAATTCCTCCGCGAAGACGCCGCGAATATCGCGCTAGTGCTCAACAATCTGGAACACCGTTCCAACCTTCGGTCCAGACTGGTGGAGCAGTTAAGGGAGGCTGACGAATCTATTGTGGACTTTTCGGCCAAGGTCTATGGAGGAACGATCCAGTTGTTTCTCCACTATTCCGGTTTGAAAGCCCCTGTTCCCGCTACGCGACTCTCCGATGGCACGATTCGATACCTGTGTCTGCTCGCCGTGCTCTGTCATCCGGAGCCGCCGCCACTGGTGTGTCTGGAAGAACCCGAATTGGGACTGCATCCGGATCTTTTGGCCCCGCTGGCGGAACTGTTGATCGATGCATCTCACAGAATGCAGTTGATCGTCACGACTCACTCCGACACGCTTGTGGACGGCTTGACTAAAGTGCCGGAAGCCGTTGTTATTTGTGAGAAACAGAATGGTTCCACGAAAATGAGCCGGCGAACGAGCGAGGAACTCGCCGTATGGTTGAAGGATTACGGCATGGGACAGCTTTGGAGGCGCGGTGAAATCGGAGGGAATCGCTGGTGAGCGTGAAGATCTACGTGGAAGGCGGCGGCGACCACAATGAGAATCTAAAGACTCAGTGTCGTCGGGGCTTCAGGAAGTTCTTCGAAAACGCTGGACTGAAGGGCCGTATGCCGAGTGTTGTCGCCTGCGGCGGAAGACGCCAGGCCTACGATACTTTTCGCACTGCTCACGAAAGCGCCGACAGCGATTACCTCCCAATCCTGCTGGTGGACAGCGAGGCGCCGGTCACCCAGGCGGATCCGTGGGAGTATGTGCGGCTCCGCCCCGGCGACGGGTGGGAGCGCCCTAGCGGCGCCTCGCAGGACCAGATCCACCTCATGGTTCAGGCTATGGAAGCATGGTTCCACGCCGATAAGCAGGCGCTCGCGGAATACTACGGCCAAGGGTTTCGCGTTGCGGCGCTGAGGCCGCGGCCGGACATTGATAACATTCCGAAAGACGATCTGTATGATGGCATGAAGTTGGCCACAAAGGACTGCCAGAAGGGCGAGTACTCGAAGGGCCAGCATTCCTTCCATATCCTCGCCATAATCGACCCGGCAAAGATCAGAGCCGCATCGCCGCAGCACGCAGGAAGGCTCTTGGACGTACTCGATCGGGAATGTACCCGGTAACTAACGCGCCGCAACCGGTTACTCGGCGCTCCCCTCTTTCATCAAATCCCGCCTTAACCGCGCGGTCTTCTCGATCGCCGACTCCTTCCGGAAACGCCGGATCTCCTCGTGATTGCCGTTGAGCAAAACTTCGGGGGCTTTCCAGCCGCGGAAATCGGCCGGGCGCGTCCAGTGAGGGCAATCTAAGAGGCCTTCGCCGTGGCCGGTTTCCTGGAAGCTCTCGAATGCGGCCGAGGTTTCATTGCCCAGCACGCCGGGCA
>Ga0187862_10004890_pt1 | contig 12519 bp, 10 predicted proteins | sample June2016WEW_10_1_FD_133003 | JGI IMG/M metagenome (GOLD analysis project Ga0187862, IMG submission 133003) | Peatland microbial communities from SPRUCE experiment site at the Marcell Experimental Forest, Minnesota, USA - June2016WEW_10_150 | ecosystem: Environmental > Terrestrial > Soil >...
GCCAGGATCTGTGCCACCAGCGAATCCGGATACAGCGCAATCGGCGCAACCAGGCGCTGCAATTGTTCGGGAGTCTGCTGCGCGTAGGGCGGTGCCTGCGCGGCCTGCGCATCTTGCGGTGGCGCGGCTTGCGCGTCCTGCGGTGGCGCATCTTGCGCCGCCAGGGTCAGCGGCAGCGTCGCGAACAGAAGAGCGAATGACAGAATGAAAGCCAAACTCTGTTTGGCTAATCGAAGCAAAGCGAACTCCGCGGTATCTGCGAAAATGTTCATGTTTGTGGAACCTCCTCTTGCGTCTTTATCACCCGAGGCCCTCTACGGTAAGAGATGCAAAAAATCCAATTCAGGCTGCAAATTTACGTTTCTAGACAATACTCCCGGCACCCTACTGCAGCAACTCCCCCAGTTCACGCGGACTCTCGATCAGCACATCGGGAGGCACCTCTTCCAGCGTGTGCGGAGCGAACCCGTAGGTCACACCGCAAGTCCACAACCCGGCGTTGCGACCCGTCAAAACGTCAACCGACGAATCTCCAATGATCAGGGCCTCACCCGCCGCGATGCCCGTCTCCTGCAGGATGGTCCGCACCCCCAGCGGATCGGGCTTCTTCGTCGGAAAGCTGTTGCCGCCGTATACACACACAAAGAAGTCTCCCAACCCCAGCGCCCGCACGATGTCGCGCGAAGCGTGGACCGGTTTGTTGGTGAGGACCGCCATCTGCCGCTGCACGCCATTCGATTCAACCCGATTCGGCGAATTGGCGAGTCTCGCCAGTGTCTCCGGAATCCCCTCATAAACCGTGGTGTGGTCAAGCTTGTGCAGACGGTAGTAGCCGAGGAAATACTCCAGCGCGTTTCGGAGCAACGCTTGGTTGTCTGTGTTTGTGTCCCCGAGCGCGCGGCGCACCAGCGTGGGCGCGCCATCTCCCACATAACTGGCAATGATTTCATCATTTAGCTCAGGGCGGCCGATATGGCGCAACATGGCATTCACGGAGTGAACCAAATCGAGACGCGAGTCAATCAAGGTGCCATCGAGATCAAACACCAGTAGACGGATGCGATGTGATTCGAACGGGCGCAGGAAACGAATCATGCAGAGTTCAGGATAAACCAGGTGTCAGGTCTCAGGTGTCAGTTCTCAGTTCTCAGTTCTCAGAAAAGGCTGACCTTCTTAGGAACCTGCGGTCAATTAGCCTGCCGGATGCTCGGGAAAAACCCATGGACTGGAGATAAAGAGGCTCTACTGGAGAATTGATAGCTGATAGCTGAGAGCTGATTTACAATGATGCGGGTCTGAAACTCTGTGGGGTGACGAACGCGGCATGGCCACGACCAAAGTCGATCCCAAACTCAACGAAAGCAACCTTGCGAAAAAGGCCAGGGTCTATGAAGGCCTGACGAGTCAGCAGCTGATTGACGCATACCGCACCATGTTCACCTCGCGGCGCGTGGACGACCGCGAGATTCTGCTCAAGCGCCAGCAGAAAGTCTTCTTCCAGATCTCGGGTGCGGGCCACGAAGCCATGGGCGTGGCCGCGGCCTTTGCGTTGAAGTCCGGATACGATTGGTTCTATCCTTACTACCGCGACCGCGCCCTGTGTCTCGCCCTGGGTGCAACTCCGTACGAAATGTTGCTCGGCGCGGTGGGCGCTGCCGACGATCCCTGTTCCGGCGGGCGCCAAATGCCCTCGCACTGGGCCTACAAAAGGCTTAACGTAGTCACCCAATCGTCCGCCACGGGCACGCAAATCCTGCAAGCCGTGGGATGCGCCGAAGCCGGCCGCTATCTCGCCAAGCATCCCAAGGCCTGCCAAAAAACCGGCGGCGATTACCGTCAGTTCAAGGATGTGCAATTCCAGGGCGATGAGATCACCTACGTCTCGCTCGGCGACGGCACCACCAGCGAAGGCGAATTCTGGGAGGCGCTGAATACCGCCTCCAACCGCCGCCTGCCGGTGATTTTTTGCGTGGAAGACAATCAATACGCGATTTCCGTTCCCGTCGAAGTCCAGACCTCGGGCGGCAACATTTCGCGACTGGTCTCCGGTTTCCCCAACTTCCATTTCGAAGAAATTGACGGTACCGACCCGGTCGTCGCGTATGCGGCCTTCGAGCGTTCGGTTAAGCATTGCCGCGCGGGCGATGGTCCGGCGTTTGTGCATGCCCACGTGATCCGTCCTTATTCCCACTCGCTCTCCGACGATGAGCGCCTTTACCGGCCCGACGCTGAGCGCCGGGCGGACGCCGCGCGCGACCCGGTCCACAGCCTGCAGTTATTCCTGCTGCGCGAGGGAATCCTCGACGAAAAAGGGATCAACAAAATCGAGAAGGAAGTCGAGGAACAGATTCAGGCCGATGCCGACCGCGCACTCGAAGCCGCGTTGCCGCAGCCGGAAACGATCTACCACTACGTGTACTCGCCCGATCTTGATCCCACTTCGGCGGCATTTGAAACTCATCCCGCAATTGCCGTCGTCGAGAGCGCCACGGATGGCAAGAAATCCACCTCGCCGAATAAAACCATGGCGGACCTCATCAACGCCACCCTGCGCGACGAGATGCGCCGCGATGAAGGCGTCATCATCTTCGGGGAAGACGTCGCCGACGCCAGCCGCGAACAGTATCTCAAGCAGAAGCTGATCAAGGGCAAGGGCGGAGTCTTCAAGCTGACTTCGGGATTGCAGATGGAATTCGGCGCTGACCGCGTCTTCAATTCTCCGCTGGCCGAAGCCAACATCATCGGTCGCGCCACCGGCATGGCCACACGGGGATTAAAGCCCGTGGTTGAGATTCAGTTCTTCGATTACATCTGGCCGGCGATGATGCAGTTGCGCGACGAACTCCCGCTCATCCGCTGGCGTTCGAACAACGCGTTCTCGGCGCCGGTGGTGGTCCGCGTCGCGATTGGCGGATATCTAACGGGCGGCGCCATTTACCACTCGCAGTGCGGCGAGAGCATCTTTACCCATACTCCCGGATTGCGCGTCGTGTTTCCCTCGAACGCACTCGATGCGGCGGGCCTGCTGCGGACTGCGATCCGCTGCGATGACCCGGTTCTGTTCCTCGAACACAAGCGCCTCTATCGCGAAACCTATGGACGCGCGCCCTATCCCGGCCCGGAATACATGATCCCGTTCGGAAAAGCAAAGATCGTGCAGCCCGGAACCGACCTCACCGTCATCACTTACGGTGCGGTGGTTCCGCGCGCTCTGCAGGCCGCGCAGAAACTGGAGCGCGAGCATCGCGTCAGCGTCGAACTGATCGACCTGCGTTGTCTGAATCCGTTTGACTGGGATGCAATCGCCGCGTCGGTAAAGAAAACCAACCGCGCGTTAATTGCCTACGAAGACTCGCTGAGCTGGGGATATGGCGCCGAAATTGCCGCCCGCATCGCCGATCAACTCTTCCATCACCTCGATGCCCCAGTGAAGCGAATCGCGGCTACTGATACTTTCGTCGCGTATCAGCCGATTCTCGAAAATGCGATCCTGCCGCAGGCCAGCGACTTGTTCCGCGCCATGAAGGAACTGGCGGAATTCTGAAATCAGCACTTAGCATTTAGCCTTTATCTCTCGGCTTTACCGTAGAGACGCGGCAGCTTTTGGGGGCTGCGTAGCATTACGTAATGTCAATGCCCGCACCAGGACCGGGCGGTGCAACACGGTTTCCAGTAAATGTCGCGCAGCGGCTACGCCTTCGGCCGCACCGTCCAGCGCCGAGTGTCCCGCCACTCGCAGGGTTACGCAACGGTCTTGCAAACTAACCTCGAGCCGCGGAATGTTTTCATTCTCGTTTTCTTTTCCACCGTGCATATGGCGGGGGTCCAGCGCGTTGGCCAGACGCAAAATACCGGCCAACTCCATGGCGATCCGCCGATCCGCGAGCTCCAACACTTGCATCGTCTTTCCCCGTGGACGCGGCAACGCTCCACGATGGTAGCGCGCCACCACCGCGGCCACTTCCATTTCCCGCGCGCTCCAACCCAGAGGCCGCGCCAGCCCGCGGATCATCCGGTACGAATTCTTCTGGTGATTTTCCGCGCCCTTTGCCTTGCCGACGTCATGCATGAGTGCGGCCGCCTGCAAGACAACCCGCGAGTCGAGATCGAGATCCGGCGCCACACTGTTTCCAGTCTCAGAAATCGTCGTCAGCCCCGCGTCCTTCAGCCCGTCGTACAAAAGAAGCGCCAACTGGGCCACGCGCTGAGAATGGGGAAAATCGGGATCCAGATATCCGGCCCAAGTGCGAACACGGCTCATCGCCGCGGCGCGCAGCTGCGGTCCGGACGGCAGCTCCGCCCGCCAGACGCGCCATAGCGACTCGCGGCCCACCATCTTCTCGCGATAGCGTGCGATTCGCTGGGCACGCTCCGCATTCAACTTTTCTCGCCAGCGGGTGCGGCTTTCCCCGTCGGAGAAGGCCATGATCTTGACTGCGGTCGCCCACAGCACATCCAGATCGTGCACCTCCCCCAAAAGATCCTGGAGCTCTTTCAGATCGCCGCCCCAAGCAGCATGCTGGCGCGGCAGAAAATTCTCCACGGTATAACGGAAGCGTTTGATGCCTATGCGCAGTTCGTGCCAGCTAACCTGCGACCGCGTCCGCAGCGCGCGTTTGTGCAGATCGTAGGCGGCGGTCCACTTTTCGAGCGCCAGATGGAGGTACGCGACGCTCCCCGGACGCACCCGCGCCGCGCGCTGCGGCAGAGTTCGCGTCCACTGGCGCCATTGCTTGCGATCAAACTGATGGAGATCTTTGAAGGCGCGCTGCTTGCATTCAGCCTCGCGCGCGCGCACGTAATTGAGCAGCCTCGCCGAAACCGGATCGCCCGCCACTGGGTCACCCGATAATGGGTCACCCGGCAAGCGAGCGCCTGTGGCATCGCTGGTCGAGTCATTGTTGGTCGAGTCACTGCTGATCGAGTCACGGGCAACTCCCAGCTTGTCGATCCACTCCTGCATCACCTGCATATCGCGCAGCTCACCCAGCGCCTGGAAAAGCTTCTTCCCCGCCTTTTTCATGTCTTTCCAGGAAGAGTCAGAATCGATCGCCATCAATCCGTCGGCGAGAGAACGGCAGCGTCGCAGCGCCACTCGAAGGTCGTGCACCGCGTCGACGTCGAAACCCATGGCGGCCCGATCGCACTCGACCAGTACGCGGTCCATCCAGGCGCGCAAGCCGAGCTTCGGCTTTGGGCTTGCAGACTTCAGAGTCGGAATGGTTCCCACCGGGACTCCTTTTGGCGGACGGGAACCATTGTCGCCTCTTTGCGCGGATTCTTCTAGCGGCGCAGCTCTCGGCTGTCAGCAAAACCAGGCCCGCAATCGGCGGAACTCTCAACTCTAGCCGTCAAACCATGACCGTCCGCCATGACTTTAGAAGCTAGCCTACTCAGCTCGCTTCTTCGTCACGGTGATTGGCGCTGAGGTTGCGCCTCCGTAGACCGGGAGCGGCGGTCCTGATACCGGACAGCACGGCGCGATCGAATTCCCCGAGTACACGGCGGTTAGAGTGTTGGCGCCTGGCCGGATCTGAGACGCACTGAGCGGCAGACTTGCGGTAGACTCCGTGGCGCTGGCGGGCATCAGCGTTGCCTTGGCCAGCACGGTTGACCCCAGCATGAAGTTCACCGTACCGCTGGGGACGCCGCCGCCACCGGGATTGGCGGAAACCACGACCGTCAGCGTGGTCGCCTGACCTGGCCTTAGAGTGTGGCTATCCGCGGTTAGCTTCACGAGCAATGAATTGTATTTTGCGGCTCCCGTGTTTTCGTAGGCGCCGATGTCAATGCTCGATCCTATCGTCGATTTGGTAATCCGAGGATTCCCGATGAAGTCGGTGCTGCCATAGATGGAGTCTGGGGAACTGCCCTCGGGATCACACCAGCCGACGCTGCACGGGAGGCTGGTGCTGCCGGCGGCGATGGCAGGCGACGAAGGGATGGTGTCAAAGTTTGGCGGCGCGGCGCGGAGATTGACGAAGAGGGGATCCGCGTTCAGGGAGTTGGCATCTTCGCCGCTCGCGGTCTGCCAGTTCGCAAAACTCGTGTAACTACTGAAGTTACCCCACCAGATGGATGTTCCTTCTACATAACCGGCGTCCGAGTGGTACAGGTTCCAATTGAGCGTCGCCGGCGGAGCAGGGTACGTCGGCGAAAACGGGGCGTAGCTGTAGAGCCAGGTATTGAATGTGCCGGCGTAGACCAGGTTGTTTTCGTAGATGTCGCCTTGTGCGCTGCCCACCTGGTTCTGAATCTGGAATTCGGCGGTTGAGCCGCCTTCGGAATAATTTCCCGGTTGGGTCGCGTTGTTGTACAGAGTGTTGTTGACGAAGACGTCGTGGTAGCTGCTGCCTCCTCCATTGCTATGGCCGCCGTTCTGGGTGGCTGGCGCATACCCGCCGATGGAGTTACCGCAGGCATTGGAGTTGTAGAAGATGTTGTTGCGGACCGTCACATATCTGCCATAACACGGAAACTTGCCTCGGGCGGCGGTTTCCGTATTGTTGGGGCCGGACCACTCGGTGCCGTTGGCTTGGCAAACCTGATTTTCGCTGGTGGTCTCGATGCCGTAGTCGGTCTGTATGATTACGTTCCGCTCGAACGTGACATAGGCGCAGCCGTCACAATAGAGTCCGTCGGCGTCGTATCCATAGCCCTCGCCGGCATTCGTGATCCCGCTGATGTTATAGACCGTGTTTCCGCTGATTTCCCCATACATCGCCTCGTCGTAGCCGACGGGACCGACGCCTTCGTATCCAATCGCGTCGATGCCGATGTTGTCATTGTCGTGAATGAGGTTATTGGTGATTTTGAAATGGGTTACGTTTCCATCTACGTTCACCGATTCGCTCTCCCCGGTCCTCAGGTCGTAGACTTCGTTGCCGCTGATGACCAACTGCGTGATTGGAGTCTTCCGCGTGCCGTAAACGGAAATGCCAAAGGCATTGCCGTTCGCTTCCGCCTTGGTAGTGATTCCGTGCACACGATTATTCAGAATCTGGATTCCCGTGCCCGACCCCGTGATCCAGACGCCGGTTGGAACATCGTTTTCACTGCTGGTGGTGTAATGGCGAATTTCAAATCCGTTGATGGTGATGTAGCTCCGGCTTCCCACGATATTGATAAGTCCCTGGGTGCCGTTTACGCTCAAGCCGGTCCCGTCGATCACCGCAGTATGGCCAGGATAGCTTTGGAACGTAATCGGCGCCGACGCTGTTCCAGACGCGGGAAAGTCCACCGACTCGTTGTAAATTCCTCCGAATACGTAAACGGTGGCGCCTGCCGAGACTGAATTCGCCGCGTGTTGGATGGTCAACCATGGCGACTCGATGGTGCCGGGATTGCTGTCGCTGCCCTTTTTTGACACAAAAAAGGTAGCGCCAATCTGTCCGGCAAGTGACTGGGCTAGCAGCAGGACAATTACGAAGACAGTGGCGTGGGCGATGCCTGCAATCCGTATCGATATCGATGCTTTGCGTGGCATAAGCATTTCTCCCTGGAAGGAACGACCTCACGCAATGAGAGTGCGCGGGGATTCGGAAACTTACGAATGCTTACTTTTACTTTCGTTTTGAGAGGGTTGTCAAGGGAAAAACGAATGTGTGGTCTCTTGGCCGGACGGGAAAGGTATGTGCATTGCCGCGAGAGACGCGGCGAGCCGCGTCTCTCGCGGGGAGCCTATTTTACGTGCTTAGCACCTTCTCGCGCTCCTCGGCAACCTGGATTTGCTGGTGCGGCGAAGCTGGCAGCGCGAACTCCAGCACCTCGTCGATGGTCTTCACGTAGTGCGTCGTCAATCCCAGCAACTGCTCCGGCGTCAGGTCTTCCTCAACATTGGTTTTGTTCTCCGCCGGTAGAATCACGTCACGCACACCGGCGCGTTTGGCGGCCAGCACTTTTTCCTTGATGCCGCCGACCGGCAGTACGTTCCCGCTCAGCGTGATCTCGCCCGTCATCGCCGTCAGGGTACGGACTTGCTTGCCCGACAACAACGACACCAGCGCGGTCACAATCGTGACGCCCGCGGACGGGCCGTCTTTCGGGATCGCTCCCGCCGGCACGTGGATGTGGATGTCATGAGTGGCGAAGAATTCTTCGTCGATGCCCAACTGTTTCGCGTTCGAACGCACCCAGCTTAACCCGGCCTGCATGGACTCGCGCATCACGTCCTGAATCTGACCGGTGATGGTCAGGCCACCTTTGCCTTTCATCTGGTTGGCTTCGACGAACAGAACATCGCCACCCGAGGGCGTCCACGCCAGTCCCACCACTACGCCCGCGCGCTTGGTGCGCTCGGCAATCTCGCCCTCGCTGCGGACCTTAATGCCACCCAGAAATTCCTGAACGATCTCTTTGGTGATGACCAGCTTGTCGGTCTTCCCTTCCGCGATCCGGCGCGCCTGCTTGCGGCAGATGGTGCCGATGGTGCGTTCCAGGTTGCGGACACCGGCCTCGCGGGTGTAATGACGGATCACGTAGCTGACCGCCTCTTCCGGAAATTCGATCTGCTCTTTGGTGATGCCGTTCTCCTCGATCTGCCGTGGGACCAGGTACTGGAAGGCGATGTGAATTTTCTCTTCTTCGGTGTAGCCCTGAAGTTCGATAATCTCCATGCGGTCGCGCAGGGGCTCGGCGATCGGATCAAGCATGTTCGCGGTGGTGATGAACAATACTTTCGAGAGATCGAAAGTCACGTCCAGATAGTTATCGCGAAACGTCGCGTTCTGCTCCGGATCGAGCGCTTCCAGCAGGGCCGACGCCGGATCGCCCCGGAAGTCGCGGCCCACCTTGTCGATTTCGTCGAGCATGAAGACCGGATCTTTCGTCTCGGCGCGGCGTATGCCCTGAATGATCTGGCCCGGCAAGGCTCCGATGTAGGTGCGCCGGTGACCGCGAATTTCCGCTTCGTCGTGCACGCCGCCTAACGATAGACGCGTGAACTTGCGTCCCAGCGCGCGCGCGATGGATTTTCCCAGCGAAGTTTTGCCTACGCCCGGAGGCCCCACGAAACAGAGAATCGGCCCTTTCATGTTCGGCTTCAGCCGCCGCACCGAAAGGTAATCCAAGATGCGGTCTTTCACCTTCTGCAAGTCGTAGTGGTCGGCATCGAGAATCTCTTTCGCCTTCAGAATTTCGATTTCCCCACCCGAAGTCTTCGCCCAGGGCAGTATCGCGAGCCACTCGATATAATTTCTTGTCACCGAGTAATCCGCCGCCATCGGCGACATGCGCGCCAGCCGCCCCAGTTCCTTCAGCGCTTCCTTCTTCACATCGTCGGGCATGCCCGCGGATTCGATTTTCTGCTTCAGTTCTTCGGTGTCCCGCGCGCCTTCGTCCTGCTCACCCAGCTCTTTCTGGATGGCCTTCATCTGCTCGCGCAAATAGTATTCGCGCTGCGTCTGCTGCACGCGATCCTGCACTTCCGACTGGATCTTGTTCCGCAGTTGCTGCACTTCCAGTTCCTTGGCCAGATGTTGATTAATTTTCTCGAGGCGCACCCGGACGTCACTCGTCTCCAGCGTCTCCTGCTTATCGGCGGTCGAAAGCGAGGGGAGCGACGAGGCGATAAAATCCACCAGCCGTCCCGGTTCTTCAATGTTCATCGCCACCGTCGAAAGCTCGTCGGAGAGCGTGGGCGAACCAGCCACAATCTGCTGGAACAAGGTCAGCACGTTGCGTTGCAGCGCCTCAATCTCGGAATCCTTCGGGGGGATCATCTCCGGAATCGTAGTCACGCGCGCGCGCATGAATGGCGAAAGCTGCGCGAAATCCGCCAACCGCACCCGCTCCAGTCCTTCCGCAAAAACAAACAGGCTCTGGTTCGGCATCTTGACAACTTTGTGCACCACCGCCAGCGTGCCAATGGAGTACAGATCGGTGGGTTGCGGCGAGTCCACTCGCGCCTCGCGCTGCGCCACGACGACGATGGTTTTGTCATCGCCCAGCGAGTTAATCAGCTGTACAGAACTTTCTCGCCCCACCGTCAGAGGAAGCACGGCATGGGGGAACAGGACGGTGTCGCGCACGGGCAGAATCGGCAGCGACCGTTCGGTGGTTTCGTAAGTAAGGTCGGAGGAAACAGGACCGCTCATTATTCTTTTCCCTTTATTATCCCTTGAGTGACTTTTGCTCAACCTTTGGATGAATTCAACTGCTAAAAGGATGCAGCCGTCGTGCTAGGTTGTTGAATTCTAAACCTTCTTTGGCGTTTTGCAATACAGATCATGGACTCAGCCCCCCCCGATGGGGCCGATCCTTTGGGGGGGACGTGCCTCTCCTCCTGCACGCCCCCGTCAAATCGGCTGCGTTCCCGTGTTCCGCGCCCGCAATTAGAACACGTGCTTCGCGGTATCGCCTTTGAACACCAGTTCCTGCAGAACGCGCTCGTTGGCCGCGTTCAGGACATAGGTTTTCTGATCCTTACCGGCCTTCGCGCCCAACGGAACCATGGTGCACTTCGCGCGCACTTCAACCGGCTTCTTCGTCCCTAACTGCCGGAACACCATGATGTGGTCCGAGCCCTCCATCACGTGACGGATCTCGTAGTCCCCCTGCGGCAACAGCGTGTCCGCGACTCGGACCTTCTCCGAAAAGTTCACCTTATAGCTGTCTTTGATTCCCATCTGATTCTCGGCGCCGGAAACCGCGCCCAGCACAAAGACACACATCAAGATAAGAATCCCTGCCAAGATATTGCGCATACAAGCCCTCCTTATTGGCTCTGGGCCAGAAAGGCCCACCTTCAGGCTAGAACGAAGGCGCGGTTCCCGCAGTGCACCACCTCACAGCAGGTTGTGACGAAAAAACCGCGGTCGCCGAGCTCCGGAGGCAGTATCGCCAAGCCCCCCTTGATCCGCGCCGCCTTTGGGCGTTCATCGGGCATTTCCTAGCGTTTATAATGGGCTGCATGCCGATCTCAGCCCGAAACAAATTGCGCGGCAAAATCGAAGAAATTCAACTCGGCGACATCATGGCCCACGTGGTCGTTCGAGTCGGAGACAATATCATTGAGAGTGCCATAACCCGGCGCAGCGCTGACGAGCTCAAACTCAAAAAAGGCGATACCGTCACGGCTGTCGTCAAAGCTACCGAGGTGATGATTCAGAAGGACTGAACCGCCTTTACTGCACCTCCACAATCCTCAGCGTCGTCACCTGTCTCACCCATCGTGCCATTCTTTTTTCATCGGGGATGACGATGCGGTATGGCCCCTCTTTGGCGTCCAGCGGCTTCCCATCTCTCAGGAAAGCCAGAACAACCTGTTTGTCAGCGAACGCCGGGTCAATCTCGGGCAGGGCAATCACTACACGATAGCCGTCGGCAGCTTCTACCAACAAACACGAAGCCATGCGTTTTCCCTTCATGGGTTCTCCGAACCCGACTCCCGCTTTTTCCAACAAAGCCTTCAGTAGAACGCCCTCGAAGGCTGCAGCAGTCGATGAACCGGAGGCGCCGGTGGTGACCTTCACGCGGGGCAAAGCCTCGATGTCGGCCCGCGACAGGACAGTCTGCTTTCCAGTTTCGTTTTGAATGGTCAGTTGCTGACACAACGCGAGGGCAGAGTGCAGCGTCAGGGTAAAAAGCAGGGCGGGAAGGATCAGACGATTTCTCATGTCACACTTCTTATGTCAAACACGAAGAATCATTACCTCGGTTGCCTTGATGAGGGCGGCGGCGGTTTGTCCCGCCTTCAGTTGCATTTCGCGGGCGGAAGTGGCGGTAATGATCGATGTGATTTGCTGGCCACCGATCGAAATCTTTACCTCTGCCATCAGACCGCTAATGCGAACCGAATCGATGCGTCCCACTAGCTGATTGCGTCCACTGACGCGACGGACAACCTGCTCCCGTTCTTTTTCCGTTCCGCCGCGGGTTCTGAAGAGCAGTTTGTCAACCTCGCTTCGCGGAATCCGGTGGTGTCCTCCGGCCGTCTGGATGCTGCGAATCTTCTTCTTGTAGATCCACTGCTTGATGGTGGGAAAGCTGATGCCTAGCTGTAAAGCCGCGTCCCGAAGTTGCAGCAGGTCTTCGGTGTTGGTATTAGCGTTCGCTCCAGATTTGCCCTTCTTCCGCATCGGAACGAAATCGTACCGTCAACCAGGAGGACGGTCAACACACGCCCGCGTTTTCTATCCGCCCGATTCAAGTGCGCGTTTTGTGTATATAACTGCTTATTTCTAGACAGTAAATCAGTATTTCATGTACACTTCTCGGCTTCGAGACCAATGCCCGCTTTGGAGGCTGAATGCGTTCCGCTGCTCTGTTTCTCGCCACCCTCGTTTGCTGTCTCTCCTTTACCCCGGCGTCGGCCCAAACGGGAGCGAGCCTTTCCGGCATGGTGACGGACCAAACCGGCGCAGCCCTTCGCGATGTCGCGGTGACAGTCAAGAACGTCGACACAGGTGCAACGCGCACGATCGCAACCGACGGCGGGGGGCACTATCAGGCGTCCGGCCTGCCTCCGGGGCGCTTCGAGATTCGAGCGGCAAAACAAGGGTTCGCCGATGAAACGCGCAC
>Ga0187862_10004894_pt1 | contig 12514 bp, 9 predicted proteins | sample June2016WEW_10_1_FD_133003 | JGI IMG/M metagenome (GOLD analysis project Ga0187862, IMG submission 133003) | Peatland microbial communities from SPRUCE experiment site at the Marcell Experimental Forest, Minnesota, USA - June2016WEW_10_150 | ecosystem: Environmental > Terrestrial > Soil >...
CCACGGCTTAGAAGGCCGTTGCTCTTTCCACCTGAGCTACTGGCGCGATCGGGGCGAGCCGATTTGAACGGCCGACCCCCTGCTCCCAAGGCAGGTGCGCTACCAAGCTGCGCTACGCCCCGAGCCCTTAGGAAGTAACACACGGACGATCGGCTCTCAACCGATGATCGTTCGCGTATCGGTTTTGCTCGCCAATCTATTCGTGCAACATCGCGCGCGCGGCACACGATCCTCTGGATAGCGGCAGCTTGAATTCCGAGCGCGGATTTGCCGAGCGCATTGTGGCGGACGCGCCGTACCATCTGCATCGACTGCATCGACGCATGATCGGTGCTGCGCTTGGTGCAGGCATCTTGCCGCAATTCTCTGCGTGCACACGTGAGATGCGAATTTTGGGATCGCATCCAGTGACGAGGTCGCAAGTTGCAAAACGCACGATTTTGGCCGCAAAAATCATCAAAATCGAAATTTTCGGATGTTCCCACTCGCATAACGAGAAAAATTCTGACGGCGATACCTTGAATTTGCTTCGGTTTTTCGCGGCACGATGTTTGCTTCGATTCCAGTTACGCTGACAATCTCCTCCCCCGAGACAAACAGCGTCTGTCCCCAAGCAGGCCGGGCTACTTGAACCGTAGGCTCCCCACCACGGTCCCCACTCGTAGCCCGGCCGTTCTTTTTCTCGAGCATCGGATCATGGCGGGCGCACGATTGGCGTAATTACCCGCGCCCCGGCTTCCACGACATCAACTCCCGGCAATTTTTTCCCCGGCATTTATGTTTCGCAATTTCTGCTAGGCTAGCCGGAACCGGAGGGCGGCGTCTTTGCTTGATATGTTCATTGGTGCGCTGACGCTCTGGGCCGGGGGTTTTATCGATCACCTGAGGCGACATTTCGGCGCATCGCTCGTCGCGATACTCGTGACCGCGGTCGCCGTTGGGGTCAGCGGATGCTGGATGGCAGCGGCTCAATTCGCGCCCATCATGGCTGACGTCGCGGAGGATGTCGGCGTTGGCGCCGTTGGGCTGACGGCGGGTATTGGCTCGAGCGTGACCGCGGCTACGCATCCGGGGGCCGATCGCGCACAGCAGGAAGAAGCAGCGCGTCAACGTGTAATGGATAGCGCCGACAAATGTGACCAGCTCGAAGCCGAAGTTCCGGGCGTGATCGAGTTGCGAAGGAGTGCTGCCGGCGCGCCCGAGTATCGTGAGCTGCGGCTTAGCGATTCGCTCGAGGAGCGGCAATGGATACCGATAGCGTTCAATGAAACGACGGCCGATGGTTGGCGGCCGGCGGTTAACTTTCTTCAGATGAGTTTCTCGCCGCCGCTGGGCGCAGTGGTCCCCGAGACGGCGAGCACGTTTCTGGCCTATACGCCCTCGCAATTCATCTCAGTGGCCGCCGGCGATCGGTATGCCGCGATGGCTTCGAATTTTGGCAAACCGGCCGGAACGTTTAGCTGGAACGGGAACTATTACCATTACGTGGTGACCAGCACGCTGCCATGCTTCCCGCCTCCGCCCGAGCGGATTGCCCAAGGCGTCTCTGGTCCGGGCCTCTAGATCATTTTGCTTTTTCGGTTGCGGATAGCGCCGCGCGTGCATAGCGTCGTGGCAGGAGCGCGCCGAAGGGAAGCCTGGATTTCGCGCGTTGGAGAATGAAGCGCCGGACCGCGCGGCGGGCTTCGTTGGGGTTGGCGCAGATCTGGGAGCATCCCGCATTTATGAGCTCGGTCGACTGGTGTAGCGCTGCCTCCCCGCCTGCAATGATCGTCACGCGAGACGAGATGGATCGTAAAGCCGCCACCAGTTCCAGGGTGGCCGGCAAACAGTCGGCGGTTACGCACGAGATGAAGACGAAGTCCGGCGTGAACCGTTTGACCAGATCGCAAATCTCGTCCGGTGATTTATTCTCGCCGGTAAAGCTTGCGACCACGCCCTCCTTGCGCAGCAGCTCGAGCAATATCAGCAACCCCAGAAAGTGCAGCTCGCCGGGCGCCAACACGCCCAGCACTCGCACGCTCGGAGCAATCCGCGTTTTGATGAACCGGTTTCCAAGCTCCGCAATCAGTTGATGGGTTGTATCGATGATGAGCCGCTGGTTCTCGTCGCTGATATGGCCGTCCGCGCGCTCCTCGCCCATCAGCACCAGGGTTGGCGCAATCACGTCGTCAAAAGTTCGTTCCAGGCCATTCTCATCGCAATAGCGGATAGCAACTTCTCTGGCTCCTGACGGGTTCAGTTCAAGCAGCAAGCGGTAGAAGTCGTGGTAGTCGTCGAGTGCCCGGTCCGCCCCGAGCAGAATCGAGAGAAACCCCAGCGGAGGGATAAAGTCGCCCGCCACCTTAAGACATGCGGTCAACGGCGTCGAAAGCAGCAGCCCGGGTATTCCCCACAGCCAGTACCAGTACATCGCGGATATCAGCAACGCCACCGGAGAGACGTCAATTCCGCGACCGATGATAAATGGTTCCGCAAACTGCGCCGCAGCCTGGTCGATGATCACAAAGGCGCCAAGTATCTCGAGCGTCTTGCTCCATCCGGGGAACAACGCAAAAGCGACCAGCGCCGGCAAAAGCGCCGAACTGATCGCGCCGACATATGGAATGAACCGCAGCAGGAATGCGAGCAGACCCCACAGCGGGGCGCTCGGCAATCCGAGAAACCAGGCCACGGTTCCGGCGGCGATGCCGTAGGCAAGATTGATCAACGAAAAAAGCAGCAGGTAGCGGCCGACGGTGTAACCCGCGGTTTCTATCGCTTGCGCTGCGATCGGAATTCTCCCGCGTGCCGCGAGCCGGACAAATCGATCGCGCAAATCCTTTCGGCTGTAAAGTAGAAAAAACAGCAGCATGATGATGAGCAGCGTCTTGAGCATGCCATCGACGATCGGAACAACCGGCTTCAGGCTGTCGCTGAGAGAGGTCGGAACCGGAACAGCCATCACTTCACGCGGCGGCTGGCGGGGGGCAGGACTGGTGGTTGCCATGCGGCGCTGAACGTCGGAAACCGCATCCTTGATATGCTGGAGCCATGGGGGCGTATTTTTTTCAAGCGCCGCCAGTTTGTTGCCGATATTGTCCGAATATCCAGAAACCTGGTCGGCAACATTAGTCAGTTCAATAGTCAGAAAATACCCAATCGCCGTAATTGCGCCGATTACCAATAGTACTACCAGCGCGGCGCTTATGAGGCGCCCGAAGTAGCGCTCGAGGCGGGTTGCGACGGGGCTGAAGACCACGCTCAGAATGAGTGCAATCGTCAGCGGAAACAGGACCGATCTGCCCAGATACAAAGCGCCGGTGGTGATGATCAGTGCGCAAACCGGTGCGGCAACCGATAGCAGCGCGAAGCGATCCTCACCTTCGCCGTAGGGTTGCTCTGTTTGCTTTTCGATTTCCGCCACTGCCATCACTCCGGCATTGCCGAGCTTCAGCCGCTGCCCCGCGCTCTGGATAAGTTGAACTATAATCGCGCCGCTGCCGAAACTCGCCGATCGCGCTGGCCCATACGCACCTTAGCGTGCCCGCGGTAACCAGTGTTCCCGTTTCAACCTCGCTTTCGTTGATCAGCAGCGGGATGATCGAGCTAGTTCCCGCGCGTTGGGAACATCTCGCAGATGAAGAGGCTTCTGAAAATCAGATACTCATTCAACCCGGATTTCCGTTTTCCAAGCGAACCACCAATTTGATAAATTGCCCAAAAGCCTTGCTGCGCGAGGTTTGACCGAATTCCTGCACGAAAATTCGCATGGCAACAGGGCAAAAACCCAACGCGGCCGAACTGCTCGCGCGATGCCTCGAAAATGAAGACGTCGAATTCATCTTTGGCATCCCGGGCGAGGAAAACATCCATTTTGTCGATGCGCTGAGCCGCTCGCCGATTCGGTTCATCCTGGTGCGCCACGAGCAGGGCGCCGCATTCATGGCGGACATGTACGGGCGGCTAACGGGTCGCGCCGGTGTTTGCATCGCGACTCTGGGCCCCGGCGCGATCAACCTGCTGCTCGGCGTGGCCGACGCGCATGCTGACAGCGCTCCGCTGGTGGCAATTTCGGCGCAAGTAGGGCTGTCCCGCATCTACAAGGAATCGCATCAAAGCGTCGATCTGGTGGCGATGTTCCGTCCGGTGACCAAATGGGCCGACATGGTGCTGAGGCCTGAGGCGATACCGGAGATGGTCCGCAAAGCGTTCAAGCTCGCTCAGACCGAGCGACCCGGTGCCGTCTATCTGGCAGTGCCGGAGGATGTCGAGCAGCTCTCGATCCCGCGCGATGCGGCGCCGCTCGCAATCAATGTCGTGTACGACATGGCGCCCTCGGCCAGCCAAGTCAGGCGAGCCGCCGAGGTGCTGAAAGGCGCGAAATCGCCAGTCATCCTCGCCGGACACGGTGCCGCGCGCAATGACGCAAGCGAGACGCTGGTGCGATTCTCAGAGCGGCTCAGCATCCCGGTGGCCACCACGTTCATGGGAAAGGGGGTCTTTCCCGACGATCATCCCAACGCGCTCGGCGCGCTCGGCTTCATGCGCCACGACTATGCCAATTTCGGCTTCGACCGTGCCGATGTAATCGTATGCGTGGGCTACGATTTGCAGGAATACGCGCCTGAGCGGATCAATCCAGACGCGCGCAAGAAGATCATCCACATTCACCGTTATCCCGCCGAGGTCGATGCTCACTACCACATAGCGGTCGGAATCGAGGGAAACATCGCGCAATCGCTCGATGCGCTCGCGAGCGCATTGGAGCCGGCTCAAGGCCCGCCGGCGGTCAGCGCCGTGATCCGGGGATTGCTGCGGCAGGAACTCGATCGGGGCGCCGGCGATGACTCATTTCCGGTCAAGCCGCAGCGCCTCGTCGCGGACATCCGCCGCGCAATGGGCCGGGAAGACATCGTGCTGGTGGACACCGGGGCGGTGAAGATGTGGATGGCGCGGCTCTATCCGACCTACGCGGCAAACACCTGCCTGATTTCAAATGGGCTTGCGACCATGGGGTTCGCCCTGCCCGGCGCGATCGCCGCGAAGCTTGCTTGTCCCGAACGCAAAGTGCTCGCGGTGATGGGCGACGGAAGCTTTCTGATGAACTCGCAAGAGCTGGAAACCGCGGTACGCGAAAAGATTCCCTTCGTGGCGCTGGTCTGGGAGGATCGCGCCTACGGACTTATCAAGTGGAAAATGGAGCTGGAACTGGGACGCGATTCGCACTGCGATTTCACCAACCCCGACTTCGTGGCATACGCGCAAAGCCTCGGAGTAAAGGGCTATCGGGTTCGTGCCGCCGGGGAGCTTTTGCCCACCCTGAACCGTGCGCTTGCGGATGATGCCGTGTCGCTGGTTGCCTGTCCGGTTGACTACTCGGAAAATCTTGCGCTGACCAAGAAGCTTGGCGAACTCACCGACCCGCTGTGAGCGGGCCGGCAAATCGCAAGTCGGCGTTGCAATGCCGAGCGAAAGAAGCTTGACCTCAGCGAACACCAAATAGTTGAACGATCCGTTTCCAGCCGACGGGCGACGATCCTTCAGCGCCGCAGGATGGGGATGACTTCCGTCCCGAACTGCTCGAGCTGTGCGTCGCGCTCGGCCGGCGCGCACGCGATATCCACGTTGACATCGCGGATTCCCGCTTTGATGAACTCATCGATTCGCGCGGCGACGTCGGCGGGCTTCCCCAAGGCGGCGTAGCGCCTGGCGGCCTGACGGAAATCCATCGCGTAGCGCTTGCTCAGATGCTCTGCCGCGACGTCGAGCGCATCTTCGTAGCTCGGCCCAAGCGTCACGAACAGATGCAGCGCCGTGCCGAAACGGACGAACTGGCGCCCGGCCTTTTCCGCCTCGCGCGCGATGAAATCGAGGCCCTCGCCGACCCGCTTGGGCGTCACCACGTACGGCATCCATCCGTCGCCCAGCCGCGCCGCACGCCGCAGCGCGGCTTCGGCTCGTCCGCCGACCCATACGGGAGGTCCGCCGGGAGTGCGGGGCTTCGGCAACATCGTAGTTTTCCCGAAGCTGAAATACTTGCCGTGGTACTCGACCGGTTCACCAGTCCACAGCCGCTTGATTATTTCGATTCCCTCGTTCGCGCGTCCGCCGCGTTGTTTGAGCGGGACGCCGCACGCCTCGTACTCGCGCGGAAATTCACCGCCGACGCCGACGCCGAAAATGAAATGTCCCGCGCCCATGAGGCGGTCCACCGTCGCGACCATCTTTGCAACCGTGGTGGGATGACGCAGCGGCAACAGGTAAATGCTGGTGCCAAAAATCAGGCTCGGGTTGAGCGCGGACATGTAGGTTAACTGGGTCAGCGGATCGTCGATTGCTCCCATGAAGGCAACGTGATCACCCGCCCAGATACTCTGGTAACCCCAATCCGACAGCGAATCGACGGTCTGGCGCGCGTGCTCGCGATCGCCCGCCGCCGCCAGCGCGCCAAACCTGACTTTGGAATTCAGCGGGAGAGCATCGCTCATGTCGGCACCCGCATTCGCATCCTCAAACCGATCGAATCGCGCCGCCGTCGACCCGAATCAACGAACCGGTCACGTAGGCCGCCAGCGGGCTGGCGAAAAACGCCGCGACTGCGCCGAATTCCGCGGGCGTGCCGAGCCGTCCGACCGGAATCGAATTCGCGCTTCGCTTGATTGCTTCCTCGACGGAAATGTTCTCGCGAGCCGCAGCCGCGCGGCTGAGCTGCACCGTCCGATCGGTCGCAATCGGTCCCGGCAGAAGAGTGTTGACGGTAATTCCGTCGCGCGCCGTCTCCGTCGCCAGCGTTTTGGCCCAGCCGACGATCGCGCTGCGCAGCGTATTGGACACTCCGATCGTAGCGATCGGCTCGACCACGCTCATCGAGGCCACGTTGAGGATTCGGCCCCACTTTCGCGCGCGCATGTCCCCAAGCAACAAATCCGTTATTCGAAACAGCGGCAGCACCATCGCATTGAACTGCTCCTCCCAGACCATTGCCGACACGCCGGCCACGCCCGACGGCGGCGGTCCGCCGGAATTGTTGAGCAGGATGTCGATCGCCCCGAGCTGTTTGCGCGCCGCGTTGGCGGCATCCTCGATGCTCGGCCAATTCGCGAGGTCCGCCGCAAATCCCGCAGCCTTGGCGCCGCGCGAGGTGATTTCGGAGACCGCGCGGTCCAGTCCTTCCTGGCCGCGCGCCACCAGCGCGACCGCAACCCCCTCGGCTGCGAGCGCGTCGGCCACGCCGCGTCCGAGTCCTTTGCTGCCGCCAAGAATCAGCGCCGTTTTTCCTTTGAGCTGAAGATCCATTTTTCCCTTCACCGGGCTTCGATCGTTATGTGAATCGTTGTAGCGAATCTCGCACCGTTTGGCATCATGGCGGCCTTGCGCGGCCGCGTCGGGGCGCGCCTAATGACCTCGGCGATGGAATCGTTTGACGTTGTGATCGTGGGCGCCGGAGCGGCCGGGCTGATGTGCGCGATGATAGCCGGACAGCGCGGCCGGCGCGTGCTGCTGATTGAGCATAACGATCAGCCAGGCGCCAAGATTCTTATCTCGGGCGGCGGCCGCTGCAATTTCACCAATCTCGAAATAGCGCCGGAGCGCTTTCTTTCCGCCAATCCGCATTTCTGCAAGTCCGCGCTCAGCCGGTACACGCAGCACGATTTTATCGCGCTCGTCGAGCGCCATCGCATTCGCTATCACGAGAAGACGCTGGGCCAGCTGTTCTGCGACGGATCGGCACGCGAGATCCTCGCGATGATCCTGGCGGAGTGCGCGGCCGCCGGCGTCGATTTGCGCACCGGACACCGCGTCACCGAAATAACCCGCGCCGATCGCTTTCGTATCGAGACCGACAAAGGCGGCTTTATCGCGCCGGCGCTGGTGCTCGCGACCGGCGGCCTCTCGATTCCAAAGATGGGCGCGACCGGCTTCGCTTACGAGATGGCGCGGCGGTTCGATCTGGCGGTGATCGAGCCGCGGCCCGGGCTGGTGCCGTTGAAAGTCGGCGGCGAGACGTTGGAACTTTGCCGAACGATTGCCGGCGTTTCAATCGACGCAGTGGCCTCATGCGGCCGCGAGAGTTTTCGCGAAAGCATTTTATTCACGCATCGCGGCCTGTCAGGCCCCGCGATTTTGCAGATTTCGTCGTACTGGCGCGATGGCGACACGTTGTCGCTCAACCTTGCGCCTTCAATAGATATCGAGAGTTTCCTCGCGGACCGAAAGCGCACGCGGCCCAGGGCCGAGCTGAAGACCGTACTGGCCGAGGTGATTCCGACTCGCCTGGCGCATGCGCTTGCCAGTACCGCGGCGTCCAAGCTCGCGATCGCGAACATCCCGGACCGCAGCCTTTGGGAACTGGCGGATCGGCTGAGACGATGGCAGTTCAAGCCAACCGGTTCAGAGGGATGGGCCAAAGCCGAGGTGACCGTCGGCGGAATCGACACGGCCGCGCTGTCGTCGAAGACCATGGAGGCTCGCGCGGTCGGCGGCCTGTACGCGATCGGCGAAGCGGTGGACGTGACGGGATGGCTGGGCGGCTACAATTTCCAGTGGGCGTGGTCGAGCGGATGGTGCGCGGGCAATGCGGTCTGATCGATCGGGAAATTTCGTCATTCCTTTTGAGCAGGCAAGTAATCTAACATCACCTGTCGAAGCGCGCGGATGAGTCCGGGGGTCTTGATGGGTTCAGCGGGAGCGAAAATCGGCGGTGAAGCTGCCAGTGCCGCGCACAGCTCCGAGCCATTGACTCTCAGGATCAAGCTTCTCTACGGCGCCCCCAGTTTCGCGGGTGCCGCCATGATCATCCCGATCTTCATCCACATGCCGAAGTTCTATGCCGACGTGGTGCTGGTGCCGCTGGGATACCTGGCGATGGCAATCGCGATCGCGCGCTCGCTCGACGCGCTGAGCGACCCTTTGATGGGCTGGATCTCCGATCACACGCACACGCGTCTTGGCCGGCGCAGGCCGTACATGCTGTTCGGCGCTCCGCTTTGCGGCGTGGCTTTTTTCTGTCTGTTGAATCCGCCGCAGTCGTTCACCGGCGGGCGCGCGGCGATCTGGTTCGGCGTGACGTTCATCCTCTACTTCATCTTTCACACCATCTATGTTCTGCCGCACTACGCGCTCGGCCCGGAGCTGACGCAGAATTATCACGAGCGGTCGAGCCTGTTCGCGTGGCGCGAGTCCTTCACGATTCTCGGAACGATCGTGGCCGCGGCGGCGCCCGGCGTCATGATGCAGGCGTTCCACATGACCGAGCGGCAGGTATTCTTCCGGCTCGGAATCTTCTTCGGCGTCATGCTCAGTGTGCTCTACGGGTTGCTGGTGCTGACCGTGAAGGAGCGCCCCGATTTCGTCGCCCGCGAATCCAATCCGCTGGTGCCGGGAGTCAGGCGCGCGCTGCGCAATCGACCGTTCGCGATTTTGCTCGGCAGCTACGTTGTGTCGAGCATCAGCGGCGCGATTCCGGCCACGATGATGCCGTTCTTCAACGCCTACGTGATCCGGCCGCGCAATCCGACTTTCTGGCTCTCGATGCTGCTGCTGGGTTATTTTGCATTCGCATTTATGTCGCTGCCGGTGTGGGTTGCGATTGCGCGCAGAGTCGGAAAGCTCAACGCGTATCTCGCCAGCTTTTTTCTGGGCATCAGCGGCGGCGGCGCGATGTTCATGCTCGGGCCGGGCGACACCTGGTGGCTGCTGGCGCTGATTTGCTGGGCGGGTATCGGACTCGGCGCCGGCTTGTTCCTGACGCCCTCGATGCAGGCCGACGTAATCGACTACGACGAGCTCTACACCGGCAAGCGGCGCGAGGCGCAGTACACCGCGTTCTGGTCGATGCTTCCCAAGTTCGTCGCGATTCCGAGCGCCGCCATTCCGATCGCGGTGCTTGCCTCACTGGGTTACATACCCAACGCCGTGCAGACGCCTCGGGTGGTCTTCGCGATCAGGGCGATCTTCGCGCTGGGCCCCGCGGTCTGCTCGATGCTTTCATACCTGATCGCGCGCAAGTTCCCGATGACCGAGGCGATCCACAACACGATCCTCGAAGGTATCGAGCGTCACGAACGCGGGGTGGCGGCGCTCGATCCGATGACGGGCCTGATGGTGCCGGCGCCGAAAGCCGGCCACGACGAGGATGTCGGCTGGTTCCTCGACTACTTCTCGATCGGCGAGTTGAAGCGCTATCTCGCAACGGGAGCCTCGCGGCCGGTGCGCGACGTGCTCACCGCGGCTGCGTTGTCGATTGGAGTCTCGGCGCTGTCGGTCATCTATGTGCTGCGCCGCGTCAGCTCGCTGCGCACCGATCCCGGCGCGATGACTTCGCTGGTCGTGGTGACCGCGGGGCTGGCGCTGGCGATATTCGTTTTTCACCTGATGCGGCTTGGACCCGCGCGCCGGCTTGCGGCGGGTGAGGTGCCGGCCGACGCGGTGCGTGCGCATCTGGGGCAGGTCGTCGAAGCTATCCGAGAGGGCGCGCCCACGGCCGTGGGCGAATCCGGTGTCGCGGACGGCAGCTAGTTGATAAGAAATGATCGTCCCTGTGCTGAGTGCGGCGAGAATCGCCGACACGGGGATCGGCCTGGAGTGAAAACCTATGCGCAAGATTTCGTATCGCGTGCGGCCGGAGACCGCCGTGCTGACCAGGGGCTTCGACCCGAAGTTGTCGGTCGGCTCGGCCAGACCGCCGGTGTATCGCAGTTCAACGTTCGTCTTTCCAAGTCCGGAGGCGGCTGAGCGTGCGTTTGGAATTGTGCTGGGGAAAATCCACCCGCTCGGCGACGATCGTCCCGACCTGATCTATGCGCGCCTGAACCATCCCAACGCCGAAATCCTCGAGCAACAACTCGTGCCTCTCGAGCGCGGCGCCAACTCCGCGGCCGTCTTCAATTCGGGCATGGCAGCGATCTTTACCGTGATGCTCGCGTTCCTGGAACGAGGCGGTTCGCTCATCTACACGCAGCCTCTGTATGGCGGGAGCCAACACCTGATCCACCAGATAATCGAACCGCTCGGCTTCGATGCGCGCGGAGTGCCGGCGGGCAACGGCAGGGCGCTGACGGAGGCGATCGAACAGGCGAGCAATCTCAGCCTGGTTCTGATCGAGACTCCCGCCAATCCCACCCTCATGATGACCGATATTGCGCAAGCGGCCGCCGCAGTCCGCCGGCACCCGAAGCGCCCCTTGCTCGCCGTCGACAACACTCTGCTTGGTCCGACCTTTCAGCATCCGTTGATTCACGGCGCGGACCTCGCGATTTACTCGGCGACAAAGTTCCTCGGTGGATTCAGCGACTTGCTGGCCGGCGCGGTGCTGGCGACGGACGCTGAATTGATCGAGACGCTGACCGGAGTCCGCGCGCTGCTCGGCAACATCCTGCAGGCAGACGAATGCTGGATGCTCGATTCGCGGCTTTCGACCGTCGCGCTGCGGATGAACCGGCAAAGCAAGAACGCACAGCGAATCGCCGAGCAGCTGGCCAGGCATCCACGCGTCAAACGTCTCATCTACCCGTCGCTGTTCACCGACGACGCCCAGATAAAGATCCGCGACGCGCAAACCGACTACCCGGGCTCGCTGATGTCGCTCGAGGTTGAAGGCGGCAAGACGGGAGCCTTCGAATTCCTGCGCCGTTTGAAGATCGCCAAGAACGCCGTCAGCCTGGGCGGCGTCGAGACGCTCGTATGCCATCCTATGACGACCACCCATAGCGAGCTGTCGCCCGAGGAATTCTCAGCCGCCGGAATCACCGACGCGCTGGTCCGCATCTCGGTCGGTACCGAGCATTGGCGCGACCTGCTGGATGAATTCACCCGCGCGCTGGCTTGATCCGCGCTGGGCTGCCGCTTCGCGCCGCCATATGATAGTGTGAAGGTAAGGGGTGACTCGCAATGAAAGCCACGAAATTAATTGCCGTCGTGATGTTTGCAGTTATGCTGTTCGCGATCGCTGGCCGCGCCAGCGCGGGCACCGGCGCGGGACATGGTGGCGGCCACGCAAGCGCTGCGCATTCCGCAAGCCACGCCACCCATTCCTCTGGCATGGGGCATGGTGCAGGCCTGAGTCAGCGCAACCGCCGATTTTCCAGCACCTACGCGTACCCCCCTTATTACTATGGGAACGGCTACTACGGGAATGGTTACTGGGGCGGCGGTTACTACGGGTATGCCGATGAGGCCGACTTTTCCGGACAATGGACATCGCTGTCCGAGGACAACGATGGCCCTTACGCGAGATCCACCCGGGAAAACCCGCAGGGCGTAGCGCGCATGTGGGAGTTTCCCGATAAGTAAGGGCGCACGAGCAATCAAGCCTCGGAAGATAGCGGCGGCCGCGACGGCGATCCGTTGATGCCCGCGCCTCTCCCGTCCCATTTCGCTCCCGCGATTGTTCCCCCTCCCACATGGCAAGCGCCTAGGGAACCTCTGCACAAGTCGATCGATATAGGTAGATCGATATAGGTAGAATGAAGTTGATCGATGGATGGGTGCGGAGGTGGAGTGATGAGTGAGCAGCGGACGTTCGCTTCGATGG
>Ga0187862_10004908_pt1 | contig 12493 bp, 10 predicted proteins | sample June2016WEW_10_1_FD_133003 | JGI IMG/M metagenome (GOLD analysis project Ga0187862, IMG submission 133003) | Peatland microbial communities from SPRUCE experiment site at the Marcell Experimental Forest, Minnesota, USA - June2016WEW_10_150 | ecosystem: Environmental > Terrestrial > Soil >...
CGCCGTTTTTGCATCTCTCGACGGCGAAACCAATTTTGCCGCGGCGCCGGAACGCGTCGAGATGGCTTTGCGCGGCGCGCTCGCCGGCATCGGCGGCCGCCTGAGCGGAATTCGCAAGACCGACCGGCTCGCGGCAATCACCGAACCGAGCGTCGCGCGCCAGATCGTGCGCGTGCCGATCAGCACGCGGGTCCACGATCGTGAGCTGGTGCGGACGCGCTCCTTTGTCCGCGTGTCCGGCAATCTGTCGTTGTCGCTTTCTGAACTTTCCGCAAACATTCCGCCGTTCAATCCGCAAAAACTGCTTGCCGACGGCGTGGCGAACACCGATGACGCGCCGGCGGCGGAGCCGGACGCCGAAGTTTCGTTTGTCACCTGCGATTTCCTGCCCTCCGGCGCCAAAGGCAAAGTGACCTCGGCGGTGTGCGAGCTCAATTCGCTGCTGCCAAAGGTAAAGGCCTCGACGCTCCTGCCGCTCGATGAAATCGTCACACGGGTGCGGGATGTTGCGAGTAAGATCGCGACGAGTTCGCCGCTCGTCGCGAATGCCGAGGCGAGCCCCACGCCGGGCCTCAAACTCAATTACGCCGCCGAGGGCGACACCGACCCTTATGTTGGGTTCGAGGCGCGCGTGGTGCCGGAGAACATTACCCTCCTGCCGAAGACGATCGGCAATACCGATTGGAGCGAACATCTCGTCGTCGTGAAAAAAGGCGAGACGGTTGGTTCGATCCTGCGCGAACTCGGTGCCGTACCCGACGAGATCAAGGGCATCATCGCGCTACTCGGACAGCGAGCGCGCGAGGGCGGATTGAAAGAAGGCCAGAAGCTCCGTGTGCTCACCGCCGCGGCCGGCCTCGGACACATGCAGCCGCTGCGCATCGTCATATCAGGCGACAGCGGCGTCGAAGCGGCAGTCGCGCTTTCCGACACCGGCAAATACGTCACGGTCGATATCCGCAACGTCGACACCAACGTCGCCGAAGCGAGCGAGGACGAGAACAACGAAGACGACGGCAGTGGTGTGCGGCTTTATCAGAGCATCTACGAAACCGCGCTGCGGAACAACGTTCCGAACGCCGTGATCGAGGACATGGTCCGCATCTACTCCTACGATGTCGACTTCCAGCGCAAAGTACAGCAGGGCGATTCGTTCGACGTGCTGTACGCCGACGATGAGAACGGCGATGGCAGGAACGAGGTGCGCTACGTTTCGCTGACGGTCGGCGGCGAGACCAAGAGGTACTATCACTATCAGACGGCCGACGACGGCACGTACGACTATTACGACGAGACGGGAAAGAGCGCGAAGAAGTTCCTGGTGCGCAAGCCGGTGCCGATCGGCATCATGCGCTCCGGGTTTGGCGAACGTAACCATCCGCTGCTTCATTACATGAAGACCCATACCGGCGTGGATTGGGCTGCGCCTTTCGGCACGCCGATCTTTGCCGCCGGCAATGGTGCGGTCGAAGAAATCGGGGTCAAGGGCGGCTACGGAAAATACATACGCCTGCGGCACGCCAACGGCTACGAGACCGCCTACGGCCACATGACCGCTTTCGCACGCGGCCTCAATGTCGGCAGCCGCGTACGGCAGGGTCAGGTCATCGGCTTCGTCGGCTCGACCGGACTATCGACCGGCGCCCACGTTCATTTCGAGATCCTGGTGAACGACCGCTTCGTCGATCCAATGCGCATCAAGCTGCCGCGCGGGCGCGTCCTTGACGGCATCTCTCTCGCCCTTTTCCAAAAGAATCGCGAGCAGCTCGACTCGCTGATGGCGCACGTGCCCGGGCGTGTCGCCCAGGTCCGCTAGGGCGAGCGTTTTGCGCGAGGGACTTTCGTGACTCAAATCACGTCCTTTGACGATCGCATCGAAGCGCGTTCGAGCCGGCTCTGGGCACTGTTCCATTTCAGCCTGACGCGTCTTCTCTTTCCGGCCCGCATGATCGCCGACCAAGTCGGTATTTCAACCAACATCGTCCAATTCTGGCTGACGCCCTGGCGTCGCACGGACGAGCACCTGCCGATGTCGCATATCGCCGAAGTTGCGCACACGCGCGGCTTCTTCTGGGACTCGATCAGCGTGGAAAGTTCGGGCGGCTTCAACCCGCTCGTGGTTTCGGGCCTGCCGAAAGGGCGGGCCCGTTACTTCGTCGAACACGTCCGCGAGCGCATCAACGCAACCGTCGCTACGCCGCCGCTGCAACCTCGCCGTTGAATTTGAGCCCCTGCTTGCCGGCCGACACCACGACCTTCTCGCCGTCCTTGATGCGGCCGGAGAGAATGAGCTCCGCCAGCGGGTCCTGCACCGACTTCTGGATCGCCCGCTTGAGCGGGCGCGCGCCGTAAGCGGGATCCCAGCCCTTTTCGGCCAGCCAATCGCGCGCGGCCGGCTCGAGCGTGATCACGATCTTGCGCTCCTCCAGAAGCCGCGCGAGCCGCTTCATCTGGATATCGACGATGCGCGCCATCTCCGACTTCTGCAGCCGGTGGAACAGAATGATCTCGTCCACCCGGTTAAGGAATTCAGGCCGGAAGCTTGCGCGCACGATCGCCATCACCTGATCGCGGACGGCTTCGGTATCCTGGCCTTCAGGCTGGTTGACCAGTATCTCGGCGCCCAGGTTTGACGTCATGACGATCAAGGTATTGCGGAAATCGACGGTGCGGCCCTGGCCGTCGGTCAAGCGGCCGTCGTCGAGAACTTGCAGCAGCACGTTGAACACGTCGGGGTGCGCTTTCTCGATCTCGTCGAACAGCACCACCTGATAAGGTCGCCGGCGCACGGCTTCGGTCAGCGCGCCGCCTTCCTCATAGCCGACATAACCGGGCGGCGCGCCGATCAGGCGCGCGACTGAGTGCTTCTCCATGTACTCCGACATGTCGATCCGAACGAGCGAGGCTTCATCGTCGAACAGAAATTCGGCGAGCGCCTTGGTGAGCTCGGTCTTGCCGACGCCGGTCGGCCCTAGGAACATGAACGAGCCAATCGGCCGGTTCGGATCCTGCAGGCCGGCGCGCGCACGGCGCACCGCGGTGGACACGGCCTTGACCGCGTCGGCCTGGCCGACCACGCGTTTGCCGATCTGCTCCTCCATGCGCAGGAGCTTTTCCCTTTCGCCTTCGAGCATCCGATCGACCGGAATACCGGTCCAGCGCGAGACCACCTGCGCGATGTGATTGGGGGTGACGGCCTCCTCGACCATCGCGCCCTTGCCCTCGCCCGCTTCCATCGTCTTGAGCCGCTTCTCGATCTCCGGGATACGGCCATAGGAAATCTCGCCGGCGCGCTGATACTCGCCGCGGCGCTGCGCGTTCGCCAACTCGACGCGCAACTGGTCGAGCTCGTTCTTGAGCTTCTGTGCGTCGGAGAGTTTTTCCTTCTCTGACTTCCAGCGCGCCGTCAGATCGGCGGACTTCTTCTCCAGCGCTAAAAGCTCGGTTTCCAGGCCACCGAGCCGGGCGCGCGAACCGGGATCACTTTCCTTCTTCAACGCCTCCTGCTCGATCTTGAGCCTGATGATCTCGCGGTCGATGGAGTCGAGCTCTTCCGGCTTGGAATCGACCTGCATTTTTAGCCGCGCCGCGGCTTCATCGACGAGGTCGATCGCCTTGTCGGGCAGGAAACGCTCGGTGATGTAGCGGTGCGACAGCGTCGCCGCGGCCACAAGCGCGCCGTCGGTAATACGCACGCCATGATGCGCCTCGTATTTGTCCTTGAGCCCGCGCAGGATCGAGATCGTGTCCTCAACGCTCGGCTCGCCGACATAGATCGGCTGGAAGCGGCGGGCGAGCGCCGCATCCTTCTCGACATGTTTTTTGTATTCGTCGAGCGTCGTGGCGCCGATGCAATGCAGTTCGCCGCGCGCCAGCGCCGGCTTGAGCAGGTTCGAGGCGTCCATAGCGCCGTCGGCTTTGCCAGCACCGATGATGGTGTGCATCTCGTCGATGAAGAGAATGTAGGCGCCGGCTGAAGACGTCACTTCCTGCAACACCGCCTTGAGCCGCTCCTCGAACTCGCCGCGATATTTCGCGCCCGCGATGAGCGAGCCCATGTCGAGCGATAGAAGCTTCTTGTCTTTGAGGCTTTCCGGCACGTCGCCATTGACGATACGCAGGGCGAGCCCTTCGACGATCGCGGTCTTGCCGACCCCAGGCTCGCCGATCAGCACCGGATTGTTCTTGGTCCGCCGCGAGAGCACCTGAATGGTGCGACGGATTTCCTCGTCGCGCCCGATCACCGGGTCGAGCTTGCCGTCGCGGGCGGCTTGGGTGAGATCGCGCGCGTATTTCTTCAGCGCCTCGTAGGCGTTTTCGGCCGAAGCGCTGTCGGCAGTGCGGCCCTTGCGCAGCGCCTCGATTGCGGCGTTGAGGTTTTGCGGCGTCACGCCGGCAAGGCTGAGAATTTTGCCGGCCTCGCTCCCCTTCTCGAGCGCCAAAGCGAGCAGCAACCGCTCGACGGTGACAAAGCTATCGCCGGCCTTTTCGCCCGCTTTCTCGGCGGTATCGAAGACCCGCGCCAGCGCCGGATCGAGATAAACCTGTCCGGCCCCGCCGCCGGAAACTTTCGGGCGCTTGTTGAGCGCCGCCTCGACAGCGGAAAGCGCCTGACGCGAGTTGCCGCCCGAACGATCGATGAGCCCGGCGGCGAGCCCTTCGGGGTCGTCGAGCAGCACCTTGAGCAGATGTTCGGGGGCGAATTGTTGATGTCCCTCGCGCTGGGCGAGCGACTGGGCAGATTGAACGAAGCCGCGGCTGCGGTCGGTGTATTTTTCGAAATTCATATCCATTCCCTTGGCCTATTCCGAACGCCCTCACGGCGCGGACGGAACATCGTCATTGGGTTGTATCGATCGGCGCCCGGCGGTTCCCTGATCCAGATCAAGCCGATGCGGTCAAGAATGCCAAAGCCCGCAGACCCCGAAAGGCATCCGCGCCATTAAATATGGGGGCTCGACCGGCCGGCGGAAGAGCCACCGTCGGCGACAGATGCCGCTTAATTTACGCCGTGGCCGCGCGCCGCTGCGATCCGCTCCTTGAGGGCCGCGATGCCGACGGCCCCGAGAACCACGTTGTCGCCGACGACATAGCTGGGTGTACCGTTAATGCCCATGGCGCTGGCGAGCTTCACGTCCTCGCTGAGCGTCGCGCCAGTTTCGTCGCTCGCAGCATCTTGCTCGATCAGCGCCATGTCGAGGCCCTGGTCCTTGGCCGCCGCAAGCGCCTTGTCCTTGCTCGCCGGGCCCGGGGCTCCGAGCAATTCTTGATGGAATGCGAGGTATTTCTGCCCCCCGGGATCCTGCATCCGCACCGCGACCGCGACACGCGCCGCTTCCCCCGAGCCAGGCCCCAGGATCGGGAGTTCCTTCAGCACGATTTTCAAATTCGGATCGTCTTTGATCAGGGTCATCATGTCGGGCAGCGCGCGTTTGCAGAAGCCGCAGCTATAGTCGAAGAACTCGACCAGCGTGACATCGCCGTGAGGATTGCCCAACGTAACCTGATGGAGCGAGGAGAAGAGGGCCGCCGCGTTGCTGGCGACGGCGGCGCTGCGGTCAGCGACGGGTTTTGAACCGGCGCCGGGCGCGGCGCCGGTACTCGCGCTCGTCTTTGCCGGCCGATGCTTAAGCACTTCGGCCAAAATCTCGCCGATCACCTCGGGATGCCGGATCAAATAGCTTTTGGCGATCTCTCCGACTTCGTCGGGATGCGTGGCGAGGTAGTCTTTAATGACCGCGTCGATTTCCTCGCGCGCGTTTTGCGCCTGGCTTGCGGCCGGCGCGAGCAAGATCAATCCAGCCAAGATCGCACCTCTCAGCAGAACCACAGGTTTCATCTTATTTTCTCCATCGCTCGCAATCGCCCGCAAATACTCACACCATGTTTTCACAGCTAGCGTCTGAAGCCGCCACCGCGGCCGCCGCCGAAACCGCCGCCACCGAAACCGCCGCCGCTGCGGAAGACAGGACGACTCGAAAGCGTTCCGCCGGGCCTTCTGGGTCCCGCACGCGGCGGCGGAGGCGGCGGGTGCCGATGCCCGCGAATGACCGGTGGCGGAGGCGGCGGCCCGGCGCCAACGCAATTCCCATTCCTGTCGCGTACCTCGCCCGGCCCGCAAGGCGGCGGCGGTGGCACGACCGGCGCGCATGCGCCGCTCGAATCTCGGAATTCACCTCTGCCGCAAGCGGGCTGCCGGGTAATGCACGACTTTCCGTCGTCGCCGATGTTCCGATTGTTGCAGCAGCTGCCGTCCGACATCCGTGTATAGCCCGGAGCGCATGCCGTGATGCTCTGTACTCGTGCCGGGCAGGAGTCTGGCCTGGTTGGATCGACCGCCGTCGCACAACACACGCCGGTCGTCGTCACATTGGCGGGCGCACAACATTTGCCGCTTATCCCGACGGGGATGAGGCCGCTGGCGCAGCATTGCCCGCCGCCGATGTGGATTGGCGGGATAATTATTACCGAACATTGGGCTTTGTTTGGTCCGCTCGGTACTTGTCCGTTGGGACAGCATGTGCCCGTGGAGGTCATCTGGCTCGCAAGGCAACATGAGCCGCCGGACGGTACATAGCCGTTGCCGCAAGGGCACTGCGGGTTCGTGGGGCTGGGCGTGCAATTTGGTGGCGTTGTTGGCGACGGACACTGGCCATTGACGACCTGGCCACTGCAGCAAGCCTGGGCGCCGCCGGCGCTGGTATAGACTTGGCTGCTGTTGCAGCAGAAGTTGCTGGGCTCGATCGCTGTTTGTCCGGACGGACAACTCGAATTCGAACAGGCGGCGTTGGCTACAAGCGAGTCGACCGCACAGCACTTGCCATTGATCAGTACGTTCGGCCTCGCGCATTGTCCGCAGTCGCCGGTCCTGGGGTTTCGCGCCTGACCGGGCGGACAGCCATTCGGTGGCTTTCCACCTCCCGGCGGCGTTCCCGGTGTCCCCGGCGGTGCGCCCGGATGCCCACCGGGAGGGCCACCAGGTGTCGTCGGATAAAGCTTGATTTGCTGAGGAGGCAGCGACGTGCAGCCGCGCACGATCGCGATATCGCCCATATGCCCGCGCGCAGCATCCTCATCGAACTTGTCATCGTAGTCGGTGAAATAGGCGGCAAGCGGCGGCTCTTTGTTGCGTTCGATGCGCCAAGTTTCGTTGCCCTGTAGGCCATCGACATTCAGCGGACCCGATTGTTTGATCTTCTCCGCGAAGATGGTGTCGGAGGCATCGCGCAAATCCTCCCCCGTCGACCACATGAACCCGCCGCACGAAGCTGGCATCAAATCGCCTTTGGCATTGTAGCGATAGCCGATGGCGACACCGCCATTGCCGTTGCGCAAGTCGTGTGGAAAGCCGATGGCATACTCGTCGGGCTGTTCCAGCCAAATGCGATGGCCGTCCGGCGTGGTCGCGACGAGCGTGTAACGCAGCACCCGGCCGATCGCAGGAACGGCCAACGCCTCGAAATCGAACGCGCCTGTCGGCGCAGGCCGGTCGGCGAGGAACATGCGGCCTTGCTCGTCGAAGGCGATCTTCGAGATTTCGGTGGGGCCGGACGCGGGCGGCGCCGCGAGCTCGATGACCGCGTCGTTGTCGAACGAACCCTCGGCTTTCATGCCGACCGACCAAACCTGCAAACTGTCGGCCACTGCGTAATAGAGACGATGCTGATAGACCGCGAGCCCGAAGACGCGGCGCTCCGCCACCGCATAGTTCCACGTCGCAGGCTCCGTGCTGTCGAATTGCGGACTGGTCACGTCGACCCGCTTGTCCAAATTCCAATCCACAACAGACAGGCCCTGCGCTTGGCGACCTGTGACGCCGTGCTCGTAGCGGCCGAGTTCGCGGCCGTCGATGCCGAAGCGATGAATGAAGCCCGTTTCGCGATCGGCGACGAAAAGCGATTTTGAATCGGGATCGAATGCCAGCCCGCCAAGCGCCGCGCCGGAATTGCTCCTGCCGTCGAGCGTGACGTCGGCGAACAAGGTGACTGCGCCGGTCACGCCATCGATTCTCCAGATCGATCCCGGCCCGCCCTGCGGACCCCAAAGGCCGGACATGAAGGCCGCATTCGGCGCGCCGACTTTAACGTGTTGCGGCCGCCCGTTCGGCCCAGGCACGACGATCGGAAGGCCATAGGCAGACGTCGCCGCGACGTAAATATTCGGTGGAGTCGCATCGTCGGCCGCGACCCCGAACACTTGCCCGATCTGATTGGCGAACCACGTCGTCGGTTTTGCCGCCGCGACGAGTTGCGCCGATGGCACGCCGGGCATGTGTTGTAGATCGACGATACGGAGTGACGGACCGCTCAAATCGATGAAAGTCTGGACGGCTGGATCGACGCCCACCGGAATCTGCATCGGCGGCACCGCACCGGAAAAGCCGGTCACCGCCCCATTGCCGAGCGCAAGTATAGGTGTTTGCGCGATTGCAGTCCCGATGGGACTTGCAAATAGAACTAGTCCCGCGAGTAACGCGAAGCGCGCTCGCTTGTGATAGCCGAGGATAGTGCTGCGCGCTGCGGCCATGGCGTCCTACAGCTTAAAGGCGTGAACCGGGCAGACGCGTCCGCGGCGGGTTCACCAGTTTTGGCGGTGCCGCACAGGAGCCGGACGCATCCGGCACCTGTCCGCTCGGACAACAAGTCCCGCAGGCCGATGCTTGCGAAGGCGCGCAACAGGTTCCGTTGGCGAGCAGAACTTCGTTCGATGCGCACTGCGCCACACACTTGCCCTCGACATTAGTCTGCCCCTTCGGACAAGGCAGTCCGGTCAACGGCAGCGGACACGGCACACCTTCGGGATTCAGGTATGGGTCACTACCCGGCGCCTGTGCGGGCTGGCCCGTATTCTGGCAGATGCAAAGATATTGCGAAGCGCCGGAATTGCCGGCAAGCGTCGAGCCCGACGGACACTCGCACATGAAGAACTTGCACGCCTGATCGCTGACGATGCTCGGCCACCCCGAGTAGTTGCCGGCCGGAATCCAGCTGCCGATCATCGGCGCCGGGCAGGCGCATGCCTCGACCGAGACATTGCCGGATGAGTCGGCGCCCAGCGTCGAACTGACGATCGTGCCGCCGTTCGGCCCAGGCGATTGCGTCACCGGTGGACCATCGTCACCCGACGGACACTGGAGAATCACATTGCCGCCCAGATTCGGATCGCAGACGCCGTTGCTCTGACAGGGATTCTGCGTGCAATTGGCCGGTACCATGACGATGGTGCCGCTACACGACCCGAACAGGCCGGGATCGATTTGATGGGCAAGATTTTGAAGGTCACAGAGCGCGTCTACAAGGCAGGCGCCAAGATCGCCACCAACCTGGGTAATGTTATTCGACAGACCGCAGGCGCACTCCACGACTGACAAGGCGTCGGATGCGCTGCCCAAGGCACCCAAGACCGACGAAAGAAAACTCGCGTCTATTCCAAGATTGTTGAGTTGCGACACCAAACTGTTGCCGTCGCCCTGGACATTGGTCAGCTGGTTCTGGACGTTTTGGACGGCCTGACAAAATTGCTGGCTTTGCGAAATTCCGGCCATGACACCGGAAGCAACGCCGACCGGCGCCCACAGCGCCGGATCGGAGGTTACGCCAGCGCAATTGCTGGATGCGATAGTCTCGATCGTGTTTTGCAGCCCATTCAAGATGTCGTTGATGCTGCAGCTGCCACCAGCCCGGGCACTGGTAAGGGGTGCCGACGTTGCCGCCGCCGCGAGCAACGCCGCGCTTATCGTCACCGCAATACGCCGCCGTGTCGCCATGGAACAGCCGTGAGATTGCAAGAGCTGGATCGCCAGTTCCCACCGGAACGATACATCCACGGAATTATACGTACAATGCCGGCGATCCGATCACGCCGACGGCGCATTCCGTTCCGTCAAGCGCCAAGCTACGCCTCCGTATGGCCAATCCCAGGCGCTAAAATTGCGCAGTAAGCCCGCATTAGCCGTGACGGAGGATCGCCGCGTTGCGGCGAACCCTCAAACAGCTGAAACGCGAACACCCGGGCGACGGCGAAGTCGAAGCGGCCTAAACCTGCCGTGCCCAGTTTATTTTAGCAGCGCCCGCGCTTCGGATGACGGTTCACGGGACTACCCGAACATCCGCTCGCCTTGCAGATCGACGATCTGCCGCGCTTTGCCGAGCGTGAAAGTCACCGCATCGTCGTAAGAGGCGAACGCGTCGGCGCGGATGAAGCGGTGCTGCTTGTGCACGCTGCCGATCTCGCGCTCGATGATCCCCGCCGCCTGGTATTGACCTTCGCTCTTGTAGGGCTCGGCGCGGATGATGAAGCCCTTGTATTCGATCGGCTCCGAAACCTTTCCCGGCTGGACGTGCGCAAGGCGGCCGAACAGGGCACTGAGAAACGACATCACCTGCCTCCGGGCTTTTGCGCCCGCGGGGGAGGTTACTCCCAGAGCATGATCCCGAAAAGCCTCACAGGCGCCGACGAGAGCGGCGCAACCGCTGACGCGGGTCCCAGCAGGAACGTCACGCGTATCCCGTCCGGGCAAAATGCGCGCGCAAGATCGCGATGTTGCGGCGGTTGGCGCGGAAGAACACGTCGAAGGCATCGCCGGCAATCGGTACCGCGCCGACCGCGCCTTCGAGCACGACATTCGCCAGCATGCGCGCGAGCACACGGCGCGGCACGCCGAGCCGCGACGCCTCATAGAGCAGATAGAGCGAGAGCGCCGAGGCAGCAGCATCGCCGACGCCGGGCCAAAGCCGCAGCAGCGCCTCGACACCAAAACGGATATTGGTGCCGGGCACCACGATCGCGGTATCGAACAACGTGGCGAGGATATCGAGCCGGTCGAGCGCCGCGCGTCGCGAGGCGCCGTCATAGCGGGGCGCGGCGAAGGACTGGAACCCGGCAATCTTTCCGGCAAATCCGTTTGCAAAGCTGCTTGCAAAACCGTTTGAACGTGCGAAGGCCATCGACCCCGTCTCGTTTTTGGCGCCCTTTCGCACAAATGGGAACGCCTACGCGGAGCGCAAGCGGCCGCGAACCGCGTTGTCGTCGGCACCCGTGGCCCGAAAACAGATGGAAACTCGCGGGTGCTAATAGCCGTGAATATAGAGCGCGAGGGCGCGGGCCTCGTTGCCACGGGCGGCGCGATAGGCGCCGGCGAGATAACGCACGGCGTAGGTCATGTTGGTCGCGGGATCGAGCAGGCCCGCTGCCTCGCCGCGATAGCCAAGCGAACGCGCGGTGCCGAGGCGGATTTGCATCAGACCGTAATTGCCGCGATAGACCGCACGCGGATTAAAGCCGCTCTCGCGCAGGATGACGCGGCGCACCAGCGCGACCGGCACGCCATTGGCGCTGGCATGCTGCGCGATCAAGGCCTCCAAGGCCGCGCGCTCGTCCGCGGCCGAAGCGGGCCGCGCCAGCGCGGCGAAAGCAAACAAACAAACCACGATCGCACGCAACATCGGCTTTACGTCCCCCGGATTCGGCCGAAATGACAAAGCAGTCCCCATTTGTCAAATCAGTGTCAAAAACCCGCGGAACGCCGCAAAATGATGCGTCAAGGGAAGTGTTAACCTGCCCGCCAGCGCCAAAACGCCCGGTGATTGCCAAATCGGCAGAGTCTCTCTATATACGCGCCATTCGCGATTTAGCCTGACCTTGCCGTCTCGCCCTAGAGCATGATGCGGAAAAGTGAATACCGGTTCCGAAACGATCACGCTCCACCCAGAAGCTGGAGCGTTCGCTCCGGCGGGCCTTTCCCAAGAACACGCAGAATCCGAATTGACGACCGCGCGAATGGTTCGCGCGGCCACAAGACGCATGACGCGTTTTCAAATGGAGGCCATCATGGCTACAGGTACCGTCAAGTTTTTTAACGCCCAGAAGGGCTACGGCTTCATCGTGCAGGATGCGGGCGGCCCCGATGTGTTCGTTCACATCTCCGCCGTCGAGCGCGCCGGCATGAGCAACCTCAACGAGGGGCAGAAGCTCTCCTTCGACATCGAGGCCGACCGCCGCAGCGGCAAATCCGCCGCGACCAATCTGCAAGCGGTCTAATCGCTCCCTATATAAAGAGCGCCGGCGCCACACTGGCGCCGGCTTTTTCTTTTCTATCGGGGCGCAAAGCATGATCCCGAAAAGTGGGCAGCGGTTTTCGGAAAAGATCATGCTCAAAAAAGCATGATCCCGAAAAGTGGTCTCCGGTTTTCGGATAGAGATCATGCTCAAACAAGAACAACAGCGAGAAAACCAATGCCGAGAAAACCGGGATTGAATTCCGAATTCGTGATGTTCGATGTCGTCTACGAAGACGGCACGCAACGCTCGAACCGCAAGGTGCCGCGCGCACTGACCGGCGGCATCGATGGCGACAAGCCGGCGCACGAATTCCTGATCGAGCAGGACCGCGATATCGCCGAGAAATCCGGCCGGCCGCCGGTCAAGATCAAGAGCATCGAGCGCGCGGGCGCGAAGAAAAAAGAGCGGAACTACGCCTAAGCGGCGCGCCGGC
>Ga0187862_10004916_pt1 | contig 12488 bp, 14 predicted proteins | sample June2016WEW_10_1_FD_133003 | JGI IMG/M metagenome (GOLD analysis project Ga0187862, IMG submission 133003) | Peatland microbial communities from SPRUCE experiment site at the Marcell Experimental Forest, Minnesota, USA - June2016WEW_10_150 | ecosystem: Environmental > Terrestrial > Soil >...
GAACTGGTGGGGCTTTGCACAGCGATTCTCAGTCCCACCGGATCGAGTATACGTATCGGATTCGCGCTGCCGGTAAAGCGCATCAAAGCCGTAGCCCCGGAACTTTTGCATCCGTGGCGCAAGATTACAGGCTTGGTTCTTGCGATTCTGCTGACCGTCTGGTTTCTCAGACGGATATACAGAAACCGGGGCCGACAGTACGATTTGGAGTAATCTATTTTGTTTCCGTCTCGGGGCGGTGGGACCGCCAGGCCGACTTGGCCACTGCCTTCGGCGGTGGGGCGGTGGGACCGCCAGCCAGATTTGCCGCTACCTTCGGTGGCGGCAGGGGCAGAATCTCGACGCTGTCCCTGAACTGTCCATGACCAGAGGCGGTACCCATGTGCGCCTCCGCGCAACCCCTCCCTTCGGCAGGCGAACTTGTCCTGAGTTTCCGAAGGAGGGAAAGCTCTTTCCTTGCACCTTTCGGTGCGGCGCTGGGCAATCCGGAAATGACGGGGCGCCAAACTGTACGGGCCAGGAGGAAAAATACGTCCTTTCCGCAGCGGAAACTGCTAGTCTATTATAAGGTGAAATTCTCCTACGTTCATAAGGTGAAATTCTCCTACGTTCATCCGGTGTTTCCGAATGGAAACGATTTACTGATTTTATAGTGACGATGGAGAGAGCATGCGTTCCACAATAATACTCGGTTCGGCCCTTTTGGTGCTTTTCCTTGCGTATACGTCCCCGGCGGTCGCTCTGACCGATGAAGAAAAAAACAATATCGACCTTTACCAGAGCCTTGCTCCGGGAGTAGTGAACATAACCAGCACGGTTATTGAGCACGATTTCTTTTTGAACGTGATTCCCCACAAGGGAACCGGGTCAGGCTCGATTATCGATGCCAGCGGCTACATCCTGACAAACAATCATGTGATCGGGAATGGAAAGATGGAGGTCACTCTTGCCGACGGCAAAAAATACACGGCCCGGCTTATGGGCTCCGATCCGGACACCGATCTGGCGGTTCTCAAGATAGACGCTCCCAGAGAAAGTCTGAGCGTAATCCCGATGGGCGATTCGGCCGGCCTTAAAGTAGGCCAGAAAGCCATGGCAATCGGGAATCCCTTCGGGTTGGGCCAGACCCTTACAGCGGGGGTGATCAGTTCCGTTGGGCGGACGATGCGGGCGGAAAACGGCACCCTGGTCGAAGACATCATCCAGACAGACGCATCCATCAATCCTGGCAACTCAGGAGGACCGTTGATCGATTCCTCCGGCAAGCTGATCGGCATCACCACGGCTATATTCAGCCCGACCGGGGCAAGCGTCGGGATCGGCTTCGCCATCCCGGTCAATACGGCCAAAAGGATAGTGAATGAATTGATCGAGAAGGGATATTACAGTTATCCATTTTTGGGGGCAACTATGATGAACCTGTTTCCGGACATCGCCGAGGCGCTCAGACTCCCGGTCAAGGCCGGCGCAATGGTGATTGAAACCTCCCCGGGCGGGCCTGCCGACAAAGCGGGAGTAAGGGGAGGAAATCGGAAAGCGCAGATCGGGAACAACATTGTAGCAGTTGGAGGAGATGTGATTGTCAGCGTCAACGAAGTTCAGGTGCCGGACGCAGACACCGCGATCCGGGAAATTCGAAAGCTGCAGCCGGGCGATAAAATCCAACTGGGGGTTGTCCGCTGGGATGGAACATCTGAAACCTTAACCGTAACCCTGGGTGAGAAACCCCGGGGGGCCAGGGCACGACAGCCCTGAACCTCGCCCGGGTTGAGCGCAATAATAACAAGGTGGAAGGCTTCAGAGATCCTTAACGATCTGGATGGGCGAAGTCATTCAATTGACAGAATGGGGAGAACAGGTATGAAAGGCATGGTAAGTTTGCTTACACACCGAAGTCCGCGCCCGGTTACCGTGGCGATCATGGACGGCATCGGCTACCGCGAGGACCCGCTTGGCAACGCGGTTGCAAACGCCTGCACTCCCAATCTGGATTGGCTTCTCGCCAACTGCCCCTGCCGGCTGCTCCGAGCGCATGGAAAGGCGGTAGGCCTTCCTTCCGATGATGACATGGGTAACTCCGAAGTGGGGCATAATGCTCTGGGCGCCGGCCGCTTCTATCCCCAGGGAGCAAGACTGGTCGATGAAGCTGTCGAATCCGGCCGGCTTTTCGAAGGACGCGCCTGGCGGCGTCTTGTCGGGTACTGCCTTGAACACAAGGGTTCGATGCATTTCATAGGCCTGCTCTCGGACGGAAATATTCACAGCCATATAAAGCATCTGGAGGCTATGCTCGAGCACCTGGCCTTCAAGGATAATGCGCCGCTGGCACGCGTGCACATTCTGCTCGATGGGCGGGATGTGGGCGAGACCTCGGCACTCGAATACGTCAGCAGATTGGAGACCCTGCTCGAAAAGCTGCGCGAGCAGGCTCACATTGACTACCGCATCGCAAGCGGTGGCGGACGGATGAAGATCACCATGGATCGCTACGGGGCCGATTGGGGCATGGTAGCATTGGGATGGCAGACTCATGTCGCCGGGGAGGGAAGGAAGTTCCCTTCGGCTGAAACGGCCATCAAGACTTACCGGCAAGAAAATCCGGGCGTCATAGACCAGGACCTTCCGCCGTTCGTAATTGCCGACGAATCCGGGGCTGCGGCGGGTCCGATCCGTGATGGGGACGCGGTCGTATTCTTCAACTTCCGCGGAGACAGGGCAATAGAGATAAGCCGTGCTTTCGAAGATGAGGATTTTTCATATTTCGAGCGGATACCACGTCCGGGGGTGGCCTATGCGGGGATGATGGAATATGACACGGAACTGCACATTCCGCAGAATTACCTCGTTGAACCGCCTCACATCTCCCACACCGTCGGCGAGTACCTCTCGGATTATCGCATCCGGCAAATGGCTATCAGTGAGACTCAAAAGTACGGGCATGTCACATATTTCTGGAATGGGAACAGGTCCGGGAAGATAGACGAAAAACTCGAAGAGTATATCGAGGTCCCTTCGGACAGGGTGCTTTTCGAAGAGCGGCCCTGGATGAAGGCGGCTGAAATTACCGACAAAACGGTAGAGGCAATCCTTTTGAAACGCTTAGACCTGATCAGGCTCAACTACCCGAACGGAGATATGGTCGGGCATACGGGCATCTATCAGGCGGCCGTGATAGCGGTCGAAACGGTTGATCTGTGCCTGGGAAGGCTGATGGAAGCCACCCGGAAGGCGGGGGGGATACTGATAGTCACGGCGGACCACGGCAACGCAGAGGAAATGTTCGAAATCGATGAAAATACCAAAACGGCCAAACTCTATCCGGACGGCAAGATCAGGGCAAAAACCGCTCATACCTTGAATCCTGTGTGGTTCATCGTCTATGACCCGACGGGGGGCGATTGCATCGTTTTCAACCAGGAAATCAAAGAACCCGGTCTGACAAACGTTGCCTCGACCATCATGCAACTGCTCGGCCTGAAGCCGCCCGAAATCTACGATCCGCCTTTGCTGCTGTTCAGGGAGCAATGCTAGTGCAGGGCGGGCGGTGGAGATTATTTGTGGAAAGGATCTCTGTATAAAAGATGCCCGGGTGGGATGCCGAGATCTATTTGAGGTTTTCCGGCGAGCGGACCCAGCCCTCTGTGGATTTGACCGCGCGCATAGCGGTCCCTGATCCCGGACGGATCATAGACCTGGGCTGCGGACCCGGAAACAGCACGGCCGTTCTTCGGCAGCGCTGGCCCAAAGCCGGTATCACGGGTCTGGACAGCTCATCGGACATGATTGCCGCTGCGTCCAGGTCTTACCCTCATCATGAGTGGCTCATTGGAGATATTTCAACCTGGAGCGCCGGGATTCCCTTCGACGTGGTTTTTTCGAACGCCGCCTTGCAGTGGGTGCCGAACCATGAGGTTCTTTTTCCTCACCTTTTCGCTCAAGTGGCGCCCGGTGGCGCCCTGGCAGTCCAGATACCCTCGCACTTCAATTCTCCCCTGCACCGGGAGATTCTCGAAACTGCCGGCAATCCATCCTGGAGTCACCTCATGGGGCCGGCGGTGAACGCGCTCGTCAAAAAATCCCCATCCTTCTACTATAATCTGCTTCAGCCGTTAGCGGCGCGCCTGGATATCTGGGAGACCGAGTACTACCACGTCGTTGACAGTCCTCAATCCATTATAGAATGGTTTCGAGGGACCGGTCTGCGTCCGTTTCTGGCGGTGCTCGAGAATGAAGAGCAAAGGAAGAGATTTGAAGAGCTGCTGCTGGAGAGATACACGCGGGCCTATACTCCGCAAAACGATGGCCGCATCCTCTTTCCGTTCCGCAGGCTGTTTATGATCGCTTATCGGGCATAAAATTAAATTCAGTGACGGGCAGCCGGCATTACCATACATGCGGGATAAAACGATACGTTACCTGTGCCATATAGGCGTCGTAACCTTTGAGCTGTTCCCGAAGCATGCGTTCCTCAAGTACCGCTCTCACGGTAATTATGCCCACAAATATCGGCTCGAAAAGCACGCCGCACCAGGACCCCAGCAAAAGGGCCGTCCCCAGAAAGTAAAGGAAACCTCCAGTGTACATTGGATGGCGCACGTGGCTATATAGCCCGGTCGTAACCACCGTTTGCCCTCGATCTTCCTGGATGCGCACCACCCCCGACAGGTATGGGTTTTCACGATAAGTGAGATAAAAGAGATAGAACGAGAAGAGAAGGACGATAGCGCCCACCGCTTGAAGCCATGCCGGCATCCGGGACCAGTGGAATCGAACGGCGTCGAACGGCATCACGAGCAGCCAGACAAAAAAAAAGACGATGAACAAGGCTGCGACGAACATCTTATCCCAGGCTTTTTTAGGTGTGAAGCTCATGCGCTCTTCAAGCAAACCGGGGTCGTGTTTGAGCAGCCATAGAGTGATGGCCGCGCCGAAGACGGAGAACAAAATGAGGTAGACCCATCCGGCAAGCCATGCGCCGGTGCCGGCTGAAACGAACAAAGCAAGGGCCATGATCAGAAGCGTGATTGTTTGCCATAAAAAGGCTTTTGCTCTTAAACTCATATGTTTCTTCTTTCCATGGCTTAGTGTCCATCCGGGAACCCCGGGGCAAATTCCACGCCCCGCGAGGTTTCCGTCCGGAAAGGAGGGATTTTTCGTTCCGGCAAGGACATCGAGGTCTTGCGCGGAGGCATACGCCGGTATGCCGCACAAGCAAGGCCGAAGATTGACACCGCCAGGGCGGAAAAGGACCCTTTCGGGACGGAAACTACTTACAATTTAAGCAGCAGAATATCACAGGGCCATGCGTCCGTCCCGGGCATGCTTCCCATCCGTGGTTTAAGTCTTTAAAAGACAAAACGGGCAACCACGGATATGGAGCGCAGCGGGGTGGATATCACGGATTGGGCTTTTGTCTTCGTCAGCACACCAGACGCTTCCAGCGCAGATCTTTTCGTTTGAAGTTGAATTCCATCGAAGCGATTGCATTTGTCACCCCGCATCCTGATGGTCAAGTGAGCATTGGTGACGGATCGAGGTGCTTTTCTTGAGGCAAGGCACTTCATACAGGGACACTCCTTTGGAAATTTATGTCTTGGGGATGTATTATTGATTACCATAAGACTATCTTGTGATGGGAGAAGGGAATGGGAAATGGTTTGGTCTACTCGACCGAGCACGGAAGGATGTGCCCTGTTTGCAGCGAACCTGCCGCAAAGTGCCAATGCCGTCAGAAAAAAGAGATTCCTCAAAACGACGGCATTGTGAGAGTTGGAAGAGAAACTAAGGGACGCAAGGGGAAAGGAGTGACGGTAATTACCGGTGTTCCAATCGATGAAACAAGTCTCAAGGAACTCGGGAAACAACTCAAAGCAAAGTGTGGTGCTGGAGGTACCGTACGAGACGGTGTGATTGAAATCCAGGGTGATCACCGGGATCTATTGCTGGAAGAGCTTCGAAAACGTGGTTGGACGGTCAAGCGTATTGGTGGTTGACTGGTGTCCATCCGGAAAGGGTGCTTTTCCGCCCTGGCCGTGTCAATCTTCGGGGTTTCTTGTGCGGCGTACAGCGGTACGCCTCCGCGCAACCCGTCGATTTCCTTGCCAGGACGAAAAATCCCTCCTTTCCGAATTGGAAACCTCTGGTGTCTTATAAGGTGAAATTCTCCTACGTTCATCCGGTGTTTCCGGACGGAAACTACCCGGGGGAAGAGTATGATGGATGGACAACAACGTAGTGATATTCGACCGGGTATGCGGGTCGAAATTATCCTGAAAAAAGACCAACGAACAGGCAAACGGACCGTTGGGATCGTAAGAGATATTTTGACATCCTCAGCCTACCATTCACGCGGGATCAAAGTACGGCTGGAAGACGGGCAGGTTGGGCGTGTGCAAGGTGTCCTTCCAGATGCATAATAACGGTGAGCAGTGAGCATGTGGACAGAAAAGAACAAATGCGGCAGGCAGGATCGGTAGCCGGCGAACGTGGCATTTTACTGCTCGCTGCCCTTCCGGGTTCTTCGCGCCGCGTCCATCGTCCCCGGTTACAGGACCCGGGAAAATCTCAGAACAGTCTTCTATCCAGAGACCGGTATTGAATCGCCTCGAGCAGGTGAACGGAATGGATGTTCTCCGCTGCTTCCAGGTCCGCTATCGTCCGGGCGACTTTTAGTATCCGGTGATATGCGCGGGCGGAGAGGCCCAGTTGCCGGACGGCCCGGTCCAGGATCGACTGCGCGGCCTCGTCCAGGCGGCAGAATTTTTTCAAGTGCTTCGGCTTCATCTGGGAATTTGAGTAGACGCCCTCGCCGGAAAGCCGTTCCAGCTGAATCTGTCTTGCCAGCAACACCCGCCCGCGCACAGCCGCAGACTTCTCCGATTCTCCTTCCGTGCGCAACTGCTCGTATTTGAGCGAAGGGACCTCGATGTGGACTTAAGTTACCATTTCCGTCCCCGCCCCCATCAGGCGTAGGTGGTAGATATCTGCTCAAAATATCCTGCAATAACGGCCAGTTAAAACGAAATGGAACAAAGAGTCCCTCGCTCCAATGCTTCCACCCAATCTCCTCGGGAGGCTCCGCATCTTCATTTTCAGTCCAATCCAAGTCCTGCATAATACCAATTTCAATGGGAAATGAAAGCATCCCTTTAATAAATCGCTGCTTTTCAGAAAATGGCAATCCATTGAGAACATCTCGAATTTGGTGGAGGAAGTCAGCTCTGTCCTTTGCAAACTGTATCAGCTTCTCTTCCTCTTCGCGCATCTGCCGAAGGTTGTTCAGTTCTTCTATCGCTTCGCGAAGTTCCAGATCACATTGTGTCATTTCGTGCGAGTATTTGGCACGCAACTCAAAAAAATCTTCGAGATCAAATTTCCCCGGCTTCTTAGGAGCTTCCTCCAAGCGCTCGAATGCAAGCTTTGCTGCCCCCCATGCATCTTTGCAGCGTTTGATTTTATGCTCGGCCCTAGCTTCTTTTTCGGCCCAATGGGCATTGTCTATCAGCTTTTTCTTATTGACATTTGCACTTAGAATCATAAGTAACTGGTCCCAAGCAAGTTTTTCAACCTGATCGGCAGGAATATATGGTAGCACACATGGTTCTCGGTGAATCTCCGCAGCATTTGACGGTTTGTGGTAGTAGCACGCATAATATCTAAGGTATCCGCCGTCTCGTTGTCTCTGACGTGAATCAGCAATTGACTGAAGCTTACTACCACACATTCCACATCTAACTAAGCCATGGAGAAGAAATATATCCGCTGTCTTTGACGGACGTCCTGAACGTATCTTATTGCTGCCTAGTCGCGCTTGTACTGCTTCCCACTTGGCCTTAGAGATGAGTGGTTCACAGCTATAATCAATCTGTTCTTTTACCGATTTGCCTTGATTGGTGATTATTGTCCCGGTCCAGTATACGGTATGTCTTAGGATTCGGGAAATGACAGGCACAAACCATTCTGTCCATTTCCGGCGCGTAGAAACCTTATTATCGTTGAGATCATCACAAATGGCTTGGAGGGACTTATCAAAATACAGATATTGAGAAACTATGTATTGATATGTTGCAGCCTCATCAGTGTAAGTTCTATCCTCCGTTTTGCTGAAAATTTCTACTTTCTCAGTTTCCTTGTCCCAGCGGTAACCAAAAGGAGGATGACCAATAAAAATCTTCTTGTCTTTCCACCTGAGATTTTTGTTAGTGCTGGTGCGGATTTTGATTGTCTCCCTCTCAAATTCGTAAATCGTTGCCAAGGTTGAAATAATTAGGTTTCCCATTGGAGAATCTTCATCAGCGTATATGTTCTCGCGCAGACTGGCGAAGATGATTTTGTGCTTCTTCAAGATTTCGATGTTTTGCTTCAGATGGAGGAGATTTCTTCCAAAGCGACTGAGATCAGCCACGACGACTGCCTGAAATTTTCCTCGCATAGCGTCATTGAGCAATCGCTGGAGAACAGGACGGTCCATGCTGGCTCCGCTAGCAACACTTTCATCGTATGGTGGAAGGAGTTCCCATTTTTTAAAATTGCAGTAATCTCGTATGTCATTTAGTTGATTTTCGAGTGACGTTTTGTCCGGACCTATCTGACCGGAAGTTGAAACTCGTGTGTACGCAGCAGCCTTCATGCTGTTACCTTCTCAACCATTGGAGAAACATCCAATTGATTTTTTGAAATCCAATTATAGAGCGTCGGTTCGCTCACCTTGTACCTCTTGGCGACAAAGGATTTTGCGCTACCATTTCTCAGCAAGGCGACGATTTCCACTCGGTACTGATCGAGCCTTGACTTCCCTGGCCCTTTGCGTCTCCCAAGTTGTACACCAGCCGCCTTACGCGCGGCAAGTGCTTCCTTGGTACGCATTGAGATGAGGTCTCTTTCCGCCTCGGCTACGAGACCGAGCATAGCTAACATGATCTTGTTCTCCATGTGGTTGCCGTTAAGCTGCCAGTTTCCCTTTAAGGCATAGATGGCGATGTCCTTTTTCCTTGCCACTTCTATGATTTCGAGGATTTGAAGCAAAGAACGTGCAAACCTGCTGATTTCCGGCGTGATGATAACGTCTCCAGGTTCGAGTTCCTTGAGAATGCGTCCAATCTCTCTCTGCCGCCAATCCACAGTACCGGAAATGGTTTCAGTCACCCAGGTCAATGGAACGAGTCCATGGTCATTGGCGAAAGAAAGTATCTCTGCCTTGTTCTTCTCAATGTCCTGTGACGAACAACTTACCCTCAAAAATCCAATTACTCTGGGCATGACTGATTCCTTTCAATTGTGTCAAGTTCATGACTGGTATTTTCGCCATCAGATTTGGTGGGAATGTAAATCTGCGGTTCCATTAAATACTCCATATCCTTCTTTTCTGAATGAATTCCGGGCCTTAATTATTGTTATATGTAATTGTAATGAACTTCACAAGCAGAAAATTGGGTGAGACTATAAGAAAACCCTAAAAAGTTTAGATACTTGTAAGGAATAATATAATCGTATTCTTTTAATAGTATTGTATGGATTTATTGATCGTATTCTCCTAGATGGAGAGGGAACGGTTTTCGGAATGTGTATTGAATGAAGGAGAAGGAAAAACGGAAGTGCTGCCGTGACATTTTTGCGGCGTGTACGTCACTGGAACCTATCACCAGCGAAAAAAAGATGACTGGCGAAACTGAACGGTTTGTTGTAAAGTTCCAGTTATAAGAACCAAACCATTTTAAACAAGCAATGGGGGAAGAAACCATGCCCGATAATCTGCCCGATAATCCTGAAACTATACGTCGTGTACTAGATATATTTTTCCCGTATGCCACAAAACGAAGGTCTGAATTACAGGAAGCACAAAGACGACTAGTTCACTATACATCAGCAGAGAACGCAATAAAAATAATAAATTCAAACAAATTGTGGATGCGTAATGCTAGATGTATGAACGACTATATGGAAATAAACTATGGACTGAGTTTATTGCAACAATTTTTTGCCAACAAGGAACATGAAAAAGCATTTCACGACGCACTGAATCCTTGTCATGAAGGTGTTGCTCAGGAGGCAGTTAATAGCATTAACCAAGCATGGTGGAGTATACAATTCAATACATATATTAGCTGTATATCTGAACATGGTGATGTAGATAATAACAAAGTTGATCGTGATGTGAAAGAGGATAAGTACGGTAGATTGTCAATGTGGCGTAGTTTCGGGCGTCAAGTTGCTGGTGCGGCTATAGTGTTGAGACTTCCTCCAGAAAACTCGGCAAAGGGACTTGGTGTAATTCTAAGTCCAGTAGCATATTTTGGATATAACGATGTAGAAGATCAATTCCTGTCGGTTATTTCTAATATACACAATAACGCAGCATTTCTTAAATCTACGAATAGGGATTGGTTGAGAAATATTATTTTTGAAATGATTATGGTGGCGGCGGTAAGCTTAAAGCATGAAGGCTTTAGTGAGGAAAGAGAATGGCGTATAATTTATATACCCAATCCAAATGTGCCTTCTACAATTATTTCGAGGGAGACGGAAATAATAAATGGTGTGCCTCAATTAGTTTATAAACTCCCACTTGAAGAAAATATTGAGTCGGAAATTACTGGAATATCAATCCCTCAACTGCTTGATAAAGTTATCATCGGCCCTTCAGCCTATCCTATAACCATAGCAGAAGCGTTTTTTTCCGCCTTGACCAGCGCAAAGGTGGATGAACCTGGGACAAAAATAACAATCTCAAATATTCCTTTACGGACGTGAGATCAGTTGCAGAAGTATGTAAACTGGAAAATTGACCATACTGTCTAGTTAATACAATACTAATGGTGGAAGGGTGTTTGTAAATAAGGAGCGGCATATGGCAGGCAAGCGACCCATTGACCTTAAACGAGAATCGGCTAAAAGCTTTACTCTCAATTTTCAAGACGATGGCACACCCATCATGGAGATGCTTACGATCAATCATACTCTTGTGCTTATCACCAAAAAGGGAGTGTATGAGAACAAGCTAGCTGATCATATCGACCCCAAGCGTGAAAACCCGGACCTTCCCCCCATTGTTCAGCAGCGTGTTCTTGAAATTGGTGCCGATTCCGAATTTATTGGCCGGATACTATTAACAGCGAACACCTTATTCCAAAAAGGATTGCGAGCATTTTTTTCAAACTTGATTGATCTGCAAGAAGCCTTATCTTTTTCTTACGAAATTCTCAAAGAAATAGCCGTAATGGATACTTTAGCTAAGCAATATAAACGTGACGAAGAAAAAGCAATTGAAGTTGCTAAAAATAGTAAGGGGTCGTTCGCAAGTCCTTCTATCGGCGATGTCAAAAGCCGATGCAAGACATTTTTCCAAAAGGCGGATCACATAGAACAAACGATATGGGATATGATACGGTTATTTTATCCAGAACTTAAAGCGAAAGGTCACTTCGATACTCTACATAAATTTATAAAAGACAAGTATGGAAACGATGATTATTTTACGATATTTTTTGAACGCGCACTGCCATTTCTAAAAATGGTGAGAAATGCACGCGACTGTCTAGACCACAGAAATGCTGTTGGTGTTCATGTTACAGATTTCACATTTCTTCCAAACGGGAAGATCACTCTTCCTGCAATTGAGATCAAATTTAGAGACACTACTCAGCCGCCAATTTCCATTGCAGACTGTATGCCGCTGACGGTTCAAAGTATGGTGAATTTTGTTGAGGACTTGATGGCTTTTTTGTGCAGTAAGCATCTTCAGTCTTTTTGTGGTGTTTCCATACAAGTGGGAATAATGCCCGAAGAGCGTAGAAGGAATAAATACGTTCAATATGGCTATTGGACAAATCTAGTCGGGACTTTTACGCCGATAGGATGAACGGCTAACACCTGTGGAAAAGAAAACTAAACTGGACATAGATCGGATTCTGTCCATATTTTAAAAAGAAAGGAGAATTAAATGGGGATATTGACATTGGCGAATTTATTTATAGCTCTATTTGTAGCTTACATAGCCTTGCAGCAATACTTTACAAATAAACGACAAGTTAAGATAAATGATGAAAAACTGCGCTTGGATTTGTACAATAGAAGGTTTAACGTATATTCTACGGCATTAGATTTTCATTTTGCCTTGGTAGAGTTCAGTGCTAGTGGAGAGCAACATAAAGACGCTTTTACAATATTACATAAACAATTTCTTAAAGTGGCACAAGAGTCACAGTTCTTGTTTAAACCAGACTCTAGTATATATGATATGTTAGTTGAGATGCACAAGAGGTCGTTTAATAGAACAGGCTTCATAAAACACGGCAAAGAAGTAGCTGATACTCCAGATGTATTCCTTAGCTGGTATCAACAAAGTGAAGAGGCGCAGAAATACTCTGATATTGCGGGCGGCCAGCAAACCTGCCAAAAACGGCGGTGATACAATCGGCCATGTCATGATCAACGCAAACCCCTGCGCCATTGCCGATTTGTGAAGGCAAAATAGAACGGAGGGGGTTCAA
>Ga0187862_10004922_pt1 | contig 12484 bp, 10 predicted proteins | sample June2016WEW_10_1_FD_133003 | JGI IMG/M metagenome (GOLD analysis project Ga0187862, IMG submission 133003) | Peatland microbial communities from SPRUCE experiment site at the Marcell Experimental Forest, Minnesota, USA - June2016WEW_10_150 | ecosystem: Environmental > Terrestrial > Soil >...
ATCGAGGAAGAATACGGCCAGATATCGGAAACAATCCAGAAGGCCACTTTTCCGTCCGACGTGCTGATGCAGTTCAGGGCTTTTCTGGAAAAGGTCGGGGAACATCCGCTCATAATCCGTTCGTCAAGCCTGCTGGAGGACAACGTCGGATTTACTTTTTCGGGCAAATACGACTCGGTTTTCATTGCAAATCAAGGCAAGATCGAGATCCGGCTCAACGAATTCACACACGCATTGAAGCAGGTGCTTACAAGCGTCTTCAGCCCACAGGCCATTCTTTACCGTCTGGACCACAACCTGCTCGATTTCGATGAACGGATGAGCGTTCTCGTGCAAAAGGTAGTCGGAAGGCAGTTCAATGATTTTTTCTTCCCGACTGCGGCAGGAGTAGCTTTTTCACAGAATGTATACGCCTGGACCCCGAGGATAGTAAGGGCCGATGGGTTGGTGAGGATGGTCTTCGGTCTCGGCACGCGCGCCGTTGAACGCATCGGGCCTGACTACCCCAGAATGGTCCCCCTCAGCCATCCCCTCCTTCGCCCCGAAGTGAGCGCCGAAGAAATCAAGAAATACTCCCAGAAGCTGGTTGACGTTCTCGACTTGAAATCAAGGTCTGTCCTGACGATTCCGGCCACAGACCTCTTCCGGGCAATCAATCATCCCGACCTTTATTACGCTGTCTCGGTTGATGATGAGGGGCATCTTGCGGCGCCTCTTTTCAAGAAAGAGCAAATCGACACGGCCCGCTCCAGTATAACTTTCGACAACCTTCTTTCCAAAACGCCCCTGGCAGGACTTATGAAAAAAATCCTTCATCAGTTGGAGGAAGCATACGGCCGGCCTGTAGAAGTTGAATTCGCATGGGACGACGGCAGACTCTATCTTCTTCAGTGCCGCGCGCTCTCCTTGAGCAGGCTTGTGGAAAAAGTGGCCGTCCCCAAGGACATCGACCCCCAAAAAGTTCTTTTTACCTGCAGCAGCATCCTGTTCAGCAGTGCGGTCAAGAACATTGAATACATTGTGTACATCGATCCCGGGGCCTATGCCGGGCTCGCGACATTCGACGAGCGGCTCGCTGTAGGGCGGATGGTGAGAAGGATCAATCGCCTGCTCGAAAACAAGGTCTACGCCCTTTTCGGGCCGGGAAGATGGGGAACAAACGACGTGAAGATGGGCGTCAAAGTAGGCTATGAAGATATCAACCGAACGAAGGTCCTGGGCGAAATAGCCATGAGAGAGGTTGGGGCCGTACCGGAACCATCTTTCGGCACCCATTTTTTCAACGATCTGGTAGAGGCAAACATCGTCCCCCTGGCTATTGACCCTGACAGCCCCGGGACAGTGTTCAGGGAGGCGTTTTTCCGCCAGTGCCCCGACGCCCTCGTCTCGCTCGACCCGGGGCTGAAAAGCGATGGAATCGCCCGGGTCATAGACGTACCCTCCTGCACTCAGGGGCAATATCTTCAGGTCTACCTGGACAGCGATGCACAAAAGGGGGTGGGCTTTTTAGGCTACCCTGAACAGGCGCCCTGATAAAAAAACTTTATTGTTTGGGTGTGGTTAATGGGCTATACATTCCGAAAAGGAAATCTGAATTTCGGGGTTGGGTTGCCAACATTCGGGGTGAATTATTCGGATTGGTTCTTGAACGCTGGCCGAAACGCACTCGGAACCGTCGCAGAAAAGCGAAATGGACGACCTTCTCAGAGCGACGTGTCCGGATTGGGCAAAGCAGTACGGTAAAGGTACGGGACTAACCCGTTGCCCCTGAGCGACAAGAGACCCAAATGTATCTGAACGAAGAACGCCGGCACGCGAGCCGGGTTAAGTCTGGCTGAATGAATAGAAAACTTGCCTTAATCTTCCTCGTTTGTTTTTCTTTCTCCATTCTGGGGTGTGCATTTCATCACCACGAAGATGGAGACCACCACGATAATTGCGCCATCTGCTTTTGTGTTTTCCACCATTCAAACCTGGCTTTTCAGGATTGCCCTCAAATTTCACCACTTATTTCCGGCATTTTCCCCGGCGTTTTAGAAAATGCGGTAAACTTTTCCTCTTTTCGTTGTTCTCCATATTTAAATCGAGCTCCTCCAGCGTAATACCCGGACCCTAGAGCTTCCTGCAAAACATTATAGGAACGCCTCGCGCAGCGTCGAGATCTCAACCATTCGTGGGAGCGGCGCGTACATTTTCTATTCTCTACGCCTCGCGGGGTGAGCGGCAACGCCGCAGAGGGCGACCATGAGGAGGAGCTACCATGCGGACTATTATTGCACTCGTTTTTGTATTTGTATTTTCATCCTGCGCGTTTGCTCAAACCGTGGAAGAGAGGCTGCAAGAACTTGAGAAAACTATGAAAAAACAGGAGCAGACCATCCAGGAACTGAAAACCCTCCAGAAAACCGTCAAACAACAGGAACAAACTATCAGCGAGCAGCGTAGGCTCATTGAAATATTGTCGGCAAAAGTCCAAAAGCCCCAGCCCCCTGCTGCGCCTCCGGCTGCAACGGCGGTCGAGACGGCTTCGGCCGAGCAGGTGCAACAGGAGGTGGAGGAGTTAAAGGAACAGGTGGGTTCGGTTGCCCAAGCACAGAAAAAGCAGATCCTGAGCGTGTTCAATCCTGCCATCGGACTCGTCGGGGAGACGGTCTTCTCATATAGTGGCAAGGGTTCGAAGGCTACGGGCAGCGACCGGCCCGGTGGATGGGACGTGAACCAGCGTTCTGTGGAACTTAACCTGGCCGCGACAATCGATCCGTTCGCAAAGGGCTATGCAGTGATCAATGCCTCTGCCGACCCGATTACCGGCGAAGCCACAGCATCGGTCGAAGAGGCCGCGCTTCAAACGACTTCACTGCCGTGTAATCTGGAGTTGAAGGCGGGACGGTTCTTCGGCGAATTCGGCCGGTTGGCCTACATACACGATCATGAGCTGCCCTTCGTTAACCGTCCGCTGGTGCTCGACCAGTACATCGGCGGGGAATCGAGGACAGATGGAGCACAGCTAAATTGGCTTTTGCCGACCGAACATTACTACAGCCTGACTGTGGGCGTAGGCGATGGTTTTGGCAGCGTGCCAAACGACGTCGGCGATTTCAACAATGGAAATTTCCGTAATTTCGGCGGGTTGAGCTTTTTTGGCCGCGGGTCCACCTCTTTTGACCTGACACCCGATTTATCCCTCGAACCCGGCATTTCAGGCCTGGCAAATCCAAATACCCTGGATCGCGGCGGCGTGCTTGCCCTACCCAATAACACTCCTGTCACGCTTCCTGAATTTCCCGGCAGCACGCTCGCCCTGCGCGAGCGCAGCCTGGAGGGAGTGGACCTCACTCTGAGCTGGAAACCGCTGAGAAACAATCAGTTCAATAGTATCATCTGGGGCACGGAACTGCTCCACAGCGGCAACCGCTATGACGTAATGCCAACACCGGGCGGCGCCTTGTTCAGCCCCTTCAGCCGAGACGTTGATTCCTATGGCATGTACTCGTATATCGTTTACAAGTGGAGCCGGGAGTGGTCGGCAGGGTTCCTGTTCGACGGGTTGGAGGACGCGGCGAACAACGCAAACCGTACTTTCGCATACTCACCGTTTATCACGTGGACCATAAGCCACTGGAATCAACTGCGCCTTCAATACACGCACACCGACCATAACACCGAATCCGGCCTCCGTCCCGATGATGCCGTTTATCTGCAGTGGGACTGGATTATCGGCTCACATTCTCATGGGTGGCAGCAACGCTAGTCCCGAGGGAAAGGAATTTAACATGAAACTCAAACTGATATATTTATTATCGATAGTCACAATCGCAGGAGTGTTGTTATGTGGGGAACCGATACCGGCTCATGCGGCCAAAATCAAGGTCGTCACGACTTTGACCGACCTGGCCGACTTAACGCGGGAGGTAGGCGGGGACCTGGTTGAGGTTCACAGCCTTGCCACGGGTATTGAAGATACGCACGGGGTTCCGATGAAACCGAGCTTCGTGCCCATCATGAACAAGGCGGACCTGCTTGTCCTGGTAGGGTTTGACTGTGAGCATGCCTTCCTGCCCGCCCTGCTGGAAGCCAGCAAGAACCCTCGCATCCTGTTAGGAAAGCCAGGCTACATTGACGCCTCAATTGGCATAGTGCCCAAAGATGTACCCAAATCGACCGATCACTACCAGGGCGACGTTCATCCATACGGCAACCCGCACTACATGCTCGACCCGGTGCTGGCAAAGACGGCTATCGGGAACATCTACAAGGCGCTGGTGGAGTTTGCTCCGCAGCATCAAGCGGAATTCACGCGTAATCGCGATGCGTATCTTGCCCGGCTCGACGCCAAGATTGCAGAATGGAAGAAGGATCTCTTGCCGATAAAGGGCGTAAAGTTCGTGTCCTATCACGAGCATTGGCCATATTTCGCGGAGCGTTTCGGTCTGGTTTACTTCGGCACCATTGAACTGAAGCCGGGCATCGATCCAACGCCTCGTCACATCGAGGAATTGATTGCCTCCATGAAGGCCGAGCATGTTCAGATCGTCCTACGTGAGCCGCAATTCCCGGAAAAGGTCCCCAGTCGCATCGCCGAACAGACCGGGGCAACTCTGGTAACGCTGCCCATCATGCCGGGGGGCATACCGAACACGGAAACCTACATCAAGATGATGGATGCGATCGTTCAGACGATGGTCGCTACGGTGCAAGCGAGGAAATAAACACGTAAAAGAAGATGCCCGGCCCGTGCTTTGTCCGGGCGGGGGCTATTGGACTGACATATGAATGATGACCTCATAACCCTCGATAACCTGAGCATAGGTTATAACGGCCAGCCGGTGCTCTCCGGGATTTCGCTCTCGATTGCCCGCGACCGTTTCACTGCCATTCTCGGTGCGAACGGTTCGGGCAAATCGACCTTGCTCAAGACCCTGCTTGGGCTGATTCCTCCGGTTGCAGGCACGATCGACACATCCGCCTCGACTGGTGTTCCGCTCGTGTTCGGTTACGTTCCTCAGGCCGTTCAGTTCGATCCGATTTATCTGCTGACAGGGTTCGACGTTGCTCTGATGGGCACATATGGACGTGTGCGACCCGGGTGTTTTGTCCCGTCTGTCGAACGCGCCTTCACGCGCGAATGTCTGCGGGCGGCAGGCGCTGAGGAACTGGCCCACAAGCGCTTTGCCGAACTCTCCGGGGGTCAGAAACAGCGAGTGCTTATCGCCCGCGCCCTGGCTACGCGCCCGGACGTCCTGGTGCTTGACGAACCCACCGCCGGCGTGGACGCCGAGGCGACACATTCTGTACTGGAGTTTATTTCCAGGACTCGCAAGGAAAGGCAAATCACGGTCCTGCTCGTCACTCACGATTTTGCGGCGATTCGTCATCATGCTCAGCAGGTTCTATGGCTTCACCAGGGGAAGGTGCTCCAGGGCGCACCGGATGAACTGCTCACTTCCGAGCGGATGGTCGAGATTTTTGAAATAGGGATCGGCTGACATGGAAACGCTACGACTGATTCTCTCACCAGACTTTCTCCTGCGCAACTCGGTTTATACCAGCGTGCTCGTCGGTTTTTCCTGCCCGCTTGTCGGTGTGTTTCTCGTGATGCGCCGGCTGGTATTCATGGGCGTGGCACTGCCTCAGATTTCCTCGACCGGCGTTGCTATCGCTCTATCTGTCCCATTGTGGCTCGGAGTCAAGCTAAGCGGCCATCCGTCGGAGAGCGCGCACATGCTGGCATTTATCGGCTCGATGACATTTTCGCTGGCTGCGATTCTGGCGCTCGCGTTTATGGAAAGACGCGGGCGCGGCCAGCCCGAAGGCCGGCTCGGCACTGCGTATGTAGTGGCCGCATCGTTGAGCATCCTGATGCTGTCAAAGAACCCTTACGGCGAGCTTGGCTGGCTCGACATGCTCAAAGGGGAGGTCATCACCATCTCCGATTTCGATCTGGTTCTGACGGCAGCAGCCCTTGCGCTTGTCCTCGCAACGCTGGGACTGTTTCACAAGGAGTTGCTCCTGGTCTCCTTCGACCGGCCAATGGCAATTACACTTGGCAAGAACGTGGTTTTCTGGGACGTTCTGCTTTATTTGCTGATCGGCCTGACCGTCTCGATGGCGGTGCTCAGCGTCGGTCCGCTAATCGCGTTCGGATTTTTGCTAATCCCCGCGCTGACGGCACACCTGTTCGCGCGTAATATGCGCCAGTTCACGATTCTGGCCTCGCTGTGCGGCGGAGCCATGGCGTTTATAGGTTTCTGGGTGGCATATCAAGTCGATTTGCCCGTCGGCCCTACGGATGTGGTCCTTCTCGGGGTGCTCCACGCAGCAGCCTGGGTTATCGCCAAACTTCTTCCCGGAGGCTCGAAATGAAAAGTAGTGCAAATATGCGAAAAAGGCTAACGTTCTCAATCATATTAGTAGCCTTAATTCTGCCGCTTCTCTCATATATCGAAAAACCCTCTGTCGCCTTCGCGGGAAGATTTGTGGATAACGGAGACGGTACGATTACTGACACTGACCGACAGTTAATGTGGCAGAAGGGCGATAATGGAAATGAGGTGACATTCGAGCATGCGCAGGGGTACTGCAGGAATCTGCGGTTGGGCGGCCATGCTGATTGGCGTCTGCCCAAACCCGACGAACTGGACACCGCAGTGGCCGTCGAATTGATGATGCCCGTACATTCCCGTGCGGCTTATGCCCGTCTTGATCTCTATTGGTCATCGGATCCAACGGTCTTGCTCCCCTTCAACTATCACCCCTCCCGTGGCTCAGAGGTTTCAAGGGTCTATCCTGCACAGAAGGACGATAGAGCGTACGTTAGAGCTGTACGCTCAACGGCTCTCGGTCTGCACGCCCCGCCAAACGGTAGCTGACGTGACTTTTGACGATTATACCGACGGACTCCATGCGCCGTCGCAGCCCCATAACGCTATTTTCATTCGCTGTGTTTCCACTTGACGTGAAGTGTCAATTCAGCTAGATTGGCCCTAATCTGTGGCTGGACATACACACTATGAAAGTGTGATCCACTCCGGGCCACGGGGGACTTGCTTCACAACAGCGTAAAGTTTAGCTGATTTACAGATCGGTGATCGACTAATTGGCCACGAACGCCTAAAGCCCGTCCGAAGATGGGCAGGATGTTCGTGGCTTTTTTTTCGATCGGGCCCGGGGTGGGTAGAACGTAATGAGTTTCATCCGGAGGAAGAGAAAAAGCGTATACGGGACAGGCGTCGCTTTTTTGGCGTTGATCTCGAGTTTTTGTTGGGCTTTGCCGGGTTTGGCGTGGGCCGTTACTGACTCTTCGCCGGCGACGCAGGCCTCGTCCTCGGACACGAGCGAGTCTCAAAAGGCGACAGCGCAATTGCCGGAGATAGTGGTGGAGGAACGAAGCGACAGCATGATCGGCATCGCCGATACTTCGACCCAGGGTACGATCGGGGCGCAGCAACTGGAAGACCGCCCCATCAGCCGTCCCGGGGAAGTGCTCGAAGCCATGCCCGGGGTAATCGTTACGCAGCACAGCGGTGATGGCAAGGCAAACCAGTATTTTCTCCGCGGTTTCAATCTCGACCATGGTACGGACCTGGCCAGTTTTTTCAACGGCATTCCAATCAACCTGCCGTCGAACGCTCATGGGGAAGGATACACGGACCTAAATTTCCTCATTCCCGAACTGATCCAGAAGATAGACTACGGAAAAGGGCCATACTACGCAAACGTGGGAGACTACGGCTCCGCCGGTTGGGAAAATATTCAATACGTTCAGACCCTTCCTGCAGGCATTGCGAGGGTGGAATTCGGCAGTTGGAATTATGAGCGTGGCCTGTTGGCCGATTCGACCAAGGTCGGCCAGGGCAATCTCCTCGGCGCCTTTGAAGTGGTGCACACCGACGGGCCATGGGACGTGCCCGAAAATTACGTCAAATTCAACGGAGTGCTGACCTACAGCCAGGGAGACGCAAGCCAGGGCTGGAGCGCAACGGCGATGGGTTATCACGGCACATGGAATGCGACTAACCAGATCCCGGAGCGTGCAGTCGCCGAGGGACTCATCGACCGTTTCGGAAACCTGAGCCCGACCGATGGAGGCCTGACGGACCGCTACACCCTGTCAGCCGAATATCACCAGGCCGACGAGAACTCGGTTACAAAGATCATGGGATATTCATATTACTACAACATGGGCCTATGGAATGACTTCACCTTCTTCCTGGACGATCCCACCCATGGGGACCAGTTCGAGCAAAAGGACAGCCGGTGGGTGCAGGGGGTGAGAGCGAGCCGGACGTACTTTGGCCAATGGTGCAACATGCCGGTGGAAAACACCTTCGGACTCGACATTCGAAACGACGTGATCCACGACGGCCTGTTTCACACCGAAGACCGTGTGGTGCTGTCCACAACTCGCACGGATAATGTCGTGGAAACGGACGTGGCGCCCTACTTTGAGAACAAGATAAGATGGCTTCCATGGTTTCGCACTATTGTGGGCTTTCGCGAAGATTTCATTAATTTCGACAGCAACAACACGTTCACCTCTCACACCAATGGCCCCAATCCCGCCGACAGCGGCGACCGGTTCGGGTTCGCTCCTGAGCCCAAGCTGAGTTTGATCTTCGGCCCATGGGCACAGACGGAGTTCTACCTCAACGGCGGCATGGGCTTCCACACCGACGACGCGCGGGGCGCAAATACTACCCAAGATCCGCAAACGGGCCATCCAGTGGAACGGGCCTTGCCGATAGCGCAAACCGAAGGTGCGGAGATTGGCGTGCGCACCCTTGCCGTGCCGCACCTGCAAAGCACATTGACGTTCTGGGTACTGAAGCTGCAATCCGAACTGGTGTTCGACGGGGATATCGGTACGAACGTGCCCAGTCCTTACCAAAGCCTCCGCCAGGGCGTGGAATGGGCAAACTACTATACGCCGGCCAAATGGCTGACGATCGACGCAGATTTTGCCGCCTCGGGGGCTCATTTCACAGGAAATCCGGTGGGGGGTAATTACGTCCCCGAAGCGGCCAATGTAGTGATTGCCTCGGGCGTCACGGTGCATGATTTGAAAGGTTGGCATTCCAGCCTGCGGTGGCGATATTTCGGACCTCGCTATCTGACCCGGGACGGTAGTGAGCGTTCCCCCGGCACCAGCCTGCTCTATTACAACCTTGGCTACCAGATCAACAAAAGGTGGACGATTGAAGGAGACATCTTCAATCTTCTCAACGCGAAAGCCGACGACATAGACTACTTCTACCCCTATCGGCTGACGCCAACAGGTCCGGTTCTAAGCGGCGACGTATTCCACCCGGCCGAGCCGCGTACTTTCCGCGTCGCGTTGACTATGCGGTTTTGAGAGACTTCAGACAATGCAGGCTTTAAACCCTTTCCCCGGGAAGAATTGGGAAGGCGCCGACAGGAGACCGCAATTAACTCGATAGCCGAAGCCGTTACCTACTGTGAGATAGATCTTTCCAGATCGGATCCGGAAGACATTGCTTCTGCGCCGTGGAGCAACGGAGACCCACTAGCTTTCGGCAGGAAGACATGGTCGAGTCTGGCATTGGCGCTTTTGTTGCACTCAGCTCTTGCCTGCCTGCTTTGGTACTCCCCAAAACCTCAAGTCCCGAACCATAGATGGATGGAAGTGCGGCTAGTTTCCTTGAAGGGGGGCGCAAATACAGCCGGACCTAACTTGGAAGGACCCTTCGAACCTGCGGCTAAAGAGAGCTCCGATGGTTCCGAAACGGGCGCGGTGGTGCAGGCGAGCCAGGAACTGCCAAGCACACTTATACCTCCGGAACATAAGGACTTGCCGGCGCCTCGGAAGAAAAATATCGAGGCCGTTGTCCATCCAAAGAAGAATATAAAACCCGGCATTGCTTCGGACAGGCATGAAGAGATCAAGACCACGGCTCAACGCGACCCCGCACAGTCCGACTCCCCCGGCAATCCGGATTCACCATCACAAGGATTCGGGAAGATCGCCGGAACCGGCACTGCGGCTTCTTCCGGCGACGGACCGCCCGGAGGAGCCGGGAATGACTCCGGCGGCAGAGGTTCCCTGGAAAGAACTTTTGGGTCTCCGGATGGTCCGAGTTTCCTCCGCAAAGTCGTTCCCTGTTACCCGGCATTGGCAAAACGGCTCGAAAAAGAGGGGACTGTTCTTTTGCGTGTTACCATCGACGAACAAGGCCGTCCACTTGAAATTGAGGTACTGAAGAAGGCCGGGTTTGGGTTCGATGAGGAAGCGGTTAAGGCCATTAAGGATTCGAGTTTCGTTCCCGCCAAAAGAGATGGTAAACCCCTTGCCTGCAGGGCCCTTCTTCCGATTCGATTCGTCCTTAAGCAATCGTGATGTTGGAAGTAATTGCCTGCGAATACTTAAGACGATGCTTCGGAGCTATTAAGGGCTTGTCCGTAAATAAGCCTCTTAGGGATTGCGCCGGCTTTTGAGACTGATATGGTCGCGAAGATTGAGCAATACCGCAGGCGTAGCTGGGCTACGTCGAGGATTTTGCGATTGATGAGCGGCCAAATCAGGCCAAAAGCCGGATGCGAGCGCAAAGGTTTTATTTACGGACAAGCCCTGGCTCGGTAACCTGAAAGAACGCCTGGGATATTGAACTATGGGTAATTAAACGAACTGGCGATAACCCTTCTGAAGGCGCAGTTCTCCCTCGATCCCGATTTGAACTGAAGATGAAAACCTATGCTCCTGTCCAGAACCTCCAATCTTCTTTCTTAGTGGGAATGCTCGTGAGGCTCACTCCCATGACGGGGATGGTCGTGTTCGTGCGGGCTATGTTCTCCCGTATGCTCATGATCATGTTCGTGCCGCGCCCCGGAGTGCACATGTTCGTGAGAATGTTGATGTTCGTGCTCATGGGAATGACTATGCGAGTGTTCATGCGCGTGCTTTTGGCCATCGTGCGCGTGTTCGTGGCTATGTGAATGGCCGTGCTCGTGCAAATGTTTGTGTTCATGTTCGTGTTCGCCTTCCATAGTTGGCCTCCTGTCTACTTTTGGGCGCAGCAGAATCAAAACGGTCAGGTTTGATTCTGCCTTGCATTACAAGAATAATACGAATCACGGCAAAACAAATCAATGATCCCTTTCAAGAATTTCCCCAGCACTTCGGCCATTGTGGTGGATGGTTGAAAGTTCAATACTCTCCTCTGCATTGAGAAATGAGGCTTCGAATTTCTCAGCGTTTCCGAATCATATGTTCATTTAGGCATGAGATATGCCGTTGACAGCATCGGAAGGAATTTGTATAAAGGAAGCTACATAGTTTTTTAGCATCAGGTACAGAAAAGTTTAATAGGGAATCCCGTTAAAATCGGGAGCGGTCCCGCCGCTGTAAACGGGGACGAAATCCGGTGAAACCACTGTCTTTTCGAGATGGGAAGGACCGGAGAGTAGAGCGATCCGTGAGCCAGAAGACCTGCCTGATGCCGTTTGGTGAACCCGTACGAGGAAATATCGGGTAAGCCGGCATAAGGATCAAGTGAACCAGGGTGCAATCCTTAGGGCGTTTTGCTCTAGGGATTTTTTTTTGGCCAAAATTCCGCTTCGGCGAAGCACTCTCCAGTGCTCGACTTTGTAACAAACCTTTCCACTGTCTGGAGGCGGTTCAGCTTCCGGGCACACGGCTCACAAATGGAGGTTTTCGATGAAGAAGGGCATGATCCGGTATGTCACACAAGGAAAAGAAGATGTCCCTCTGCAGGGGGCGGCGGAACTGCTCGAGACATCCCGGTCTTTGGGAGTCACAGCCGTCCGCGTGGCGCTCACGGAGGAGGATGCCGTTCATGGATGGTGGAGCCTGCTCACCAGAGGAATGCAGCAGATTCTGTTCATGACGGTAGCTTACAATGCCGTCCTTGACAGGTTCGAATCGCAGGGAGCCCCGGTGCGGCTATGCGGATGATGAACAGATTTCGACAGTATCGAACGTTACTAATTTACGGGAGGCAGGTTTGAAAACCAATCACCGCTCCATAACGGTAATTCTTATATTCACGTCATTGCTCATGCTGCAGGCCATTCCGGCGTATGCGATGCACATCACCGAGGGAATTTTGCCGGCGCAGTGGGCACTACTGTGGTTTGCGGTGTCTGCGCCGTTCCTTTTTCTGGGGCTCCGTGAATTGAACACTCGGGGGCAGCAGGATTTGCACCTCAAGCCCATGGTCGGATTGATAGGGGCTGCTGTGTTCATAATATCATGTATGCCGATTCCCGTCCCTACTGCGGGTACCTGTTCTCATCCCTGCGGGACGGGTATTGCCGCCATTTTCATCGGCCCCCTTCTCACGGTTGTCGTGAGCAGCGTCGCGTTGCTGCTGCAGGCCCTTTTCCTAGCACACGGCGGACTTTCAACTCTCGGCGCGAATCTTGTCTCAATGGGAATCGCCGGCGCTTTTGCAGGCTACGGCATATTTATTCTGGTCAAACGGCTGACCGGCACATGGTGGATTGCTGC
>Ga0187862_10004927_pt1 | contig 12480 bp, 11 predicted proteins | sample June2016WEW_10_1_FD_133003 | JGI IMG/M metagenome (GOLD analysis project Ga0187862, IMG submission 133003) | Peatland microbial communities from SPRUCE experiment site at the Marcell Experimental Forest, Minnesota, USA - June2016WEW_10_150 | ecosystem: Environmental > Terrestrial > Soil >...
AGTGAGTTAAGAGAGGTAAGACTGATCTGAGCAAAGCCTATGGCGGGCAGCCGAACCAGCTAAGCTATTGGCCTCGGTGTTGTTCTCGCGACGAACGTGGGATATAGAGAAATCGACTGACCGGGCCAATTTCCGACAGATCCAGTGTAGGGAATAAAGCCGCGGGCTGCGGCATCTATACTCGCCACTCATCTGCTTAACCATTACCTCGGAATCTGAAAACACGTGAAGCGTCGTGGCCTTAAGCCCCAGGGCACACTGCAGCGCTTCCAGGAGAGCAACGTACTCGGCGACATTATTGTCTTGGTGCCCGATCCATTTTGCGATTCTGATTGTACCGTCAGCGGAACCGTCGATTACAACGCCAATACCAGATGGGCCGGGATTCCCGAGAGAGCCGCCATCGATGTAGGCCACAAGGTCTGACATTGGATTGGTGAGCTAGAAAAAACCATACGTGACCCATCTTCCAGCGTCAAGATGCTTCTCTGGCTCCTCCACATACTCCTTCGTGCAATTGAGGATGTTTCTGTGGAAAAACGGGACTTAATTAATCTCCCATTCATCAAGTAACAACGATTCAATGGGTTACGGTTCTTGGTTTGGATCCATCGCAACAGCCGATTGCACTGAAAACGGTCATTGACAATCTTTGAGTAAATCTCTAAGGTTGCTCCCGTCGACGGCTGAAAGGGTTGGCTTAATTAAACTTTTGCCAGTCCGAAGTAGGCTGAGTGATCAGCTCGGCGGGGTAACCCGAAGAGCAGCCAGACCTGAAAAAACCGACGGCTCTCGCGAGGAGTAGTTGGGGTTTGGGACCGCGAAAGTGGTGATCGCATCAAGGGCTGTGACGGCGCATGCCTCCACGTTATTGGCTCCCTCGCAGGAGCTGATGGCTAGAGCATAGCCAATGTCACAGCCTTTACCTTTCTCCAGTGTTCTCACTGCCGCAAAGCTGGTCGCCCAGAAAAGCATTCTTCCCCGGCTTGCCCTTGCCCGCGATGATCGGATTGAAGCCCATAGAGTCAATGCTGAAATCAGGACAGTCTTAGGGATAAGGTTTATTTTTGAGAGCTGGAAGCGGGAATGAGGCAAATTCCGAGTTCGAATCTTCGTCTCGACGCGCACATTTCACGAGCGCTGAATACGATCAGGAAACCGAGCACCACCGAAGAAATTACCGAGTTGCTCAATCGTGAGCTGGACTCCGAAGACCGCCCTTTTGAAACCCAAGAGGTGGCGGAGCGATTGCAGAACAGCCAGAACGCAGTGTTGACTCTATATTGGTCCAGGACTCGTGTCCGCAAGTAGCCTTCCCAGCACAAAAACGGTCCGCAGGTCGCAGCTGATTCAGTTGAAAATCTTCATCTTGGGTTTATGGCCGACCGCAGATCCGCAACGGTCACAGGTCACGTCACGCGTCCGTGACCTTAGCGGCGATGCATTCTGGCGTGGCATGCCGTGCAGAGCGTGATCAGATTCTCCTCTGAGTCGGCTCCCGAATGGCTGCGGAACTCCCTGTGGTGCACCTCAAGATTCGACATCGATCCGCAGGATTGACACCTCCAATCGTCGCGACGCAGGATCTGCTGGCGCAGACTTTCGTACGACATGGGATCCAGCCGCAGGGGAGCGGCTTTGGGGCGAATCATTCTCAGGACGCCTTCTCACGCAGGCTTTCGAGGAAAACCTGCTGCTGTTCGCTGGGCAAGAATTTGTAGTAGCGTGAGATCGAGTTGAGCAGGATCGCCGGGTCGCCATTGTCTAAGTGCGCGCCCGCCAGGAAGTCGGCGCAGATCATCTCCAGACAGTACCCACGTGATTTGTCCGTGCCAAGCATCAGGACTGCCGTGTCGATCGCCTGCTCGATGACCGGGATCTGGCTCTTGTAGACCTTGAAATAGATCAGCTCCGACGGTTCCTCTTCCCTTCCCGTCAGGTCCCTCTCCACCGCCCGCCGGAAGTCCTCCTTCGGCAGCTCGCGAGCTTTGTGCAACCAGGTTGCACAATCGAAGTGCTGACCGTCCCGGCGTGCGAGTTTCGCTAGCTCCAGCCCCTTCGTCCATCCCACTTCCTTCAGATCTTTTCGCGCCTGTGGCGGCAGGTGCTCGTGGATGGACATCAGGTAATACGCTTTTCTTCTCGATTCTGGGAACCGCCGCGCCAGGAACTCGTCAAATGACTTCAGGTTTTCCAGCCTCCAGTATTGTCCTGCCCGCACCTCGCACAGATACCTGCCCAGTTCGACAAAGCGGGTGTCGCGCTCTGCGTCTTTCTGCTTCTCCCACACCAGGATCTCGTCGATCTTGGTCAGGACAAACAGCGCTCGTTTGCGATTAAGCTTCGGAGGCATCGGCGGATACCTAGTAAACAAGTTCGTCAAACAAACCAAAATCGACTCCTGGTTTACGTACAAGAACGGCCTCGACCAAGTCACGCTTATCGAGGCAAAGCCCGATGAAGGGGCAGGTGGTACACGGATTCTGCGGAAAGCGGATCCCGCTGTGCGGCAGAAAAAGCCCAGATTCGATCCGCCGGACAGTATCATCGACCAGAGTTGCGAACTCCTGCCGCTGCTCGTCAGAAATCGTGGCCCGAAGGTACTGGACTTCGACCAGGCGCTTGCGCACGAAAACAACTTGGGCAACTTCGTCGATCCCGGTCATCCACGAATAGCAGACGAGTTGCGGATCCAGTGCCGAAATACCAGCTGGCTCTTCCGGATATCGAGCAGAAGCGGTCTTCCACTCGAGCAGACAGGGCGCGCCGTCCAGTTCACCAATGGCGTCGACGTAAGCTACGAAACTGTTCCCAGAGCTGAGTGTCCGGTTGAACTGCATCTGCTGGGTTGAACGAGGGTGCTGAATTTGAACGCGGCCGTCCTGAGCGAAGCGCTCCAGCAACTGGATGCCTTGTTGCAGCATTCGATCCCAGGTGTCGTTGCCCGAATAGGTCAGTCCCATGTCCTTGCACAGGCCCCACTGCTCGAACAGCACAGCCGCCGGGTCTTCCCGACGAAAAAGAGCGGCGACGGCCTGTTCGAAGGCGCGGCCAAAGAGCATCGGTGCGCGAGTGTCTTTCTCTTGCCATCCATCGAGGTAGCGGTGCCGGTAACGGCGCGGACAGCTGAGGTATTGGCTGATCTGAGTGTAGGAGTAGGTCATCGGGACGCCTCCGCAGAGTTGGAGCGAGAAGCGCTCGAAACTGGAGCTGCGGACAGTTCCTCCCATTGGCTGGCTGGGGCGAAGCCGTCGAGGTTGATGAGCGAAATTCCGTTGATCACGGTGTGGCTGATCTTGACCACTCCGCGGAGTCCGGGCAAAGCCTTCTCATCGACCTGTTCGTGGGCCAGCAGTTCCGGGTCATAGAGGAAATCCCGAAGGAACCAGCCCAGCTTCCACATCGCTTTTTGCGTGCAATAAAGACGACCGACGATCGACTGACCGGTCAGAGTGCGGGGCTCGAGAACGGAGAGTCGGAGGACGTAGAACGGCTTGTGGGCATGCCAGCGGAACTGGGCGCCATCAACGCGCACCAGGAAAATGCCGTCAGGAATTTCCGGACGAGAATCGCGAGCAGTTTCGGCGAGACCAGGGACTTGGCGTTTCATGCAACCACCTCCTGCGTCGGGCGCGAGTAGCTATTCAGCTGGCAGAGCAAAGCATTTCGGTCCTTCTCGGCCCAGTCCGCCAGTTGCTGGACGAAGTTCTCGACCTGTTCCCTGCTGGCCTCTCGGAGCGTCTTTGTGCCACAGAAGTCGACGGCGTAGGCCTTTACCAGTTCGGGATCGAGCTTGTGTTGGCGGATGATCTGGCAAAGACGGTCGCGGACTTTCGGGCCCGCGCCATTACCGTTTCCATTCGCATTTTGTGGCGGGAGCTTCTCGCCCGTGTTCGGAATTGTTCCGATTTCCTCGATCGAACAGATGCCGATCCCATAGGCCTTGCGCAGGGCGCGATTGACCGCCCGCGTCTCAGCCACGCGCATCTCGGCACCGCGGACGAGCGAGGAAACGTTGGATGGATCGGCATCGCCATAGCCGACAAAGCCGGAGGAGTTCTTCGAGGGATAGACCGTTGCCTTGAGGACAAAGCGACTTGCCGCGGAATCACAAAGTGTATCGACCGCTTCGACATGGATGCCGCGGCATTTCTTGCGGCGCGCCAGCCCAATTAGACCGGTGTGGGTGACGTACCAACCGTTTTGCAGGTAGAGCAAATCACCGGCACCGACTGAGAAGTCGTGCCGGGTGGTAATCTCCCTGAGCCGAATGAGAGCTTCCCGCGAGATATTGTTCCAAATCCTTCGAGCCATGCGGATGCTGGTCTCAACAGCAATCTTTCTCGGCATGATGCCTCCTTGAACTTGTCTATACTTAAGCGCCTATGTACATACAAAAAGTCACCCTGGATGAGGCAGAAATGCCCACAGATCGAATACCAATAGGTATCTCCAACCGCGACCGGTGCCTTTCATGCCAATTGCCTGCGGCTCATACCCGTGCCATAAAAGAAACGATCAGATTACGGCCAGTAATGAAACCCTCTATGGGCATAATATACCACTAAAAGGAATATAACATCAAGAGGAGTATTCAATCCCGATCCGACCTCAAGGCGATTGGACGCCGCATCCGGGAAATTCGGGGCTTTGACCTTACGCAGTCAGAATTCGGCAGAATCCTAGGTATCGGTCAGACGCAGTTGTCAAAGTATGAAATGGGTCAGAGCGCACCAACGCTGGAGATGCTTCTCAAACTAAAGGCTTACTCGGGCAGGAGCATCGACTGGATAGCGACCGGCGAAGACGAAGGGCCGAGCAAAAAGTAGATTGTTTATCTTGGGCACCAAAAGGAAGGATGACACACAGCTTCCAGGGCGACGCGTTTTGCGGCTACATGGCGCGCCAGACAACTATTTACTTTCGCCATATGTTCTCCTATTATCGATGCACCTGCGAAGAGCTTCCATGGTCGATTTGTGCAGCCTTGCCCGAGTGTGACTCCTACCAACGCGGCCGTGTCGTCGGCATTTGTCTTCGGTCGAACAGGGATTACCAGCCCCAAGTTTGTGCAACCCGGTTGCACAGCCACGACCAACCCATTTCAAATCGGTGAGATGCTGCTGCACGAAGGTGTCGAGGCCTACAAGAAGGAAGGGCCCAAGTTCATGCAGCGCCTGGTTGCAAAGCAGAAGGCCAGGATCAAAGACTCACGGCCAAGTCGAGACTGAAAGTCGTCTGCGACAAATTGGCGCTAACCGATTGATTCAACTTGGCTTGGCATTTCATTGACATGATTACAGCGACCCGAATAGACTAAGAACTGCCGGCGAGGAGATGAGCCGGTTCTTGGGCATGCCAGTGCCCGAGACAGTCAATATAAGTATGCTGCGGATTATAAGTATTGACGCGAAAAATCTGTAAAGCCCTGAACGATCTACAAAGTTACCAAATTTGGATATTGGGTGCGGGAACCGTTACGTCCCTCCGCGTTTGGAAGTTTCAAACAAGGCCTGACGTGCGAGCAACCGCGCTGACATCATCTCAAAACCTAAGGAGAAAGAGTTTATGAGACGTCATAAGAAAGTCAAACAACAGGTTGAGTTCGCTAATGAAGGTAATGCGCAATCTTCTAAAGGTTCTACGACTGAGCAAGCAAAATCGGAAAGCGCTGTACCGAAGCAGCGGCTGACCAAAGCCGAATCAAATCGAAAAAACTCACTCAAGTCTACCGGCCCGAAGACCCCGCGCGGGAAGCGCTACTCGCGATGCAACGCGCGGACACACGGGCTTTACAGCGAGGAATTGCTGGTCTCCGAAACGGACAGGCCCGAATTCGAGGCAACGCGCGTCGGACTGAAAGCGCAGCTGAAGCCCAGCACGACGCTCCAGGTGCTTGCCTTCGACTACATTGTGGCTTGTCAGTGGCGTTGCAAACTCGCTTTGCGACTTGAGCGTCCGCAATTTGCTCGTCAATTCCAGGAAGAACAGCTCCAAAACGAGCAGTGTGAGGCTCCCGACGCAGACCCTATCATCGAGCGTTGGTACGGCTGCGGCCGGGCGGATACTCGCGCTGGCATTGATCTTCTCGATCACGCGATTATGCAGTTCGAACGCTCTGGGTACTTTCACGAGGATACAAAAGCTTGTTTGGTACGTGCTTTCGGATTGGACTTTGTTCCGTTTCTCGAGCAATGGAACACGATGAGCAAGGACGCGATACTGCTGGCGGAAAACCTGGTGGTTCACCGCAACGAGTTTGGTGACGTGCCGGAGACTGATGTCAAGTCGCCGAGCCCGCCTGGCGAGCCGAGTAAGGTGGTGGTCGATCCGTTGCAAGGACGGCACATGGTGGTCAAGCTGTTGGAACAGAAGAAGCACTTTTTGAGAGAACTTCTGTCAATCAAGCCTCGGAATACACTCGATAGAATTCCAGATGCCGCGCAGAGTTCCGAGTTCAACCCTCGCTTCCTCGCCGACGCCAAACGGGAGTTGCGACGGGCCTTGGACTGGTACCTGTTTCTGAAAGACAAGGGCCTGTAAGACAAATCGGGAGCCTTTCTCATCCAGGCTCCCGTTATTTCTTGGACAACACAGTGCGGGTCTGGGATCTAGCCAGTGTGCAATACCTGCGAACGCAATAGTTTGCGACTTATGGCGGTTCACAGAACCGCTATTTTCCTTTCAGGGATGTGCACGTCTCGCTTTCGGCAATTCCACTGGGGGGTAATCCATTGGGGCAACATCTTGCTTCTTCATTCTTTTCCTTAAGGAACCCATCTTGACCGGGTAGTCCGCACGGGAGGACAATTCTCCGTTCTCGACTGCCGCGAAACTTCCTCCCCCAAACGGGTAGCCGCGCCAGGCCTGTTGGTGAACAAGGTCAGGAGTCAAGAGAGAGACAATTGTTATGAGACAGTTGATTCTGGTCTTTATCTGTACAACCGGTTTGGCGCTAGGGCAGGACAAACCACGCGTTTTCGTACAGGGAAAAGGCTCACAAGATGTCACTACGTCTGGATCGGGAACAAACAAGCATTGGGGTTCGAGGTCGACGGCTGATTCTCACGACGAGAGCATGGAAGTCACCAAGGACTTGCAGAAGGACTGCTCCGGTATAGTGGTTACGCTTAATCAGTCGAATGCCGACTATACCGTCATGCTGAACCGGGAGTCGAAACACAATCGCGGGCTGCTGCGCACCAACAGTCAGGTCCAGGTTGCCAATCGGCTCGGCGACGTACTCGGCACCAATGCTACTAGGACAGTAGGAAACGCTGCCAAGGACGCCTGCCAGTTGATACTGACTGACTGGAGTCAGCATGGCAGGATCGTAGGTCCAGATTCCCCGCCTTCTGCTCCAGCCGCAGCTGTTGTGCCTGCCACGGGACAATTACGGACAGCGGCAGCAAAGCTTGGGACAGTATCAGCGGTGCAGGCCCAAGCCACGACAGCCGCGGCAGAGTCCACTGCAACTGTGACTAGGCCCGACAATGGGAGCGAGAGTTTGGGCGATGCGGCGCCAAACGCGAGCAATGCTGCGCGTTCGACAGGTGATGGGTCTGTCGAAATCTCATCGGACCCTTCGGGAGCAGATATCGAAATCGATGGCAACTTCGTTGGAAGTACACCATCGCCGGTGGGTCTGGTAGCTGGGCAACATACTCTGAGGGTTTCGAAGAACGGTTACAAACGATGGGAGCGTACTCTCCAGAGCTCAACGGGGAATATCAAAGTTGTAGCAGCGTTGGAGCCTTTGCCCGTTGACGCGGCCGGGACCGCCCACGCAACTTCCGAACTCCGTCAGGACCCAGTCGTCGCAACGGCCTCAACCATTCGGGATCCTGTTCCCCCTGAGGAAACTCTGATCGGAGTTTGGTGCTCCGGAAACCCGACCGTGAGACACGACGGAGTCGAAATCTCCGCTGTGTTTAAGGGACCTGCGGACAACATTGACATAAGACCGGGCGATGTAATCCTCGCCATTAACGGCCACTTTCTTTACACCATCGACGAACTCCGCGCCGAACTCCTACGGCACCAGCCTGGAGATCGACTGCCCATACAATTCCGACACGACCGATCTGTTTCCGAAAATTATCTCATCCTTGGCGCTAGAGACGCGGCTCTCCGCAGATGATTTCGCGGTAGAAAGCGGGAACAGCACGACCTTTGCCCAGGGCACGTTTGGCACGTTCACCGTGACCACCACGGGCTACCCGACGCCGAGCATTGCCGAGTCGGGTGGGCTGCCCAACGGCGTGGGTTTCATAGATAACGGGAATGGAACGGGGACTCTCTCCGGGACACCGACGGCGAGCGGAACGTTCAACATCATGTTCACGGCGTCGAATGGAGTGGGCTCTCCCTACGTGCAGAACTTCACACTGACCGTGACCGCGTCTGGACCGCAGATCATGCTGAGCCCCACCAGCATTAACCTCGGAGTCGTTTATCTCGACTACACGCAGTCCACGAGCGTGACGGTGAGCAATACGGGCGGTGCCTCAGCAAAGATCAACAGTGTGTCGGTGACGCCGGGCGCTGGGACGAGCCGGAGCGTATTCAAGTTCACGAACGGGTGTCCAGGGACGCTAGCGGCCGGCAAAAGCTGCATGATCACGATCAACTTCGATGCCAGCGAAGTGGGCACGCTTTCCGCCACACTCAACGTGGCCGATAATGCTCCGGGAAGCCCGCAGCAAGCCAGCCTGTCGTTTTTATGCGGCGGAGAGCTGCGGCGAAACCCCGATCATGTTCCACAAACAGGGCAAGTTGGTTCAACTGATAGCGAAGAATACGCGTTTCGTGGCGGAGGAGAACTCCCCCATGCAGCGGGCCGTGCGGCACTCCTTCAGCGACTCAATTCTCGGATCCGCCAAGTTGGAGAGCTTGCCCCAGCCCGAACGCAAAAGTGCGCTCGTGGATCTGGGAGGGGTGCTGCTGACGGACGTTCCGATGATGGGGTACCAGCTGGAGACAACCTTCCGCATCCCGTACCACTTCGACGAGAAAAACAGCTACTTTGGCATGCTCAAGGCGTTTGAGAAAAACGTCGAGATAGAAACTGTGACGCATTACACCGCCGACCACCCGCCTGTCCCTCCGTTGCCGTCTCCCGAAGGGCCTCCGCCGCCCACGCCGCCGCCCCCTCCACACAACATTCCGGACGTGCGCAGTATGCAGTTCCATTTTCGGTACAGCGTTTCGGAATTGCCGCAAACCGGGTATCATCCAAGGCTCGCCGACGATCGCGTCGGACACTTCCTGACCCAGTTCCAGGATTACAGTACGAGCGACGCGAGCTTCGAGACCAGCCGACGCTACATCCAGCGCTGGCACCTTGAAAAGCAGGACCCTTCCGCCGCGCTCTCACGCCCCAAGCAGCCCATCGTATTCTGGATGGAAAACACGATTCCAGTGCAATACCGAGATGCGATCCGCGAAGGCGTCCTGCTCTGGAACAAGGCTTTCGAACGCATCGGTTTTCAGGATGCCATCGAAGTGAAACAGCAGCCAGACGACGCCGATTGGGATCCGGCCGATGTGCGTTACAGCACCCTTCGCTGGTTTACCGGTTACCCCGACCCTGGATTTGCCGAAGGCCCCAGCCGCGCCAACCCGCTCACGGGCGAACTCTACGACGCCGACATTCGCTTTGATGCCGGCATGACGCGCTTTATGCGGCGGCAAGTCGATGAGTTCATCGTTCCGGCGGGGATGCCCTGGCAGGAGCAGGCGCGGAAACCGTTTCTCGCCCCGTGGAACAGCGGTCCGTCAGATTTTTGCGACTTCGCGCTGGGCGCTGCGCTGGATGCGGAGTTTGCCTTCGATCTGTTGCTATCGCGCGGGATGGATCCGGATGGACCGGAAGCGCAGAAATTCGTTCACGATTTTCTGGTAGAAATCGCGGCCCACGAAGTGGGCCACACGCTCGGCCTGCGCCACAATTTCCGGGCCAGCACGATTCACACTCTGGAGCAGGCGCAGGATGCTGAGTTGACCGCGCGTGAGGGCCTGACCGGCTCCGTAATGGACTACATCCCAACCAACATCGCGCTGCATGGAGCCAAGCAAGGTCAATACCACCAAACCACACTCGGACCTTACGACTACTGGGCCATCGAGTATGCCTACAAGCCGATTGACGCAGCCACGCCGGAGGCGGAATTGCCCGAGCTGCGCAAGATCGCTTCCCGCGCCTCGGACCCGCTGCTGGCTTACGACACAGACGAGGATGCCGGCATCGGGGAAGGCCCGTTTGATATGGATCCGCTGGTGAACCGTTTTGACTTCGGCACCGATCCGCTGAAGTATTACGCACATCGCGTGCAGCTGGCCGACGAAGTCCTGGCGAATATGGAGACGAAGCTCGAAAAACCTGGCGAGGGCTACCAGGTTCTTCGCCGCAGCTTCGACGTGGCGTTCGGCCAGGAAGGTTATGGCATGGTTCTTGCCTCCAAATATATCGGAGGCGTCTATCACTACCGCGACCACGTTGGCGACGCCGGCCATCGCGTGCCCTTCCAACCCGTCCTTGCCTCAAAACAAAAAGAAGCGCTTGAACTCCTCCGCCAACATCTGTTTTCGCCGTCGGCGTTCCACTTCTCACCTCAATTGCTGAACAAGCTCGCCAGCCCGCGCTTCACCGACTTCACGGATTTTGCGGCGCTGGGCAAGACGCGCTTCGATGTGCCCATCCACGACATGGTGCTCAAGCTGCAAACCACGGTGCTCGACCGCCTGTATCACCCCGTTGTGCTGAGCCGGATTCTGGACTCCGAAGTATCGGCGAAAGAACCTGCCGGTGCATTCAGCGTAGGCCTGCTCTTCGCGGAGTTGCAGGATTCCATCTGGGCGGAAGCCAAGGCCCCGGGAACATCGCTGAACATCGACAGCTATAGGCGCTCGCTGCAGCGTGCTCACCTGCGCAAGCTGGTCGCCATGGTGCTGCACGATGCGACAGTGCCTGAGGACGCGCAGACGCTTGCCCGGCAGAACCTTACTGTATTGCGTACTCAGCTGCGGGCGACCCTTGCCAAACCTGGAGTGACAATGACGCTGGAAACGCGCGCTCATCTAAATGAATCGATCTCGCGGATCGACGACGCGCTGAAGGCTAACATGCAACGGACGGCTTTCTAGTTCAAGGAGACAGCTTCCCACGACGCTTTGTTTCGCCGCAGTTTGTTCGGGATGTTGCCGTGAATCCTGATGATGGCGCGATCGCAACCGCGATCATCGGCATGGCGAAAAGCCTGAACCTCAAAGTGAGTGCCGAGGGGGTCGAAACGGAAGCGCAAATGTCATTCTTGCGGACACATCATTGCGACGAGATACAAGGATACTATTTCAGCAAGCCCCTACCGCCTGGCGAGATTGCCGCCAAGCTGCGAGGCGAGTGTCCCGTAGCACTCGTCCGAGCACAAGCAAGCGGGGACTCACAGGGGATGTGATCTAAACATTTTGTGAAGTGGAGTACGCGACGGCGTTCACTCGCACCCCATCAGGAATGCTTCACGAAGCGCAGCGACGCAGAATTCATGCAGTAGCGAAGGTGCGTGGGCTCAGGGCCATCGTCGAAGACGTGGCCTAGGTGGGCATCGCATTCGGTACAGGAAACCGCGGGGCGAACCATGCCATAAGTTGTATCGCGAATCTCGCGGACGTTCTCGGTGGCAATGGCCGCCCAGAAGCTGGGCCAGCCGCTGCCGGAGTCGAATTTGGTGGCCGAGTCGAACAGCGCATTGTCACAGCAGATACAGCGGTAGATTCCTTTGTCGTGCTGGTTCCAGTATTTGCCGGAGAAGGCGATTTCGGTGTCGGCGTTGCGCGTGATGTCGAAAACTCCGGAAGGGAGTTGTTTGCGCCATTCGGCTGCGGTCTTAATGATCCTAGCGACGCTGACTTTGTTCAAGCGCTGCCCGGCGTCAGAGAAGAGAACGATCGTGACTTCTTTGGGCTCGGTGGCGGCGGCAGCAGCGGCTTCCAGAACGTGCGGTTCTTTCCACTGCCAGAACACCAGGCCGCCTATGGCCGCTGTGGCGCCGGTCAAGAAGACACGGCGACGAACGTTTGTGGAGCCTTCGCGGTCGAGATCGGAGTTGAACATAGCTCTCTCTCCTACTTTCCGGTGTAGATATCAGGGAACTCCTGGCGAAGGTGCTCGACCTTGGGAGCATCGTTGTACATGATGTAGGGCTGGCTGGGATGCAGGGCAGCATAGTTCTGGTGATAGGCCTCGGCGGGGTAGAAGGCTTCCAGGGGCACCACCTTGGTCACCACCCGACGGGGAAAGATCCCGATTTTGTCGAGTTGTGTGATGTAAGCCTCGGCAATGCGCTTCTGTTCATCGTTGGCGTAGAAAATTGAGGAGCGGTATTGCGTTCCTTCGTCTGGACCCTGGCGGTTCAATTGCGTGGGGTCATGGGCCACGGAGAAGAAGATCCGTAACAACTCGCCGTAGGTGATCTGCGAAGG
>Ga0187862_10004931_pt1 | contig 12473 bp, 10 predicted proteins | sample June2016WEW_10_1_FD_133003 | JGI IMG/M metagenome (GOLD analysis project Ga0187862, IMG submission 133003) | Peatland microbial communities from SPRUCE experiment site at the Marcell Experimental Forest, Minnesota, USA - June2016WEW_10_150 | ecosystem: Environmental > Terrestrial > Soil >...
AAATGTAGGCACAAATGTAGGCACAAGCACTGGAGGGAACTCGGATGCGCTTGGGAATGAACAGCTTAAGGAAGGTTGGTAGCGCTACCGGGAATCGAACCCGGGTTTGAAGATTGAGAATCTTCCGTCCTAACCCCTAGACGATAGCGCCACTCGGGTGGATTGCGATGAAATCCGATTATAACAAAGCTCGTTCGAATGCAGTCCGGTGGGTTTGAAGCGAACCACCGTTTCGCGGAGGCGATTTCTCTCGCCAAGATCTCTCCGCAAAGCATTGTAAATCTTTAAGTTGAAGTGTTGGCTCATGATTCCGGGCAAATCTCCTTGACAACCGCAGACTGAGAGTGAATACTTTCATTGGCGAATAAAAAGCGAATATACAAGCTCTCGCCCGGGCTGATCCTGCCCTCGTGTTCCCTGACAATGTGAGAAAGTATGTCTGCCTCTCCGGTTCTTTCATCGGCGGCCATGAGCCGCCCTTTTATTTTTTCTCCGCCCTCGACTGCGAAGAAGATCGCCGAGAAAACCGCAAACGCACAGAAGACCGCGGAGATTTTGGCCCGGGTCGGCGCCCTCCCAAAGCTGGCCGCAGTCGTTCCCGCTTCGCGCCTCGATGTGCGTCCGGCGGCGGAAATGGTGTCGAGCGGCATTCCGCAACTGGACTCGTTGACCGGCGGCCTCGCTCGCGGTTGCCTCACGGAAATCTGTGGCATGGCCTCATCGGGTAGAACCAGCGTGTTGCTTTTCGCGCTGGCCCGCGCCACCGAGCGAGGAGAAGTTTGCGCACTGGTGGATGCAAGCGATGCCTTCGATCCGGCATCGGCGGCGGCCGCGGGCATGGAGATGAGCCGTCTGCTGTGGGTGCGCTGCGGAGAAAATTATCCATCGCGTAAACATCCTTCGGCTGCGCGAATAGGCCGCGGAAAAACAGGCGATTCATCTCAGGCAATCCCTTTAGGCATACCGCAAGGGTTTCGGGAAAGGCACGACTTTAGTCGCGCCGTAAGTCCCGCACCATCATCGTCGGCTTTAGCCGCTGAGGGCAGTCGAAACCTGCAACGCGGAAGATTGTCGAGAGGGGAAAATCCAGAAACCCGGCGCTGGGAATCGCAACTGGAGCAAATGTTGAAAGTCACCGATCTGCTGCTGCAGAGCAACGGTTTCGGAATGATCGCTCTCGATCTCGGAGATGTTCCGGTCGAGAGCGCGCGGCGAATTCCGTTGGCATCATGGTTCCGCTTCCGCCGCGCGATCGAGCACACGCCAACCGCACTGCTGGTTCTGGAACAGCAGCCGATTGCAGGGAGTTGCTCGTCGATGCTGGTGAAGGTGTCAGGCGCCAGGTCTCAGCTCGCAGGATATCCGCCGATGCATTCGGAGTTGCCGCATTCGGAGTTGTTGGATCAATTCGAGATCACGGCCGAGTTGCTGTGCTCGCGCTTGGAAAGAAAATCAGAACGCAAGCCGGTGCAATCGGCGGCAAGCTTCAAAAGTCGAGCCGCATGGGCGGGGTAGTCGTTCAGTTCTCGGTTCCCAGTTCTCAGTAAAAGCTCATGCATTGAATGATGAGAACAAGAAGTTCAAGTCTGAGAACTGAGAACAGGGAACTGAGAACTTCTTTTGGTGTCCCATGTTTGCCTGCATCTTCATCCCCGATTTTTCCGTGCAAGCGATCATTCGCTTTGAACCAGAGTTGCGCGCCCGCTCAGTCGCGGTGCTCACCGGACGGCCTCCGCTGGAGAAGGTGGTGGCGCTCAACGAAAGCGCGCGGCAAACCGGCGTGGAAATAGGCGCAACCAAGTCGCAACTCGAAGCATGGGAAAACCTGGTGCTGCGCGCACGTTCGGTCTCGCAGGAGACGTCGGCACACGCTGCGTTGCTCGATTGTGCGCAATCGTTTTCTCCGGAAGTGGAAGACACCGCACCCGGCACCGTGCTTCTGAACCTGGCCGGGCTCGAACCGTTGCTGGGTCCGCTGCCGAAGATTGCCCGCAATTTGGCGCAGCGGGTTTCTCAGATGGAACTGGAGGCGAACCTTGCCGTGGCCGCAAATCCGGATGCCGCCTTACTCGCAGCCCGCGGTTTTCCCGGCGTCACTTTGATCTCTGAAGGGCGCGAAGCAGAGCAGCTAGGAGATCTGCCGGTGGATGTATTGCTGGAAAGTTTTTCTTCCAGTTTTTCTTCCAGTTTTTCTTCCGAAGCAAAGGACGCTGCACGCTGGGCAGAAACGTTTGATCGCTGGGGCATTCGCAAGCTGCGAGCGCTGGCAGCTCTTCCCGAAGTTCCGGTCAGCGAGCGCCTGGGACAGCAGGGACTCCATCTGCAAAAACTGGCGCGGGGCGCCGCGTCGCGCAACTTGCGCGTGTTGGAACCCCGCCTGATTTTTGCCGAGAGTGTGGAGCTGGAATATCCCATCGTGCTGCTGGAACCGCTGGCGTTTTTGCTGAACCGCATGCTGGAGCAAGTGTGCTCGCGATTGCGCGTGCGCGCACTGGCGGCGCAGGAGTTGCATCTGCATCTGGAACTTGCGGCGACACAGCCGAACGGTTGCGCATCTTTCACCCAGACGTCCACCCGCGCATGGACCTCAAATTTCACTCGCACGCTGCGGCTGCCGGCGCCCATGCTGGACGCAAAAGTGTTTCTTAAATTGTTGCAGCTTGATTTGCAGGCGCATCCGCCGGGAGCGCCCATCGTGAAGATCCATTTGTCAGCCGATCCGGCGCGCCCGCGGGCCTTGCAGAGTGGACTGTTTCAGCCGGTTTTTCCCGAGCCCGAAAAACTGGAGCTAACCCTGGCGCGCATTGCAGGCATAGTCGGCGAGGGAAGAGTGGGGTCGGTGGAGTTATTGGATACACATCGCGAAGGCGCGTTTGCGTTGCGGCACTTCGCGCCCGGAGAGCCCGCGCCCGCAGAGCCTGAAACTAAGCATGAAGTGAACCAGTCTGGAAATCGAAAGCAGGATAAGTCCATACAAGAAAATAACAGCGCATGCCAATCCGCAGAAGAGCTTGAGGAAAACGCAAAAGAAACAATGAGCGCCGTCATTGCCCTGCGCCTGTTCCGTCCGCCGCTCGGCGCGAGCGTCACTGTGCGCCAAGCAAAGCCGGTGCGCATGCGCTGCCTCGAGCGCGACGACATTGCCGGCGAAATCGTCTGGACCGCCGGCCCCTGGCGCTCTTCCGGCGACTGGTCGGAACAGGAAGGCTGGTCGCGCGAGGAGTGGGACATCGCCGTACTCGCCGAAAGCAGTTGCCAGTTGCCAGTGCCCAGTTGCCCGTCTAATGAAAGAGAGCCGACAACTGGCAACCGGCAACCGGCAACTAGGCTCGTGTTGTATCGCTTAGTGCAGGACAAGCTAAGTGGAAACTGGTTCGTAGAAGGAATGTATGACTGAAAAAAGCTCTCAGCTGTCAGCTGTCAGCTCTCAGTTGGTTCTTGTAAGACTGCGAGCTGAGAGCTGATGTATGTTGAACTCCATTCCCGCTCCGCATTCAGCTTCCTCGAAGGGGCTTCGATTCCCGAGGAACTGATCGCGGTGTGTGCGAACCTGGGAATGCCGGCGATGGCATTACTCGATCGCGACGGAGTGTACGGCTCGCCGCGCTTCCATCTCGCTGCAAAAAAGGCGGGGATCAAGGCACACATCGGGGCGGAAGTGACGTGTGCTGCGTTTCCACCATGGTGCCTCCGTGGCGGATTTCGTCTTCCGCTGCTGGTCGCTTCGCGCGCTGGATATCAAAATCTCTGCCGCCTGATTACGAAAATGAAATTGCGGGTTGGGCGAAAAATAGGAGCCTGCGCGTCCGATCTCGATTTTATTGAGCATGCCGGCGGTTTGATTTGCCTCACCGGTGGAGAAGAAGGACCGCTCGCTGCGGCGCTCACGCAAGGTGGACCGCCAGCGGCATTCGAAGCGGTGAAGAGGCTGACAGAAATTTTTGGCAGGTCCAGCTTCGGCCAGTCTAATGTTTACGTCGAATTGCAACGCCATTTTCATCGCGAAGAAGAGTACAGAAACCGGATTGCAATCGAGATCGCGGAGTCTTTGCACCTGCCGCTACTCGCGACCAACGGCGTGAACTATGCCACGCCTCGGGAACGCGAGTTAGCGGATGCCTTCACCGCGCTGCATCATCATCGCACGCTGGCCACTGCCGGACGCCTGTTGGCGCCGAACGCCGAGCGCTATCTCAAGTCTCCTGCGGCCATGCGAGCGCTCTTCGCGGATGTTCCGCAGGCCCTCGCAAACACAGTTGACCTTTCCTCACGGCTTGAATTCACGTTGAACGATCTGGGATACGAGTTTCCGCGTTATCCCGTGCCGGACGGGGAAACCATGATGTCGTTTCTACGCGAGCGCACGCGGGAAGGAATGCAGAGCCGGTATGGGCGGGCGGATGCCGATTTGAAGAAGCGCGCGCGCCGGCAGATCGAGCGCGAATTGAACTTGATCGAAAAGCTGAAGCTAGCCGGATATTTCCTGATTGTCTGGGACCTGGTGCGTTTCTGTCGCGAACAGAACATTCTGGCGCAGGGCCGCGGATCGGCCGCCAACAGCGCGGTTTGTTATTCGCTCGGCATCACGGCGGTGGATCCGATCGGCATGGAATTATTGTTTGAACGATTCCTCTCCGAAGAGCGCGGCGAGTGGCCCGACATCGATCTCGACTTGCCCAGTGGTGACGAGCGCGAGCGCGTAATCCAGCATGTCTACCAACGTTATGGACAGCGCGGAGCCGCCATGACCGCCAACGTGATCACCTATCGCAATCGCATGGCCGCGCGCGAAATGGGCAAGGCGATGGGATTCGACGAAGACACTCTGAAACGAATTTCAGCGGCAGTCGCCACCTGGGAATTCAAGGACGAAAATGATGCGCTCGACCGTCGCCTGCGCGATGCCGGGCTCGATCTTACGCATCCGCGGATTCGCAAGTATTTCGAGTTGTGTCTCGCAGCACAGGATCTCCCGCGGCATTTAGGGCAGCATTCGGGCGGCATGGTCATCTGTGAGGGCCGTCTGGATTCGGTCGTTCCGCTGGAACCCGCTTCCATGCCGGGCCGCGTGGTCGTGCAGTGGGATAAAGAAGACTGCGCCGACATGGGCATCATCAAGGTCGATCTGCTCGGCCTCGGCATGATGGCGGCGCTAAAGGATTCTCTCGAACTGATTCGCGATCATTACCGCGATCCTGACAAAAACGAAGAAGTGGATCTCGCGCACCTTCCGCCGGATGACCCTGCCGTTTATTCCGCGCTGCAAAAAGCCGACACCGTGGGGATGTTCCAGGTCGAAAGCCGGGCGCAGATGGCGTGCCTGCCGCGTCTGAAGCCGGCGAAATTTTACGACATCGTGGTGCAGGTGGCGATCATACGGCCGGGGCCGATCGTGGGGAATATGGTCAATCCATTTCTCAAGCGGCGACAGGGTCGAGAGGCGGTCACGTATCCGCATCCGTCGCTTGAAACCGTGCTGGGCCGAACGCTGGGCGTGCCGCTGTTTCAGGAGCAGTTGCTGCGTATGGCCATGATCACCGCCAACTTTACCGGCGGCGAAGCCGAGGAGTTGCGCCGCGCCATGGGCTTCAAACGTTCCGAGGCGCGAATGAAAGGGATCGAAGAAAAGTTACGCGCCGGTATGACGCGCAACGGAATCCTCGGCGAAACGCAGGAGCAGATCATCCAGTCGATTACTTCGTTTGCCCTTTATGGATTTCCGGAATCGCATGCCGCCAGCTTCGCCCTGATTGCCTATGCCAGCGCTTATTTGAAATGCCATTACCTGGCGGCATTCACGGCGGCGCTGCTGAATAATCAACCGATGGGTTTTTACCATCCCGCGACAATTGTGAAAGATGCGCAGCGCCACGGATTGAAAGTGCTGCCCATGGATGTGACGCGGTCGGATTGGAAGTGCACGCTGGAGCCAACAGCCATCAGCCATCAGCCGTCAGTGCGTCTCGGCCTGAATTATGCGCGTGGCTTGCGCGAGCCGGCGGGGCAGGCGCTGGTTCGGGAGCGCAGCCTGGCCCCGTTTGCTTCGATTCAGGATCTGGCTCGCCGCGTGCCCGAGCTGCGCAAGGATGAGTTGACGACGCTGGCGGAAATTGGGGCGCTGAATGCAGTTGCCAGCGGCCAGTTGCCAGTTGCCAGCGAAGTTCAAAACAGCACACTTCATCGCCGCGATGCGCTTTGGCAGGTGGAGCGGGCCGTGCGCTGGTCGGGACCATTGCTGGATGAGCTGCCGGAAATCGATGGGGAATCTCCGCTGGCGGCCATGACGCAGGAAGAGCGGCTGGTGGCGGATTTTCGCGCGACCGGGTTGACGGTTGGGCCGCATCCCATGCAGTACCGCCGGGCCGAAATGAAAACAATGGGGATTTATCGCGCTGCCGATCTGGCGCACCTGCCGAATGGACGCCGCTTACGCATTGGCGGATGCGTGATTGCCCGCCAACGTCCGGGGACGGCCAAAGGGATGATGTTCATGAGCCTGGAAGATGAAACGGGGATCGCCAATGCGATTGTCGCTCCCGATCTGCTGCAGAAGAATCGAGCGCTGCTGATTTCCGAGCGCTTTCTGATGATTGAGGGAATTTTGCAGAATCAAGATAACGTGATCCATATCCGAGCGGAAAAAGTTTCGCCGCTCCGCGTCACCCAGGCAGAGACGGTGTCGCACGATTTTCATTGAAGCGGGCGAGCCCAGCCCTTAGGCGGTGGAAAGTCTTTTGCGATTGTGCCGCAGCGAACGGCCTTCCGACAAACTGTAGAGTTCTTCCGCCAGATTCTTGGCGTGGTCGCCGACGCGCTCCAGCGCCTGGGCGGCGAGCAGGATGTCGAAATTCTTCTGGCCGCTCGGGCTGTTGGGCTCGGCCAGATGCCGGTGAAACAGGGCATGGCACAAGCGGTCCACTTCCGGATCGGACTGCAGGACGCTTTGCGCGTACGACAAGTCCCGCTTAATGAAACCTTGATGAACCTGCTCCAGCATTGCGCACAGCAGAGAAGCCATCTCCATGAGCTGACGGGAATCCGCCGCCGGTAATTTTTCGCGGCGCGATTGCAACTGCATGACCGCATTGTAGGCGAGGTCTCCGATGCGTTCGAGGTCAGTGATGAACTTCAAACATGCCAGCAACTCGCGCGCCTTGGCTTCCCCTACGCGCGTGATGGCTTCGGGCAGTTGCTCGTCAATCTGGCGCTCGATCTGATCGAGTTCTTTCTCGCAATCTTTGATCGCAAGAAATGCCAGACGCGAACCGTCCGCGAGAAAATCCCTGACATTGAAGAGCGCGTCGCGGGCGATCAGGCAGCCCCGGACGACCAGGGACGGGAGCTCATCCTCCGCAAAGTCCGGGTTGCGGGTGTCAGCGGGACGGGTGCGAGATTCCGCAACTCGGGATCGCGTCGAAGTCGAGCGCCGCTTCACTCGTGAAGCTGCGGACGGTTGTTTTCGAATCCTGGAAACTCGCGCCATTCGAGACCAGCTAGTAACTATAAAGAAGCTAGCATAAAACGGGAATGTGAATGGAATGTAAATGGCCGGTGTAAGGTAGTGTCTGAAATGTGCGTGTAAGAAAAACAGCGAGCGGTTGCTTTCCGCTGTTTCCAGCTTTATCGTGGGGGCATGTCGAACCGGAAAGAACTCGCAGCCCTCAAAAATCTACTCTCCGAAACTGACCAAATTCTCGCTACTACGCCAGCGCTACCAGAGAACCGCACTGCCCGGTGCCGGGAACTGCTCTGCTCAGCTCTGGCCCTCACCGACGATCTACTCTCCCAATCCAAGCAAAAGGCAGCCGTTGCTCTAGGGCGCAAAGGCGGCTCCGTCATCGCCAAGCGCGGCAGTGACTACTTCCGCAAGCTGGCCGCCCGTCGCAAGACGCATGGCGGGGGCAGACCGCGCAAAGAAGGACAAGAACCCGTTTAGATATTCAGTATTGCGATCTCAGGCTCACTCACTAGATGACCGACAGGCTTGTCATCTTCGTCTAGGACAGTGTATGACTTCCTTGGAATATGTCTTTCCATTCTTGCCTTCAATTCCTCTGCTTCTTCGATTGTCGCTAGGAAGAAATATTCACCGGTAGGCCTAATCAGCCTGTCCTCTATTTTTATTCCTTCGAGAACGGCTGGATAGAGATCGACGCGCTGACTTGGATTGATCCAAGACACATGAACAATCTTGCTCATCGGATACTCTCCATCCGGGGATTATACTTCCATAGAAACGAAAAGCCCGGCGCGATGGCCGGGGCATTTTCGATTGAACCTAGACACCTCAATCGTAGCGCCCCATTGCGCCCAACGCAAGAGTTACGATGGACTGCTCCGACCGCCCCATTCTCGCACCCGACGTTGAACTTGGAATCGAAGCTGGTCAGAACCAAAGCGACCTAATCTATTGGAATCAATTACAAGGAATGCAGGTAGTATCGCCGGAAATAGATGAAATGCAGCGAAAGACATTTCCAACGATCCCATGGCATCCTCCGATCCCAAAGATACCTATGCGCTTGCGCGCTGTTCTTGGAGCATATGCATGGTCTCTATTCCAAAGTGAAGCTTCTCACTATCCGTCCGATCCCTGTCTAGAACACTGGTTGAAGAAAATGTCAGGGCGAATCGTTGGACGGATCATGATGACCGTGGACCGGGTAGAGGAAACGGGAAGAGAGCGCCGAGTCAGTCTGAATCACCACGGACTGACAAAAGCCGAGATGCTGAAAGTCATCAATCAGAAATTGAACGAACTGATAAATAACCGCCTTGCAAGACCGCCAGTCAGAAGCAGCGACAATCCTGCCGAATCCCAAGAAGAAGCGAAACCTCAGCGTAATGCAGATTCCGTTAAGAATCAGATTAACGACTTGCGCGATGAATGCCGATTGACGGTTGAGGAACTAGCTGAATCCGTAGGGTTGGCACCTCGTTCTGTCTATCGCCATTTATCGGGCAAAGCGATTCCGAGGCCTTCACAGGTAGCAACCTATGAGAAGTTCTTTTCAAAGAGGCTCGCTAGGGAAATACATCTCAAAACGTCAAGGAAACGTCACTAGAACGTCAGGTTGAATTCTGAAACGTCAGTAAAACGTCAGCAAAATGTCAGGGTGGGAAATCTACCACAAGTCATTGTTTTGACATGGTTTAAAGCTCTATGCTGTGGGCGATGGAGGTTGAACCATGCCGACAATCAGAGGACCACCACGTAGCTAAAAGCTAGCAATCAGGGGAGCACTGGCCGTGTTCCCCGATTCTAGCATCTTTCTCTGTTTGCCCTCATTTTCTTCTTGACAAACAACGAGCGCTCGTTGTATATTGTAACCATGATCAGCGAAACAAAACCCGCCAAAACAATGACTTGCGAGGCTTGCAACCTAGTTTGTCACCGTATTGGAAAACACCGAAACGGACTGTTCCGATTTCGCTGCCCGCAGTGCAAGCGGACCTACACGGAACCGCACACGCGAACGCTGGATTCGATGTACATCTCCCAAGACAAAGCCGTGCTCGCTCTCCAATTGCTGATCGAAGGCAACTCTCTGCGGAGCACGCAACGCATCACCGGACTGGATATAAACACCCTCATGTCGCTGCTCGTTCGCGCTGGGGGGCGCTGCCAGTCGCTCATGGATGCCAAGATGCGGAACCTGACGCTCAAGCATTTGCAGTGCGACGAAATCTGGACCTACGTTGGAAAGAAAGCTCGCCACGTTCGCAAGGATGACTCTTCCGAAGTTGGCGATCAGTGGGTGTTCGTGGCTCTGGATGAAACGACCAAACTGGTGCCGTACTTCGAGGTTTGCAAGCGTACCAGAGACAACACGATCCACTTTCTGCGCGGGCTGAAAAATTGTTTAAGCGAAGAAAGGTTTCAGGTCACGACGGACGGATGGCATTTCTACCGCTCGATACAAGGCATCTTCGCGGGACAGGCGGATTTCGCGCAACTCGTCAAATTGTTTGGCGACTATGGACAGTTCGACACGCCTGAAGCGAGGTACTCCCCACCACGAATCAGCGAGGTTATATCCAAGATCGTTGACGGACGGCCCGATCCTGACCACATCTCGACTAGCTTTGTAGAGCGCCAGAACCTCACGATGCGCATGGCGATCCGCCGATTCACGCGCCTAACGAATGCTTTCTCGAAGAAACTGGCGAACCTGAAAGCAGCGGTCGCGCTGCACTTCGCCTATTACAACTTCTGCCGCATCCACAAATCTCTGCGCGTTACCCCAGCGATGGAAGCCGGAATCAGCGATCACGTTTGGACAATTGCAGAACTTCTCGCTTAATCCAGCAACGATCCAATCATTTCTCTGGCAATCGAATCTGGAGTGGCAGGAATCATCCCAGAATAAAACTGTGCATTGCCGTCATCCCCAATGCTGAGTTCAAATGAGCCTTTGTAGTTGCTGCTGTCATAATCAACATGGCCGGTCTCGACATTGAATTCCGCTTGTAGATGACGAAGTTCTCCACCCTGCATGAGTGCATCCGTTTGTGCGTCGACGCTTATTTGGTGACTCGGTACAGGATTGAACGAAAGAACTTGTTCCTGCATCTCTATGTTTAGATCGTCACATCGTTGCTTCACTGCCGCTTTTACGGCTTCCCACAGACGCGGGCCTAATTGCCGCTTGAGATTCTGCTTCTCGACGAACTTGACATCTCGAATTGATTGACGCTGCCTTCGATCCTTCAATTTCTGCGCCAGTTTCTTGGTCCAGTCATCACTCATATCAGTTCCTCCGCGTACCCGTTCTGCGACAAGCTTAAAACTTAATTTCAGTCTCGAGCTGGACACAAAGGCGCTCCTGTGGCATGATCTGCCTCGAGCACCTAAGATTTGAGGCCCGGACTGGCATCCGGGCTTTGCTATTTACTTCTCTTTGAAATATGGCTCTGGATCTTTTTCCCTCCGATTGTTCGGTGGAAAGTATGGTTGAGGATTTTGTCTCCGATCAGGTGATGGCGGAGTTTGAGGCGTGGGCTTGTCAGCCATAAAAACCTCCTGCTATCGGCAATTATCTCACCACTCTCCAATATCTTCACGATTCGTACCCGCACATTTCAGACACTACCCCGGTGTAAGGTAGTGGCTGAATTTGTTAAGCCACTACCCCGGTGTAAGAAGTGTCCTCAGACACTACCCGGGTGTAGATCGCTTTGCAGATGCGCGCTTCCAGATTTTGTCATCCCGAACCGGATTTTCACCGCGGTTCTTCATGTACATTCATAACGATGGATCGTGGAACGATATGGCGCGTCTGGCTGCCGTTGCTCGCGGGCCTGTGGGCTCTCGGCTCTGTGTTTCAGTTCGGACCGGGGCCGCACGGGCTAGCGCGATGGCTCGGCCTGCTGCTCGGTTCCATCGGCCTCGGCGGCGTAATTCTCGCCCGCTATACGCTCGGCCGATCGTTCTCCGTCGTTCCCAAGGCGACCGAGCTTGTCACCAGCGGCATCTACTCGCGAATCCGCAATCCTATTTATGTTTCTGGAATGATTCTCCTGGTTGGGATCGTTCTCATCCTGTGGCGGCCTGAGCTATTGATTATTCTGCTGGTGCTGATTCCCATGCAGATCATCCGCGCGCGCCGCGAAGCCGCAGTTTTGGAAGCGAAGTTCGGCGACGCCTATCGCGAATACCGCCAGCGCACATGGTTCTGAGCAGTTGCTTCCGGCGTACATTCCTTCCGTAGAGACGCGGCGCGCCGCGTCTCCCAAAACGGGGGCAAGCCCGTCTCTTTCCTTCAATGTGACGGTTGTAAAACATGGTTCCAGCAAGTAAACTTGCCGTAATCTCTAACGGACACATTCCACGGGGTTTCCCCTTTCCCGCGCGCTGTGTTCCGGGCACAGAGCCTTGGCCTAATTGTCACGAAATGGGGTGATGCCAATCACGGCAGACCTTCTCCTCGAGGCATCTAATCAATACAGCCGCACTTCCTGCGGTGTCCTGTGTTTGACAATCCGTTTACCACATAAAATTCGGAGGCAAGCCATATGAGTACAGTGATGGAACCGCCCAAAGTTAAACCTGGAGCGGCCTACACCAATCAAATTCTCAACCTCGTCAAAGCCAAGAACCCAGCCGAACCCGAGTTCCACCAAGCCGTCATGGAAGTGTTCGAGTCCTTGAGGCCCGTGTTGGAACGCCACCCTGAATATCACGAAGCCAAGATCCTGGAGCGTATAACGGAGCCCGAACGAGTCCTGATGTTCCGCGTGCCCTGGTTCGACGACCAAGGCAAAGTGCAAGTTAATCGCGGCTTCCGCATCGAGATGAACAGCGCCATCGGCCCCTACAAAGGTGGACTGCGCTTCCATCCCTCGGTGAACCTCGGCATTCTGAAATTCCTGGCGTTCGAACAAGTCTTCAAGAATTCGCTCACCACGCTGCCCATGGGCGGCGGCAAGGGCGGTTCGGATTTCGACCCCAAGGGCAAGAGCGACAACGAAGT
>Ga0187862_10004944_pt1 | contig 12449 bp, 8 predicted proteins | sample June2016WEW_10_1_FD_133003 | JGI IMG/M metagenome (GOLD analysis project Ga0187862, IMG submission 133003) | Peatland microbial communities from SPRUCE experiment site at the Marcell Experimental Forest, Minnesota, USA - June2016WEW_10_150 | ecosystem: Environmental > Terrestrial > Soil >...
CGGGTATATCCCAGAAATAACTAATCACGAACCGGTTCCGCGCGTCGAAGAGCGACAACGCATAATTATCGGCGTTTGGAAGTGGATTCAATATCCCCTCGAAACTGGAGGCCTCGTCAATGGACTTGCTCCACGTATATGCTGCAGTGAATTGGAGCCCATGGGCAAAGCGTTTGTCTAACGAAACTTGTAATGAGTTATAGGCTGAGCTGGCAATTGTGTCCTCCGCAAAGATGCCGGTAAACACGGGATTGACTGGGCAGCCAACACCGGTCATTGGATCGCACTGGGGCGACGAGTATGGACGCAAACCAGTCAGCGTGATGCCGTTCGGCCCAACGATTGTGCCAGCGGGGATCACAGTCTTGTTTTGCGCGTACGGCAAGTGCAAGGGTACGGGCAGAACCGTTCCCGAGGGGATGAAGAATTGAGCGTCCTCGGTGAACTGTCCACAGGTTCCAGCGCCGAGAATACTGTCGAGATCGAGGCAGGTCTGCGGGTTCGAGTAGTTGATGTCATGCGTTGCCAGCAAGCGATGCCCTTGCGATCCCACATAGCCGATTTCCAGTTTCGTGTCTTTGGTTAACTCCCGCTGGACAGTCAGGTTGTACTGCGCGGAATACTGCGACCGCAGATGCGGCTGAAAATCGCCGTACAGATCGATCGGCTCGAATTGTGCCCAATTCTGCATGGTCCCACGGGCGGGGCTGATGACACCGTGAAACGGATTCAGATAGGTGGTGCCGAGTTGTGTGACGGGATTGTAGTCCTGACCGGCAAAAGGCAGGTTAAATTGCGTCTCGGAGACTGTCGTGCTGCCACCAAACGGAGGTTCAGCGCCGAATTGTGCCAGCACAAGCTGCTCGATAGGGTTATAGAAAAGTCCCCAACCAGCGCGAATACTGGTCTTGCCAGAGCTCCCTGGACTCCAGGCAATGCCGATGCGGGGAGCAAACGCCTTGTAATACGTTGTGGTCATGCCCGGAGGAACGCCGGGGTCGCCCGGAACGACCAATCCAATGGCGTCTTGCGACGTGCAATCGGTATTAGGACCCCCACATGGGTAGATCGTGGACGACTGACCGGGACGAAAAGTCTCGACGTGCTGGGACCGATCCGCCAAGGGGGTGTTCAACTCCCATCTCAGCCCATAATTCAAAGTAAGATTTGGCCTTATCTTCCAGCTGTCTTGCGCGAACAAGTAGAGTCCGGTGTTGCGCACCTCTTCGTTTTGAGCCGAACCTTGCCCGTATGTATCGGCAAGGCCCAACAAGTAATTGGGAAACAGATTAGCGGAACCAGTGTCGTTCGGCCCTCCCCCGTAATAGTTAAACTCTCCGTTCACGTTGTAATAATAAAATTGGTTAAACTGCTGCCGGCGAATATCCACGCCAAACTTCATCGTATGATTGCCCGAAATCTTGGTTAAACTGTCGGCCCACTGGAACGAATTCCCCGTCTGCGGAAGCTCTCCTTCCCAATCGTTGCCGACGGAAAATCCTCCCGAAATAGCGATGTAGGGGAGTCCCTCGCGGCTGGCGCCAAGATACGGATGAATTCCATAGAGACTTCCACTCGGATCAGTGGAACCGTCACCATAAAAACAGGGCACGGGGGCGGTAAGCCAGGAAGGAGGCGGGGGACAGGATTTCTGCACCAGTTCGGTATTTGCCGGATGCTGGAATGTCTGTTGGCCCTCGCGATTGTAATTGAAACGGAATTCATTCACCGTGCTCGTGCTGATGGTCCAGGTGTGAGTAATGTTCCACTGCTGGAAGCGTTCCGCCACAATGTCACCAAAGCCGGGGAGATCCGCGCCAGCCAGTTCGAAGTTGGCGAAAGGATTGTGCGTGCGATCGTCGTTGAAATAGTAATAGATGCTCAGGTTCTGCTTGTCATTCAGCCGATGATCGACTTTGGCCGTGACCTGGTCGCCACGTACGGCCTCGGTCGGGACCGTGCTGATCAGAAAACCGTTTGGTGGAGTGGGAACAAACTGCAGCAGATCAACTGCAGTGGGGTCCATGCAAGCCAGTGGGATCTGACTGTTCTGGAAAATAGATGTGTAAAGAGTGCCAGCCGGGATTCCTGAAGGATAACCGACAGCCTGATCGCATCCTGGGCGGTTATCGAGAAGCTGCGGGTTGTTCAATACCGCGGTGCCTGGATTCTGAGTGTCGAATCCGCCAATGTCACTGAAATTCGCATAAGGTTGGGTTGCGCTCGGCCGCTCCTGAGCCGAGGGCACGGTGACAGCCGGCGATTGGATGCCTTGACGGATGCGGCGGCCTTCGTAGGAGGCAAAGAAAAACGTTCGATCCTTCTTAATCGGTCCTCCAAAAGTGCCACCAAACTGGTTCTGATTGAACTGGGGCTTGTCGCAAGGAAGTTCGTCTGCCGCAGTAAGGCAGTAATTATTGGCGTTGAGCACTTTATTGCGGAAGAACTCGTAGACACTGCCATGCAGGTCGTTGGTCCCTGACTTGGTCACAACGTTGACGACGGAACCCGAGTTGCGCCCGTATTCCGCGTCGAAAGTATTGGTGAGAACGCGGAACTCCTCAATGCTGTCGGGCGAAGGTTGCACCGTCGGAAGGTTGGCGAACAGGTCGTTGGCGTCCCCGCCATTGACGCTGAAATTGTTGGAGCGTCCGCGGCCACCATTCACCGACACCGCACCTGCATTGTCGCTCCCGTAAATGAGCGTATTGCTGGAACCGACGGTGGACATCACTCCCGGCTGCAGTTGCAGAAGTTGGTAGGTGTCGCGAGTGTCGAGTGGCAGGTTCGAGACCTGCCGCGCGTCCATGACCGCGCCCAACTGCGTGCTGGTGGTATCGACGAGCGGCGCTTCCGAGGTCACTTCGACCGTCTCTTTCGTTGCGCCGATCTGCAACACCGAGTTAACCGTCACGATCTGGTTGAGATCGACGTTCACGCCGCGCTGCACGCTCTTCTTGAAGCCCGTGAGGTCGAATTCCATGCGATAGGTAGCAACCGGAACCTGGGGGAAGCCGTAGTCGCCGTTACTGTTTGTGGTGGCCTGGCTGCTCACGCCGGTGGCGTCGTTCGTAAGTGTGACGCTCACTCCCGCCAGCACGGCGCCGCTGGGATCGGAGACGCGGCCGAGGATGCGTCCACCCGTGCCTTGGGCAAACGTGAGCACGCCGCAGATCAGGCAGGTGAAAACGGCAATCCAGCAAGACATTCGAAACGGCTTCGAGGGCAGCATGGGACAGATCCTCCAATTCTCGGGGGCAATTTGTTAGATCCGAACGAGCTTGCGCAAAACACTAACCTTGCTATAATCGCGCAAGGTTAGAGACTCTGCCGCTTTCTGTCAAGCGGAAAAGCATGTCCCGCGGCGCGACCAGCAGGCACATTTCAAACTTATGTCGATCGACGCGCAGGTTTATCTCAAAATCGGTGACGTGGCCCGCTTAGTCGGGATCTCTCCGTCGGCGATCCGCGGATGGGAAACGGTTGGGCTGACGCACCCCACACGTACCAAAAGCCGGTACCGTCTTTACACCAACGACGACGTGCGCGTGCTGAAAAAAGCGCGTTACCTGCGCAAGGTCCGCGGACTGAACGCGGCGGCCATCGTGCATCTGCTGCAGCGCGAAGGTGGTACTCCACCGGCCAGCCGCAGCGGCGCGGCAGGAAAAACCATAGGCGCTCGCTTGCGCCAGTTGCGGACTCGGCGCGGCCGCAGCCTCGCCGAAGTCGCCTCGGCAGCGGGAATTTCGATTGGCTTCTTAAGCGCTCTCGAACGCTCGCAGATGAGCGCCTCCGTCGGCACAATGCGCCGACTGGCACGCTACTACCGCACCAACATTCTCGATTTTTTCGATGCCACCGATTCGAATCCGCGATTGGTGCGCCCGGACAAGCGCAAGGTGCTGGAGGCCGGTTCTGGCGTGCGCATGGAATTGCTCGCCTGGGGTAATAAAGTGTTGGAGCCACACCTGTTCCGCATTGCACCCCAAGCTGGCAGTGGCGAGTCCTACGCTCACGAAGGCGAAGAATTCCTTTTTGTGCTGCGCGGAGAGCTGAAGATCGCTCTGGCCAGCGACGAGTACCATCTGAAGCGCGGCGACAGCTTTTGCTTTGAGAGCACCACACCGCATCACTGGGAAAATCCCGGCCGCAGCGAGACCTGGCTGTTGTGGGTCAACACTCCGCCCACTTTCTAGCAGGATGCGGAAGAACTCGGTGTTGCACTTGGTTTTGGGTGGCGCAGCGGTTTACCGCTGCGGTAACTCGCTTATTTTCATCGACGGCTTTAGCCGCTGAGGTCGCGATCGCGTTCGCAATCAACGACGGAGGATAAATAATGTTGCGCAGAATAACAGTCGCGTCGTTCGCCGTCCTATTGCTCGTATTCTGCGGATCGTGCGCAAAAAAAACTCCCACGCTGAACCTGCTGGTCTGGGAAGGTTACGCCGATCCTTCTTACGTCAAGGCCTTCGAGGAAGAAAATCACTGCAAAGTGTCGGCATCCTATATGGGATCGAGCGACGAACTGGTCGCCAAACTGCGCGGTGGCAGTTCGGGTAACTACGACGTGATCTCTCCCTCGAGCGACGTGGCCACGATGATTGCAACTTCCGGTCTCGCAGCGCCACTCGATCTCGGCAAACTGCCCAGCTACGGCCAGCTTTCGCCGCAACTTACTTCGCTGTCGCTGGTTCGGGTGAAGGGCGATGTTTATGGCGTGCCTTTCATGTGGGGGCCCGACCCTATGATTTACGACACCACCGCGTTCCCCAATCCTCCCGAAAGCTGGAACGTCATGTGGGATCCGAAGCTGAAAGGAAAAGTTTCCGTGTGGGACGATCTCTCTACCGTCTACATGGCGGCCCAGGTGCTCGGCTACGACAAGCCTGATCCCGGTCATCTCTATAACATGAGCGATGAGGAACTCGACGCCGTCAGGAAAAAACTGGTGGAGTTGAAGCCCAACATTCGCAAGATCTGGTCGACCGGCGGCGAACTGACTAACCTTTTCCAGAACCACGAAGTTGTGATCGCCATGGGCTGGCCGCTCATGACCAATCAGTTGCGTAAAAGCAATTTCCCCGTCGGCGAAACCATTCCCAAGGAAAACACTACCGGATGGATCGATCATCTCATGATCACCGCCGGCAGCGAAAACAAAGATCTGGCTTACAAATTTCTGGAGTTCATGATCCAGTCGCAGACCCAGAAAAAAGTCACCGACGTGACCGGATACACGCCCGCGAATCCGCACGCCGCCCAGTACATGACGCCGGATGAAGTGAAAAACCTGCACCTCGACGATGTAGACAATTACCAGAGGCGCCTCTATTTCTGGCAGAATGTTCCGCGCCGCGCCAAGTACAACGAGATCTGGAACGAAGTAAAAGCAACGCAGTAAAAGCCCGTGTAGCGCGGAGACGCCTGTCCGCGAAAAGTAACAGCGCCAATAAGAAAGCCATGGCAACAACGTCAGAACCCGCAGGAGTATCAATCAGCCATGAGCCAAACCCGAATCCCCTGCTCTCGATCCGCAAAGTCGCCAAGCATTTCGGCAAGAACATCGTGCTGCGAGACATCTCGCTAGAAATCGCCGAAGGCGAATTCCTGACCATTCTCGGCGAGAGCGGCTCGGGAAAAACCACGCTGCTCAGAATTCTCGCCGGCTTCGAGCAGTCCACCGCCGGAGAAGTCTGGATGTCGGGCGAGCGCCTCGACACCGAGCCTCCCTATCGCCGCCGCGTGAACACCGTCTTCCAGAGCTATGCGCTATTCCCGCACATGACCGTCGAACAAAACGTCGGCTATGGATTAGCGATCGCCAAGCGCCCGGCCGCTGAAATTGAGTCTCGCGTCGCCGAAGCGCTGGCCAAGGTCAAAATGTCCGCCTACGCCAAGTCAAAGCCCTCAAAGATCAGTGGCGGACAGCAGCAGCGCATAGCGCTAGCCCGCGCGCTGGTGAATCGTCCGCGTCTGCTGCTGCTCGATGAACCGCTCTCCGCACTCGACGCCAACCTGCGCCGCCAGATGCAGGTCGAACTCAAAGCGCTCCAGCGCGAAGTCGGCATCACCTTCATCTTCGTCACGCACGACCAGGAAGAGGCAATGGTGATGTCCGATCGCATCGCTCTGTTGCGTTCCGGAGAACTCGAGCAAGTCGCCAGCCCGCGCGAAATTTATAATCGTCCGGCGACTTCGTATACCGCGCAATTCATCGGACACACAAATCTAATGCGAGCCGACGTTCGCCAAGGCACGGCCACTTGCGGCAGGCTGAGTTGGCCCACTTCCCTGCCCGATGGCGCCGCGTTGTTCTCGTTGCGTCCAGAGTGCATTCGCCCGGCGAGCGCGGCGCCAACCAGTAACGCGGCGATTCGCTTTTCAGCCAAGCTTCGCGATCAGGCTTTTCACGGAGCCACTGACCTTCTGCGCGTCGAGTCCGCTGGCGGACAAATCCTGACCATCCGCACCGCCAGCCGCGATCTGCCCAATTCCCAAACCCCGATCGACGATCCGCTGGAATTTGAATTCTCTGCCGCTGACGCCATTCCCGTCCGCCCAACCAGTCTCAACTCCGGTTTCAATAATAATAATGAGGAGCAGCACTGATGTTCTCCCGCGCCTACCGCACCGCCGTCACCGTCCCGCCGCTCGCTTGGGTTGCCGTGTTTCTGCTCGTGCCCTACCTGCTGATGTTTTGCTACAGCTTCTGGTCAGTCTCCGAGTCGCAATCGATCGTGCATTCCTGGAACCTCGACAACTACCACGAACTCCTGACCAAGCCCGTTTACTGGCAGACACTGCTGCGCTCCATGTGGATCGCCGCCCGCGTGATGTTCTTCTCCATGCTGCTCGGCTATCCGCTAGCCTACTTCCTCTCCTTCCACGCCGGCGGCAGAAAAGATCTCTACTATCAGCTAGTAATCATCCCGCTGTGGGTGAGTTACTTGGTTCGCGCCTACGCGTGGAAGACGATTCTCGGTACCGACGGCGTCCTGAACACGCTGCTGCAATATGTCCACCTAACCAGCCATCCGCTGGATTTCCTGCTCTACAGCCCATTCGCCGTCGTGCTTACATTGACGCACATCTATACGCCCTTCACCTTCCTGCCGATCTACGCATCGCTCGAACACATTCCGCGCAATCTGGTCGAAGCCTCGCACGATCTGGGAGCCACGCCCGCGCAAACCTTCTGGCGCGTGATTTTCCCGCTCTCCATCCCCGGAGTATTGGCCGGAGCAACCTTCGCCTTCGTTCTAAGCCTCGGAGATTTTCTAGCGCCGCTCCTGCTAGGCGGCCCGAGCGGCATCATGATTTCAAACATAGTGGTCAGCCTCTTCGGAGCCGCCTATAACTGGCCGCTAGGCGCCGCCATCTCGCTCTGCATGTTGGCGCTGGTGCTCGCCTTGATCTTCTTCTCCGAGCGCTTGGAGAAGAAATGGAGTTTCTCGTGAGCGCGTCGGAATCGCTAGTCAAAAGCCCTCGCTGGCTCAAGGCGCACGCCCTAGCCGTCTTCGCCTTCCTCTATCTGCCCATTGCCATCCTCATCCTTTATTCCTTCAACGGACAAGGCGTAGGAGGCTTCCCCCCGCGCGACCTAACCGTGAACTGGTATCGCATCCTATTCAACGACGGGCCGATTTGGGATTCAGTTTTAAACAGCCTCATAGTAGCTCTAGCGGCCATGCTAATCGCTCTGGCGTTCGGAATCCCCGCCGCGCTAGCCTTAGATCGCGCCCAATTCCCCGGCAAAGCTCTGTTCCGCCGCCTGGTCCTATTGCCGCTGATCTTACCCGGCATAATCACCGGCCTGTCGCTACTCATGCTCTTCCGAGTAGCCGAAGTAAAACTAAGCCTGCTAACCATCGTGTTGGGCCACGGCACCGCACTAATCTCCGTAGCCACGACCGAAGTCTTCGCCGGACTGCAGAAACTAAACCGCGCCCAGGAAGAAGCTTCGCTCGACTTAGGAGCGACTTACTGGCAAACCTTCTGGCGCATCACCGTCCCCAATCTAAAGCTCTCCATCATAGGAGCAGCGCTCCTGATCTTCACCCTCTCCATGGATGAAATCGCCGTCAGCTTCTTCCTGATCGGCCGCGACAACACGCTCCCACTCGAAATCTGGGGACGGCTGCGGCGCGGCATCACTCCGGAAATCAACGCCATCTCAACCATCATCTTTCTGTTCTCGCTGATAGCAATCGTCTTCTGGTATCGCCTGCGAACGCGTGCGGAAGTAACTCCAGAAATCGTCGCGGAGTTAGTCGGAACCCCGTAAGTCAAATCCGAGTTGTCATCCTGAGCGGAGCGAAGGACCTGCTTCTTGGTTGACGTCTCTCGATCCCTGCCGTCCCCCCGTTTTTGGCGCTGTTTACTGGTTGGTACCGGTACCCCCCTCCCCCCTGGTCTAATGGAATCATGGGTTTGGGAGGAAATTTTCGCTTTGGTCTTTGAATCTAAAGGACTTATATCAAAGTATTCCGGAATAAGGACTTAGCTCGGCAATAATATACTTGCCGAATCAGACTCTCAGGAGGATGATGGAGATGGGAGTGTCGAATGGTAGCGCTCCCGATCTCCAGAGTGATTCCACACTACTGCGGGATGCCGGAAAGAGTACGGAAGCAAAGGCGGATCGTAGTGCTTAGGGCATTCTTTGATGAGAGCGGCACTGACCCGAAGGAAAACAAAGCCCTAATCATGGGCGGATTCCTTGGCAAGGTGGAGGAATGGGAGCGCGCATCAGAAGCATGGGATGACTGTCTACGCCAGAACCCTCCGATCAAATATTTCAGCCATAACGAGGCGCAATCGCTGGATGGTGAATTTTCTAGATTTCGGAAGGAGACCGCAGACGCCAAGGTTCTAGCACTTGCCAAAACCATTGCACAATTCGCTATAAGGGGAATAGCTACCGGTGTTTCATATAGTTGGTTTGTGCACCGAGATTCAAGGGCAGCAAAGGGGATGATCGGAACCCGCGCATACGACTGGGGGTTCAACACTGTTACCTCCGGGGTTTTGCAATATGTCGATAGCTACTCTCCGGGAGACGAGAAAGTTGATTTTGTTTTTGATGAACGGAGAGAACTTGCTGCGTGTATCCAAATGTTTGACCAGATGAAAACCGATCCATTCTTCGCATCATCAGTGATGCGGAGAGCGGGTCAATGTTCTCCTGGAGACGATGAAGAGATTGCCGCCTTACAGATGGCAGACTTGCTCGCGTGGGAGTGTTCTAAGGTCCTAGATACAAAAATCAGAAGTGATGTGTTCAATCTCATCGTAGGCAGTAATCAGATCGTTAATATTCGTTGCCAACCACCCCGCAGACTTCCTGATGTTATGCGGATACAGAGGCTCGGGCGGGTTCTAAAAGAAAAGGCCATTGATGTTCTCCTCCGCACAAAAAAAGCTTCCCCGAACCCGTTCGTATCAGTGGAAGAAGTAGACAAAACTACAAATGATCTGTTGCTCGACGAAGCTTACTTTGGACTGGAATGGAAAAGGTTAATAACGCAGTTTCACGACGACGATGACATTCAGAATTTCCTGAGGCAATACGTGCCGGTAAAACAAATGAACAAAGACAGCGAATTCGAGCGCTTTGACCAGACTATGCGGCAGTTGATGAAAGTGCCGCACGAAGAGATAAAAGCCAAGCTAGACGCGGAAAAGGCGGCGAAAGAGAAAAAGCGGAAAGCTAAGAAGCCTTCCGCTTCGGACCGCGCTTCCGGCGAAAAGGATTAGAACGGCGTCGTTTCGCCCACTTTGCCAGTTAGCTCGGCAAAGGTCAGACGTTTACCGAGGACTTGCGACATGGCGATATTGAAACGCTCGGCGTCGTCTAGTTTGCGACCTTCCTCATCTTTGCGATTGTTGAAACGGAAAACTTGCTCATCTACGTACCGATCAAGATGAAAAGGCTCAACAGCAACATAGGTTCCGCGAAGCGAACGCTTCAAGAGGCTCCAGAAGTTTTCGATTCCATTAGTGTGAACCTGCCCTTCGACATACCCCTCGACGTGGTTGATTACGTCATGGGCGAACTTATCGGCCAGCGCGTAGCGATACGACGGGAAGTCGTCGGTAATGACGTGCGATCCGCCTTCAACGTTATTCAGAATCTTCTCTTGAAGGGTTGCGCGCTTCACATTGGGAACGACCATTGCTCGAACCTGTCTCATCTCGCGGTCAAGCATTCCCATGACGATAGTCTTGCCAGCGTTGCGGTACTTCTCACCACGACTGCTAGCGATGGCAGCGAGTTCGGCTCTGCGAGACTTATGCATCCTCATCGGATTCGGGCCAACAAAAGTCTCATCCGTTTCCACGGGGCCAGAATCGGAACCGCCAAGCTTGGGCGCATTTTGGTTTTTCATTCCCAGTCGGATTCTGTGAAGCATGAACCATGCCGACTTCTGGGTCACGCCGATAACGCGGGCGATCTCGTAAGAACTGATCCCGTTCCGGCAGTTAGAGAGCATCCAAACCACAACAATCCACTTCTCCACGGGAATCGGAGAGTCCTCAAAGATAGTCCCGACCTTGGCGGAAAACTGGCGCTTGGGGTGAACGCTCTTGCATTGCCACTTGCGCTGATTGTGCAGGAATACAACGTCATTCCGACCGCAGGTAGGGCAAACCACGATGCCATCAGGCCAGCGGAGCAGAACCATGTAGGCCAGAGCGTTGTTTGGATCGGAATAAAATACGATTGCGTCCTTCAAGGTCTTTGGGTGCTTGTGTTTGCTGTCCATGACCAAAACTATAGGCTATTTCATTTGATTTGTCAAGTATATTATTGCCCTTAGCTCCAAAACAGCGCTGAAAATGGCTTTGGGGCGGCTTCGAGAGCGGTCTTGGGTGGACGGCGCACTCGTAAACTGCCCCATTCAAACGACTATTGTCGCGCTGGATTGGCGGGCTGTCTGTGACGGGGCTCACCGATGATTTGTGATGAAAAATCAGAGGCAGTCCGGGCTGGTATGATGCCGATTATAGGGGCAAACGATGGAGTTGCGCGACGCAATCCAGAAGGCCGGACAAATACTCGATCAGGAAAGGATCGGACCGACGGTTGGATATGCGGCGGTTACTGACGACCCGGTGTTGAGCGCTTTTCCCAATCTTATCGCTCCTTTGAATGAGCATGGCAAACGTTTTCGCGAAGTTCAAGAGAACCCGGAAAGGTTCCAATTCAAGAGTCTAAATTTTGATCTTCTGTGCGCACTGTTGGATCAGGTGTCCACGCAGGATAGGCCGGCATGGTTCGCGTCCCTGCGTTCGCGGATATCGAATGAGCGGTCATATCGCCATAGGCCTGGAGATGTGCTGGGGGCTGGACAATGGCAGCGCTGTTCGTCTGAATTGCCCCTTATTGCCGAATTCCTTGTTCGCCGGGGAGACAAACAGGGCTTTCTCCTTGCCCTCGGCAAGGCAGCGCCTAGTCCCGGTCTCACGCTCCTCCTAATACAGATCGAGGAAATGGTTGGCCTCAATTTCACATTATTCGCCGACGAAGAGTACACACAGCTTCCAACAGCAATCGCGAGCATCAGGAAAACCGTGGCTGCGCTTGAGAAAGCGCCGAAGCCTAGCTCGACCATTGAGTCGAATACGATCTACTATGTGCGCCGCGAGGTTCCCGAGTTCTGTGATTCTGTGTTAGCAGCATCTCGCAAGGCAAAATATATGTATTTAAAAGGCTCCTTGTTGCCGGGAATGAATCTGGAGGTGAACCAAGACAAGGGCACTGTCCGCACCTTCCTGGAGAAGTTGGGCTTCACGCAATTGCTTATTCAGTCGCTCGAAGAAGCAGAGAGGCAGTACAGGATGGCTGCGAGTCCGTTTGATCTGAAGAGCAGCATGGGACATCTGCGCAGCTTTTTAGAGCATCTTCACCGTGAGGCGTGTCAGTCCATCGCTGCTGCTGCCAGTGAAACCGTAGGTGATCGATGGGGACCCGCGACGAATTATCTCCGCCAAAAGGGATTCCTGTCGCAACAGGAGGAGGCTTTCGTCACTTCGCTTTATGTTCTGGTGAGCGACGAAAGCGTACATCCACTCATCGCGGAACGCGAATATGCCCGCCTGCTACGCAGCGTAGTGATCGAATACGGCGTGATGTTCCTGGCTACGCTGGATAAGAAGGGTGTCAATCTCAGGGCGAGGCCGTAGCAGGCCTCGATCAACAGCTGCGAAACTCCTCGCCATAGTAAAGTAGTAGTAAGCCCCAATCTGCAGTCCTGAGGAGTTTTCGATCTGAATCCTAATATTCGCAACATCGCTATCATTGCCCACGTGGATCACGGCAAGACCACGCTGGTGGACGCCATGCTCCGGCAGAGCGGCACTTTCCGCGACAACGAGACTGTGGCCGAGCGCGTCATGGACTCGAACGATCTGGAACGCGAGCGCGGCATCACCATTCTTGCCAAGAA
>Ga0187862_10004945_pt1 | contig 12447 bp, 7 predicted proteins | sample June2016WEW_10_1_FD_133003 | JGI IMG/M metagenome (GOLD analysis project Ga0187862, IMG submission 133003) | Peatland microbial communities from SPRUCE experiment site at the Marcell Experimental Forest, Minnesota, USA - June2016WEW_10_150 | ecosystem: Environmental > Terrestrial > Soil >...
GCCATCATCGTTGGCGCGCCCCAGGCGCCGTTAAACTCCTTGCCGCCGCGGCACGTCATCACGCCCCGTCCATAGCTGCCTCCGAACCCGATGGCAAATTTCAGGACCGATGGCAAAATCACCACGCAGTCCGTCTTGTCCAGGATGTCCCGGGGAATGCTGTCGGGCGCGTCCAGGATTTCCTTCAACACTTTTCCGGCGTTCTCCACGCGATCCGTTTCTTTGTCCTGCGCGAGAAGGGGAACAGCAAGTGCAAGAGCCAAACTGACACCCAGAAGCGTTTTCTTCATCGTTCCTCCTCAGTGATTCTGCGTGCGCCCGAAGGCGGACATGGTTGAGAATTGGCTGGTTGTTGGGCGGCGGCCGGGCAGCATTATCGTACCACGCGAGTACGCCCTGTCAGAAGCGAAGCTGTCATTCCCTGACCGCGGGACAAGCTGGGACAGCGGTTACCAAATAAATCGGTCGGAAGGATCGTGTCAAGAATGGAAAGGAATGGTGAACCGGGCAGGACTCGAACCTGCAACCCGCTGTCACCAGTCCAAACGCTAAGTGATTGATTCGTTTAGCTTGTTCTCGCGTCTTAGTAGCTAGTTTTCGACCCTATTCGGCGCTTAATGTTCCCTTATTGTTCCCGGCGAGCCCGACTGCACCCCTCTGATGAGACAGTTTTTGATGGGCACACTTGCAGTTCTTTCAGTTTTCTTCCCGGCTCCTGAGGAAGCCGGAGGTCTGGGGGAGGGGGCGACGTCGCCCCCTCCCCCAGAAAATTTGTCGCGTATGTTCGTCATGGTCTGAAAAACACGAGGGTTGCACTCGCTGGGCTCGCCACCGTTCCCGGAAGTTCAGTTTGCTCCTCGAATTCTTCCGGAGGACGGTAACCCAACGCCGAGTGCAGCCGCTGCCGATTGTAATACTGCTCGATGAATTCTTCGATGTTCACACGCATGTGCCCAAGGTCTTCGTATCGGTTCGCGTGGATTTCCTCTCGTTTCAAGGTTTTCATGAAGCTCTCGCAACTCGCATTGTCGTATGGATTCGCCGGCCGACTCATGCTGGGGATCATCTGGTGCTCCCTCAGCACGTTTATATACTCGCTGGACGCGTACTGTAGCCCGCGATCGGAATGGTGCACCAGGCCTGGCCCTGGTTTCCTCTCTACCAGAGCTTTGTTGAGCGCTGCCAGTGCTAAACGCACCGCCAACGTCTTGCCCAGCTCCCAGCCCACCACTTTCCGGGAAAAGGCGTCGAGAATCACCGCCAAGTACACAAATTCCCACTTCAATCGAATGTAGGTGATGTCCGCTACCCACAGCTGGTTAATCCCTGTCAGTTTCATGCGGCCAGCCAGATTCAAATGGACCTCGAATTCGTGATGGCTGTTCGTGGTCACCACAAATGCCCGCATCCGCACCGCGAGTAAGTTGTCCTCCCCCATGATCCGCATGACCCGTTTGTGATTCACCGGCATGCCTCGCCGCCGCAATTCTGCTGCGATACGGCGGTAACCGTAGCGCCGACGATGTTCGACAGCAATCTGCTGAATTGCCGATCGCACTTCCATGTCCTCTTCGACCTGGTGCTTCTCCCGAAAAGAACGGTAGAAGCTTGCCCGGCTCACTCGCGCCAACTCACACATGCGCTCGATACTCAAGCTGCCTTGCAATGACATCACTTCTCGCATTTGGTCGTAGATGCCATCCCGCCAGTTCCGTCTTTCTTCTGGCGTCGAGCCTCGACTTTTTGCAAGGCACCTTTGAAAAAATCCACTTCCATCGCCTTCTCGGCGAGCATTCGCTTCAACTGGTGGATTTGCTTACGGTAGGACGATGTGTGCGTGCTGGGCCGCGAGGCATCTTCTCCCGGCTCGATTGTCTCGAGTTTAACGCGCCACTTGTACAGGCATCGCCGGGTCACCCCCAGCTCTTGCGCCAACTCGTTGACATCATCACAGGTTCTTAGGCGTTCAACAGCCATCCGCTGGAACTTCCGCGAGTATCGCTTTCGCTTCACTTTGCAGCCCTTTCCCTGCAAAGTGTGCCCATCCTGGCTGTCTCATTTCAAGGGTGCAGTCCAGAGCTCCCAGTTGTGGCAACGCGTCCCTCAACTCCGTGTGCCGGAAGGCAACGTATTTCCCGCGCCCCACGGTAGTGTTCCAGGAGGCGTGAAGAGTACCGGGAAAATGAGTACTAGGGACTTCGCAGTTGTCCCAGTACTCGCCCTCTGTTTCTGGGGGCAGCCCAAAACCTGAGATCAACCCAATGTGGGATTGCTTGATCTTGATCACTTCGATTCTTTCCTCGATCCACCTGGTAACGGCACAGTTGCGCATTGCGAAATGGAAGCGGTAGCAGTCCATAATTGCCATACGTGCGATACAAGAGTCGAGAACCTCAGCTCCTCGAGGATCGAAACGACAAGTACTTAAATAAGGTTTTTGTCCTCACTGCGTTGCAACCACGCACCTCAGCCAACGGGAACAAACGGAATAAAGAGGCTGACCTCCTGATTCAAAGCCATCATGGTAAAGCAATCGATTAACTTAGATTGGCGGCAAACTTGATGACGGAAACGCTCGTGAAATGACAATTGCGCAAGGCTGGGAGTCAGATGCATTCAATTCTGCTGATGAATCGCCACAACCGACCAGGGATCGAGATAGCCTTGCCACGCGAAAGTCCCATTAGCGTCTGCCGTGAGGACCTGTTTGCGGGTAGCCATTGCCTGAGCGCGCAACGATGCGGTCTGCTCGCGGGTGGGAGGTTCCGGACTGCCCATGGCTTGCCAGTCCCTCATAGCGAACCCGTGGTGGGCGTCCAGAGTCTCCATCGTAAAGGAGGCACCTGGTTTAAGACCTGTGATCCGGAGACTGGCCTCACGCTTACTGCCAGTGGCTAGTGTCTGCTCAGCTACGGATCGCGATCCCTTCGAAATTGGAGCGGCGGCCAGAACTTCCGAGGGATAATGGTAGAGCAAGGCAGTCACGAGGCCGCTTTCGGAATGGGCTGTCACTACGCACCCTTCTTCGCGGTGCAGTTCGCGGTCCCCCAAGAGATTGAGCATGCGGTAGGCGTGGAATGCTGGTTTTACGATGCCCTGGAAATTCACCAAGCCGAATTCGCCGCAGAAAATACTGTCTGAACCACCGCCCTCCTCGAAGATGTCGGTAAACGTCCAATACGAAAGTGATTGCACGAGACCGATGCAATCCAGGTTGACTTTCACAATGTACGTGGCTGCCTGAGGGTAATCATGGGTGTAGTCGTTCATCGAAGGGCTGGAACTCCATTCGGTAAGATGGATCTCCGCATTGGCATAGCGTGTTCTTGCCATGACTTTGCGGAGCCAGAGGATGTCTTCCTTTGTGGACGTCACGGGGCGGCTGATTTCGAACTGATTTCCCGCGGAGTCGATCGGATAGCTGGTTGGATAGGGATGGGACGAGACAAAATCAACCGGGAGATTCTCTTTCTCGCAAAATGCAAGAAAATCCTCGATCCACGGCCCTTTGCATTCAACGCCGACAAAATCAGCCGCGGTAACATCCTTCTTTGCTTTCAAGCGTTCATAAACGGCCTGAACCGGGTGATAGCTGCTGGTTGCAGGGCCACCAATGCGTAATTGCGGATCAATATTCTTAAGGGTGTGAACGATGACGCGATACATTTCGAAAAACTGTTGCTGCGTCCCGTTCCAAAAACCACGAAGATTGGGTTCGTTCCAAATCTCAAAGAACCAGCTTCGGACTTCAGCCTCCCCGTAGCGTGCAAGGCAGTGACGGAGGAAATTTCCCACAATTTCAGACCAGCGAGTGAAGTCCTTGGGAGGAGTACCATGGCCCCCCCACCACGCGAAGGTGCCGTTGTCGTGCGCAATGTCCCGTGGGAAAAAGGTGAGTTCCACGAAAGGACGGATGCCGATCGCGAGCATGCGATCAAAGAGGTCGTCAATATACTGCCAGTTATAGACCGGCTTGCCGTCTATTTCGCGGTAGACGCACATGTCGTCATGAAAAAGGCCGTGGAACCGCAAATACCGGAAGCCACATTGATCGACGCAGAGCTTAAGCTGTTCCTGCCAGCTAGCTCGCAACCCCTCGTTTGCCCGGCCAGCTCCGACACAACGGCTCCAGAAGTGGTCAAGTGGGATGCCAGAAGCATGGGCGTCAATTGAGGCCTCAAGTGACGAGCGGCCCGATGATTGAAACGCAGTCGCAAGAAACGTCCGATGAGCTTGCGGCAGAACCGGAAGAGTAAGTAGGCTGCCCCGAAGAAAATCGCGTCGCTGCATGATGTGCCTTTCTCTGAACTACACAAGAATATTCAGGCTGGCTCAATAAGATAAATCGTCAATTTCTTTGCGGGCAGGTGAGCATTGGCCTCGAGTTTCTTGCCCGAGACTGCATCGAAAACTTTCTTCATGCCGTCGATGGGAAACTCGAACTCCTTATAGGCGAAGAGAACATCGGCGGCTTGCCCCTTCCAGAGGATGCCGCGATCTTCTTCCAGAACCCACATTTCATCCATGTGCTCTTCCACTTTGTTGAAGGCTTTGATGAGTGGAACCATGGTTTGCGGATTCCACCATGGGGAGATGGACTTGGGATCGGGGTAAAGATTGGGGTCAATCTGGAGCGTGTAGATCAGCCGGACAGAAAGACCGCGGAAATAGGCCATCAAGTAATCGTCGCCGAAAGGCGCAACTTCGTTGGTTTCCAATCCTGATTCCATGTTGCTGAAGATAAATTCATTCCCGCGAATGAATTTGTAGTCGGGGTGCGTCTGGGGAGTTCCGAGAGCCCCTTCGGATTCCACCTGATAGAAGAGGCCGATTTCCGTTTGCAGTCGGCGCTGCAAATCGAGAGAGGTGTCGTGCATGGATTCGATGCGATCGGATTCCTGGCGATCGGAGGGGAGAGTGAACTTGTCTATGTCCGGAAATGGAGGACCTTCCTTGTAGTAGTCGATGTGAAGGAAGTTGATGGTGTCGGTGGCGAGATTGAAGTGACTATCGTGAAAAAGGCCGCTGAGGCCAAGGGCTTTGGCTTTGCGATAGCAGGCCATGAGGTATTCCTGATAGCGCGGGCTGCGTTGATTGACGGCCCAGAGGACGTGGCCATAGTTGTTGCGGTTGAACTGGCCGTTGACATCGCGGCAGAACAGATCGGGGATTTTGCTGGTTAGCGGTGTGATGGAAGAAAAGTGGGAAGCGTGCCAGATGTAGGCCTCGATATCGAGCGCCTTGGCATGCTGCATGAGTTTGCCGAAACCATCCCAGCCGCCATAGCAATCGGCAATTTCGAGTTCGAGGGGGCAGCAGAGGTTGCCAAAAACGCCGAAGCGGTCTTTCTGCTTTTCAAAGAGCGGATTGATGTCGCTATCCGGGCTGCGCCAAATGGGCATGATGAAACAACGGTGAAAGCCCCACGCTTTCAGATCGGGAAGGAGGGAATGGAAGCGGTCCATGATGCCGAGACCGTTGGCTTCGGCATGAGCGGCGGGACGTGTCTTGTCGTAGCGGAGACCATAGTGCCGGCGGTGCTGTTCCTGAAGGACATCGCGGACACGCAGGTAGTGATTGACGAGAACGGTTTCAGCGCTCTGCTTGCGTGGAGCGACCAGGATCTTGCGCGCCGGCGTGGTGTGCTCGGAAGTAAGGTCGAAACAGAATTGATTGAAATGGAGAAGGAAAGGCTGGCCGGGCAAGCGCTGGTAGAGGGAGCGGACGTGGGATGGCTTCTCGTGAACGGTGAGCAGGGTGTGGGCATTGTCGTATTGAAAGGTAAAACCTTGCATCTGTGTGTAGAGCGGCTTGTGCTGAAAGACGTGGGGATTGGCGATGCCGGGAAAATCCCAACCGGAATAGAGAGAGGTATCCGGCGCGAAACGGGTGTGAGGAAGATTGGCGCCGCGGATGATGAAGCCGTTGCCAACAATATTGCCGCCGAGTTCCCAGGTGGCCTTGTCTTCGATCTGATAGATGGGATGACCCGGGCCCTGGTAATGGAAGGAGTAGGAGAAACCGGCGTAGGGGAGATTGTCGTAGGATTCGTTGACTTCGCGGAGAATCCAATCGAGGCGGCTGCCTTCGGGGCTGAAGGGCTCTTTGGTCCAGGAAGTGGTGTTGATGAGGGGGTGCATGGCGTGCTCGGTCCATTCCATGCGATGAATGACGCGGACGAAGGGACGTGTGGAGACAATGACAGCGCCATTTTCCTGACGAACATTCTCTAATTCGAAGTGGACGACTTCGGCGCCATAGGGCGTGGCGATTTCGGGCCAAATGCACTCGGAAGGATTGCGAAGGGGCTTGCCGTTGAGAGCGACTGCGCCGATGCCTTTGACGCGATTTTCCTCTAGGACGAACTCGACGACGATGCCGTTTTGACCAGAGATAGTGATGCGATCGACGCTGCGAGCAAAACCAAGCGAACCTGGCGCGGGAGGAACGGACTGAGAGACTGGGGACGCGGGCCAGGCAGGGGCGATTGTAGAGAGAGAAGCGAAGCCCGCACTCGTCTGGATAAACTTGCGCCTAGAAAAACTCATGGTGATCTCCTGGTTAGATGGGACAGTCCTGTTGTGTGATGAAGAATCCAGACGATATAAAGAGCAGGCTCGAACTCAGTGTTGAATCGGCATTTCATCCGGGACTTTAGTCCTCGCGCGAGAATGAAGGAGGGGCGGCTGCCTCGCTGCTGCCCCACTGCTTATTGGGGTTGGGCCCCATGTGGAGGACGAGGGTACCGCCATTTGCCAAATCTGCTTGAGTGAACCAAGGCTTGTTGAGGGGATGACCGTTGAGCTCGGCGGATTGAATGTATTTGTTCAGCGCGGAGACATTGGGGGCTTGAATGAGGAAGCGCTTCCCTGCCCCGAGATCGATCTGAACTTCGCGGAAGATGGGACTGCCGATGTCGTAGACGGGACGGCCGGGAGAAACGGTGTAGAAGCCCATGGCGCTGAGGACGTACCAGGAGGAGGTGGCGCCGTTGTCATCGTCGCCGGGAATGCCGAGGGGTTTGGCGGCGTACCACGCGCGCATGATATCGCGAACGCGCTTTTGCGTTTTCCAGGGAGCGCCGGCGTAGTTGTAGAGATAAGGGATGTGGAAGGCGGGCTCATTCCCCTGGGGGTATTGGCCCATGAGTCCGGTGGAATCGGGGAATTGAGAGAGGAAAACAAATTTTAGCTGGCCATCGTAGCCATCGGAAAAGAGCGAGTCCAGACGGGCGATGAATTTCTGGCGTCCGCCAATGAGATCGATGAGCCCGGCGACATCATGCTGAACGTGAAAGGTGTAAACGAGGCCATTGCATTCCGTGTAGTAGTCGCGGCCAGCCTGGCCTCCAGCCCATTTGGGATTGATGTTTGGAATGAATTGCCCATCTGAAGTGCGCGGAGCCATGAAGCCAGTGGCGGGATTGAAAACGTTGCGATAGTTGAGGGCGCGCTTGCTGAAGAGGGCGGCGTCTTCCTTTTTGCCAAGGGCCTGGGCCAGGCGAGCAATGTTCCAATCGTCATAGGCAGTTTCGAGCGTGACGGAGACAGCCTGGCGGCGCATTTCGGGATTCACGGCAGCGACACTTTCTTTTTCTCCGGGCTGGAGGGCGGGGAAAAAGCCGTTCTGAAAGTAGAAGCGTTCGAGTTCGGAGATCGGGCCGCGGCGATCCGGAAGCATGGTGGCTTCAAAAGCATTCTTGCGCAGACCTTCGTAGGCTTTCTCAACGTCAAAATCGTGATGACCCTTGAAGTAACTGTCGGCAATCATGGAAGCCGCGTGATTGCCGATCATGTAGACAAGATCGCCGCGCATGTAAGGGAAATGCGGCATCCAGCCGGACTCCGCGTACATGAGGACATAGGAAGGAATGGTGTCGTCCTGGCGCTCGGGCTCGATGAGGAGTTGGAGAGGATGGCGGGAGCGGTAGGTGTCCCAGAGGTTGTCCTCGATATAGAAATGATGGCCCTCGGCCGAATGAACCGTGTGATCGTAAGGGCCGAAATAGCGGCCATCCTCGGTGACATCTTTCATGTACTGGAGGGAACGATAAAGGGCGGTGTAAAAAATTGTTTTTTGCTCTTCGGAGCCGCCTTGAACGAGGATGCGACTGAGAACCTGATTCCAAGCGGTGCGAGAACGATTCTTAGCCTGATCGAAATTCCAGGCGGGAATCTCTTCGGCAAGATTTTGTTTGGCTTGGGCGACGCTGATATAGGAAAAGCCAATGCGCGCACCAACGACAACACGCTGGGAGCCAAAATCGAGGACGATGCCAGCGTCTTTGCCGGAGATTTTGGAGAGGCCGGGGGAAAGTTTGTTGGCTTCGAACGCGGAATGAGATTGAAAGGGCTGGGAGAATTCCGCGTAGACATAAGTGTGCACGCCGGAGACTTCCTCGACGCCTTGAAGAATCGAGGAGCTAGGGAGTTCGTACTGGACAGAGCCCGTTGAAGAGAAGAAGAGATGGGAAGGAGCGCTCCCGGGAAAGTGAAAGCGGAAAAAGGCGGAATGCGGCGCAGCGGTGTATTCGGCGCGGATCCCGAAGTCATCGAGGATATAGGAGGCGTAGTAGGGAGAAACGAACTCTTTGTCATGATCAATTTCGGAGGCGTTTTGTTCGGGGGATAGAACAATGGCGCCGGAGGTAGGAGTCAGGATGGATGTGCCGGCAGAGAAGTCGAAGATTTTGCCGCCGACGTAGGCGTCGGTGGCGCCGGGTCCAAGAACGGGGGCAATCTGGACCATGCCGTGAGGCGTCTGTACATCGGGATAGACGGATGTGAGGAGATGGCCGATGCCACCGATGTTGGGGTCAACATAATCGACAGGCTGCTTTGAGGAGTGCTGAGAGGAAGGGCGAGCAGGTGGTGTGGGAGAGAGAGATGATTGCTGCGCTCGAAGGGAGGGGGCGCAGGTACAGCAAAGCAGGAGGGCGATTACAGACGCGTTCGGTGCGGTGCGCAGGGGTTCAGACCTCAAAGGGACTTGAATGCCGGTTTGCCTACCGGCCCTGTGGTACCCTCCTCGACAATCAGGGTACCACTTGGAGGGGCGGAGGTTAGCTAAGGGTAGGACAAAGGGGAGAGTAAATCTGTAAGAATGCAGGAGCAAATTCTAAGAAAAACACCAGACGGACTGGAGCCTTTCGGCCGAGAGTTACGGAGCGCTTTCGGCGTGGAACAGGGAGGAGCGCATTTGAAGAGCTCGAGGATTGACGGGATCTTCTTTGAGCAGGAGTTCGAGTTCGCGGAGAGCGGCAGGCGAATCGAGATTCTTGTAGAGAGCTTCGGCCAGCATGAGGCGGAGTTCGGGAGGATGAGCAGGAAGCTTTTCGGCGGCGCGCAACTCGGCGATGGCCTCGGAGTAACGAGCTTGGGTGATGAAGGATGCAGCAATGCCGAGACGGGCTTCAAGGAGAAGAGGATCGAGCTGTTTGGACTGGAGAAGTTCGCGACGGGCTTCTTCCGGCCGTTTTTTTCGGAGTAGGATTTTGCCGAGGTAGAGATGGGCCGAGGGTGAATCGGGGTGGGAGGAGAGGAAGCGCCGAAAATCGGAATCGGCGGCATCAACAAGACTGAGATTGGCATGAGAGATGCCGAGGCCAAGCCAGGCGGCGTCCACTTCGGGATGATCGACGAGGAGTTTTTGGTAGAGTTCATCGGCTTCGGAGGATTTGTGATCGTTTTCGAGCAGATGGGCTTCGCGGAGGCGGGCCGCGATCTGATTCCCTGAAGTTTTGGCCGCGATGTCGGAATTCGATAGGAGTTCCAACTTTTTTGCACATTCGGCGACCTGATCGGGCTTGCCGTGCTCCTGATAAATCTTGAGGAGGAGGGTGAGGGCGGGGATTTGCTTGTCAGGGTCCTGCGCGCAGAGGATGGCATCACGTTCGGCGAGATCCCACTCTTGGAGTTTGACGAGGGAGAGGGCACGGCCGAAGCGGGCGTCGAGTAGCGCTGGATCTTCGCGGACGGCGAGATCGTAATAAATGAGGCTCTCCTGGTATTTTTCCTGTTCGCGCAGGAAATCGGCGAAACGCAATTCCACGAGCGGCTGAGGCGGTTTTGTGTGTTGATTCAGAACGACTGCACGATGAAATTCGGCGCTGGCACGGTGAGGGTCACCGGAATTGGAAAAGGCAGAGGCTAAACCGGAGCGAGCCAGGGGATTGTTTGGCTGAATGGCGAGGGCGCGCTGGAAAGAGGAAATGGCACCTTTGCGACCGTTTTTGAGATAAAAGTCGCCGAGACGAATCCAGACTTCAGGATTTGTGGGAGCGTATTTGGTGCATTGCATGAGAAGTTGCTCGGCACGGGGCGCGTCGCCCAGAGTTTCGGAAAGGCCAGCATAGAGAGACAGGACGGAGACAGCGTGCGGATGGAATGCCAGAACGCGGTCCAGGACGCCGGTGGCGTCAGGGGCGAGATTCAGCTCGAGGAGAATGCGGGCTTGGAGAACAGCACCGTCAACGGAAGAAGGATATACGAGGCGGTAGAGGCGGACCTCCTGATCGGCGAGAGCCCAGAGGCGATGGGAAGCGAGACAGGAAGCGGTGGCGAGATGTTGAGCTGGGGTATTGGGTGGGGGAGATTGACAGGGAGGCTGCTTCGCGAGAAGAGGCAGAGCTGAACTGAGAACAAAAAGCATTACGGAAGGCATCGAGTTACGGAGGAAGAGGCGCATGATGGAGGCAAAGGAAGTGTACTGGTGGGAGATCCAGGATTCTATAAGGGTTTGTGAGTGAAATACGGGAAAAGCATCGTGAAGCGTGAGCGGACAGAGAATGGGGAAAAAGGTCAGGGGCGGATATTCTCGGAGGAAAAGCTTCAGTTTTCACAGAATTGAATGAATGACGAAACTATAGTCGGCGTGGAATCAAAGAGCTGTGGGTTTTCTCTGGAAGGAACATTGCTGCTGCGGGAGAAAATCCAATTGTGCTCCTCTTGCAGGGAGGTAGTGATTTGAAATACTCAGCGACACTACGTTGTATTGGCTTGGCCATGGCAATTTCGTGTTCAGTGGCGGCACTCCTGGCACCGGCGTCCGCGCAACAACGCGATTCGCACGAAGTTGGATTGGCACCGACACCGCCGATGGGATGGGCGAATTGGAATCGGTATTTCTGCGACTACGATGAACGGACGATCATGCAGCAGGCGGACGCACTTGTGGCAAGTGGCATGCGCGACGCGGGATACCAGTACCTGATTGTGCAGGAATGCATCGCACCGGGACGCAATGCCGCAGGCGAACTGGTTGCGGATGGGAAACGCTTCCCCCACGGGCTGAAGTTTCTTGCGGATTATATCCACGCGCGTGGTTTGCTGGCGGGAATCTACACGGATGTCGGACCCAACACTTGTTTTAACGACCCCAAGTATCAGGGCAGCTATGACCATGAAAACCAGGATGCACGGACGTTCGCTGCCTGGGGATTCGACCTGGTGGAAGTGGATTACTGCAACTTGCCGGCGAATCACACCGGCAAAGAGCTCTACGCGCGCATGGCGAACGGCATTCGCAAAACGGGGCGGCCGATGTTGCTTTACATCTGTTCCTGGGGACATGAACAGCCATGGGAATGGGGGCAGTCGATCGCGCAAGTCTGGCGCACCGACCAGGACATCAGTTGGGAAAAGAATCACTGCGATTGGACGAAAATCGTGGGGAATTTCGAATCCAACGCGCGACATTCCGTATTCACTGGACCGAACAGCTGGAACGATCCGGACATGCTGGAAGTGGGCGTGCCGGGCATCAACGCAACGGAAGCTCGAACACATTTCCTGATGTGGGCGATTTCCGCGGCGCCATTGTGGGTGGGAACGGACGTCAGCACACTGGACGGTGAGACGCGCGCGATCCTGATGAATGCGGAAGTGATCGCGGTGGACCAGGACCCGCTGGGAGCGGGACCCCGCAAGGTGTCCGAAGATGCTCCGGGAGTGGAGATTTGGGCAAAGCCGTTGAGGAGCAAGACCAGCGGAGAACAGGCAGTGCTGCTGCTGAACCTGACGGATTTGCAAGCGAATGCCGAGGTTCGCTGGAGTGACCTGGGGCTACAAGAGACAGCGACAGTTCGCGATCTTTCGACACATAAGGATTTGGGTGAGTTCCTGAGGCGATTTGCGACGGACCTCCCTCCGCACGGATCAACTCTCGTGCGCGTGTCCGGCAAATTCTCGTGGAAGCAATCCCCTGTTTATGAAGGCGAATGGCCGGGGAATGAGAGGAAGGGGAACACGAAGTTGGTGAACTGCGGCGAATGTTCGAGCGGGTATGCCGTAACGATGGCGGCGCAAGCGGATAGCACGGCAAGCACCCTAATCTTCCGCAAAATGGATGTGCCAGAGGAAGGTATTTACAACGTGACACTCTTCTACGCCAGATCCGCCGGAGGAGAGCAGCCGGTACAAATACAGATCAACGATACTCAGGCGACCA
>Ga0187862_10004950_pt1 | contig 12438 bp, 9 predicted proteins | sample June2016WEW_10_1_FD_133003 | JGI IMG/M metagenome (GOLD analysis project Ga0187862, IMG submission 133003) | Peatland microbial communities from SPRUCE experiment site at the Marcell Experimental Forest, Minnesota, USA - June2016WEW_10_150 | ecosystem: Environmental > Terrestrial > Soil >...
ACGAGCATATGGGGCCGCATTACGTCACCCCGGCAGGTTTTAAGCCGGGGTCCAGTGCTTTGATTTCTATGTGATCCGGAAAAACTCTTGGATTCCGGCTATTTAAGAAGCGCCGCCGGAATGACGACATCAGACGCTGGGGCCTTTCATGGAGCTTTAAGCGGTCCACCATGCGAACTTTCGTGCATTTGCGGAAATGTCAAACTCTGTGAGTCCGCCGGCAGAGCCGGAGGTTTACTGTGTTAATTAGGGCGAGAAACCCTATAGTCGTCACCCCGGCGAAGCCTGCCCCGGAAGTGTCCAGTCCGCGGGCCGGGGTCAAGTAGGGCCGTCACCCCGGCGGAGGCCGGGGTCCAGCGGCTCTTGCTTTACGATGACGAAATCGTCAGCCATTTTCAGCCGCCTCTCCCAATGTCGAACCCTTTTTCTGCTCCTCGCGCAGCGATGCGGCCTCACAAGGCGCCCTCACAAGGCGCCCTCACAAGGCGCCCTCACAAGGAATCGGGCGCGAACTGGGCACTCATAAAAGATCGTGCCCGGACTTGAAGCATCAAACTACCGGTTGCAACGTGCGGCCCGGACCTGAACGAAGTGAGGGTCCAGCATCCGGCCTGCTTCCACTGTGTACAACGCGGACCCGAAACGAAGTGAGGGTTCCGTGCCCGGACTTGAAGCATTAACCAACGGCTGGAGTATTAAGCCCGGACGTGAACGAAGTGAGGGTGCGCCCTCACAAAAAATCGGGCGCGAACTCGAAGCATCTCACATGCTTCCGAAAGATTAGCGCGAGCGCAAGCGAAGTGAGCGTTCAGCGTTTCACATGCTTACTCAGCGGTAACCGCGAACCCGAAACCTGGTGAGGGTGCGGCCTCGCAAAAGATCGGCCGCGAACTGGGCACTCACAAAAGATCGTGCCCGGACTTGAAGCATTAACCAACGGCTGGAGTATTAAGCCCGGACCTGAACGAAGTGAGGGTTCACCAAGCGGAATTATTTTGTTTTTACCATTCACCATTCACTATTCACCATTCACTATTCACTATTCACCATTCACTATTCACTATTCACCATTCACTATTCACTATTCACTACTCACTATTCACTATTCACTACTCACTACTACCGCAACCGCTGTCCGGCCCAGTCAAGAAAACGGACGACCAACCCGGAGCGGGCGGGGGAGGCTGCCCCGGGATAAGGCGTTATCCATTCCTTGGTCTGAGCAATGATGGCCTGACAATGCCTTAAATCGGCCTGCACCTGAGGTGATTCCGGCGCTTCGAAATTATCGTTCAGCCACTGGATGAGGAGGTTGGAGGCCTCCTCGGTCCTGTTCATATAAAAAGAACAGTAGGCAAGGGAAAGAACGCTTTGGTCCCGAATATTCTTATCGGGGGACAGGGTGAGCGCCCTGTAAATATTGTAGGCCTCGAGATATCTGCCGGATGTAAGAAGCCCTTTGGCTGTATCGAGGAGGGTGTCCGGTCCAATCATTTCCGCCAGGCGCAAGCCCGATTGCTTTGTAGCGTTACCTTCAGGCCAGGAAAAAAGCGCCTGCCGGAAAAACCTCTCCGCGTCCTCTTTTTTGCCCGTGTTGAGGCACGCTTCCCCCATCCATGTGAGGCCTTCCGCATAGATTCGACTGTCCGGGTTCTTTTCCAGGAACTCCTCCAGCATCGGACGCAAACCATCCCATCTTTTCCAGGCGGACATTAAAGATGCCTTGTAAAACATGCAACTGTCGAGTTCTGAGGAATGGCCGAATTTCACAATACATTCATCCAGCAGGTGGACGTCCGGCCAAGCCGGGCGGCTCGCCGAATCGAGTGAATCTTGAAACGCCGGCTCACCGGGACCGGTTTCTCCCCCCTTTTCTAAAGGGGGGTAGGGGGGATTTTTGTCGTTATTGATTCCTTCGAATTTGCCGGCTGCAAGGTCGTAGAGAAGAACCGGGTCACGATGATTTCTCGTAAATATTGCTCCCAGGGTAATAGCAGCCATAAGCGCATATGCGGCCAAGAACCTGGCGTTTATTCCGATTTTTGAGGGCAGGGGGGGCGGAGATTCTAGCCGGGCGGAGTTTATGCGGCCGGGACCCTTTCGGTGTTCTAAAATCCCACCCGTGGCCCCGGTGAGCAGGGTTTTCAGTATGAATGCCATGACGGTGAGAAAGAACAGGATTTTCCCCCAAAGATAAATCCCTGAGCCGGTGTCGAACGTTAGGACCACCCTGGATGTCCTGGGTACGAGAAGCATAAAAGCCGGAGAGGCGAGATAAAGTTCTCCCGCCCCCTCGGTTATTCGCCAGTCCGGATGATAAGAGACTTTTATCCAGAGCGGATGACCCGGCTTTGAGGTATCGATGGTGATCTTTCCATCACCGAGGATGGCCTGCGTTCGAATTGTTTCATCCTCCGGATGGTTGATCGGGTCTTGCGGTTCGGAGGCGCTGGGAGTTCGGATCTGAGCGACATAGGCTTCAAGGGCTTGTGGATCGTGTGCACAAAATTCTGCAAAATTGCGAAAGCTCAAAAGGGGGAGGGAAAGTTTCCCCCCCGATCTCCAGGCTATCCCTGATCTGTCCATGACCAGAGGCGGAAGGGGGTGTGGGGGGCATATGTCCCCCCATCCCCCACGCTTTTCCCGATTATTTATTTGCAGAACTTTCGATACACGGTCGGCTTGTAGAATCGGGATCTCGGGTATGCGCTCGGGGTTGCCGTCATAATTCTGCAGCTCTTTCCAGAAATCGCCGGGCGAATCTTCCGGCGCCACGACAAGGGGTACTCTCAGTGTGGATTTTCGGAACCATTCGAACTGAACTTTTTTCCAGTCTCGAGAAGGTATGCGCAACGGTCTGAATCTTAGCGGCTCCACGTAGGAATCGCCGCAACGTCTGACGAGATAAATCCTGTAGGGTGGACAGGCAATGGCAAGCTCGTAATCGGGCGAGGAGTCCAGCGCATTGGCGATATTGTCGGAGAGCGCGATGACCTGGCTGACGTTGAAAAGACGCAGACGATCGGCCGCTCGGTCGGGATCAGGCCGTGAATAGTAATACTGCGACAGGGGGGTGGACGGGGTTTGAGACAACTCCGATTGCATGTAAAAGACGAATGGAGAAGTCGGGCTCGATTGCATGTAGAGCCCTTCGAGGGTTGATCTGCCTGAATAGTAGGGGAGCAGCTCGAAGGCCCTGCTGGTCCCGGCCCGGTTTGTTATTTCATTTTGCTCGTATACCACCCTTGGGCTGTTTTTATCGCCTTTCAGGTATTCATTTACAAGGCGGTAAGAATTCCAGAAAGGCTTGGATTCCATGCCGGAATAGTTCCACTGAATCCAAGAATCGACGGTGGCCGCCCTGGTCAGTGCAAGAGCGATAATCCCGGCGCAGAAGCAGGCCAGCCACAGATTGGGGCGTGGAAGACGCGATAAGAGCCTGCCCCATCCGACTGCACCGAGCAACACGAGCATTATCTGGGCAAAAGGCAGGAAGCGGATGTCCACAAGTCCCAGGGAAGGGGCCAGACTGAAGCAGAGCAGCGCGATTCCGAATTGCCAGAATAAATAAAATTCCGGACCGTCGATCGATTCCGCGAATGACGGACTTGTTAACGACACTAAACGATCATTTGCTGCAATGTTCTCGTGGGCATCACTCAACGATGTACCTGGCGTAGCGCGTAAGGCATCCCCTGTAGGGTCTATCGTCTGCGTTGGGCGATCGCGGGATGCCTTGGAAAGGGCGGATAATCCTTTTGCCGGCCGAAAGAAGTTGCGTATGCCGGATACGGCTACCATCAAGGCCCCGGCAAATGACGGCCAAAGAAGGGGCGGCGCTATTTCGGCCCATTTTTCGAAATGCCAGGAAATCGCGGAAGGCGTATTCCAGGGGATGCGCCAGAGGAGTGGGAGCAGCCAGAACGCGGCAAGTCCGAACGCCGCAGCATGTAGCTGGAGTATGGTTCGAAGGTTGCGGCCCCGCAGAATGAAGTAGGATGTCCCCATTACGGACTGGACAAGGGGATATCCATGGCCCAAAGCCATCAAGGCTTCAAGAGCGGAATTGCCGAGCGGGGATTTGCCTTCGGAAATGTCCGAGTATAGTTTTGCTGTGAAGATGATGTAGAGAATGAATGAAATACCGAAGGCGAACTCGCCGGAAAGAGTGCTGGAAATATTGCCCCCCCACATCGAATTTTCAGTTATGAAAAGAAAGGGCAGTGAGAGCATAGCGCCGATTGCAGCTGTATTTTGTCCGTAGCGCAGGCGCCGCAGGCACAGATAAACGGCGGCAGGCAACGGAATAATGGCCAGCAGCGTAACGAGCTTGAAGGCGATCTGGAGGGAAACGGCCTTCGAAATAAGCGCCATTAGAGCAAATGGAAGTGGAAAGTACTGTAGGAAGAGCGGAAAGCCGGCATAAGCGCCATGAATCCAGGTGACCGGCGAAAAGATGGCGAACAGCCCCCTGTTCATCGCAACGGCCGACAGGAAATGAGATGGGGTGTCGCCTCCTGCTGTCAGGGTCGATTCAAAAACAAGGGAGGCAGGAAAGAAAAGAATCAGCAGGACTTCGGATATTATCAAAAACAGGATTGGAGGTGTAATTCTTCGGAATGTTCTCATCAGATGCTGCCGGCATGAGCTTTTTTTAGCCATCATGGGTGATGAAAAAGCGTTCCCTGGTGGGAGAAAAGCCCGAAAATGGCTAAGGATTTCGTCATTCCGGCGTTTTTCGACGCGAAAAGAGCCGGAATCCAGGCTTTTTCCCAACTGGTCGATTTTAAAGCGAAAGCCACTGGACCCCGGCCCCCGGACTCGACACTTCCGGGGCAGGCTTCGCCGGGGTGACGTCTATATAGGGTTTTCGCCCTGATTCGGGAATTCCAATCCTTTTTCATTACCCTGAAGTCGCACAAAGCTCACCGGACTGTGAAGGATTTGCCCTCCTCGAGCAGTTCCAGGCATACACCGGGGATGCGCGCCAGTTCAAGCTCAATCTGCGACCTGTAAGGCGGTTTCAGGTGTGAAATATAAATCTTTTTTGGCGTGCTCGGCATCTTGAGGATCTCTGCTTCCAGAAGGGATGGGGACAGATGGCCCGTGGCCAGGGCATGCGAGCTCAGATCGTTTGGAAATGAAACCTCAACTATAATGGCTTTTACGTTATGGCCCCGCATGTTTTTCCAGATCGCCTCGGTGGGACCGGTATCGCCGGTATAGAGCAAAGACGCCCCTGAAGAGTGCTCGATAAGATATCCGTAAGCCGGAACGGAGTGATTGACTCTTGTGGCCTGGATTCTGTAGTCGCCAATCACTACCGGTTTTCGTGGCGAGATCACCTGATAGCGCAACACGGGATTTCGAGCATTGGGAATGTTCGTAAAATCAGGCCAAATCCTGTTGTTAAATATGTGCTTTCTGATATCGGAGATCACCTCTTTGCCGCTGATGACAAGAATCTGGCAGGTCGGATTCATGGCATAGAGATTGTCGAGCAGGAAGGGTATGCCCTTTAAATGGTCTATATGGGCATGAGTAAGAAATATATGAGTTATGGGGCATTGCGCGATCTGGCCCAGGGTGAGCCCAACGGTGCCCGCATCGAGCAAAAGGAAATTATCAATGAGAAAAGCCGGGGGATTGAGCCCCGGGGCTTCAGAGCCTGCGGACCCGAGTATGCTGACTTCCATGGAGACCTTCGTGTCAGGGAATTTGTTCACTAAAAGCGCTTAATTTTAGAGGTTTTTCCAAATATTACAATTGAAATAGTTTTAAGAATCTCGAACAGGCTCCAGGGGGATTCACAGAGGATTGAATTTGCCTTCCAGGGAATTGAACCGGTTTTTTTGTTCCGCTAGAGCAATGTACGCAGGCGGTTGACGATCTGGTCTTTGGGCACAGCGCCCAGCAGGCGGTCTACAAGCCGGCCGTTTTTGAACACAAGCATTGTGGGCACGCTCTGGACCTGATATTGGGAAGCCAGGCCCGGGCTTTTGTCCAGGTCGATTTTCGCGAATTTTATAAGCCCCGAGTACTCCGAGGCGAGCTCGTCTGCAACCGGCAGCAAGATTCGGCAATGGGCGCACCATGGCGCCCAGAAGAGCACCAGCACGGGGCCGGAAAACCTGAGGACTTCGGCGTCGAATGTACGTTCGTTTACGTCGATAGCGTGTTCGGGATAGGCTGTTGCTAAATGCAGCGGCGCGCGACACTTGCCGCAGACAGCCCTTTCTCCGACACGTGAGCGCGGGATGCGGTTTTTTGCCCCGCATTGCTTGCACCGGCTTATAAAACTGTCTTGCACCATTGATATTAGCTCTCCATTTAATTTAGAATAGCAACTCCGGATTCGGTGGAGATGAAGCAACGAATAATCACGTTATTTTTCCATGCAAGTTTCAACATTTCTCTAACTCAGAACAATTGGTGGAATTTCCCGTGCGCCTTCATACTAAGTTTCCTATTCAACTAAGGGAGGTAGTGGAGTGGCTCGCATAGACGATTACAAAGAATCGTTCCGTCTGGCTTCGGTGGAGATGAAAAAAAAGGATGCAGCCTCGCTGGCCAAAGCTGCCGGAGCCGTGTTTTCCCCTGAGCAGGGTTTGATTGTTCCCTTTCTCGGCACTGAGTATAGAGTGGAAATCCATCCTCACACCGATATTCGCAAGGTCAATTCGAACGAAGAGGTTTCGATTCCGGACAAAATTTTGATTGCGCATTATTTGCTTGGTGCTATAGGAAAAAAATTTACCGGCAAACTCATCACTTTTCGTCAGATTCCGGATGGGCATTTTTATTTTGAAACGTTCCAGAGGCGGGCCAGAGATCCGTTTGCAAACTTTTTCGGCAATAACGGCCGGCTTTTTGTAAAATGTGCCGAAATGATGGGAGCATCACCAGTGGAAACTGGGGATTTCGGCATGGATTTTACCGTCTTTCCCCATATTCACATTCAACTGGTTCTGTGGTCGGGGGATGAAGAGTTTCCGCCCGATGCTACAATCCTTTTTGATGAAAGTGTCCATCGGATTCTTCCAGCAGAAGATATTGCGGTGATGAGCGGCAGCCTGGTCTACCGGCTTATCGGTTTGGGAAGAAAAATCCAGTCGGAAGCCTGATATCACTTCGTAGCGAGAAGCGAGGAGCAAGAAGCTGGAAGAAAACGGTCCGATCTCTTCTCACTCCCCGCTTCTGCCTCATTGGAGGAAGTATCTTGAAAATAGCCGTAACGGGTAAAGGCGGGGTCGGAAAAACCACCTTGAGCGCTTTCCTTGTAAGGTGGTTTGCCGAACAGGGGAGAAGTGTTCTTGCCATCGATGCAGACCCCGATGCCAACATGGCGCACGCCTTGGGGATAAAAAACGCCGCAGAAATCGTGCCTGTCTCGCAAATGAAGGAATTGGTGGCCGAGCGGACCGAGTCGGTTCCCGGCACTTATGGCGGTTTTTTCAAGCTCAATCCGAAGGTTGACGATCTGCCCGAAAAACTCTCCGTCCGTCAGGGAGAAAATATACGGCTTATGGTCATGGGTGGAATCAAAAAAGGCGGCAGCGGCTGCGTGTGTCCGGAGAGCATTCTGCTCAAGAACCTGGTTCAGCACTTGATATTGAGACGTGATGAAATAGTGATTATGGACATGGAGGCCGGAATTGAACACTTGGGCCGTGGGACTTCAAAATCAGTCGACTGGCTGATCACCGTCGTGGAACCCGGCCAGCGAAGCGTTGAGACAGCCGCCCGTATACGAGAACTCGGCAGGGATATCGGGCTTACCAGGATCGGCCTGGTCGGCAACAAGATTCGTAACGAGCGGGATCGTTCTTTTCTGAGAAAAGTGCTCAGCGGCCAACTCATTCTTGGCTTCATTCCCTACGATGACCTGATAATCGAAGCAGACCTGCAGGCGGAATTTGCGGAAAAAGTGAGCGATCAAACCAAGGCCGCTCTCGACAAAATAGTCAAAAACCTGGTAGAGGCGGCGAAAGCAGCCGGCGGCACGGAGTGACCTCTTATGATCGATGTCCAGAATCAGGCTGACCACAGGAACATCAGTATCGATAAGGTTGGCGTAAAGGATATCCGCTACCCGCTCACGGTGATGGACAGAAACAACGGGGTCCAGCATACGGTTGCCTCCATAAACATGTACGTGAATGTGCCGCGTGAGTTCAAAGGCACTCACATGAGCCGTTTCATTGAAATTCTGAATCAATTTCACGGTCATCTCGATATCAGGGAATTCTCGTCTGTTCTGGGAGTTCTTCAGGAGCATCTCCAGGCGGAATCCGCACATATGGAAATAAACTTTCCATATTTCATTCGAAAGCTCTCACCGGTGACCGAGAGCGCCGGCTTGATGGAATACCGCTGCCGTATCGCCGGCTCTTTGGACCTGGAGAAAGGCTACGATCTGGTCGTCGAGGTAAATGTTCCCATCACAACTGTTTGCCCCTGTTCCAAAGAAATCAGCGATCATGGGGCCCATAACCAGAGGGGTATGGTACGTATCGCTGTTCGTTTCAAGCGCTTTATCTGGATCGAGGACCTGATCGATCTGGTGGAAAAGGCCGCTTCCTGCGATGTCTACTCCGTACTCAAAAGGCCTGATGAAAAATACGTTACCGAGTACGCCTACGATAATCCAAAATTCGTCGAAGATGTAGTACGGGACATAGCTTATGACTTGGAACACGATCCGAATGTCTGTTGGTTTTTGGTGGACGTCGAAAATTTCGAATCCATTCACAACCACAGCGCTTATGCGTTTATCGAAAGGCTCAAGTAAGCTTTCGGACCGTTTCTGCCTGGACGCTTTTTCCACTGCATTTTCATAAAAATAGATCCCCCGTGCATATATTTAATACCAAGTTACGTAGAAAATGCCATTTTCATGCTTTTCGGGTGAGGCGAGCATCATGAAGAATTGCGTTAAGGAGCGGGCAGGGATAAACCCCCTCATTCCGGCGCAGGCCGGAATCCAGAGCCTTTAATTGTTATTGTAATATCAATAGGTAATGGCAAAAGATCCAGGGCTTTATGCCCTCCCGGGCACCCGTGTTGAACGCAACTCCGTATAAGCTCGTTGATTCATATGGGGAGAGGTCCTGTGGGCGATCTGGAAAGATTTGAGCAGGCATGCCGAGCCATGGCCCACCCGGCCTTTTATCCTCACCGGGTCTCCAGCCTGCAAAGGCGCGATACGCACATATCGGTCGTCTTTCTAACGGGCGAGCTCGTTTATAAACTGAAAAAGCCCATCGATTTCGGTTTTCTTGATTACACCGGTCTCGAGGCCAGGCGGAAGATGTGCGAACTTGAAGTCAAACTCAACAAACGGCTGTCCCGGGGCGTCTATCTGGGCGTGGTTGAATTGAGAAGGGAGGACGGCCGGTTTCATTTCGGAGGTGGGGGCGAGGTGGTGGAATACGCGGTTAAGATGAAACAGCTTCCCGATGACGCCTCTCTTTCGAATCGGATCGTGTGCGGAAAAGCCCAGCCGGATGAGATGCTGGGACTTGGAAGGCATTTGGCTGAATTTTACGCTGCGGCCGAACGCAGCGAGCAAATCGATTTGTTCGGCGCTCACCAGGTCATAGAATTCAACACTGAGGAGAATTTCCGCCAATTGGCGCCGTTCGTGGGAAACCTGGTCGGGCAGGAGCGTTTCGATTTTATAGTCGAGTCGAGCCGAGGATTTTTAAGGGACCGCGGGGGCCTCTTCCAACGCAGGGTTGAAGAAGGCCGAATACGCGACGGTCATGGAGACCTTAGAGCCGAGCATGTCTATTTCCTCGACGGGATTCAGATAATCGACTGTATTGAATTCAACGAACGTTTCCGGTACGGGGATACGGCTGTTGACCTCGCCTTTCTTCACATGGACGTCGAACGGCTCGCAGGCCCCGATTTAAGCCTCCCGGTATTGAACGGCTATACCGAATCCAGCCGCGATTACGGCATATACACGCTGATGGATTTCTACTCGTGCTATCGCGCCGTCGTGAAGATGAAAATTTCCTGTTTGAGCAACACCGAACTGCCGCCAGGCCCCAGAAAGCGCGAAATGCAGATGCGCGCCTGCCAATATCTCGATCTCGCCTTCCGCTACGCTGTGCAGTTTGCCAGGCCGACACTCTATGTCCTGTGCGGATTGCCGGGGACCGGTAAGTCAACCTATGCAGAAAGACTGCACGAGAGTTTCGACATTGCTCTTTTCAGGTCCGACACGGCCAGGCAGGGACTTCCGGGATACGGCGCACACCGGGGCCCTGTGCCCTTCGGTACAGGGATATACAGACACGAGATGCGGGGGTGGGTCTATTCCTGGCTGCTCTCAATGGCTCAGGAGGAGCTCAAAAAGGGGCGTTCTGCCATCCTGGATGCCACCTTTTCACAGCGAAAATGGCGCGAAGAGGCGGTAAGGCTGGCTAAAGACCTGGACGCCAACATCTTATTCTTCGAATGTGTGAGTTCGCAGGACACTATGTTGCAAAGGCTGGGACGCCGCCGGGAAGGCGAGGACGGCCAATCGGATGCAAGGCCCGAACATCTGCCGGGCCTTGTGAATGAATTTGAGGCTATTGACGAACTCACCCCCGAGCTGCTCACCACCATAAACACGGAAACAGAGATCGAAGCAAACCTGAGAACAATTTTAACCGGCGCCTATTCAAAAAGACGGATGCAAGTGGAAGAGATCATCGCCCGACTATAAATGACTTGCAACAAAACCACCGGCCGGAACCATCACCGGCAACAAACAGTCTGCAAGGGGCAAGAACTGTTTCCCGGTCGTCCGTCATTGTAGAGTCTCTCTGCAACTCCACAAAGTTCAAGGTTTCAGTTTCCGTAACTGGACAATTTACCCTCAATTGTTCCAGTATTGCATGGCAAACAAAGCGTCGAGCATTTTGTCTAATTATATGTTTCTTTCTTGCTTTTAGGGGTCTTTAATCCCTTGACCGACAACGCATCTCTTCTTTTGGACCATAACCTGATAATCCATCCTATAGGCATAGCGACGGCAATAACCGCTATGGTTATCAAAGCGCCCAAATAGTTCATTTGGACGCCCCATCCTGTAAAATAGTAATCCAGTCCATGTCCAGTACGCACTTTATCAATGGTCCGGAGCACGAAGCTTCCGATGCCTAGTATGCCTATAATAACAGCGGCGAAGCCACCGAGAAGATTTTTTGTTTTGGGACGCATGAAGGGATCCTCACTCCTGAAAACATGACAAGTAATTGTATAGTTTCTATCTCTTCCGCGATTTAATAAACTGGAAAAAAATCATTTAGGTTCGCTTCCTGAACACTCTGATGCCAAAGTACCTGGCAGGCAGTTCAAAGGAAACGCAAAGAATCAATAAGACAAATGCTGTTTCAAACAGGTGCCTTATAAGCCCGATGAAATCAAAGGATGGTAGTGTCACAACTACCGAGGATGCCCCTCTGTTTGCTGCAAAATATGAAAACAATGGAACTATGTAACGACTGGAAAATAAAAGTAATGCTAAAAACAATGCTCCACAAAGTAAGTAATTAGGCATATTATACTGAATCGGTTTGGAGCAATGTTGGCACCTCTTGGGCTGATTTCCTAGGAAGTATCCCCTAAAGAAGGTCTTCAGAAATGGAGCTGCCTGCTCCGCACAGTATGGACATTTTACACAATGCATATCGTTTAACCAGAAATCTAACAGTTATTGTAGAGTCTCTCTGCAACTCTACAAAGTGCAAGGTTTCAGTTTCCGTAACTAGACAATTTACAAACTGTCCAGTTTCGCCCGCTGTTTTTACTAGCTTTTTTGGCTCGCCGGCAATTGTGCCGCTTTTAGCGGCACATGCGCGCTTTGCGTGCGTTGCGGTTGCGCGCCTGCAGGGCGCAGCCAAAGGCGCGCCGACCCCTCGCGGCGTGTCAATTCTTTAATCAAGCTCCGGTAAAATGGCGGCGAGCTTCCTGCGGCACTCTTGCAATTCGCGAGTCAACTCAAAACTCAAAACTCTTATGTTGCGTTTCTTGGGTTACTCGATATTTCAAAAACTCTCTGGATTCCGGCCCAAAAACACTGCCGGAATGACGGAGTGTGGCGACTCATTGTACTCAAATCTCGATGAATTTGTGAAACACCACACTAACTAGTGTCCATCCGGAAACCCGGATGAACGTAGGAGAATTTCACCTTATAAGACACTGGCAGTTTTCGATTCGGAGAGGAGGCATTTTTCGTCCTGGCAAGGAAATCAAGGGGTTGAGCGGAGGCGTACATGGGTACGCCGCACAAGCAAGCCCGAAGATTGACGCCGTCAGGGCGGAAAAGGACCCTTTCCGGACGGAAACTAATACTACTCCGACATTTATGACCGACTCTTCGAGAGATGCAGAAGAATTGATCTTGTTATCTGACGTCTGACATCCGGTAGAGAAGGC
>Ga0187862_10004951_pt1 | contig 12434 bp, 15 predicted proteins | sample June2016WEW_10_1_FD_133003 | JGI IMG/M metagenome (GOLD analysis project Ga0187862, IMG submission 133003) | Peatland microbial communities from SPRUCE experiment site at the Marcell Experimental Forest, Minnesota, USA - June2016WEW_10_150 | ecosystem: Environmental > Terrestrial > Soil >...
CCGGGCGGGGCATAGTGTTGCAGCAGCGCCCGCTCGGTCAACTCGCGCGCCGCCAGCTTGCTTTCGACGGGCGCCTTCCCGAAGGGCCGTGGGACGGATCCGTCTTCCGACAAATTCGGGAGATACCCCCGCCGGTGTGCGCCGGCAGTTTCTTCTTTGCGTTGATACAACTTCGCCTTGCGATCCATCGTGGCAAAGAGGTCCACGAACTCGCCCACGGTCTCGGACGTGCCCAGGAAGAGCATTCCGCCCGGGTTCAACGCATAGTGGAACAAGGGGATGAGCTTCTTCTGCAATTCCCCCCCCATGTAAATCAACAGGTTGCGGCAACTGATCAGATCCATTTTGGAAAACGGGGGATCTTTGATCACGTCCTGCTCGGAAAAGATCACTATGTCGCGGATGGCTTTTTGGATGCGGTAGGCGCCGCCGTCCGTCTCCTGGGAGAAAAATCGCGCCAGTCGTTCCGGAGAGATGTCGGTGGCGATGCTGGCCGGGTAGACGCCGGCGCGTGCGCATTCGATGGCGTGGCGGTCAATATCGGTTGCAAACACCTGCAGTTTGAAACTCTGCTTCAGAGCATCTAGTCGCTCCTGGAGCAGGATGGCGATGGAGTAGGCCTCCTCGCCGGTGGAACAGCCGGGCACCCAGACGCGAATCAATGCGCCCTTGAGTTTTCCGGCAAAAAGCTGCGGGATGGCCTGGTCATGGAACACCCGGAATGCCTCCGGGTCGCGGAAAAAACTAGTGACGCCGATCAACAGGTCGCGAAAGAGCGCGTCTAGTTCCGCCGGGGTTTTCTGCAAATAGCGGATGTATTCGTCCATCCCCTTGATCTGGTGGACTGCCATGCGCCGCTGGACGCGGCGGAGGATCGTGTTCCGCTTGTACTGCGAAAAGTCGTGACCGGTTTGGGCGCGCAGCAGCAGGAAGATCTTCTTCAGCACGTCTTCGGCTTTAAGGGCCGGAGGGGGGGCAAGATGAGATGTTTTTCCGAACGCATGCGCGACGAACGCGATGAGCTGGGCCGGCATTTCGGGTGCCGGCAGCACATAGTCCACCATGCCGGTGGCAATGGCGCTGCTCGGCATGCCGTCGTATTCGGTGGATTTGGGCTCCTGCACCATCACCATGCCGCCCTCGCCCTTGATCTCCCGCACCCCCTGAGTGCCGTCGCTGCCGGTGCCTGAGAGCACGATGCAGATGGCCCGCTCGTGCCGGTCCTGGGCCAGGGAGCGGAAGAAAAAGTCAATCGGCAGGCGCTGGCCGCGCGGTGCGGCCGGGTCCAGCAACTGTAGCGCGCCGTTCAGAAAGGCCATGTCCCGGTTAGGCGGTATGATATAGGCGCAGTTGGGCTTGACCACTATCCCATCCGCTACCTCGAAGACCTGCATGCGGGTGTAGCGTCTGACCAATTCGGTGAGGATGCTCTTGTGGTCCGGGGCCAGGTGCTGCACCAGGACAAAGGCCATGCCGGGATCGGTGTCGGCGGGCATGCCGGAAAAGAAGGCTTCGAACGCCGCCAGGCCCCCGGCAGACGCGCCGATGCCGACAATGGGGAATCCCGGGGCATCTTGCAATGACGGCGCCTCGGCCGCTCCCGGTTCGAGGGTTTCTTCCGGCTCATTCGTATTGGCCTCGGTTGTCGGCATGATGCCTTCTTTCTCCAGATCGTCCTGAGCGGCTCCGAACCTAGTGCGTCCTCGTTAGCGTAGACACAGTATGCCTACCCGTTATCTTATAGTCAATAAAAACTATGTTATATCCTGGACCGTCTTGCGCCCGGCTGGGAGCCAGGGTATTCCAAACCTGGAACGCCGTCGGGCTGTTTTCGATGTTCTTCTTAGTTTTGGGCCGGAATTCGTTTTTTGGCTTTCCGGCGCCTGAGAGTGCACACCCGTTTGTCTCCAACCGAGCCCTTTCGGTGCATTTTCACTCTCCGAGACGGTCCGAACGACTCCCTTCTGCCTTCACCGTGAAGCTTCGGCTCAGCCGTGCTTTCTGGCGATCCCTTTTACGCTCCGCCTTTTTGATCCGCCTTGGCAATGTTTATGTGGCCATGGCGCCCGGAGCCAAGGGTTTTGCGCGCGCCGGTTCTGGCCGGCTCATGGAATCGGTGAGCCCGAGGCTCGGACCGGCCTATTTTCGCTCCTGGCGCGTGTTGCTCGAGACCTCTCCGATGGGCAGAAGGGAAGCCATGAAGTGCCTTCGCCCTGCCGTCTCTTCGGGTCAGGCGCCAAGAGGCAAGACGGACACCGCAGGGGCGTCAGGGCCGCCGGTGCGCAGTTGTGCACAACGAGGGGGATCGGGGCAGGGATAAGCGGAACATAAAGGACGGTATGTTTGGTTATTCGACCGAAACGTGGTAGGGTCGGTTCGTGCGGGAGTCCGCCACTTATCAGGAAATCCAGAAGTGGGTGCAGCAGGAGTTCGGGTTCAAGCCGAAAACCTGCTGGATCGCCCACTGCAAAGAGACTTACGGGTTGCCGCTCGGCGCTGCTCCCAATCGACTGGGCGAGGAGCGCGTGGAGCCATGTCCGCCTGACAAGCGGCCCGCCATCAAAAAGGCGTTCCAGCATTTCGGGATGCTCTCATGAGCGTGGAAATCGTCCAGCATCCTGCCGGGCCTGCGCTTCCTGCGCTGATCGCCGGGCAGGGTAAGCACGTCGGCCCGAAGCAGACCTACAGCCCCTGGGATCGGAAATGCAGGCTCATACCCTGCCTGCCGGACCAAATCGAAACGATCAAGACAGACCGGCAAAACCTCAGCCTGCATCATTCACAGAGAAGATGGTCGTGGGTTACTGTCCGAGCAGCCGACAGGTCTATAGCCCAGGGGATGGCCGTCCGAGAATTTTTCCCCGAAGCTGAGCGGGATTAACTAGAATCGCGATCAAGGCGCGTTCGGCCTGAGCCGGGTTTGTATCGGGCAGCCACAGGGGCCGGATGACGAGACCAAAAATCTCCGACTTGTCAGTCGAGGGAGAAGTTTTTCTCTTGCCATCCCCTTTCATAGAACGGTCAGAAGAGCCCTCACGGCCGTTACCCACTTGGATTGAGGAAAACCTTACCTGCGTCCACCTTCACCGGATAGGTTTTGAGGTCGACACAGGCGGGCGCCCCTTTGGCCTGGCCGGTCGTAAAGTCAAATCGCCCGTTGTGCTTCGGACATTCGATAATGTGACCCATGACGAACCCCCCCGAGAGATGGACATAGGCGTGCGTGCAGAGGCCGTCGGTAGCATGATATGAGTCGTCGGCGGTCCGGTAGATTGCAAAGGTGCGGCCGTCGTGATCGAAGCGGATGACGTCTTCCTTTTCAATGTCGCCGCTGCCGCAGACTTCAATCCAGGTGTCGTTCATGGCGCGATTCGGCTACGCCGGCTCCAGCGACGGAACGGGCTGCGCAGGGTCAGGCAATGGGCGTCGGACGAAATACGTCGGGTCCTTCGCCTGTCTAAAAATGGTGGGGATGATTTCCCGGTAGGCTTCCCAGAGACCGTTATAGGGTTTCGGCATGTCTGCCTTCAGTTCCTGATGCAGCTTGCCCAGGGCGTGGTAGGGCACGATCGGGAACATGTGGTGTTCGGTGTGGTAGTTCATTTCCCAGTAGAGGTAGCGGAAGATGGGGTTCATGTATACGGTGCGGGTGTTTAGGCGGTGGTCGAGAACGTCTTCGGCGAGGCCCGCGTGCTGGGTTAACCCAAAGACGACCATCAGCCACGAGCCGTAGAGGGAGGGCAGGCCGACGTACATCAACGGCAGGATGCTGTGGATGGCAATCGCCCAAGTGATGACCGTGGCGTAGATAAGGATGTAAATGCGCGCGTTCCGATAGACCTTGTGGCGTTCCTCAACGGGAATGTAAGTCGCCTCCGCCGGAGTAAGCTGTCCGAAGCAGTGTTGCACCATCCTGACGAGTTCCTTAGGTGCCCTCCTGAGAGCGAAAAAGTCCAGCGCGAGGCCCAATAGATCCGCCGGTCGGGGCACAGCGATCTCCGGGTCGCGGCCGACGATGATGGTATCCGTGTGGTGCCGAGTGTGACTCCATCGCCACGGCACGGATTCACGAAACACCATGAAGGAGGCAATTTCATAAAGGGCATCATCCATCCACACCGTCTTAAAGGCTGTCCGATGACCGGGCTCATGCCATCGTGAATCGGACGTCGAACCGTAAAGCGTGCCATAGGCGACGAAACAGGGAAGGGCCCACCACGTGCCCCAAGTCAGATAACCCAGCGTGCCGGAGATGATCAGCAGCGCGAACCAGACCAACGTATCGCGAATCGCGGGCCCGTCCCGCCGCTGCATGAGTTCCTTCAACCGTTGGCGCGAAATGTTGCAGGTAAACCATTGGGCGTTGGCCAGCCCGCGCTCCTCGGCGAGTTTGGTGTCGCGCCCGGTGAGACTGTAATCGCGCTTGGTGATTTCAACCGGCAAACTGCCCTCCGCTTCGGTTGCCGAAAAATACTACTCCTTTTTCAGGAGAGAAATCCACCTGATAATACGCAGGGGTAACGTCAAGCTGCTTGCGGAAAAAGCAGGTAGCACATGGAACATCGGACAGCACCCTCGACGGCGTGAAGAACTTCTGGCTTTCCGGTCAATTCTTAGTAAGCCAGTAGGCCGCACAGGACGCAGGTTTGTATCCACAGTTCGCCATTTCGGGGGTTATTGGAGTGCCGAAGGTCCGGGCCGTAGACCCCTGCGTAAACGCTTTCCTAGGAAACTGAGCCAGTGTCCAAAGTTGTGAGAGTGGTGTGGATTCGGGACTTCACTGGACTGGAAATGCGGCTGCGCCTATGCTAAGTTAGGCTCAAATGCGAAAGGCCCGCTGCCAGGCGGGCCTCGCAAAACTTCTTGAGCGCAATCCAAGGGTAACACTGGAGTGCGCCCGATGCAAAGGAAAAGCGAAAGGCAATCCGGCAATCCGGCTGCATTTTCTCGAATAGCAACCGGCAGCTCCACATTCTGCGCCTCGGTCCGGCTCGGATGGACGCACGCGCTGAGAACACAACGAGCTTCGCATCCTGGTCGAAATCGCCCGTCTGCTGGAAACAGTGATCGAGCGCCTGATCGGCAAAGGTGAAACCGGCGAGCGCAACCGCCTTCAAGTCCTGGAGCGCTTGTCTGCGGAGTGGATCGCTGCAAAGTAAATGGCCGAAGAATCGACAGAAAACCGCGAGCCCTGGGAGCGCCAACCGCGCGAGAGCAGCAAGGCTTACGCCCATCTGTCGATCTATCTAGAAATGGGGATCAGCCGATCGCTGAATAAGGTTGCCAGTGACCCCAAATGTACATCAAAGCGTCGCCAATTATCGAGATGGTCTTCGAAATACAAGTGGGTCCAAAGATCCCTGGCATTCGACGATGACCAGCGCAGGCAGGAGCGAGAGGCGCAGCGAAAAGAACACAACGAAATGCTGAAGCGGCACGCGCGGCTGGCAATGCTCGGTCAAAGCCTGGTTGTTGACACCCTACGCAAGCGCCTGCAAGAGGCCCAGGAAAACCCTACGAAAATGCTGAGCGTGTCAGATGCATCAAGGCTGCTCGACGTTAGCGTGCGGGTTGAAAGATTGTCTCGCGGCCTACCCTCGGAAGTCTCGGAGTTAGGAGGCTCCGCTGATCGCCCAGTGCGGCTGAGCATCGAACAGCAAGCCAGGCGAGCGATCGAAAATGTTCTGGGCATCAACGGACCAGTCATCGAGCGCACAGAACCCGAGGAGGGCGAAGCTGAAGCACAGCCGGAAGCCGCTCCCGACATCCCCGATCCATTTGTGGGTTAAGGCGCGCCCGCCCATATCGGCACTCCCGGTGCCGATGATGGCCCAAGCCCCCTGCTGGACGCGGAGGAAGTGACGCAGTAACCGGCCGGTCCCAGCAGCTTCATGGAGCGATGCTCGTTGCGCGTTCCCTTAGCCTCCGCGTTCATCATTGCAGCGGGACTCCTTCTTTCGGTGTCCAGTTTTCGAGTTCTTGCCCACTTGAGGCTCGCTGTGAGCCTGCGTACTGTGGGGCTCGATTTGAGCCTGCATTACTAGTTGCACTTACCTGATGAGTGCGGGGATGTGAGTTCACCCGGATAAAAAGCTCTCGTACGGGGAAACCGCGTTTTGTGCGAAACCGGGTGGGGATGGTCTCGGAGTGGATCCACCCGTGCGAGCGCAGCCAGGCGAGCGCGCGTGTGATCGTGGCGCGGCCGAGGCCAGTCCACTGCTTTAGCAGGTCGTGGCCGCAGTGAATGCAACCCTGCTCGCTGCCAGCGTGAGGGACGCGGATCAAAAGGGCGGCCAAAGTCAATTTGGCGGGCGCCGGGATTTTCGGCCACACAGGCGAAAGCATCAAAGTTTGCACGGTCATCGGCGCCTTGGATTTCGAGTAGCTTCTAAAGCCCAGCTTGATCGTGCCCCGCAGGTTGGCGGTCATCTTCACGCGGACGGACGGGACTGGGAAGTTCGCCGCAAGGAACTTGATTGCGTCGCCCACCTTGCAGTCGCGCACCAGCATTGTTACGTCGATCGTGCTTAGAGAGCGGCCAGGGCAATTGAAACAGCGGCAGGTATTGTTCTTGCCATAGATGCTGAGCGTTCGGTGTCCGCATTGCGGACACACGGCGCGCCGGGAGTCGTGCCGGATGTTGAGGAGGTGCAAAACATCCGACATCGGTATTTCCTTCCTTATAAACCTGGCATCGGGCAAGAGTTTTTGCCTTGACCCTCGGCCCTGCTCGGGTGCTAAATGCTGTTGTTGCACTGGATGGAAGTGGGAGACAGAGACCTGCTCAATCCGAATGTCATGCGTGACGGTATGCATGATTGGGTCGTCGCCAATGAAAACATGGCCAAAGTTCTCGCCGCCAAGGGCTACCACTACCAGTTTGTCTTCGCCCGCAACGCCAGCCACACTGACCGCACCGTGAAACAACAAACCCTGCCCGAGGCTCTGGAATATATCTGGCAGGGCTACCCGATCGAGAGAGTGAAAAACTGATTTCAGTGCCGTTACCGTCACGGCACTTCGGATGCAATCCGACACGTCGTGGTGAGCGCTCGGATTGTGTCCGAGCGGACGATCTGGGAGTTGGGCGGTTCGTAAACGCTGCGGCGTCGCGGCGAGCTGCTCATGGCAACGTAATGTACTTCTTTTCGCGCGGGGGGAGACACTTTCCCGGCAAGGCCGTACGGCCAAGTGGACGTGCGGAATGGTACTTCTGGGGGAATTGAGTTCCGGGACCTCTTGGTCCAGAATGAGAACAATTAATTTGCATTGACCTCGCGCATTTTGCAAAGACTCCAGCATCTCAGCTTATCTTCAGAGTGGTAGTACTGTCGACAACGCCGTCCAACTGGTAGTGGTACAGTTTGAAGATCAGGTAGAAAAGCTTGGCGAATAGATTGCCCAGTGATAGAGTAACGTGATTATGGGAATAAAAACCAAATTCGATTTGAAGGATTCTGTTGAGGAGATTGGAGGAAACAAGATCGGAATAATAGAGGCAATTAGCATCCCAGATAAGCCTGGAGAGGAAATCGCGTACTCAGTCGAATTCGATGGAGATTTTTCGACCCGCAGGTTTATCAAGGAAAGCAACCTTAAACTCCGACCAAAGGCTAAGGTCCCTCAGGATGAAATAGCGCTTGTTCCTGATCGTCCTCTCATGGATTGAAAAAACAAAAGCCCCGATGCCAGTCGGGGCCTTGTAAGTCCTTGGGCGCAATCCAAGTACACTATGGAGTGTGCCTGATGGAAATTATAACTGACCCAGACGCCCAAACCCTTCTTGAATTCATGCACGAAAATCTCCCAACAAGCAAATTGATCGCTATCTCTTCTCAGCTACCAGACATTGCAAGGCTGCTGTGGAAAGACTATCCTTTCGAACCGGAGTAGAGAGGAGACGTGATAGCCATGAAGGGACTCACAGCCTTCTTCGGAAATCTATTCACTGGCGGCAAAGGGGTTGATGTGGTGAGGCTGGACTTGCGGGGTGGGGGTCCTGCCGAGCGCCCCAGGCCAGCGCCACCTGATCCAGGAATGGCTGCAGGGCACGAGCAACCAGTGCCTGAAGCGGCCTACAAAAAGGGTGACGTCATTGGCGGCACATACGAGGTCCATAGCCTGCTGGGCAAGGGTGGCTTTGGGGAAGTGTATTTGGTCTACGACCGTCGGCTTCGCGAGGCTCTCGCGCTTAAGACCTTCCGGCAGAAGTTTCTTGCGGTTGCCGAAGTGAGAGAAAACTTCAGGCGCGAAGCACTCCTGTGGGTCAACCTCGAGGAGCATTCGTTCATCGTGGCGGCGCGTATTGTGGAGGAGTTCTACGGCCGACTCTTTGTCGGGATGGATTACATTGCTGCTGACAATCGAGGGCGGGTGAGCTTGGCCGATCATCTGGTGTGCGCCGGAGGACCGCTGGGGACCGATCAAGCCCTCCTGTGGGCCATTATGTTCTGCCACGGCATGGAGCACGCCAACCAGCGCGGCATCAAGTGCCACCGGGACATCAAGCCGGCCAACATACTAATCCGGCGGGACCTTACGCTCTTGATCAGTGATTTCGGTTTGGCGGCAGCGGCGGAAGCGGCGTGGGACCGTCGGGCCGACTCATGGGAGGGCGCCAGAGAGGAAGGCTCCGTCGGCTTTAGCCTACTCCAGACGCAGGGCAGACGGGTCTGCGGCACACCAGGGTACCTTGCGCCAGAGGTCTTCCGCGGGGAAGGGGCAGACGTCCGGAGTGACGTCTACAGCTTCGGTATGGTCCTTTGGCAGATGGCGGCAGGCAGCCAAGTGCCACCCTTTGCGGCGGGCGTGGCACCGCCGCGTAGTCCCGGCGACATCGACCGCTACGCCCTCGAGGTCTATGAGCGGCAGATGAGAAAGCGTGCACCAGCGGTGGGGGAGCCACTTCAAGAGATCATCGACCGCTGTCTGGCGGTTGAGCCCTCGAGACGTTTCACCAGCTTCACACAGTTGAGGACTGAACTTGAGCCAATCCTCCATCGCCGCACCGGCCAGATTGTAAAATTGCCTCCAGTTGGCGAACGAGCGGCCGCTTTCTGGAACAATAAGGGCGTTTCACTCACGGCGCTGGGCCGCGACGATGGGGCCATTACGTGTTTTAAGAAGGCCCTGGATATCGAACCGGACAATGCCGTCATGCGGTCAAACCTCGGCAACGCGCTCGAGGCCAAGGGGGATCTGGACGGAGCCATCGCCGAACACCGCACCGCGATTCATTTCCAGCCGGACTTCGCTGACGCGCACGTCAACCTCGGCAACGCGCTCAAGGCCAAAGGCGATCTGGAGGGGGCCATCGCGGAATACCGCACCGTGCTTCGCCTCCAGCCGGACCTGGCCGCCGCACACAACAACCTCGGCATCGCGCTACAGGCCAAGGGCGATCTGAAGGGAGCCATCGCCGAATTGCGCACCGCGCTTCGCCTCCAAACGGATGACGGCGCCGCGCACCTTAGCCTCGGCAACGCGCTCAAGGCCAAGGGTGATCTGGACGGAGCCATCGCGGAACACCGCGCAGCGCTTCATCTCCACCCGAACTTCACTGCCGCGCACCTCAACCTCGGCAAGGAGCTCCAGGCCAAGGGCGATCTGGAAGGGGCCATCGCGGAATACCGCACCGTACTTCGCCTTCAGCCGGACGACGCCGAAGCACACAAGGACCTTGGCACCGCGCTCACGGCCAAGGGCGATCTGGGCGGAGCCATCGCCGAATTGCGCACCGCGCTTCATTTCCACCCGGACCTCGCCGACGCGCACCTCAACCTCGGCACCGCGCTCAAGTCCAAGGGCGATCTGGAAGGGGCCATCGCGGAATATCGCACCGTACTTCACCTCCAGCCGGACGATGCCGAAGCGCACTACAACCTCGGCATCGTGCTCGCGAACAGAGGTGATCTAGACGGGGCAATCGCCGAATGGCGCACGGCCATTAGCCTTAAGCCGGACCTGGCCGCCGCACACAACAACCTCGGCATCGTCCTCAAGAACAAGGGTGATCTGGACGGAGCCATCGCTGAATTGCGCACCGCACTTCGCCTCCAGCCGGACTTCGCCGACGCGCACTACAGCCTCGGCAAGGTGCTCCAAGCCAAGGGCGATCTGGAAGGGGCCATCGCGGAATACCGCACCGTACTTCGCCTCCAGCCGAACGACGTCGAAGGGCACAACTCCCTCGGCATCGTGCTCGCGGACAGAGGTGATCTGGACGGGGCGATCGCCGAATGGCGCACGGTTCTTCGCCTCCGACCAGGCACCGCCGGAGCGCACCACAACCTCAACATCGCGCTCCGGATGAAGGGTGATCGCGGGGCGGCTAGGAGGAATTCCAGATAACTGCAGGCTAGCCCCGAACCACCCTCCCATCCGCCAGATCTACGAAAGTCTGATGCGCCGACTGAAACGCTGGCCACGTTTCGCCGGCTAGCGCACACCCATCTTCTTCGGGTTTCCGAATTCCCGGTGGGAGTAGAAGGACCTGACGGCTCATGCAATCAGCTTGTAAATTAGCACGATGGTGGGGAGTGTGGGCGCGCCAAAGCCTCGCCGAAAGAGAGTTCCTTCGGGAGATCACAGACGCTAATGAGCGACCGTCCGCGCCCAGCCGCCCACCAACAGAAAAAAGGTGCGCCGGAGTCCCTCGAGGAGTGTATTGTGTGGGGCTGTCGAAAACCAAAATGGCGATCCGTGGTAGGAGGGCCAGGAAAGGACATCTATGAAGGAGCCGGGATTGGACAATCGTCACACAACCAAGCGTGGCACGATTGAGCGCAAGCATCGCAACACCAAGCTCGAAACACTGCGGAGGACCTACCCTAACCTTTTGCCGGAACGCAGGGGGAGCATACTACTTGGCAGGCTTCTGGAGGAGTATCGTGTTGACTCATTGAAGGCTCTGCTTCGTGCGCTGGGCGTAGCATAGAGAGGACAAACGGCGAAGAGGCACAAACACATTTGAAGATGGAAGGAGGAGACAGCAATGGACTCGATCCCTGTTGAATTGCAGGTGACTGACCGCGCTCCCCAACTTATGTTTCCCTCTCCGATTCTTTGGAGGGCGACGCTACTGCTTCGCGACTCGGTGGGCAGATCCTACGCGGTTGCCACTGCGATAGATCCTCTGAAAAAGGAAGAACTGTCCGTTTCCGCCGGTTCGACCGGCTGGGTTCCGCTTCGGCGGCTTTTCCTGTCGAATGAGAATGGATGGGAACTGGTGCAGGATAAAGGCCTGCAATTTACAGCGCTCAGATTGGCAGAACAAAAATGATCTCGGCGCCGAAGCCCGCCAGGACGTGGCGGACTTTTGGAATGTTGGACGCGTTACCTTCCTCCAGGCTTTGGCTGTTTAGCCCTAACCAGATGTGCTGCAGTCCTGGCGGGCTGCTCTGGAGAAATTCCGCGCGGCCTACGTGCTTAACCCCAAGAACGCCTTCTATAGGGAGAATTACAGGCGCCTGTTACAGCAGGTGAGTAGATGACGGGCGGGGAGCCATGGTGCGCGGGCTTGACCCGACCCTAGAGGGGGTCAACAATGATTGGGTTCGTATATTTCGACACGGACGTATTACACCTGATTGGCAAAACGAATGCCAATCAGGGACTACCGGCGGAGCTCCGAGAACGAATGCTTCTCTCGTATATCACTTTTCTCGAAGCCTTTTCTCAACTGACTCTAAGCGATAACGCGGAAATCCTAAGTCACATTCAAGCAATACATAATTGGGTGAATCCAAAGAATGCTGGGTTGTTGCCCCATCCTGATGCCGCGATTGCCGAAATCGGTTTTCAAGAAACACAAGCAGCAGACGGCTTTACAGCGAGAGTGATTAATCTCTGCCTGGACACCAACTCGCCAGAAGAACTTCGGGCTGCCGCAAGCGAGGTGATGAACGCGCTGGGCGAGATGAAACATCGTGCAGCCCAGGATTTCACACATTTGGTGGACGTTTACAGAAGGGAACCTCACACAGGGGACAAATTCTCGGAAGGCTGGCTAAACGGCATTGCTCGCAGGGCAAGGGTTGACCCTAACGCCAGGCCGCTTGCTGAAATCGTATCAGCGCTGAGTGCGTACTATGAGTTCGAAGAAGAGAGAATCAAACTTGCCGCCCGTGATCCTCATTATGAGCCGGACCAGAATGACATTATAGATTCGCAACAACTGGTGTATTTGGGATACCCCGCGCTTCATTTCCTGACCTGCGACGGAGGGTACTGCAAGAGGGTCAGAAAATCAGAGCAGGCGGCGCGGATTCACAAGGTGTCGCATGAGGAACTAGGCGACGTGCACAGGGTGGAAGCGCTGCTGAGAAAGGTTACTGATTTCGGCACTTGAACCCGTGGCAAATGCAGTAACGAAATCAAGCTCTGCCATGAGCCGCTCTCAAGCGTCGCGGACCTACAAAACAGGTCCGCGCTTC
>Ga0187862_10004953_pt1 | contig 12432 bp, 8 predicted proteins | sample June2016WEW_10_1_FD_133003 | JGI IMG/M metagenome (GOLD analysis project Ga0187862, IMG submission 133003) | Peatland microbial communities from SPRUCE experiment site at the Marcell Experimental Forest, Minnesota, USA - June2016WEW_10_150 | ecosystem: Environmental > Terrestrial > Soil >...
GGGATGGTGGCCGGCAACATCTATGAGATCGCCGTCTTTCAGGCCGAGCGTCACGTGACCGGCTCCAACTACAAGCTGACGCTCAGCGGGTTCAACGCCCCGACCAGCGTCTGCCACGGCGTATGTGGGGACGGCATCGTCACCCCCGGAGAGGCGTGTGACCTCGGCGCTGCCAACAACACCGGCGCCTACGGGACCTGCAACCCGGACTGCACATTGCCGCCCCGATGTGGTGACGACATCGTCCAGAACCCGCCCGAACAATGTGATGACGGGGTCAACCTGTCGACCTACGGCATGGCCACGGGCTGCGCGCCGGGGTGCAAGACGCCGCCATATTGCGGGGACGGAAATGTAGACAGCCTTTTCGGTGAGCAGTGTGACGACGGCCCCAAGAACGGCACGGGCCTATGCACCGACAACTGCATCTTGATCGTTCCCTAGCGACATGTCCTACGCGCAGAGAGTAGTCGACGTGTCGGCGCGGAGGGATCCCGGACAGCCGGAGTTCCACCAGGCCGTGACCGAGGTGCTCAAGTCGTTGCAGCCGTGTCTGGACCGCCATCCAAAGTACGAGCAGAACAAGATTCTCGAGCGAATCGTGGAGCCGGAGCGCGAGATCATGTTCCGCGTGCCCTGGATTGACGACAAGGGGCAGGTCCAGGTCAACCGCGGCTATCGCATCGAATTCAACAGCGCCATCGGCCCGTACAAGGGCGGCCTGCGCCTGCACCCGAGCGTGAACCTGTCGATTCTCAAGTTCCTCGGTTTCGAGCAGGTGTTCAAGAACGCGCTCACCACGCTGCCGATGGGCGGCGCTAAGGGCGGCTCGGACTTTGACCCCAAGGGCAAGTCGGACAACGAGGTGATGCGCTTCCTTCAGAGCTTCATGTCCGAACTCTACCGCCACATCGGAGGCGACACCGACGTCCCCGCCGGCGACATCGGGGTGGGCGGTCGCGAGATCGGCTACCTGTTCGGCCAGTACAAGCGCCTGAAGAACGAATTCGTCGGCGTGCTCACCGGCAAGGCGCTCAACTGGGGCGGTTCGCTCATCCGTCCCGAGGCCACCGGTTACGGCACCGTGTACTTCGCTGAAGAGATGCTCAAGACGCGCAAACAGACTTTCAAAGGAAAGCTCTGCACCGTGTCGGGTTCAGGCAACGTGGCCCAGTACACCGTCGAGAAGCTGAACCAACTGGGCGCCGTGGTGGTCACCCTGTCCGACTCGGACGGCTTCATTCACGATTCCAAGGGAATCACGCCGGACAAGCTCGCGTTCGTGCTCGAGCTCAAGAATGTGCGCCGGGGCCGCATCCGGGAGTACGCCAAGAAGTTCGGTTGCACGTTCGTAGCCGGCAAGCGCCCGTGGGTGGTCAAGTGCGACGCGGCCTTCCCCTCGGCCACGCAGAACGAACTCGACGGACAGGACGCCGACACGCTGCTGAAGAACGGATGCACGGTCATCGCGGAAGGCGCGAACATGCCTTCGACACCTGAAGCGGTCGAGAAGTTCCTCAAGGCCAAGGTGCTGTACGGTCCTGGCAAGGCTGCCAATGCCGGCGGCGTGGCCACCTCGGGCCTCGAGATGAGCCAGAACTCGATGCGCCTGTCGTGGACGCGCGAAGAGGTCGACGTCAAGTTGAAGGGCATCATGCAGGCCATCCACGCGGCCGTCCATAAGACCGCGAAGGACTTCGGCCAGTCCACCAACTACGTCATGGGCGCCAACATTGCCGGCTTCGTCAAGGTGGCCGATTCGATGATCGACCAGGGTGTGGTGTAGTTTCAGCCAGTGGATCGGACGATGGCCACGAAGCGGCCCTCGCGTATCGTGCCCGCAGCGGCCCGGGCGGAATGCACACCGGGCAAGAGCAGGCCGATGCGGCCCGAGGTATCGGTGAGGGGCAAGAGCTTCTTCTGCGGATCGATTCCGCCCACCGTACGCTGCAGAACCAAGACGTCGAGAGCAGGCGAGCTGGTTTCGGGCGGCAGGGCCCAGGCCACCGTCACCTGGTCCTCGCCCACCAGCAGTGAAACCCCGGGGACGGGGGGCAAGGCCAGATCGGCAGGCGGAACCTCGGCGACACGCAGGGGCTGCCAGGTCGCCTCCAGCGTGGTCAGCCGGGCACTGGCGCGTGCCCGCATGTCGGGGTCGGCGGCGGTTTCGGCAAGCTCACGGAAGATGGCGATGGCCTCGCTCAGTCGGCCCTGGCGTGTGCACAGCTCGGCCATCGTCTCGGTTTCGTAAAGGTGTTCCATGCTCATGGAAGGATCTCCCGGGTTTGGGCGACGTCGCGTCTGATCTCGGCCACCAGCTCATCCGCTGAAGCGAACCGGCGCTGGTCCCGGATGCGACCGGCAAATTCCAGGCGCAGACGCGCGCCGTAAAGGTCGCCGTCGAAATCCAGCAGGTGGGCTTCGACGCTCACCACTGCGGAAGCGCCTCGACCCTCGCTCGCGAAGGTGGGATTGCTGCCGACGCTGACGGCGGCGCGTAGGCGCAGCGCCGGGCCGCTGCTATCCACGCGACACGCCCAGGCCGCATAGACGCCGGACTTGGGCAAAAGATCGGCCTCTGGCTCCAGGTTGGCGGTGGGGATGCCCAGGGTGCGGCCGCGCTCGACGCCGTGGACCACGCGGCCGGTAAGCTCGAAAGGGCGGCCGAGAAGCATGGCCGCGCCCTCCACCCGCCCCTCGAGCACGAACTCGCGGATCTTGGTCGACGAGCAGACCAGCCCCGCAACCATGACCGGCGGCACGATGCTGACCCCCATGTGCAGGCGCGCGCCTTCGTTTGTGAGCGTGGTTGCGCTGCCTTGCCGGCCGGCCCCATAGGTGAAATCCCAGCCCACCACGATGTGTCGGGCGTCGAGGTCCTTGCGCAGCACTTCGGCGACGAAGCGGTTGGCGGGCATTGCCGCAAACTCAGCGGTGAACGGCTCAACCACGACCACATCAGCGCCAGCTTCGCCAAGCAGCTCCAGCCGGCGTTCCAGCGTCACCAGCATGGGCGGCGCCAGGGCGGGCGCAAAGAACCGCGCCGGATGGGGATCGAAAGTCAGGGCCACGGCCTCGCCCCCCGCCGCGTGGGCGAGGCGGCTGGCGGTGCCCAGCAAGGCTTGGTGGCCGCGGTGAACGCCATCGAAGTTCCCGATGGCGACTGCAGGCGCACGCAGCGGACGCCGCAACTCGGACGTGACGCGCTGGCGCCCTCGAATGACGTGCACCCTTTGGGGATAGACGGCGAATACGTGGACGTCAAGTTAGGCTCTCGATCGTGATGGTCTCGACAGGAGGCCGGGTTTCGCGTTGGATCGACCCATGACTGACCGGCCGGCTCCCCACGCGCCCAGAACCTGGCCAGCCCTCGACCCGGCTCTCTTCGTTGCATCGCTGGTGATCTACGTCGCGGGCACGCCGCTGGGACTGGATCGGGTTGCGGCAGCGTCGAGAGTGGCCGCCGCGCTCGGTGACGTCTCACAGGGTCTGGGCGCGCCGTTGGCCTTGCTTGTTTCGCGTCTGGTCGGTTATCTGCCCCTGGGCGATGGTGCCGCTCGTGCCAATCTGGCGTCCGTGCTGTTGGCCGCGTTGGCAATCATGCTGCTGGGCAGGCTGTGCGCCGATCTCCTGGCCGCATTGCGCCCGCCAGCGCACGCCCGTCAGGGCGAGCGCGATTTCTTGTATGAGCCGCTGCTGGCCGCAGGGGCCGCGCTGGCCGGTGGTCTGTCGCTGGCGACATTTCACGCAGCGACGTCGGCGGGATCGGCATCCGCGACGCTCGCGCTTTTGGCAGGGGCCTGGTTGGCCGCGCTGCCTCTTCTGCGCGCGCAGGGCGGTGCAAGGCACGGCTTCGCGCTGGCAGGCCTGTCGGGCCTGGCAGCGGGCGTGGATCCGGTGGCTGGGCCGTTGCTGTGGCCGCTTGCCTTTGGGCTGTGGCTGTGGGATCTGCGTCGGGGCAGCCGGTGGCCGTTGCTGGCGCCTGTGCTCTTCGTCGCTGCGCTGGGCGGGTCGCTGCTGGCCACGACGGCTGCCTCGGGAGGTTCCGCCAGCGTCCTGCACCCGCTCGGCGGCCTGTGGCCCAGCGGGATTCACGATCGCGCCCTGGTGGTCGGGACCGCGGCCGAGTTGAGCGACGAACTGGGTGTGGTGGGGTTGCTGCTGGGCGGGCTGGGGACGTTGGCCTTGCTCAAGAGGGCGCCGCTGGTTGCGTGCTGGTTCGGGTTCACCCTGGTCACGGCGCTCCTGCTCGGTCATCCACCTGGGCAAAACGGGGTCAGTTTCGAGTCCACCCGCGCCGGCCTGCCTGCGGCTTTGCTGGCCGCCGCAGTTCCCATAAGCGCGGGCGCGGCCGCGCTGGCAGCCCGCCTGGGCCGCGCACGCACCGTCACCGCGATCGTGCTCGCCGCGTTGGCGGTCGTCTCGCCAGTCCTCGATGGCGGTGCGAGTCGCTGGCGGCACGACGCCCATGGGCCGGAGCGCCTTCTCGAGCACGCTTTCCTGCGCGCGCCGCTACGTGCGTCCGTGGACCCGGGCACGGCCGAGATGGACGGGCTGTTCCGTTACGGGGCGGCCTTGGGCCTGCGCCCTGATCTCGAGATCGTGCATCGCAACCAATGAGCAGGGAGAGCCTTCCCGCTTGCGCCTCGACCGGTGTACTGTCTCGCGATGCGAATTCCACGCCCACAAATTGTCCCTGCCTGCGGCGCTTCCCGTGCTGTTTCTGCCATGCTCTTCGCGGTGCTTGGCTGTGTCGGCATGCAGCCCGGGCCATCCACGGGCAAGCTCGCCGCGAGCCGGGCCAGCGTGCCAACGCCCGACATCGAGGAACTGCTCGGCAAGATGACGCTCGACGAGAAGATCGGGCAGATGACCCAGATCGACTGGAAGCTGGCCAAGAACACCGACGACGTGCGCAAGCTGGCTGTTGGATCGGTGCTCAACGGTGCGTCGCAGCTGCCTGAGCCCAACACGCTCCAGAACTGGGTCAAGCTGGTCACCTCCATTCAGACGCGAGCCTTGAGCACGCGCCTGGGTATCCCGATTTTCTGGGGCACGGATGCCGTCCATGGCAACGCATTGGCGAGGGGAGCCACGGTATTTCCGCACAACATCGGAATGGGCTGCACGCGCAACCCAGAGCTGGCCGAGAAGGTCGGACGGGCTGCGGCGTTGGAGATATTGGCCACTGGCATTCCCTGGACTTTCGCCCCGTGCATTGCCGTGCCTCGCGATGAGCGCTGGGGCCGGACCTACGAGGGCTTCGGCGAGACGCCCGAGCTGGCCGAGATGATGGGCGCGGCGATGGTCAGAGGTCTGCAGGGCGAGCCAGGCCAGTCCGACGGGGTGCTTGCCTGCGCCAAGCACTTTCTCGGCGACGGTGGCACCTCACAGGGCAAGGACCAGGGCGACGCCATCTGTTCGGAACAAGAGCTGCGCGCCATCCATCTGCCTGGCTTCGCCGCGGCCGTCAAGGCGGGTGTCGGCTCGATCATGGTGTCGTACTCGCGCTGGAATGGCGCTCCCATGCACGCCAGCAAGCACCTCATCACCGACGTGCTCAAGGGCGAGCTCGGCTTCGAGGGATTCGTGGTCAGCGACTGGGAAGCCATCGACACCCTCCCGGGGTCGAACGATCGCAAGATCGAGGCGGCCATCAATGCCGGCGTGGACATGGCCATGGTGCCAGTCAGCTACACGTGGTTCTTCTCGACCCTGCGCCATCTGGTTCAGAAGGGCCGGGTTTCCATGGCGCGCATCGATGATGCCGTCCGCCGCATCTTGAAGCAGAAGGCGCGTTTCAAAATGTGGGAGCACCCCTTCCCAGATCCGGCGTTCGCCGGCCAGTTCGGCTCGTCCGAACACCGGGCGCTGGCGCGCGAGGCAGTTCGACAGAGCGCGGTCCTGCTCAAGAATCAGGACGCCGTGCTGCCGCTGCCCAAGACCGGCCGCATCCTGGTGGTGGGCAGCAAGGCGGACGACATGGGCATCCAGTGTGGCGGCTGGACCGTGGGTTGGTCGGGCCGGCGGGGCAACGTCACCCCCGGCACCACAATCTTGGTGGCCATTCAGAAGGCTGCCGCGGGCGGAAAGGTTTCTTTCGCGCCGGGCGTGAGGGGCGCGGATGCGGCCGATGCAATCGTGGTGGTGGTCGGTGAGGAGCCGTACGCCGAGGGTGCCGGCGACCGTAAAGAGCTGGGTCTTTCCCGCGACGACATCAGCCTGATCACGGCAGCCAAGGCCTCGGGCAAGAAGGTCGTGGTGGTTCTCATCACCGGCCGGCCCCTGCCCATCGAGCCAATCATCGACGGGGTGCAGGCTGTGCTGGTGGTGTGGTTGCCCGGCAGCGAAGGCGACGGCGTGGCCGACGTGCTTTTCGGCGACTACAAACCGACCGGCAAGCTGTCCCACTCCTGGCCGCGCTCGATGTCGCAGATCCCGATCAACCAGGGCGACGCCAGCTACGCCCCGCTTTTCCCGTATGGCTTCGGGTTGAGTTACTGACAATATGAATGCAAAGAACGACTCCGCAGGCGGAAGGGGGACGCCTCGCCGGCTGGGCGGTCAAGCGCGTGCCCTGGCCCTGGAGATCGCAGCCGAGGCGCGTGCAGAGTGGGGTTTTCTTACCGACATCATCGCGACTGTGTTTCGCGCTAACCGGCAGCTCGGCAGCGGCGATCGCAGGCTGATCTCCGAGACGGTGTATGGGCTGGTGCGCTGGGAGCGCCGGCTGGAAGCTGTGGCCGACGAGTTGGTTGCGGCGGCGCAGGGCCGCGGCATGCCCGAGCCGCTCTCTCCGGCCGGCCGGCAGGAGCTGAAGCTTCTCATCTATGAGCTGCGCAACGGTCTGCCGGTGGAAGCGGCGAAGGCCGACGTGCGGCGGATTCTGCGCCGGGATGTCGACCTGGCGGTGGTCACCGCAGACGATGCGGGCTTGGGCCGCAGCGCGGGTCTCGAGCGCGAGGCCTTGCGGCTGTCGTACCCGACCTGGATGATGGACCGCCTGGTGACGGACATGGGCGAGGCTGATGTGCTTGCGCTGGCGGCGGCCATGAACACCCGGGCTCCCCTTGTCGTGCGCAGCAACGGGGTCAAGGCCTCGCGCGAGGAGTTGATCGCTCGTCTGGCCGAGGAGGGCGTGCTGGCGCGGCCGACCGAGCTGTCGCCCACAGGCCTGCTGTTCGAGACTCGGGTCAATGCCTTCGGACTGTCCGCATTTCGTGACGGCCTGTTCGAGGTGATGGACGAGGGGAGTCAGCTGGTGGCCGAAGCCGTGGCGCCGCCGCCGCGGGGCCGCGTGGTGGATGCCTGCGCTGGCGCGGGTGGCAAGACCCTGGCTCTGGCCGCGCTGCTCGACGGACAGGGGCGCATCCTGGCGCTCGATTCCAACGGCAAGAAGCTGGAAGAACTGCGCCGTCGCGCCCGGCGCGCGGGCTTGTCGAACCTGGCCGCACGCGAGGTGCATGGGATCGCGCTGCCAGCGGAGGCAAAGCCAGGCGCATGGGATCGTGTTTTGGTGGACGCGCCCTGCTCGGGCCTGGGCACCTTGCGCCGCAATCCCGAGGCGCGCTGGCGGCTCACGCCCAAGACCGTCGACGGTTTTCCGGCGCAGCAGCTTGCGCTCATGGTGACCTATGCGCCCTTGGTGGCGCCCGGTGGCCGGCTGGTGTACGCGACCTGCACCTTGCTTCGGCAGGAGAACGAAGCGGTGGTCGAACGATTCCTGGCCGAGAGGCCGGACTTCGCGCTCATGCCGCTCAAGGAGATATGGGGCAGGGAGAGGGCAAGCCGTCTGGGCGACGGGACGTACTTGAAACTGTTTCCCCATCGCCACGGCAGCGACGGCTTCTTCGGGGCGGTTCTGCGCCTGCCGCCGCGGAAGTAGCTGTAGCTGGTCCTGGCCTGGGCGCGTGGTGTGTACTATGGCTTGACCTGTGCCCGAGTCTGTTCCGCCCTCTGCTCCCTCAAGGCGCACCCTGGCCATCCCCGCCGGACCCGCGCCGCGCGCTCTGTGCGAGCGTTGCCGCCGGCCCACGACCGTTTGCTACTGCGCGCACATCACGCCTCTGCAAACCCGCACGCGGGTGATCGTCCTGCAACACCCGCGCGAGCGCGACGTGGGCATCGGCACCGCGCGCATTGCGCGGCTTTGTCTGCCCGGCGCCGTGTTGCGCGTGGGCATCGATTTTTCTGATGATCCCGTGGTGCAAGCCGCGCTGGACAGCGGCGAGACCCACGTCATCTATCCGGGACCGATGGCGCGCGACGTGGAGTCCGTTGTGCCTGGGCAGCCCATGACCCTGATTCTCGTCGACGGCACCTGGGGCCAGGCGCAGAGGCTGCTCAAGGCCAACCCGGCCCTGCTGCGCCTGCCGCAGTTGCGCTTCACTCCGCCCAAGGAGAGTGCGTACAACCCCATCCGGCGCGAGCCTGCCTTTCACTGCATGGCCACCATCGAGGCGCTGGCCCATGTGCTCGGCCACCTGGAGGGCGACCGCGAGCGCTTCCAGGCGCTGCTGCGGCCGTTTCACGCCATGGTGGACATGCAGATCCGCTACGTCCAGGCCAGCTCGGGCGGCCGGCACCGCCTGTACTCGCGCCGCAACAGCCGGTCGCCGCGCAGCCCGATCCCGCCGCTGCTGCGCGAGCGCCGGGCCGACATCCTGTGCGTGCACGGCGAGGCGAACACTTGGCCGCGCCATTCGCCGACCCGCCACCCGGCCGAGATCGTGCACTGGCTGGCGCATCGGCCGTCGAGCGGCGAATGCTTCGAGGCGGTGATCGCCCCGCGCCACAGTCTGGCACCAACCACGCCCTTCCATATTCGTCTGGGCAGTGGCGCGCTGCTGGCAGGCGAGAGCTGGAAATCATTCGCGGTGCGCTGGCAGGCGTTCTTGCGCCCCAGCGATGTCATCGTGTCGTGGGGACATTTCCCGGTGGATACCCTGGCGGCTGACGGTCTGGTTCTACCCTGGCCGCGCTACGACGCCCGGGCACTTGCTGGCGCGGTTCTCAAGAAACGCACCGGCACCGTCGAGGACTGCCTGCCACACATGCAGATACCAGTGCCCGAGCCGTTCGGCGCGGGCCGCGGCGGCGCCCGCCTGGCTGGCCTGTGCCTGGTGGTAGAGCAACTGCTGTCGACTTCCTTCCCCGCGGTGTAGGTTTTCCGTCCATGTCGTTCCACGCGATCTCACGCTTTTTGCTGCGCGCGCCGCTGCTTCCGGTGCGCGGCTTGCGGAATCCGCGAACGGCTCTGCGGAGGCATCCCTTCGGTGCGATGGCCGTGCAGCTTGCCAGTCCCGATCTGGCAGCGGCATCGCAGCGAGAAGCCGGCCCGGCCGCCGCAGCCGCGCTTTCCCGTTACGCCCGCCGCGCCGCCTTTCGACCCACTCCCACCGGCCTGTTGGCGGGCGTGGCCATGGGCAGGCTGGGCCCGCGCACGCGCCTTGAGACCGACGAGGTCGAGGCTGTGGTGGCTCCGACCTGGGAGCGAGTGGCTGCTTTGGGGCGCGCGCTGCTCGACGAGCCCGAGCTGCGCTTTGCCGTGAGGCTGCGAATTGCGCCTTCGCTGATGGCCGCGGGCGCGCAGGCTGTCTGGCTGGGTCTCGGCCGCGACGGCCTTGAGGTGCGCTTCAGCGACGTCGACGCTGTGCTGGCCGCTGTGATCGAAGGCGCGCAAGATTGGACGCCTTGGGCCGCGGTCGGCGGGTCGGTCGAGGCTGCGGCCAGTGGCGAGGCAGGCGATGTGGACGAGCTGTTGCTCGTGCTCATCGACCGCGGCGTGCTTTGCCACGATCTCGCGCCGCCTTTGGTGGGGCCGCCGCCGGCGCAGTGGTTCGCCCAGCGTTTGGCGCGCCTGCCGGCCGAAGTCGATGCCGTGGTCGATCCGATCCGCGAGCGACTTCAGTCGCTGTCGCCGACCGACCTGGCCGGAACTCGCGCTGCCCTGGCCAGACTCCCCGGCGCCAGCGAGTCAGCGACCGACCTGACGGGCACACTTTTCCACCGCCCGTGTGGCGAGCCAATGCTCTCGCGGCAAGCGGTTGCGCGAGCGGCAGCCTGCGCGCCGCTTTTGTTGCGCCTGCAGGAGGCGCTGGCTGGTCCGGTGGCAGAGCGCGTTTGCGATGCTGGCCTGATCGAGCAGATCGATTCCATGGTCGAGGTCTTCGGCGCGGGCGCGTTGGACCTGGAAGCCTTGGCCACCGGAGGCTATGGCAGTGCGCTGGCCGAGACAGACGAGGAGCCGGCGATAGGCGACGGCGGACGTGAGGTGCTCGCTTTTTTGGCGGATGCGGTCGCGCAAGCCGCAGCAGCCGGCGAATCCGAGATCACGCTCGATCCGGTGGCGCTCGACTCGATCTTGCCTGCGCTCGGAATGCCGTCGACCTTCGAACTGTTTTTGTCGCCAGCCCGCGAGCCGCCGCGTGCGGCGCCCGGTACTGGCTGGTTGCTCGGCCTGCACGCGCCCGGTGGCGCTACCTGGGGACGCTTTGCCGGCGCGCTGGGGGTGCCGATGCGCGAAGCGCTGGCCGAGTTGGCTACGGCCGAGGAGCAGGCGCGTCCCCGCGAGAGAGCGCTGGACGTGACCTACGCGCCGTCGCCTGCGCTGGCGGATCTGTGCGCACATCCGCCGGTGCGCGAGGCCGCGCTGGCGCTGGTGGGCTGGCCCGAGGGCGCGGCAGTGACTCCGGGACAACTTGCGCTGGTGGTGGATCCGGCCGCCGCAGAGCCGCTGGCCTTGCGAGACCAGACCTCGCAGCCGGTGGCACCCAGCCCGGTGCATCGCGTGCGCTCAGCGACGGCGCCGTCCGGGATCTATCGCTTGCTGGCCGGCTGGTCGTTCGCGCGCCAACAAGCGCCCTGGGCCTTCTCGTGGGGCGCGCTTGCCGGGCTGAGCTTTCTGCCGCGCGTGGTTCTCGACGGTTTCGTGGTGGCGCCCGCCAGCTGGCGCGTTCCTTCCGCCGCGGATATCGCACGGCCCGGCGCCCTCGCGCGCTGGCGCCGCCGGAACCACGTTCCCGCAGCCGTGCAGGCCGGCCAGGGCGACGAACTGCTCTATCTGGATCTGCGCGCGGCTGGCGCAGGCGCGGAACTGGCGCGTTTTTCCGGCGGCCGGGTTTTCGAGATCTGGCCGCCTCTCGCTGACTTGCCGGATGCTGGTGGCCGTCGTGTGGAAGCGGTTGTGGCGGTAGCCCGCTTGCCCGAGGCCGATGAAATTGATGGCCTCACCGCTGCCATCGGGGCGACCCGTGCTGCGGGTCGCGTGCCGGCCCCGGCCCAGGCGCCGCCCGTCGAGCACTGGCTCAGCTTTCGCTTGTACGGCCCTGTCGAGCGCCAGGACGCTGTGCTTTTCGAAGCCGTGGGTCCGGCGATCAAGGATGCGCTCGACGAGAGAGAGATCGACGCGTGGTTTTTCTTGCCCTACGTCGACGAGCCGGGTCGACGCCACCATCTGCGCGTGCGCGCCCACGCGGGTTCCGAGCGCAAGGCCGAAAGCTTCACTCGTCGGGTGCGGCGCGCCCTCGCGCCGCTGCGTGTGGGCGGCAACGTGGTTGGAGTGGAGACAGGCGAATACTTCCGCGAGACTGCGCGCTACGGCGGGGTGGTGCTCATGCGTGCGGTGGAGCGGCTGTTTCAGGCCAGCAGCGAACTGGTCGTGGCCGTTCTTCAAGCCGAAGATCGGGGTGCACTGCAGGCCGATCGCGTGGCCAGCGCGGTCCGCGCCGCTGACGCCATGGCCATCGGGTTGGGATTGGACCTAGAAGTGCGCGTGGAATTGGCGCGGCGGTGTCGCGCGGCTTGCGCGCGCGCGGGCTCTCTCGACGAGGAGCATGCGCGACAAGAATATCGACACCGGTCGCGGCAGCTCTTTGCCTGGCTCGCAAGCAAGGATGACGACGTGCTCGCACCCGCGCTCATGTCTTTGAAGAAGACTGCCGCGTCAGTGGCAAAGTCGCTGGATGCCGATCTGTGCGCGAGCTTGCAACGGAAGTTGTCGGTCTTGCTTCACCTGCAGGCCGTACGGCTTGCCGGCGCGAACGCAGGCGCCGAGGCACTCGCCTATTTTCTGTGGCATCGCACGCTGGAAGGCATGGCTGCGCGGAGCAAGCGGGGAGGGTAGACGCCGGAAGTTCGTGGAAGTCAGTTTTGCATCTTTGCGTTCGCGGCTACCTGCGCGCGGACTCGATCCATGTCCAGGTCCTTGACCCGGCCTGCAAGCGCCTGCAGGGCCTCCTCGGGAATGGCCCCGACCTGGGCGAAGACCAAGATGCCGTCGCGGAAGACCATGAGAGTGGGGATGGCCCGGATGCCAAAGGATATGGCTAGGTCCGGGTGTTCTTCCGCGTTGACTTTGGCGAACACCACATCCGGGTTGTCATCGGCCACCCTGTCGAAGATGGGGCCAAACGCGCGGCACGGCCCGCACCA
>Ga0187862_10004954_pt1 | contig 12430 bp, 14 predicted proteins | sample June2016WEW_10_1_FD_133003 | JGI IMG/M metagenome (GOLD analysis project Ga0187862, IMG submission 133003) | Peatland microbial communities from SPRUCE experiment site at the Marcell Experimental Forest, Minnesota, USA - June2016WEW_10_150 | ecosystem: Environmental > Terrestrial > Soil >...
CGCCGAACGGCATAACCCACAGTCCATCGCCACGCTCCGCATCCGGATCGCCCGAGCCCTGCTCCAGCAACTCCCCTGCTGTCCTTTTTGCTGCTCGCTCCGTTTATAACACAGTAGTACTAGTAATCAGCGAATAATCCGAGTGCGCGGCAACTGCTTGTGTGCCATCGCTCGTGATAATAGCGGGCTGAATATCATAGAAAAGCGCGCGCATCGCGGCGCTGACTGCGCCATTATTAACCACTACGATGCTGACAGCCGGCAGGGCCGTTATGATTATCGGAGAGATAGGCACTTCTGGAATAGGTTGGCCCTGAGTCTCCCAGGGTACCTGAAAATTGATCTGTTCCTGCCCGTTTATGTTGGCAATGGCAAATAGGGGTGCTGGTATCCCGTTGACCAGCACAGACGTACCTTCGATAGAATAAGGCAGTTCGCTGGTTGACGCCTGAACGACGCCGATCGCTCCCCGCGTCAAGCCCGTGCCGAAGATTGTCGCAATCGACCCTGGCGCAACTCCAGTCGAGTAACTAGCGGCGTTTACAACGGCTGACTGACCGATAAATGCGGGACTGGGAAGTGAGAAAGAAGGTGCGGGTCCAGCCCACCCGATCTCCGTTGCACGATAGCGCCGGATCTCGACCGGAGCTTCCTCGCCAAGCGTCAGGGTGGCGTCCCAGGGAGACCTGAAAGCCAGACCGATGGCGTTCGCTGTCTGGGTACAGACCGGCGCCTGCGCGCTGTCGGCTGCTGAACAAACCGTCAGGTTGCCTGAAAAGGTCCCGGTCGAACCCACCGGTCCGGTGCTGGTGAACCATGTGGGCTGGCCAGAGGAACCATAGATCAGACCGCCAACGAGAAGCGTGTTTCCCTGCACTTCGAGGAAGTATCCTCGGCCGGATTGAGCGGGCTGATCCCACCATCCGGTGCGCGGAGCATTCAACATGGGCGAAGCCCACTGGGCACTGAATTGATAGCGCTGGATGGAAATGTCTTGGGTTCCGATCTTTAGCGTTGCAGTGGTCGCGCTGCCGAAAACCAATTCGACGGCCGGCCCGTCGACAATTCCTGTCGGTTGCGTTAGGGGCTGGTTCAGAGCCCGCCCGCCCGTGTATTGCTCCGAGGTACCGACATAGCTGCCTTGGGCTGTCTGGACGCATCGAGCAAGGCTCCACTGCGGACTGCCCTGAGCGGAATAACCCAAACTCGCCAGGTGAACCACGCCGTTTTCGGCTTCCAGCACATAAAAGACGTCCGGTGCTGCGGGATCGTACCACCAGCCATTCGCCGGAACGGTGACAGGCTGGCTGGTCTGATACGCCTGCGTGAGAGTTTGTAGGGCGGGCTTCCCTCGCAGAGGTTCTCCCTCGGACCCAAGATACGGGGGTAGGTACATATTTGCCCACTGATATGGGTAACGATCGAACGAATCAAAGACGGCTCCCAGCATCCAGTTGGGGTCAAGCGTCGGCATGGCCTGAAAGAACGCCTGATACAGATTTACCTGCGCTTGATCATCGACTGTGAAGGGGCCTGGCTGTTGGTAGAGTTGTTGTTCGCCCAGATTGGCGCCGTAGAACGAGCCGTAAGCCTCGTCGGCGACCAGGATCGGTTTCTCGTATAGCGCACGCATGTCCGCCACTGACTGAAAGCTATTATGACCATCGGCGTTCATTTGGTAGGAGGCCACCAATTCCGGGACAGTCGGTTCCGCAATATTCGTGTACGCCGGGAAAAAACCAATCCCGAGTACGTCCAGCATGCTGATGATCTGTGGTTGGTGGTCGAACGTGAAACCGCCTCCGTTTTCTCCCCAGGATGACGTGGACGTCAGCCTTCCGCTGAAAACCTGCCGCACTTGAGAGATGGCCTGAACCCAAAGATCGGTAACAGTCGGATCAGCCACAAGTTGCTCAATTTCGTCGCCGAAAATACCGAAGTACTCACAACCCATACCCTCAGCGAGCTGAGCCAGGCTCACTAGACGCGGTATATGCTGGGCCATAAACGCCCTCGGATCAGCAGGTTGCGGGTTCCCGGTGCTGGACGATCCCGCAATGACATTCTCAACTCCTGAGAATGGTTGAACGTAGCAGGGAATCCCCTGTGACGTCAGACTTTGACCGAAGGCAAGGATTGCGCTGGGGGTGCCCTCCAGCGGAAACGGAACGGCTGGATCGTAGGCGTTATCGTTATAGTTTTTCACCTGCCCCACGGTTAAGCTAATCTTCACCAGATTGGTTCCGGTGGCTTTAATCTCTGTAACGATCTCGCCAAGTGTCGGAACCGAATAACTGCTCCCGAGATTCACCGGATCAATATATCCACTCTGCGGTCCAGTGACTGCCAACTCGGCGTACGAAAGGCCGTTGATTCGGAACGGGCCGTTTTGCTGGGGATTCAGAAAATCGGGGGTTTGCGACAAAGCCAGGTGGGGGAAGGTGATTAGTAGGCTCCGGAAAAGTAGGCAAGGGACTCGCTTCATTATGTCACCCTTAGGGCGCTATTCTACCCAAAGACGGGCCCGGTATAGAGTCACCCGGCCCACGTTCAGGAGGTCTGTATTTACCCAGGATTTTCATTTTGGCTCCTTGGGCATACTATATCACCCCCCCAAATTCTTGACCCTCCTCCGAAGCGCAGTTTTTTCTCCGGGAGCCTTCTTTTGCTTCTGCCAAGGGCCAAATTCCACTCCGCCGGAAAAACCGAAAGCCGGGAAACTGCGTCTTTTCAGTGATTTCCACAAACACAGCAATTAGCTATCAGCTAGGACAACGATGCCGCCGCTCGGGCTTTAGCTGAAAGCTGATAGCTGAAAGCTTACTTTGTCAGAAGCTTGAAGGCGTGTGTCCACTGGTTGCGCGAGAACCCCGGGATGCACCAAAGCATGCACAGCGGCTCGAGCGCGCGCGAGGCAATTATGCCTCCGCAATCGAACGGTTCCCAACCGAACTGTTGCACGATTTCGGAAACCTGCGCTTTGGCCTGAGGGTGGTCGCCGCACAGGAACATGGTCGGTGTCCCTTGCTCGTAGCGAGGGTTCACCATTCGGCCGCCACCGACGCTGTTGAACACCTTGACCACGTGCGCCTGGGGAATCCTGGCCTGGACCTTCTCGCCGAGCGATTCGTTGGGACCGGTGGTGAACGCCAGCACGCCCTGGACGGGAGGCGCATCCGCGATGGGGTTGGTGGTATCCATCACCGTCTTTCCCGCGAAGTTGGCAGCGCCGGCAAGCCCGATCGCTTCCTCCGCGGCGCGGCCCAAAGTCGCCAGCACAATCAGGTCGCCGAATTGCGCCGCCTGCTCGAACGTGCCGGCGAAGCCGTGCGGATTCTCACGCAGCCACTGCTGGACTTCCGGCTTGCCGGGGTTGCGCGTTCCCAGCATGACACCGTTCCCGTACTTCAGAAACCCCGCTCCCAGCACGCGCCCGACAATCCCCGAACCCAAAATGCCGACTCTCATGTCTCGACGAAGACCTCCCCTGGGTAGCAGATGCAGGTTCCTGCGGCGGGGATGCCGGAATTCAGTCCGCAGCGGTGCCTATTGGTGGGAGGAGTATTGCTGTTGCGGCGGGTTGAGCGTGATGTCGATGTTCTTTTCTTCCTCCGTAACGTCGAAGATCTGTCCGAAGGTCTGGTAGCCTTTGGCGATCACCTGTATGCGGATCTCGCCCTGCGGGATCTGGGCAACCTTGGCTTCGCCGTCCTGGTTGGTCCGCAATTCGTAGGTGGTGCGGAGGGCCTTGAGCTTGAAGACAACATGACCCCTGACGAACCGGACCACCACCTCGGCGTGGTCGATGGGACGGCCGGACTCGGATTTGACCGTCATGTTCAGCTTGGTCATGGGCACCGTTTCCGCGTAGGCCGTGAAAGCCCACAGCACCAGCACGGGCACAAAGAGCAGACGAGCGAACGTACCCCGCATACGCATGCCCTCATTATAGGACTTTCGATCTCCGTGTTAAAATGGATTTGTAGTACCCGCCAGGCGCTTTCGATGTGGGGGCGTAACGGATTCGACGGGATTGAATCGTGGTGGGGAGGCGTGCCGGGTTCCGAGCTCCCGTAAAACGATCGGAAAACCAAAGCTGCCAATACGCAGTTTGCATACGCTGCCTAAGTAATTAGGCGGCCGCTCCAGCCGCTGAGCCCGCGCGGCGGTGAGTGAGCGTCATTTTGCGGGATAGGCCAAAGGCTTCGGTCCGGAGCCGGCGGCTGAGATCCAATCGGGCTAGGCCTGCGCCGCTCTCGCCGGTTTTGAAGCGTCGGCCGACAACCAATGAGCCGGATACGCACGTAGTCTCTGCATGGCGAGCTTTCTCGGACGGGGGTTCAACTCCCCCCGCCTCCACCATTATATTTCCATTTAAATCAGCAACTTACGGAGAATCTAGCCGCCAAGTGAATTTTACGTGAATAGCCGCGTGCTACAATCCTTGGTATGTTGAACATTTTTCGACGCCACCGTGACGGATGTTCGAAGGCGGGTACTCGCTCTCAGGGTTGCCCAAGCAAACCGAAGTGTGCAATACATTTCGAGGGTATCGACGGAACCGGAGCTAGACGTAGGCGCCAAGCCCTCATTGACCCGGCATCCGGTGGCGGAGTCCGGGACTGGAACCGCGCCGTGGAGATCGTCCGGGATATGGAGCTTCCAACCCCGGTTGAGCCAACCCAAAAGCCGCAAGTGGGCATGGAGGCTGCCATAGGGTCGTTCCTCGACTTCAAGGCGCGCCGGAGTCCCGATGTTCAGCGAAAGGCCCGGCTGATACTGGGCAGGCTCAAAGCGTTCTTGGAAAGGCGAAAGAAACTCACCGTGGCAGAGGTGACGTTCAGCGACCTGGTAGCGTTCAGAGCCGGGTGGCCGGAAGCCCCCACCACTCAGCGCCGCAACCAAGAGGTGATGAAGGGATTCTTCCGGTTCTGTGTGAAGTCCGACTTCATCATAAAGACCCCCGCGGCCGATCTTGATCCAATCCCGGAAGGTAGACCGAAGACCGAGCCGTTCACCCGTGAGGAGTTGGACCGCATATTCTCCGCCGTCGCCGGCCTGCCCGATGAATACGGCCGCCAGGGACAGCCGATAGCCGATCACACACGCGCGTTCATTCTGGTGATGCGCTACACCGGGATGTCCATCGGCGACACCGCCAAGCTGGAAAAGGCGGACGTTGACGGAAGCCGCATTCGGACGTACCGCAAGAAAACCGGTGAAGATGTATTCGCCAGGGTCCCGCCGTTCGTGATTGACGCTCTCGATAAGGCACCGCACGATAGCGAGCGGTTCTATTTCTGGACAGGGGAAGGGAAACTGCACACGAGAACCAGCAAATGGGGGAACCGGCTGCAACGGCTTTTCGTGGCTGCTGACGTTCGGACGGTGGGTTCTGAAAAGAAGAGACGCTCGGGCGGAAAATTGAAGGCGGAAACCGAATCGGTGAAGGTCTCAAAGGCCACGCCTCACATGTTCCGCCATACGCTGGTACGGGACCTACTCGAATGCGGAACACCCATGGAAGAGATCGCCGAACTACTCGGAAACTCCATGAAGGTGGTCGAAAAGTATTACAGTAAGTGGGACACGCGCCGGCAGGCCCGGCTTGAAAAACGGCTTGAGGATTTCTGGCAGAATGACCCGCTAACGCAGAATCTAGCCCTCTGAGCGCTACCCCACGCGCCGCGCACACATACGGCCGTAGACGCGGTTTAAGACGCTCTCGGGTATCCGCAACGTCACGTAGGGCCGTTTTTTCCGGCTGCCTGCACGTGCGATTTTCGGGACATCCGGTTCCGATAGGAACAGCCGCCGTACCGAGTCCCTGGACAGGTTCCACATGTCCGCTACTTCGTCAACCGTGTAATGCCGCTCCGTGAATAATGGCGTCTCGTTCATCCGTTCACCCTTCCCACCCGGCCCGGTGCTCGACAACCTCACCACGCGCCGCCCGGTGCCCGCCGTCAAGCCATCCCCGCCGCGGCCGTCCATCGCCCTGTCCGTGAAGGGTAGCGCCTTCGCACGCGCGGCCCGGTGCTCGACAAGTGCAGTGCCCGGTGCTCACCCACCCGGCCCGGTGCTCGACAACCTCACCACGCGCCGCCCGGTGCCCGCCGTCAAGCCATCCCCGCCGCGGCCGTCCATCGCATAGGTTCAGTGCTTTGACTCTTGAAATAGAAATCCCGTGCCAGCCCTGAGGGAAGGTAGCACGGGAGTCAGAGCCGCGCCGATTGGCGGAGACGCGGCCCGTTTTTCCGCGCGGGCGTAGGCCATACGCGCGGAAAACTAATCCGATACGGAGCAAGTAGCCCCGGTTACAGGTTTTCTGCCAGGTTTGATACAGGTTAGCCCTGATTCTCCGGTCCACTGATACCGGGTGGCTCTTTCGGGTTTCAGGGTGACCCGATTTACACCCCTCGGTGGTGGATTAACCCAGAGCCTATTTGGAAAGGCTTGCGCGCACCTTGACACCCAGTTAAAGGCATTTGAAACCCTGTTTGAAACCCTATACACCTCCGTCTAGTGTCGTAACCTGTAACCTGTTTTGAAACCTGGTCACACGTGTACGAAGGGCTGGCACGGTCTAGAAGGGGCAAGGCGCCAGAGATATTACCCACCCCTCCCCCTTCGCCCGGCGCGCCTCGCGTGACAAATGCCAAGGGCCGGAACGTCGAACCGGCCCCTGGCAGTGATAGCGCCTACCGCGCGCGGTGGAGCGGACCGCCAAGCGCTATTCCTCTCTGAACCACCTAGCTGTACGTGAGCGAAGCGTGGTTGTCCCAGATGTTTTGGTGACGGGCGTTTCCGTTGGCCCACTCGATAGCTGTCGGGGCCGCGCCAGCGGTGGAACACGTCATCCGGCAAATCGCCCAGGTCGCCGCGCTCGTCGGAGTCCCCGGAGGCGCCGTACCCACATAGATCAGATTATCGACGTAATCCCACTGTTTGGCATATGGCCCGTCGTACATCTCATTGTCGGACGACGGCAACTGCTGGAATAAAGGTATCCCCATTTGTTCTCCTTGAAACAGCGGCAGAATTCGCCGCGCCTTTTTCTCTACCCGCTTCCCGACTCCGGCCAGTAGCCGAACCCATGAACGCGGTTTAAACCTTATAGCCTTGCGCGATCCGAGCCGATCTCCATAGCTCGGCATAATCGTCGCGTTCCCCGGAGACCGCAGCGAAGGCTAAAACGTCCGCTCCGTCCGCGTTGAGGCCAAACTTTTGAAATTCGGCCCGGACCGCGGCATCCTCGACCACCGCGGCCAGTAGTTCGGCAAAGGCAGCGGACATCCGGGTAACGCGAATTTGGCGCGCCGGCCGAAGAGAAAGGTTTACTTCCGCCGTCGCCTTCATCCGCAAGTCTTGGACGATCCGCTGGTGAACCGCGATGGCCTGCACCAACGTCGCCAATCGGCGCCGCGCCGCGCCCAGGTCCTGACTGAGCGGGTTATCCGAAAGCTGCTTACCGGCCAGCAGCTCTGCTGCGCGTGCCGTCGGTTCGTCTTTGCCGGAATTCAGTTCTCTGTTGAGTTGGCTGATTTCCGCCTCCGTTTCGGTGCGCTTGGCGCCCAACTCGGCCGACTTCTTTGCCGCGGAAACGAGCGCCGCCCGCGATGGCGCCGCTTCGATAGCCCTTCGAACGTCATCGAGAATATTTGTCTGTTTTGTCGTTTCAGTCATGGTCGTAAATCCCCCTAGGGTCTATGGTCCGCCTCGGTCCCCCGGTTAGTACGTGACCGCCGCCAGCACCGCAACGGCTTCCGCGTGCTTCACAACTAGATCGCTTTGGAGAATCAGGCGAATAACGGTTTGGTCAACCGAGAAAGCCTGTACCGTGTTCCCGCCGGAGTCCGTGTAGGATGCTGCCGTGGCCGGATCGATGAGTAGCGGATATTCTCCCACTATCACCTGAGAGAAGTCGCTCAGAATGATTTCGCTTTGCGTGCCGCCATTCAGGTTGGTCGGCATCGAGGTCGTGGCCACGTAGGGAAATCCGCGAAACTTCCCTCCGCCCGCTTCTGTCATCTCCGGGTAGATGCGGTGTCCATCGCTACTGCGAAGGCTTTTGAGGTATTGCTCTGTGCGGGCGGACAGTATCCAGCCCGGCCGCAACATCGGAACGCCGGCCCCGGTGAGCGCGGCCTCCATCGTGGACAGGTCCGCCTCGATCTGGGCGAAAGTGCTACCGCTCGAATTGAACACGTTCGCGGATTTTGCCCAGGAGCGCAGTCCCCGCGGAGTAAATGCCGTGCCGTCTCCCTGAATGAACGCCGCATCCTCAATCACGGCCGCGGCTGCGGTAAGGTCTTCCGTGACAATCTTGTCGGCTGAGGGGTTCGCCGATCTCATAAGGGTGTTACTGATCGGCACCAGAGCCGTCAGTTTTCGCGCAAGGAGGTTCACGCTCCCAAGCGAGGGTTGAACCTGCACTACCTGTTGATTCTCGCCGATGTATTGGACCGTGGAGCCAGCGGTCAGTTTCGGATAGGTGAGGTTACCGGCCTCCATGGGAACGATGATCGGACCGAGCCGACGAACCGCCACACGGGCACGGAGAACGGCTATAACTTCCCCGGACCATCCTTGCGGAACCGCGTATCCGCCAGACGTGGCGAAAGCCGCCGACAGCGCGCGCGCCAAATCGGGGTTCTGTGAATTGGCGTATGCCACCGCCGCGTTCTGATTTCCTCGGCCGACGTGAAGCGCCCGGACCGCCTCGATGAACCGTCCGCCGCCGGCCGCGCGGGATTCTTGCGCCTCTTCGACGGTTGCCAGGTTAAAGGAATGGGCTATCTGAAGGGTTCGGCTGATGGCCTGTGCCTTGAACGAAATGCCCTCGATATCCAACTCCTCGGATGGCCGTAGCGCCCTGCCCTCGGTGAGCGCTCGGTCAATAATCGTGCGCGCGGTATTCGTCAAGGCGCGCCGCTTGTCTTGTAACTGCTGAATGGTGTCCACTTGTGGTGTTTCTCCCGTGTTGGTTGACTGTGAAGCGGCCGGCCCGGATCTCCGGGGTAGCCGCGGACGTGCAGCCGTGTGGCCGCAAAACAAAACATAAAACGTAATCCGGGGGGCATGGCGGAGTAGCCCCCCGGCACAACGCGCCCGGTGTGCGGCCGGACGTGTCGAATCGAACTTTAGGGCGCCGGCGCCGGTTCCTTTGGATGGCAAATCGAACAGCACCGGCCGCAGAACAAAGGCCCACGCTCGGAGCTGTGTTCTCCGTCTGTTGAACAGCGACACACGCTGCAAGCTCCGAACCGAGACAGTGCCACAACGCGCAACCGGCCTCCAGCCGGTATACGAGATTGCACCGAGCAAAACGATTGCTGGCTGAGAAGCTTTCGTTCAAGCCTTGACGCTGGAATTGAATTCACCGCGGTTGCCTCTGCGTGTCAAGTTTCTGCTGGTGTTCGCGGAATTGCCGGTCAAGGTACGCATCCAGCGAGACCCAACCAGGCCGCGCCCCCAATTCATCCTGCAAGAGCCGCTTGAGGAGTTGGGTATCGAACCCTTCACCCTTGCGGCAATGGAGCCAGTGCCAAAGCTCGACATCGGCACTCCCGAAGCTCTCGCGGCATGAGGTGACGCTGACGGTGTGGGCTTCGCTATCCAGTTCGGTCCGATATCCCGGACAGGTAGCCTCATGCTTCTCACGTTCCACGCCCGCTGTTATGTAAACCTCACGGAGCCGGCGCGCGCGTTCAGCGGCCCGGCGCCCCTCCAGAATTTGCGCGTAGGTTTCGCGTAAGCTCCTCGGGCCTTCCCATTCATCGAACTGGGATAGCATCGTCTGTACAAGGGCTATTCCGTCAGCGTCAGTGGGGCACAGATCCCGGATGATTTCACCTACCGACGCCAGAGCGTAGGGGTTCTGCGGAAACCACTTCAAAGCCGAGAGACGCCCAAGGCATTCTTCGGTTTTCGCGGTCGTCAAGCCCGTTTCTCCTGATCTATAAGTAGCCGCATTGCGGCCTCAATACCACTCGAAACCGCGTCTTTCTTCGGGCCGCCCGGCTTCTCTAGTTGGAACGCTGGCGGATGATCGTTGTACATCCCGTTAGCAATGAAATTCTCCATGCTCGGAACGAACCGGCCGCCGTCATCCCGCAGCGAGCGCGCCCACTGATCCGAATCAATATGGCGCCGCAATCCATCCATCAGCTTGGCGTGTTCACCCTGAACGCCGTCGATGCGCCCGACGTAAGCTCGACAACCCGGCTCGACCCGGACGTTCCGTTTACACTGTGGGTAGGCATCTCTGAATTCTTCCCACAGGTTTCTTAAGGGTTCCGTCCGGCTGTCGCCTGTCGGACACGTGACGGCCATATTTCGCGCGGTCGCCTCCGTATCCGCCTCCGTATCCGTATCCGTCTCCGTCTCCGGTCGCGGACGTACAGCACGCGACATACCTATGTCAGCCGCTTGACTGTCATCTGACGTACCCGAGACGGGCGTATGCCACTCTGACGACTGGCCGCCGCTGTCCGCCTGTCCAGCAGGTTGCGGATATTTGGACTTCATGGCGCGCGTCCGTTGACGGAAATCGAGCACCTCCAGGTAGGGTTTGCCGTTCACTTTATATAGCAGGATCAATTGCGCCGCAACGCACCTCTCAAGGTGTCGGCTGATCTCCGCGTCCGTGTACTGATCCAACCGGAGCGGATACAGCGCCGCCCTGACAAGCGATGGGTGAGCCGTGAACCTTCCGAAGTCATCGACTACGCTGTACAGGCGCTTGTAAGTGCATTCGACGGCCGGCTCATCGGCGATCTCGTTTACACGTTCAGACGTGAGGACACCTTCGCGTAGTATTCGGTTAGGCATCCCTCCGAACCTCCGATATACCAGACCCTCCGCACGCCGCGCACCGTCCGTCAGATGACAGGATTCTCCAGTTTCCGCAGCCGACACACTCACCCCGAAAGGACGATCCGGTCTGCTTTGGTATCGTAGGCCCACGCCTGCCGCGCCGCTTTGGATTGGCGCGTGTCACGCCGCGGGTTGCTCGATTGAAACCGTAGGCGCCGGCGTTACCGCTCTGCCGAATGCCGCCACTGCATCGGCCGGATATCGGTTTCTCTTGCCGACGCGGACGGCCGGCAGGTCTTTGACAATCCCGCGCGCCGTTTTGTCCGATACCCCGAGCCGGCGCGCAACTTCCGCTAATGTCAGTAGCATTCTACATGTCCTCTCTCGTGTGGGTAGTTTCCAGAAAATTCCTCTTCACTTTCTGTACGCAATCAGAACGGCAAAAACCCCCGCCCGCTAGGAAATTATTTTTGACATTCGCCAGCGCGCGGCTGAGCATGTTCTGTGCCGCCTTCTCCGAGCAGTGCATCTCGCTGGCGATCTCCGAGTAGCTTAGGCCGCCCCAGAAACGCAGGACAACGGCACGGTATTGACGGGGCCGTAGAGCCTTTATCGCTTCCCATAGTTCCGGGTGATCCGCTATCGCAGGGCCGCCTTTTGGTACGTCAAACGATATTCTGTTCTCATCTCGCCATCGGCGCCGGAGGGTGTTCCTGCAAGCCGCCCGTACCCGCCTTTCCGCCTCTTCGGTGGGTATCCCTTCAGCCTCGGCCTCAACGACGGTGAGATAGGCGTCTCCAAGCACATCATCACGAAACCGGATCGGCGCTATTCCCTTGGCAATGCGCGCAACCCTGGCTATACGCTCATCTCTGACGTTCACCGGCCTCATGCCGCTATCCGGGCCGCGTGATTGGCTTCATTGAGGGATTGCATCTCTTTCCGCTGGAGCGCCGCGATTCTGGCGCGATTGCGGTCCACCTCAGTTTGATATCCGTCGTCTCCAAGACATTGAAGTACCGCCGATGCGCGTACCCTTTGAACGGCATTCAAGAACGGGGCGCGCCCAGGTGATCCATACAGGTAATTGGGCCGCGGACAGAGCGATGGGGCCATCCTTGCATGTCCAGATATCTCCTCGGTGTTCGGGGATGGAAGGTGGGGGAAATAAGTGGTTCCAATTAAATCGCTATCAGCGGCATCGGACTTTCCAGGCAAGAATTACACCCCCCGCTACCCTCTTTGCTTTGCCGCCTTCGTCCGCCGCGGTTCCGTCCGGACGTTTCTCCGCCATTCCTTCCAGGCATCCGAGCAGTCATTGGGCGCCATGGGGCTGCGTAGATAGAGTAGAACGTGTCCGAGGTGATCCCGGATTTGGTCCCTGAGTAGCTTCATGGGGGTTTCCTCACAGTGGGGCGCGCTAAAGACCAACAAAACCCGAGTCTGGGGCTTGGGGCGCATTCCTAGGGCGATCAGACGCCTGCACTGCTCTAGCAGCCCGTGGTGAAAATCCGGTCTGGCGGGGCGATTGTGCTGGAGCCTGAAACATAACGGCCGTAGAATGTTTTTATGGCGATGGGCACTCGCAAGCACCGGCAGCGGCAAGAGCAAC
>Ga0187862_10004963_pt1 | contig 12408 bp, 7 predicted proteins | sample June2016WEW_10_1_FD_133003 | JGI IMG/M metagenome (GOLD analysis project Ga0187862, IMG submission 133003) | Peatland microbial communities from SPRUCE experiment site at the Marcell Experimental Forest, Minnesota, USA - June2016WEW_10_150 | ecosystem: Environmental > Terrestrial > Soil >...
CGATGGCAATGTCGAGCGTGTGTTGCAAAGATTTATCGGCATCAATCTCACCACGCCGCAAACTTGGCAACAGGCACAAGCGCTGCTCGCGAACTCCCGGCCCGGGGATTTCAATCAGGCCATGATGGAACTCGGCGCAACCGTGTGCGTGCCGCGTGAGCCCCGCTGTTTAACGTGCCCCGTCCGAAAATGGTGCGTCACGCAGGGAGAAACTCCGCGCGTCGAGGCGCCTTCCCGCCAGCGAAAGAAACAAATCTGGTGCGTCCTCGAATGGCGCACTGGCAATGGCAATAAAAATGGCAAAGTCCGTATGGTCCAACGTCCCAGAAAAGCGTCGCTAATGGCTGGCATGTGGGAACTGCCTCAATCGTCTGAGCCTCCGCGTCCCTTGCCGCCCACAGCGCACTGGCGCACATTTCGCCATTCCATCACCATCACCAATTACACTGTTCATGTATTACGGAATATGCCGTTGCCGGATGCTTCGCCTGCCGCGAAAGGGAAGTGGATCGCAATTGATCGGATTCCGCAGCTCCCGATCACCGGGTTGACGCGGAAAATCCTGAAGGCCGGCGGCATCATCTAACAGCGTGAGGCATTTCTTCTATGAAGTGGCTCGATCGCCTGTTCGGAGGTCCAACAGATATGGCTGCACTGCCGGCCGGAACCAAAGCGCCTGACTTTTCGTTGCCCACTGTCGTTAGCATTAAAGACGGCGGCAAGAATGAGGCTGGCGGCACTTTCTCATTGCAAGCCGCTCTCCAACAAGGACCCGTACTCGCCGCCTTCTTCAAGGTGTCCTGTCCGGTCTGCCAATACACCTTCCCCTTCCTCGAGCGTATTTATAAAGCCCACGGCGACAAGATCACGATCGTGGGTATCTCGCAAGACAACCAGCGCGACACCGCTGCTTTTCTCAAGGAGTACGGTGTCACCTTCCGCACTCTGCTCGACGATCCAAACGGCTACGCTGTCTCGAATGCTTACGGCCTGACCAACGTCCCCACGTTGTTCTTGATCGGACAGGACGGAAAGATCGAAATCAGCAGCGTCGGATGGGTCAAACAGGAAGTGGAGGACATCAACCGCAAGTTCGCCGCCGTGCGGCAAACTCCGCCCCCTCCGATCTTTCTGCCCGCAGACGACGTGCGCGACGTCCGCCCCGGTTGAAGCTCGAAAAACTGACCCCGCGGTCGCGGGAACGATCCAGGAACTATTCCAACTGGTAACTAACCTTTACGGACGCAATGATAGTCGGCCGTTCTCCATCCGCACTGTAGCATCTGGTTCCATAACTTTTGTAACACCGCCCGATGCTCCCCTTCCATTACAATCGGGTGCACATCAATTCACAGCCATCTTTTTGAGGGTCATGCATGATGATTGGCCGAATCCTGTTCGCCGTGCCGTTGCTGCTGGTCGCCGCCCTGTCGGCGCAACAAAGGCCACCTAAACCCCGCGCCGAAGCGCGCTTCGGCTCGCATCTTCCCGGGACCGCCATTGCCGCCATGCAGGGCATTCGCCCCGACAACATCGAGACCCATGTTCGCTTCCTTTCCCACGATCTTCTCGAAGGACGCGGCACCGGCCAGCGCGGGGGCGACCTTGCCGCCCAATACATCGCGGCACAATTTGCGCTCGATGAACTGAAGCCCGCGGGCGACAACGGTTCCTACCTGCAAAAAGTTCCTCTGGTCGGCATCACGCCCGGCGCCGACACGCGCTTCAGTCTCGTTCCGGCGAAGGGCCAGAAGCTCGACCTCAAGCCCCTCGACGATTACGTCGCCTACGACCAGACGCAGCAGCCCGAATCCAATGTTGAAGCCGAAATCGTCTATGTGGGCTACGGCATCCAGGCGCCCGAATATAACTGGGACGATTACAAAGGTGTGGACGTCAAAGGCAAGGTGCTGCTCATGCTGGTCAACGAGCCGCCCTCCGACGATCCGAAGTTTTTTGCCGGTAAGGCGCTCACTTACTACGGCCGCTGGGTCTACAAGTACGAAGAAGCGGCGCGCAAAGGGGCGGTCGGCGCCATTCTCATCCACCAAACCGAGATGGCCAGCTATGGCTGGGATGTCGTCCGCAATTCCAACTCTGGCGAGAAGTCCTATCTCAAGCTCGATGGCACGCCCAAACTAAAAACCGCCGCTTGGATTCATCTCGATATCGCGCACAAGCTTGCCGCCTCCGCCGGCATGGATCTCGACAAGATGATGGCCGACGCGACCTCGCGCGACTTCAAGCCGGTACCGCTCCACGTGCGCCTCTCTGCTCACATGACGAGCAAAATTCGTCCTTTCGAATCGAATAACGTGATCGCCGTGCTGCCGGGATCCGACAGGAAGCTGAAAGACGAGGGGGTCCTCTACACCGCGCACTATGACCATCTCGGCATCCGGCCCGACATGCCCGGCGACAACATTTACAACGGCGCCATGGATAACGCCACTGGGTGCGGCATCCTGATGGAAATCGCGCGCGCGTATTCGGACGCAAAGCAGAAGCCGCACCGCTCCATCTATTTCGTCTCAGTTACGGCCGAAGAGCAAAACTTGCTGGGCTCCGAATACCTGGGCAAGCATCCTCCGATTCCGGCGGGCAAAATTTCTCTCGACCTCAATTACGACGTCGTGATGCCGCTCGGCGCTCCCGAAGAAGTCCAGGTTTCCGGAGCCGAGCGAACCACGTTTTATCCCGCGGTGCAGGCCGCGGCGCAGGATTTCCGCTTTAAGATTCGTCCCGACGCACGCCCCGAAGCCGGACATTACTACCGCTCCGATCATTTCAGCATGGCGCGCGTTGGCATTCCTGCGTTTTCCATCAACGAGGGGATGAAGTTCAAGGGCCACGATGAAGCCTGGGGCCTGGAAAAGGATAACGACTACACCGCTCATCATTACCACCAGCCGAGCGACGAGTATCGCCCCGGCATGGACTACACCTCCGACGCCGCCATGGCCCGCTTCGGTTTCGCGCTGGGATGGGTCGCTGCCAGCCAGGTGCGCCTCGTCGACTGGAAGAAAGGCGATGAATTCGAAGGAGCGCGACGCGCCAGTCAATCGCAGTAGCCTTTCTCTTAAGTCTTAGCCTTGGCCGCGGCCGTTACCGCAATAATTCTGGGTTACACTAGCGTAACTTTCGACCCCTCCCCGCGTCGTGCTAGTCTGCTGCTTAGTATTGCAGTTTCAGCAGTTTGCGAACAGCTCAACAGGCGAGGAACGAACCGTCGTCCGATGCCCAAGCTCCCGATTTTCAGATTGCGTGGTTTCGAACCGCCCAGCCGGCCCGATCTTCAATATTACGGGCTCAAACTCGCCTTCAGCGATTTGCAGCTGGGCGTCGATAATCTGCGCTACGACGTTTTTCTCAGCCCGCGCATCACTGCGGATTTGAGCTTCCATCTGGCGCGCTATATCTGCCGCTTCGGCGAAGTGGAATCGTTGTTCGAAATGGACGTTCCCTCCGCCGCCCCAAACAAGTTCGTGCGCGCCGCCGAGGGCACCACCAAGCTGGGTAAGCCTGGCCCCGCTGACGTGAAAACTCTGCTGGTCTCGATTCATCTTGCGATTCTGAATCGCGCCAAGGCGGAGGGCAATCCCTCGGTCGATCTGCTCGGCCGCCTCGCCGTGCTCAAGTTCATACGCACCGAACTGCAAACCCAGTTTGCCCGGATTCTCGAACAGTGCCGCATGAAGTCGAAGGCGCTCGAAGGGGTTCGGCAAGCGAAGATGATGCAGACGCAGGGACTCGTCTCCTCTTTTCAGGTGCGCAAGAAGATCATCCTCCGCCGCGCCGGGCAAGAGATGTTTCGTCTGCTTTGCGAAATCGAAAAAGAAACGCTGGCCCGCACTCGCCACTCCCTGCTCGGCGAATTGCCCGCCGACTGCTATCGCCTGTTCCTCAATCCGCTGATTCTTACCGATGATGGACGCGACGATTATCTCTGGGCCGAGCACTATTACATGTTCGGTAACTTCGAGAAAGATCCCGACCGCTTCCAGAATCTCCGCCAGTTCGCACTGAATTTTCTCCGCGATCTCGGATACGGGGAAGCGATTGACGATGAACATTTGGAGCAGGCGCTCAATGTTCCCGAAAACGCTGCCACGCTGGTGGGCACCGGCAACGGCGAAGACGCGACCCGGGAAGATCGCAATCGCACCGACCGCCTCGACATCTGGACCCGTCTACTGCAGCGCGAAGGCGTTCTTTCGCACGTTATTGCTTCCTATGAAGCTGTCCCGCTGCTCGCCGAATATGCGCCGCGGGTGAATCCGCAGCAAATCAAGAACGCACTCATCTTCCGCGAAGAAGCCGCTCGCGTCGAAACCATCATTGCCGAATGCCGCCTCCAATCCGACCGCCTGTTTGCCGCCATTGGACGCGTCGCCTCCTGCCGCAGTTCCGAGCGCAGCCACTTCGCCGCGCGCCTTCTGCACGACCTCTTTTGTTATCACCGTGACCTGCGTGGCCTGGAAGCCCTCACCGTCGGTTTTGACAGTATCAACCTGGTCAGCGACGACAAGGTCCGCCAGCTCTCCACGCTCAACGGCATGCTCTACGAGTTCCTGCCTCCCGAAGACCAGAAGCCCGCCGAGGATCGTGTCCTTCACCACGTGATTCTGAAGGCCGACGTGCGCGACTCTTCGCGCCTCACCCGCTCGCTGATGGAAAAAGGCATGAACGCCGCCTCCTATTTCAGTTTGAATTTCTATGATCCCGTAAATAAGTTGCTCGCGAAATACGGCGCCACCAAGGTCTTCCTCGAAGGCGATGCCATCATCGTGGCGCTCCTCGAACGCGAAGGCGAAGCCATGCTCGGAGTCGGACGCACCTGCGTTCTGGCGTGGGAGATTGTGAGCCTGCTGCGCGAGTACAACGAACTCCTGCGAAACTCCGGTCTGCCCCCCATGGAAGTGGGTTTGGGCATCGCTTACCAGGATTCGCCTCCGCTCTACCTGATGGATGGCGAGCATCGCATCATGATTTCCGACGCCATCAATGACAGCGACCGTCTCTCCTCCTGCAACAAGCGCGTTCGCAAGAAACTCGCGCCCGACGCCGGAGTCTTCCAGGTCTACTCGGTTCAGATCGGGGACGGAGGCACTAACGGAAGCAACAAGAAGAGCAGTGACGATGCCAGCCCCGAGCCTGGTCCCGAAGAAATGCGCCTCAACTTCAATGTGGGTGGAATCTGCCTGAGTGAAGCAGCCTTCCGCAAACTGCAGCAGGAAATCTCGCTTACTCCCTGGGCGCCGGATCGGAGCGAGTCTGGCTTTAACAGCCCATGGATCGACGACGAGCGCCAGTTCTTCGTCGGCACCGTTCCCATCGCCAACGGAGTATTTCGCAAGCTTGCGATCCGCAAGAACCGCATCGCTCAGGTCGATGTCCGCGACCTATCGATCTTGCGCTGGACCGACCGCTACTACTACGAAGTCTGCGCGAATCCAGCAGTGTACGCCGTCCTGCAGGGCGAAAAGTCCGCGAGCGCTGCCCGCTAAGAAGCTCCGATCAAGTTGGGTCCGGCTTGGCTTTGAAGGGGCATGGCTTCAGCCATGCCGTTTAGAACCGCCAAACAACCTTTACTGGCTGCGGAAAAACTCTTCGTCGCATTTTGATCTTGGGTGGCGCTGCGGGGCGGCGCTTTTGGCTTTGGGTGGCGCAGCGCTTCAGCGCTGCGGTAACCGCCCTATTTTGAATGCAGCTTTAGCCGCTGGTACGTTCTAAACATCGTCACGACAACCGACTCAGAAATTTCGTCGCACCCGGAACGGAATCTTCACCACCGCTTCAAGCGCCACCGGCTTCCCCGCTCTTTCGGCGGGTGCGAATTTCCAGCGCGCCAGCGCCTGCGCCGCATAGGAATCCAGACGTTCGTCCGCGCTGTTGAGCACACGAATGTTGCCCACCTTCCCATCGGCATGAATGATCGCATAAAGCGTGACCGTGCCGTGCACGTTGGCGCGAATCAATTCCAGCGGATAAGCGGGGTCCGATTTTTCCATGGCAACCGGCGCCTCCAGTTCCCCTTCTTTCTTTCCCTCCGTGAGTTCCGCAAACCGGATCTCCCAGCTACCGGTCGAAGAATTCAGGTTCGGCATGTTCAGCGTCATCGCATAAGGACGTTTGCCGCCAAAAACCTGCCGGTCCACCTCGGTAAGTTTGTCGTCGGAGACGGGAGATGCCGCGCGCGCCTTCGAACGCGGGTCCGGCGTCGATCCCGACGATGACAATAACGATGACGACGAAACGCTAGCCATCTCGCGTGCGTCGTCCGCCGCGCCCACCCGCAGGCCCGCCGGTAGAGCGCCGTTGTTGCGCGTTCCTCGACTGCCGGATCCATTCGCTTCCGATTTCGTTCCCGTCAAATCCGGAGTTCCCGAAGCGCCTGCCTTCCCCTGCGGAGTCGCGGCAAACGTCCCCCGGCGATTGCCTCCGGGAACAGCCACCGGCCCCGTGGGCGCCACGGGATGAATCCCCAGCGCAAGCAGCCGTCCGCCCGCGCTGGTGTCGCCCGCCGCAACCACGCTCGGCGGAGGGCCCACCGGTTGCACGCCCCCGCCCGGCAGACGTCCGCGCCCGCGCGCCGCCAGCGAATGTTGTTCCTCCAGCGTGATCTGCGGCGCCGGCCCCACCACCTCACTCGGGCCAATGTTCGCAACCCCGACGCGTCCCTTCGTCGAAGGCATCAACTCCGGAGGCGGCGCAATCACATCCGATTTCATCGCCGCGCTCACCACCCGGTCCGGCGCAAACTCAACGTCCGGCGCGGGTGCCACGACCTGCATCTCGGGCGCGGCCAAGTGCGCCATCGGGGATCGTGTCGCATCCAGCGGGACTGCCGGAACGACGGCTCCCGTGGCCACTATGTTGGGCAAAGCGACGTCGTGGTCGAGTTTGAGATCGGGCGGCACGACGATGGTTTGGGACCGGTTGTCCGCTTCCGGAGGAACCGAAAGGATCGGCTGCTTCGCGTAGACCGGGTCTCCCTTTGCCAACTTCAGCGTCTCGGATACGCCCGTGTCGAGCGCTGGCAGATATTCTTCCGGCGAATAGGTTACCAGCGACGACCGGTCAAACGCGGCGTGAGCCAGGATACTTTGCTGCCGAATCCACGCGAGCGAAATCGCCCATATGAGCGCAACCGCGGCCGTATGCAACAGAGCGGATTGCACAAAGCGTCCCCACGGCAGCTTTTGCTGGACGAAGACGTCCCGCCAGATACCGAATTCGTCATCGCCGGGCAAGTCCGCCGGAGCCACTGCCGGACGAAGCGCGGCTCGAACTTCGTCCCTGAACTCCACGCCCGTGGGAGCGCGTTCCACCAAAAGTCGCAACAGTCTTCTCTCCGGGGATTCCATCTCTAGCTCCAAGTTGCGTTCTAGCCAACTCCCACGACGGTGCCCCCAGAAGGCGGGATCCGAGGCGCTTTCGCCGGCTCGCCACGGACGGCTACTCTGTAGCAAGATTATAACTGACCGCGAGGAGCGATTCCTCCAAGCGACGTGTCGCCGCAAAGCAACCGCGCGGGGTTGAGTTGGTTCGAACCTAGAACGTCACGCGCACGCCGATCTGCGACGCAAACGGAATCCCAACCGTAGTGCCGGGACCAAAGAAATCTCCCAAAGCCCCCTCGGGGATTTCGAGCTGCTTCAGGCTGGTGAGGGGGACGCAGTTTGGATTACAGACTCCATTGACCGCGCCATTCGGGTCAAAGGTCGCCGGAATCTGGGAGATGTTCACGGCAAAATTCGCGCCCGGATTGTTGCGGTTGAAAAGGTTGAAGAATTCGATGAACGGATCGACTCGCCAGCGCTCATTGATGTTGATAGGCCGCGTCACGCGCAGGTCCGACTGGATGTAAGGCGTCCCGCGGAATTCGTCGAGGCTGGTATACATGTCCGGGCCGTTGTTCAACGAAATTGAAATACGCCCGCTGTTGTCCGCGGTGGTGATCGTGATGGGACGCGCGCTCTCGATCTGATTGATGGTGCTCAATTCAAAACCGCCGGGGATGTGGACGATTCCCGCCAGCACGAAGCGGTGTCGAACGTCTTCGCCGGAGGGACCGTAGTCGCCGGGTCCGAAGGCGTTCAACTGCCCGGCATTCGGAAAATTGAACGGGGCGCCCGGTACCTGGCAGACGCCATCCACATAGTCAAACAATTCGCCGAGCAGGCATCCCCACGTCTGCGCCTTCGAGAGCTGGTAGTTCGCGACCAGACTGAAGCGCCGCATATTGCCTTGCAAATGCAACATCAGGGCGTTGTAACTGGAGCGATTGTCGGACTCGAATACATTGACGTTGGGCACCACGCTCTGCTGATCGGTCGTGTAATTCGGATCTGAGGTTGGAATCAGCGGGGTGAACAGATTCGTGCCGCCGGAATAGGGGAAGGCGCGGTAACCGTGATTCCCCTGCTCGTGGGTGTAGTCGACGCTCATCAGCCAGTGTTCGTTGAAGGCGTGCTGCACGCCGCCCGTAATGTGAATCGCGTAAGGCGTCTTGTAATCGGAGCCCAGGAGGTTGCCGGTGCTTCCCATGCCACCTTGCAGGCAACCGGAGCCATTAAGAGCAAGTGTGCTTTGGTTAAAGCTGCATGTTCCTGTAGTTGCGTTCGAGTTGTTGATGCCTTGAAATGCCGTAGCCCATCCATTCTGCGCCAGGTCGTCGTAGAACATTCCGAATCCGGCGCGGATCACCGTCTTCTCGTTGCTACCCGGCGAATATGCGATCCCAAGGCGTGGCGCGATTTGCTTGCGGTAATCGTGCGGTACGCTGGGCACAATCGGAATCTGCAACGCTTGTAGTGTTGTGTACGCACTGTTCTCCAGCTGAGTTCGCCCCGATCCCTCGAACAGCCCAAAGGTGGTCTGATAACGCAGGCCGTAGTTGACGGTGAGATGATGCGAAACGCGCCACGAGTCCTCGCCGTAGAGTGCCAACCGTTGAACGTTTTGCGAAAAACTGCCGTCGCCAGCGGGAGTCGATTGGCAGGATGTGTTAGGGGTGGGAGATACCAGCACCGATCCAATCATCTCTGGCGTGCAGGTCAGATCGATGGTGAACTGCGTAAAACCATAAGGATTGATCGTAGGATTGAGATAGTCCTCCGGATTCAAACCGAATTTCGTGAGGCTCTCCGCCGTGGACGCAAACGCTCCGCTGAGCACCGGCTCGTGAATAAAGTCGACTCCGAACTTCAGCGCATGACTGCCCGCAACGTGGCTCAGGTCATAGCGGACCTGATACTTGTCCTGGTTGCGCAAGTCAGGGAAAAGAGTAATCGGAGTGGCAAACTGGTTGTCCCCGAACGTTTCGAATCCGGAAATCGTCAGCGCTGTCGAACTGAAGGGAAACGCCAGCGCGAAGCCCAGATCCGAATTCCGCGTCTGGGTAAGGTGCAATAGGCTCGCGCCGAGAACCAGATTGCCGAGCCATGTCGGACTGAAAGTATAGGCATTGCTGATTACGGTGTTCCAGTAGTTATTGTGCGTGGTCAGCCCGGTGGAGGGCAGAGTCGCTTGCTGCACCAGTGCGTTGTGCGTCAAATAGCTGTCTTCGGACGTCCGCAGAAACCACTGCGACTTCGAAGACTCAGCCCAGTCAAAGCGCATCGAGCCCAGGTAATCGCGGAAAGGTATGGGAACGTTGGCTGGGACCGCAATCGACGGGACCGTCGTTCCGTTGACATCGATCAGACCATCCGACGCCAACTGCGCCAGCGCGTTGAATTGCGCGGTGCTGGCGGCGCTGTAGGCGATGCTGGCATTCTCATGCACATTCTCGAACGAGGTAAAGAACCATACCTTGTTTTTTGCGATGGGACCGCCCAGCGTGCCCACGTAATTTTGCCGCGAGAACGGCTGCTTGGGATTGGGCGCCGGATTCTCAATCGGGAAGCGGGCGTTGAGCTGTGCCGCGCGCTCGTAGAAAGCCCCGTCTCCGTGCCATTCGTTGGTGCCGTGCTTGGTGGTGATCACGACCGACCCAGCTGTGGTCCAGCCGGTGTCGGCGTCTTCATTCGAGGTGCGCACGGCGAATTCCTGAATGCCATCGGGCGAGAAATTTTGCAGGAAGCCGCCGATCCAGTCGTCGGAGTTGTCAGCGCCGTCCACCGACAGTTCGTTGTTCAAGCCGGAGCTTCCGCCGGTAGAGACGGCGGTGATGCGCGCCTTGGTCGGATCAGAAGGCTCGACTGGCTCGGTTCCGGGCACGAGATAAGCGATGTTGGCGAAGCTGCGTGCCGGCAGTGGCAGAGATTCGAGATCATGACTGCCAACTACGCCCTCATGCACCGCACTCGCCGTATCAATCGACTGGGTCGTAATCGAGGAAGCATTCCCCTGCACATTCACTATCTCGCTCGTGCGCTCCGGTTGAAGCGTGACCGCGATATCGCGCACCAGGCTGACGGCAACGTCAACATTGGCCGTAGCCTGGGCAAAACCTTTAGCGGTCACGGTGACGCGATAAGAACCGGGCAGCAAGCCCTCAATGCGGAATTCCCCGCGCTCATTCGCCGTCGCCTCGCGAATCATGGAAGAGCCGTTTGGGCGCACCACCACCCGAGCCCCCGCCACGCGCGCGGCGCTCGCGTCCTGAACCTCTCCGCGAAGTGTGCCGTTCGAATTCTGCGCGCGCAGGAGCGAAGGAATAGAGGCGAATATCAAGAGAAGAACAGCGCATATCGAAAGTCTCGACGTGCGTGTTTCAGAACGCGAAAACCTGGCGAACATTATAAAACCGTCCAGTGAACAAAGCGTTGCCGCGGTTCGAAAATTGCTAAGAGAAGATGGCCTGCGCGGCGAAGCAGGCTAGTCCAGCGAGAGTACCCGGACGCGCCAGTTACTACCAGCGATAGTGGTGCCGGTGTGCCCTGAAAGTGTGTGCTGAAAAGGCAACCGCTTGGCGGACCGGAGGAAGAGTCAGCGGACCAGCCTCAGCGGACCAGCCACTCTGTGATTTCATGCGTCAGCGCCAGAGCCGGGCCGTAGGTTGCAAAGACGCACCCGAGAACCACAAGAACCGGTGGAACGACGTACCACGGGCGAATTTGCTTCGGTCGAGCTTTACCGGCCTCATCCCACGAAAGCAGACGCGCCACGCGTGCGCTGATCGACCCGGTCACGAAGCCCACGGTGCACAGCGGAGCGCCTTCGGCCGGAACCAGGCGGGAGAGCTTGACCAATGCTGCAGCCAAGTCAACGGCGTCGTCCAGGTTCGCGACTGCCGAATCATCAGCGGCCAGTTCCGCGGCTTGAGACCATGCACTCTCGAGCCTGCCCATGCCGGGGAAGGGACAAAAGCGGAGGACAAGTTTCTTCAAGTTGTCGCGAGACCGCATGTGCGCGAGCTCGTGCTTGAGAGCGATTTGCAGTTCATCATGACTGAGAAGCGCAACCGTAGATTCTGAAACCAGTACTCGTGGTCTGCGGATACCAACTAGCGTGAGTGGCGGAGCCTCGCGTCTGGACGGGAATGTCACCGTCCGGGCATCGGCCGTGGCTGCGGCATCCACATTCAGAGGATGCGCGCCTTCCAGCCAGCGCGCCACCACGCGAGACGTCCTGGTCTGGGCGGTGATCACGCGCAACGAGCCGCAGCCAATGAGCCAGAGAGCGCAAGCGCCGAGCGCAAGCGGTATCGCGCCCATGCCCTCGTCAATATCCATCGATCGAGGTTCGAGCAACTGGAACGACGGCACGACAAACGCGAATGTAATGACCACGGAGGCCATCAGCGGAAGAATGCGAAACGCGAAGAGCAAAGCGGCCAGGCTCTGTTCCGTCGCATGCAGCCACCGCAGAGAGCGCCATGCGATCGCCACCAGCGCCGATAGCAAACAGTAGAGTAAAACGAAGAAAGTGAGCGAGACGGCGATTTCGCGCAGCACAAACATCAGCGTCCCTCCCGTCCCTTCTTTTCCCGGCTCTGGTTGCCCTGACTCAGTTCGCGGCGTTTGCGTTCGACCAGGAGTTGCAGTTCATCGAGCAGTTGCGCGTCATGGACGCTGAGCGCTTCCACCAGATACGAGAGAGGCAGCGAGGAAGCGTCGCCCGATCCCAGCAATTGCCGTATGCTCTCAAGCGCCGTGACCCGTTGCAATTCTTCGGGCGTGTGCCGCGGTGTGTAGCGGAACGCCCTGCCTTCGGAGACACGGTCGAGCAGGCCCTTCTTGTAGAGACGGTCCACCGTGGTCATCACCGTGGTGTACGCCTGATGGATTTTGCCGTCTACGAGCAGTTCGCGAACCGTGGCGCTGCCATGCGACCAAAGCTCTTGCAGCACCTGCCGCTCGAAAGGACCCAGTTGAGCCCTTGACCCGAAGATGGAATAAGATTTTGTCATTCCTAAGCCTAAGGTGCGACCCGCACAAGGCCGTCGTCGGGAAAGAATAG
>Ga0187862_10004973_pt1 | contig 12398 bp, 9 predicted proteins | sample June2016WEW_10_1_FD_133003 | JGI IMG/M metagenome (GOLD analysis project Ga0187862, IMG submission 133003) | Peatland microbial communities from SPRUCE experiment site at the Marcell Experimental Forest, Minnesota, USA - June2016WEW_10_150 | ecosystem: Environmental > Terrestrial > Soil >...
ATCAACAAGCGGATGCTTTACCATTATTTCGGCAACAAGGAGCATTTGTTCCGCGAAGTGCTGCACCGCAAAATCGCCGAGCGGCAGGCGTCGGCCGAGGGCTTGTCGGGCGACCCGGCGGAGAGCCTGCCATTTTGGTTCAAGCTCTCGTGCAAGGACGCGGACTGGGTTCGCCTGCTGGAATGGGAGGCGTTGCAGGAGACGGACAACCAGTTGATTGACGGCACCGGCCGGCGGGCGCTGGCGATCCGGGCGCTGGGCCGCATCCGCCAACAGCAGGCGCTCGGCTATCTGGCCGGCGAATTTGAACCGCGCCACCTTTTGCTGGCGATGCGGTCGCTGACGATGTTTCCGATGGCGTTTCCGCAGTTGACGCGGCTCATCACGGGCCAGCCGGTTTCCGATCCGCATTTTCAAAAGAAGTACGCGGAGTTTCTGAAAAAATTCGCCGCCGCTTTCCAGCGCGCCGGCGGCCGCCGCAACAAAACCAATTTCGAAAATTGAAAATGGCATGAAAAATTCAATCCTGATTCCGGCGCTGGCAGTGGTCGCGGCGATGTTGGTCAACGGCTGTTCGGGCGGCGCAAAAAAAGGCGCGGGGGGCGCGGGCGCGCCGGTACTCGTGGCGCAGGCGGTCGAAACCAACGTGCCGGTGCTGATCGATCCGCCGCCGGTCGGCCATGTGATGCCGTATTCGACGGTGACGATCCACTCGCAAATCCAGGGCATGATCAGCGAGGTTCATTTCCGGGAGGGTCAGGAAGTGAAGAAAGGCGACCTGTTGTTCACGATTGATCCGCGCCCGTCGCAAGCGGCCTTGGACCAAGCGCGCGCGGCGCTGGAACGCGACACGGCGCAGTTGGAATACGCAACCATTAACTTTGCGCGCGAGCAAAAATTGTTCGATCAAAAATTGATTTCACTGGATGAACTGGACACCAACCGGGCGAGTCAGGATGCCTTGACCGGCACGGTGGCGGCGGACCGGGCGGCCATCACCAACGCGCTTTTGAACCTGGATTATTGCCAGATCCGCGCGCCGATTGATGGCCGAACCGGCAGCCTGCAATCTTACGAAGGCAACGTCGTCAAGGCGCCGGACGATATACTGCTGACGATCAATCAAATTCATCCGATTTACGCCGCGTTCGCCGTGCCGGAGCAATACCTGCCGGAAATCAAAAAGGAAATGCGAGAAAAGACGCTGAAAGTGATGGCGACTTTTCAAAACATGGACGTGCCGCCGCAGGGCGAGTTGACGTTTATTGACAACGCCGTTGACATGACTACCGGCACGATTCAGCTCCGAGCCACGTTCCCAAACGAGGACAACACATTGTGGCCGGGACAGTTTGTGCAGGTAACGCTGACGCTTTCGGAATTGACGAACGTGGTTGTCGTGCCGTCACAAGCGGTGCAGACGGGACAAAATAATCAGTTCGTTTACGTCGTGAAACCGGATCCAACGAACAGAACAAGTCAAATTGTTGAGAATCGCCCGGTCACAGTTGGCATCACATATCAAAACGAAACCGTGGTGGAAAAAGGTTTGCAGGCCGGCGAAACGGTGGTGACCGACGGCCAGTTGCGGCTGGAGCCCGGCACCAAGGTCAACATCAAGAGCGCCATTTCGTCCACCAACACGCCATGAGCGTTCCCGAACTGTTCATCCGCCGGCCGGTGATGACCACGCTGGTCATGTCGGCCATTTTGTTGTTCGGTATCATCGGTTACACCCTTTTGCCGGTGAGCGATCTGCCGAGCGTGGATTATCCAACGATTCAAGTCTCGGTAAATTTTCCCGGCGCGAGTCCCGAAACGATGGCGTCGTCGGTGGCCACTCCGTTGGAAAAGCAATTCTCCACCATTGCGGGCGTGGATTCCATGTCGTCCATCAGCGCGCAGGGGGTTTCGCAGATCACCATCCAGTTCACGCTGGATCGCAACATCGATGCAGCGGCGCAGGATGTGCAGGCGGCGATCACGCTGGCGGCGAAGCAATTGCCGCCCAATCTGCCCACCCCGCCGACTTATCGAAAAGTCAACCCGGCGGATTCGCCGATCATTTATCTGGCCATGTCGTCGCCGACGCTGCCGCTTTCAACGGTGGACAATTACGCCGAGAACCTGCTGGCGCAACGCATTTCGATGATCAACGGCGTCGCCCAGGTTTCCGTCTATGGCTCGCAGCAATACGCCGTGCGCATCCAGGTGGACCCGAACAAACTCGCGGCCTACAACCTCGGCATTGATCAGGTTGAGCTGGCGGTTCAACAGGGCAACGTGAATCAGCCGCTCGGCACGCTTTACGGCAAGCATCAGGCGTTCACCGTGCAGGCCAACGGCCAGCTCAATGACGCGGCGGATTTCCGTCCGATGGTTGTCGCCTATCGCAATGGGAATCCCGTGCGCCTGCAGGAATTGGGACACGTGCTCGACAGCGTGCAGAACAACAAGGTGGCGAGCTGGTATAACAACACGCGCGCCATCGTGCTGGCCGTGCAACGCCAGCCGGGCGCCAACACGGTCGAAGTCGCGGACAACATCCAGCAAATGCTGCCGCTGTTCCGCCAGCAAATTCCGGCGGCGGTGAAACTGGAAGTGCTGTTTGACCGTTCGCAGTCCATTCGCGAATCGGTGGCGGACGTCAAACATACGCTGTTTCTGGCCATTTGCCTCGTGATCATGATCATTTTTGTTTTTCTGCGAAATCTGTCGGCGACGGTCATTCCGAGCCTGGCCTTGCCCATGTCCATCATCGGCACGTTCGCGGCCATGTCGCTGCTGGGTTACAGCCTCGACAATCTTTCGCTCATGGCGCTGACCTTGTGCGTCGGCTTCGTCGTGGATGACGCGATTGTCATGCTCGAAAACATCGTGCGCCACATGGAATTGGGCGAGGCCCCGATGGCAGCGGCCTTAAACGGCTCAAGGGAAATCGGCTTCACCATCATTTCCATGACGCTGTCGCTGTCGGCGGTGTTCATTCCGATTTTGTTCATGAGCGGGCTGCTCGGACGGTTGCTGCATGAATTCGCGATGACGATTGTGATCGCGGTGCTGGTTTCCGGTTTCGTTTCGCTGACGCTGACACCGATGCTGTGCAGCCGGTTTGTCCACGCGGCGCATGGGCAAAAGCACGGGCGGCTTTACAATTTTTTCGAACGCTTCTTCGACGGGTTCCGGAACCAATACGACCGCACGTTGCAAATCGTCATGCGCCACCGTTTCACGACGCTCATGCTGTCGTTCGTAATTTTGGTGGCCACGCTGTTTTTGTTCTATGTGATTCCCAAGGGATTTTTCCCCGATGAAGACACCGGCCAGCTTTTTGCGATCACCGAGGCGGCGCAGGACATTTCCTTCGATGCGATGAGCGCGCATCAACAGGCGGCGGCAAGAATTGTTGCCGCTGATCCGAATGTGGATGGTTTCATGTCTGCGATTGGCGCGGGCGGTTCGTCTGCCAGCCTGAACAACGGCCGCCTGTTCATGCGTCTGAAGCCCACCACGGAACGCAAATTAAATGCGAGCCAGATCAAACAGGAACTGGGCCCGAAGCTGGCGCAAATTCCGGGCTTTAATGTTTTTATACAAATACCACCGACCATCCGCATCGGCGGCAACCTGACCAAGTCGCTGTACCAATATGCCTTGCAAGACACCGACACCAAGGAGCTTTTTCACTGGGCGCCGATTTTGATGAACAAGATGGCGCAGGAACCCGGCTTTCAGGACGTGACGACCGATTTGCAAATCGCGAACCCGCAGGTCAACGTGGAAATTGACCGTGATAAAGCCTCCGCGCTTGGCGTCACCGCGCAACAAATTGAAAACGCACTTTACTATGCTTACGGTGAAGAGCAGGCGTCCACAATTTACAGCGACATCGCCGAATACTGGGTCGTCTTTGAAGTTGAACCCCAATTCCAACTCGATCCCGCCGCGCTTTCGCAACTTTATGTCACCAGTTCATTCACCCCAACCAACAGCACGGCCCCCATACTGGTTCCGTTGAGCGCCGTCGCCAAACTTACGCGCAGCCTCGGCCCAACCAGCATCTCGCACGTCGGCCAACTGCCGTCGGTCACCATCTCTTTCAACCTTGCGCCCGGCGTTTCGCTCGGCACGGCCGTCGCGCAGGTGCAAAAAATTGAAGCGGGTTTGCATCTGCCCGCGACCATCTCCGGCAGTTTTCAAGGTTCGGCTCAAGTCTTCCAATCATCCGTCAAAGGACTTGGCCTGTTGCTGATCGCGGCCATTCTCGTCATCTACATCATCCTGGGAATCCTTTACGAAAGCTTCATTCATCCCATCACCATTTTGTCCGGCCTGCCGTCGGCGGGATTTGGCGCGCTCCTGACCTTGATGATTTTTCATCTTGATTTGAACATCTACGGCTTCGTCGGCATCGTCATGCTCGTCGGCATCGTGAAGAAAAATGCGATCATGATGATTGACTTCGCCATCGAGGCACAGCGCGGTGGAAAGCCTGCCGCTGAAGCGATTCACGAAGGCTGCCTGCTGCGGTTCCGTCCGATCATGATGACCACCATGTGCGCGCTCATGGCCACGCTGCCCATCGCGCTGGGTCTGGGCGCTGGCGGTGAATCGCGCAAGTCTCTCGGCCTCGCGGTCGTCGGCGGGCTGGTCGTCTCGCAATGCCTGACACTCTACATCACGCCGGTGATTTATCTCTACCTGGAATCGGCCCACCAATGGTATCTACGCAAGCACGCCAAACACGCGGCGATTCAAGCCGGAATCAAGCCGGCGGCGGCTTAATGGAGTTGGGAGACGAGGTGACGAGTCTCAAATTTTCCCAGACCCCGGAACCCGGACGCGCCAGACCCGAAACAAGTCAGAGCCTCCTTACGTCGGCTCCTACACAGTCACGACTACTGCGTTTCGAGTTTCAATTCAGCGCGGATGGCGACGGCTTCCTTTACTTGGGGAATGTCCGTAATCTTGAGCACGTTCAGATAATCCGGCCCTTCCCTTTGCGATTTCGGCAGGTTTGCCAATTTAAGTTTGCGCACGTCCGGCTCGAACAACGCGGCGTAAAGCGCGTTGACCGCCATGGTGCCTTCGGCTTGCAGCCCGATTTTTGCCGCGTCCATTCCGGGCACGGAATGTAACGCCTGCACGGAGCAACAAATATCCCACACCCGCATCCCGTCCAGCGTCTGGCCGAGCAGCATGAAGCGGCGCCGGATTTTTGTGAGACGTGTTTCGCCACCTGACCACGCCGTCAGCCCGACACCCCGCGGCGCGAAAAACGCGAGCGCGACCGGACCGGCAGGGCTGACCGGCTGGTCAGCCGCGGCGCGCCGCAGCACGCCGCCACCATTCGCTGCGAGTTCACCGGCCAACTCGCTTCCGAACTTCGTGCTCACAGCGGCAAGCCAGTTGGTCCAGCCGGATTGATTCAGCACGTTCAGTTCGACCCGTTCCGTTGGTTTTGCCGTCGCATTTTCGAGCAGGTAGAGCCGCAATGGGACATCGTGCTGGCTGGTGAAATCCCACGCGCTGAAACGAATGCCGTCGCGTTCGACGGAAAAAGCCCGCTTCGGTTCCGGCGGTGTTCCCTCATCCGGCCAGCCGGCAAAAACCTTTTCGCGCAGCGCGGAGCGGAGTTCGTCGGCTGATTTCTTTTCCGGCCCCGCCATGGGCACAAAGGTTTCCGCGATATTGGTGTTGATCGAATCGGCTGGCAGCGTTTTAAAAACCTTGAGTTGCTCGGGTGAAAAGAATCTTTTGGCCGCGGTTTCCACGGGCGTTTCTTCACCTTTGAGATAGCGGTTGAACCAGCGCATCACACCGAGTTGCAATTCCGGCGTTTCGTCATGCGGACCGGGCGCAAGCACCAGGCCGGGCTGGTTGGTGTCGCCATAAAGGCTGTAAATATGGCGGATTTTTTCATAAATGCGCAGGGTGCTGGGAAGCCGGAACAGCGGATCCCGATCCGTGCCGCCAATCAGGAGCGGACGCGGGGCGGCGAGCGCGGCAACCTGGGGGAAATCCCAGCGGTAAATGTTTACGAAAAAATTGCAATCGCAGTGGCTGTCTATGACGCCGTCAAGGATATGGCTTTGCACGTCGGCCATGCCGGCCAGCGGCGCAGCGGCCTTGATGCGATCGTCCAGCGCGGTGACCGTCCAGCTATACGCGCCGCCGCCGGAATGTCCCGTGATGCCGAACCGGTTGGTGTCCACCTCCGGCCGGGTGCAAAGATAATCCAATGCGCGGATGCCGAACCATGCCTCGACGCCCGCGGGCGTGTAACCGCGCGAATTCCACCACCACAGGCCATGATCGCGCGTGCCGGTGTGGATCCCTTGTATTTCGCCGGCCAGCAGCGTGTCGAGCACCAGGCAAACGTAACCGTTGCGCGCGTACCACGCGCCATCCCGCTGGTAGATTCCCTTGTTGCCGTAACTGATGCCGTTGGTCTTTGCTGACCAATGGCCGCACTCATAAAGAATCGCCGGGGCGGGCGGTTTCAGATTTTTTGGCAGATACAAATTCGCCGTGCAGTAAAGCCCCGGCGATGCTTGAAAATAAATTTTCTCCGCGACGAACTCATCGTTCGTGATGCATCCCGTAACGACGGGCTTCAAATCCGTCCGCTCCGGCATCGGCCACAGCCCGAGCATCTCCTGCAATTGCCGGCGATACTCGCCACGCTTCGCCTTCCATTCGTCCAGCGTATTGATGTCGGCCAGGCAATGCTGCGAAAGCGCGGCGGTTTGATTCCGGAAATAATCGGCGAGCATCGCGTCGCCGGGCGTGGGCTTGCCGGCGAGCTTGGGAATCTGCGCGCCGCCGGGCAGGAGTGCTCCGAAAAGGAACGCCATCAGAAGAAGGATCATTCGCTGCATGAGAACATCATGTTTCGGACCGGCACAGCACGGCAAGAAATTTGGCGGGGTTTGATGGGGCGCAGCAAGATACGCCCACTCGCGCGAATAATGCCCCGATTATTCTTATTGCATTCACGCCCAGCTTGATTAAAATTCTTAGTTCTGTTTATCAATACAAATTGTGAACGCTGAACTTTGCAAAAGAGCCGCCGAAAAGGTCGGCAACCCGAACGTCCTGGTGAACCTCATTTCACGCCGTGTGCGCCAATTGAATTCCGGGGGCGGCGGCGCGAGCCGTCCGCTCATTGCCGACGTAGGGAACCTGGGCGCAGCCGACATCGCGCTGCGCGAACTGCTGGAGGACAAAATCGGCTGGGAAATGCCCGAAGCGGTCGAGTTGGTCCGCCCGCAACCCAAGAAACGCAAGAAGCGCTGACAGTTTCTTTCCGGAGGAGCCGGGGGGACGAGGCTCACGATTTCAAATCCGAAACTCGAAATCCGAATTCCGAAAGAAGCCCGAATTTCGAAAAACAGAAAACCGAATATTGAATCGCAGCGTGGGCCATTTCGAATTTCGGCCTTCGGATTTCTTTCGGGTCTCGGACTTCGGAATTCAATCATGGCTTCCTTGCGCTGGCTTCTGCATTTTTAATCCGTGAAATCCGCGTCCTTTGCGGATAAAATGGATTCCATGGCCGACATCGTGACCAATCACAAAGCCCGGCGCGATTATCACATCCTCGAAACATTTGAGGCGGGCATCGTCTTGCACGGCACGGAGGTCAAATCGCTGCGCGCCGGCAAAGGGCAGATCGCCGACGCCTTCGCGCGGGTGGAAAAGGACGAGGTCTGGCTCTACAACGCGCACATTGACGAATACTCGCACGGCAATCTTCAAAATCACCAGCCCAAGGCCCCGCGCAAACTGCTCCTGCACCGATCGGAAATCCGGAAGCTGTTCGAGCTGGCATCGGTGAAAGGCAATACGCTGGTGCCGCTGGCGTTTTTCTGGAAGAACGGGAAGGTGAAGGTCGCGCTGGGCGTCGGCAAGGGCAAGCAGCAGTTCGACCGGCGCGAGGATTTGAAAAAGCGCGAGTCCGACCGCGACATGAAACGCGCGACGATGAAGCGGACGAAGGGCAAGTAATCGGAACGAGGATGGCAACAGCAAAGGTTCTTCGATGTTTTCAGTGGGTGACACGGCCTGAAACCGGACTCTTGGGGTACAGCCACGACATCATGGGTGCAAGGATGACCTCCGCCCTCGCTCCGGCCAAACTCCTTCCCTCACCCGTCCTACGGCCACCCTCTCCCATCCGATGGGCGAGGGAAAAAAGGGTGAATCGTTCGCCGCTCCTTTGAAAATTGATACGACTGGATTGGCCGGACGCTCATCCGCAACCCCGGAAACAAGCGAAAGCCATTTCTTCTCCTGTCCGCCTTCACCTCTGGCTTCGGCGCGATCGCGTCGAAGCGAAGCGAAGACGGAGGGGCGAGGATAAAAGGTGAGGGTGGCGTAAACACTCATTCCACTGGAAACGTCGAGGAAGCAAATAAAAAGAGGACGGCGCTTTCACGCCATCCTCCATCTTCAATTTTCAATTCTCGCCGGGAAAATCAGGCTTTGACCGCTTCCGGCTTCGTCCAATTCCGTTTGGGCGCCTTGGTGATGAGGCCTTTTTTGATGGCGCTGGCCGCGACGCGAATGTAACGCACTTCGCCGGTGGGCAGGAGGGCTTTCACGCGCTGCAAGTTCGGGAAGAACCGGCGCTTGGTGATGGCGGTGATGTGCGTGCCAATGCCGCCCTGTTTCTTGGGCTTGCCACTCCGCCAGATGATGCTGCCCTTCATCGGGCGTTTGCCGGTCAATTCACAAATGCGGGCCATAAAAATTCAATAATGAGCCGCGAAGCTTACCATCGAAACCCGCTGTGGCAAGCACTATTTCCGATGGATTGGCTTCAGGTCATCACCCGGATTTGAAAAATGAGGCAGTGGAATAGTTTGCATTCCGGGTGGGGCGAGCGTACTCGCGAGCCGGCTTTAGCGCGCGAAAGCAAAGCAGCGGCGGCTCGTCGGCAGACTCGTTCAGTGAGTCGCACGCGATGCGGAGCGTGAGGCTTGCCGGTTTCCCTTGAATCTCGGCAATTCACCGGACGCGGAAAACAAGAATGTGATCGTAGTCAACGCACCCTGCCCGGGCGCGTTGGTTTATGCACCTTCTTACAAAGCGTATTACCACCAGCCGCTGCCAAAGACCATGAGAGCGCTGGTGCCGGGTTGCACGAGCTTCGACGTCCAGCGAACCGATGACAAAACGCTGGTGATTCAATCCCAAGCGCCGGACATATTCTCCTGCGACAATGTCGGCCCCGTCCATATCGCGTACCTCTGCAGGACCGGCAACCTCTTGGGGGACCCCAGATGCAAAAAAGGCGACCGGTATGACCTGGGTGGCCTCACGGTGGAAGTCCTGGAATCGGATGCATCGGATTTGCCGTCCCGCGTTGCTTTCCGGTTCGACACCTCGCTGGATTCGCCCGATTTCCACTGGCTCTGGTACGACTATCGAACAGTGTCGCGCCAACCCTTCAAAATTCCGGCCATCGGACTGAGCGTCACGCTGGCCGGTCCTCAGCACTGACGCTGGCGGAAGTCCTTCGGGATGCCTTCGGCACGCCCCGCGGAAAAAATTAGCCAGATTTTCAGGTTCAATTTCTGCGTGCCTTTGGCCCGCACTGTTCGTATCTTCACATGGTTATGGCAGCGATCAAACCTTTCGCCGCGCTGCGACCGGAACCCAAACTTGCCGCGCGCATTTGCGAATTGCCCTACGACGTGATGTCGTCGGACGAAGCGCGTGAAATTGCTGCCGGCAACCCGCTCAGTTTTTTGCACGTCAGCAAACCGGAAATTGATTTGCCGCCGGGCACGGATCCTTACGCGCCGGAAGTCTATGCGAAGGGCAGGGAAAATTTTCAAAAGCTCATCCGTGACGGCGCGCTGAAGCAGGATGCGCAACCGTGCTTTTATCTTTACCGCCAGATCATGGGCAAACATTCGCAGGTCGGCCTCGTCGCCGCGGCAAGTTGCGAGGAATACCTGCGCGGGGCCATCAAAAAGCATGAGTTGACGCGACCGGACAAGGAAGACGACCGTGCCCGGCACATCGAAGCCCTGAACGCGCAAACCGGCCCGGTTTTTTTGACCTACCGCGCCAACGCCGAACTCGACAAATTTATCGCGAAGAAGATTGCTTTCAAAAAGTCAGAAGTGGATTTCACTGCCCGGGATGGCGTGCGGCACACGGCCTGGGTGATCTCCGATGAGGACAAGATCAAATTCATCGAGACACAATTCTCAACCATCCCGTTTCTCTACATTGCCGATGGCCATCATCGCTGCGCGGCGGCGGCGCGGGTTTTTAAATCGCGCAAGGGCGCGGGCCACAGCGGACAATTTCTCGCCGTGATTTTTCCGCACAACCAGATGCAAATCCTGCCTTACAACCGCGTGCTGAAGGATTTGAACGACTGGACGCCGGAACAATTATTGGAAATTTTAGACGCCGTTTTTACCATTGACCCGGACGGCAAGGCCTCACCCGCTTTTAAACACGAGCTTGGCCTTTATTTGCAGGGCAAATGGCACACCTTGGCCTTCCGCTACAAGCTCGCCACCACAAGCGGCCTGATTGATTCGCTTGATGTGTCGCTGTTGCAAGAACACATCCTGTCACCGGTGTTTGGCATCGACAACCCGCGCACGAGCAAGCGAATCAATTTTGTCGGCGGCATTCGCGGCACGGCGGAATTGGAAAAGCTGGTGAACAGCGGCGAATACGCCTGTGCGTTCTCGATGTTTCCGACGGGCATTGAGGCCCTGATGGCCATTGCGGACGCCGGCGGCATCATGCCACCCAAGAGCACCTGGTTCGAGCCGAAGCTCCGCGACGCCATGTTCTGCCACCTGATTTAACCTCGTAGCGGCGTTTGTGAAAACGCCGGCCCCGCGCTTTCACAAGCGCGGCTACAAGCTTGGCGATTCATCGCGGTTCGTGTTTAATTCCCGCGTGCCACTGAATCGCCTCCAACGCGGCTTGCGCGCCACCTTCGCGGGCATGGCCGTCAACGTTGTGTTGTCGGGCACGAAACTCACCGCGGGCATCGTGGGCCATTCGCATGCGCTCGTCGCCGATGCGGTTGAATCCTTCGCTGACATTTTCAGTTCGCTCATCGTGTGGCGCGGACTGGTCGTGGCGGCGGCGCCGCCGGACGAGGACCATCCCTACGGCCACGGCAAGGCCGAGCCAATTGCCTCCGCCATCGTCGCCGCCATGTTGCTGGGAGCGGCGCTGTGGATTGCGCTCAAGGCGTTCGGCGAAATCAGGGAACCGCATCCGGCGCCGGCGCCATTCACGCTCATCGTGCTGCTGGTGGTGGTGGTCGTGAAGGAAGGCCTGTTCCGGTTTGTCTCGCGCGAAGGCCGGGCCGTGGACAGCTCGGTCGTCAAAACCGATGCCTGGCATCATCGCAGCGATGCCATCACGTCCGTGGCCGCCGGCATCGGCATCAGCGTGTCGCTCATTGGCGGCAAGGGTTTCGAGGCGGCGGATGACGTGGCGGCGATTGCGGCGGCGGGGGTCATCGCCTGGAACGGCTGGCACCTGCTCCGTCCGGCACTCAACGAACTCATGGATACTGCGCCCGGTCCGGAGGTGATTGACCAAATCCGGCAGATTGCGACCACCACGTCCGGCGTGGACCGTGTGGAAAAATGCATCGTCCGCAAGGTGGGTTATCAGTATTTCGTGGACATGCACGTGGAAGTGGACCCGCAGATGACCGTCCTGCGCTCGCATAAAATCGCCCACGACGTGAAGGACAAAATCCGCGACGCCATCCCCGCCGTCAGCGACGTGCTGGTGCACATCGAACCGCTCGGCATCGCCGCGCGAAAAAGGGGAACGGAACATCCAACATCCAACTCCGATAAATCACGAGCGGGCATCCAACATCCAACATCGAATTAACCCTCCCCCCTTGCGTGTCGCCAGGCTTCAGTGTTCGATGTTTTTGAAAAAAACTCTGTTCTCTTTTCCTTCCGGCGGACACTAATAGGTAAATGCCGGAGATGGACGACATCACGTTGCTGCGAGAATACGCCGAAACCGATTCGGAAACGGCGTTTGCCCATCTGGTGGGACGGTATATCAACCTGGTTTATTCCACCGCGTTGCGCAGCGTCGGCAACGCACACGCCGCCGAGGAAATCACGCAGGCGGCATTCATCATTCTGTCGAAGAAGGCTCGGAATTTGTCCAACCGAACCATTCTTTCAGGCTGGCTTTATCAAACGACGCGGCTGACGGCGGCGAATTTTTTGCGTGGCGAAATCCGCCGGCAGCGGCGTGAACAGGAGGCGTACATGCAATCGCTTTTGAACGAACCGGAGCCGGAAATCTGGCCGCAAATCGCGCCGTTGCTGGATACCGCGATGGAATTACTCGGGGAGAAGGACCGCAACGCCATCGTG
>Ga0187862_10004978_pt1 | contig 12391 bp, 10 predicted proteins | sample June2016WEW_10_1_FD_133003 | JGI IMG/M metagenome (GOLD analysis project Ga0187862, IMG submission 133003) | Peatland microbial communities from SPRUCE experiment site at the Marcell Experimental Forest, Minnesota, USA - June2016WEW_10_150 | ecosystem: Environmental > Terrestrial > Soil >...
ACAGCTCGCCGGCGACGTGCTGGATGGTGCCGATACCGCCCGAGCCGTAATTGATTTTTCCCGGATTGGCTTTGGCGAAAGCGATGAACTCCGGCACCGTCTTGGCCGGCACGGCCGGGTTGACTTCCATGACCAGTGGAAAGCGGTCGATGGTCCCGACAGGCGCGATGTCGCGGATGAAATTGAAGCTGAGCTTGTCGTAGATCGTCGCATTGGTGGTGTTCGCCGTCGTGGCCCACAACAGCGTATAGCCGTCGGGCGCCGCGCGAACGACCTCCTCGGTCGCGATGTTCGTCGCCGCGCCCGGCCTGTTGTCGACCACGAACGGCTGGCCGAAGCGCTGCGACAGCCACTGGCACAGCACCCGCGCAACGATGTCGACCGCGCCGCCGGCGGCAAAGCCGTCAACCAGCCGCACCGGCCGCGTCGGATAATCGAGCGCACGCGCACGCCGCGGCCATACCGCCGCCGTCGTGACGCCCGCAGCCAGATGCAGAAACTTTCGGCGCGCAAAAGTCATTCGGCTTTGATATTGGCGAACTTATTGACCTTGGCCCACTTCTCGGTCTCGTCGGCAATGAATTTGCCGAACGCGGCCACTGTCATCGGCATCGGCATGCCGCCTAGATCGGCAAGTTTGGCCTTGAACGCGCTATCGGCGAGATCGGCGTTGACCGCCTTGTTGAGGCTTTCGACGATATCCGGAGGCGTGTTTTTCGGCGCGCCGATGCCGTGCCAGCCGCTGGCATCGTAGCCCGGCAGGAATTCGGCCACGGTCGGCACGTCCGGCAGCACCGCGATCCGCGCGGTGGTGCCGACGGCGAGCGGCCGTAGCTGGCCCGACCTGACGTAACCGATCGATGCCGGGATCGGCGAGAACATCACCTGTATCTGGCCGCCGATCAGGTCGGAATAGGGATTGCCGGTATAAGGCACATGAACGAGATCGACGCCGGCCATCATCTTGAACAGCTCGCCGGCGACGTGCGGCCCCGAGCCGATACCGTTCGACGCCATGTTGATCTTGCCCGGATTGGCTTTGGCATAGGCAATGAACTCCGGCAGCGTCTTGGCTGGCAGCGATTGCGTGACTTCGAGCACATAAGGCACCAGATCGATGCAGGCGACCGGCGCGATATCGGTGCTGAAATTAAAACTCAGATGCTGATAGAGCGTGGTGTTGACCGCATTGGCCGAGGTCGCGAGCAGAAGCGTATAGCCGTCGGCCGGCGCGCGCGTGACGGCCTCCGCGGCGATATTGGTGCCGGCGCCTGGGCGGTTCTCGACCACGACCGGCTGGCCGAGCTGTTCGGATAATTTCTGCGCCACCAGGCGGGCGACAATGTCGGAGGCACTGCCGGCGGAAAAGCCGACGAGGAGATGCACCGGGCGCGCCGGATAGGCTTGCGCCGACGCGAGCCGCGATGCGGCGGGGAGCGCGGCTGCGCTCGCAGTCAGCGACAAAATAGTACGGCGCGAGAGTTTCATGATCATTCCGCCTTGATGTGGCCGGCGCGGATCACTTCCGCCCATTTTTCCGTTTCATCGGCGACCAGCTTGGTGAATGCGGCCGGCGACAGCCGAAGCGGCGCGTCGCCGAATTCGGCGATCCGCCGCGTGATCGCAGCATCGTCGAGCGCGCGACTGAGCGTGGCGCCAAGCTTATCGATGATCGCGGCTGGAGTGCCGCGCGGCGCGGCGAGTCCGACATAGATGCTGGCTTCGAAGCCCGGCAAAAATTCGGCCATGGCCGGAACATCGGGCAGCACTGCCGCGCGTGTCGGACTGGTCACCGCCAAGGCGCGCAGTTTCCCGGCCCTGACCTGTTCGATCGTCGACGGGAAAGTGCCGAAATAGGCCTGCACCTGACCGGCGAGCAAATCGACCACGGCTGGCCCGCCACCCCGATACGGCACATGCACCATGTCCACACCGGTCTTGGTGCGGAACAGCTCCCAGAACATGTGCGGTGCGCTGCCGACACCGGCCGAGGCCATGGTGACCTTGCCCGGATTGTTCTTGGCATAAGTGATCAATTCGGGAACGGATTGCACCGGCAGCGACGGGTTGACGACGAGCAGTCCGGAGCCGCGCGACATCGTCGCGATGGGAGAGAAATCGCGAACGATATTGAAACTGAGGTTCTGATAGAGCGTCGCATTCCACGCGTCGGCCGACGTGGTCTGCAACAGCGTGTAACCGTCAGGCGCCGATTTCGCCACCGCTTCCGCCGCCAGGTTACCGCCGGCGCCCGGGCGATTTTCGACGATGAATTGCTGGCCAAGCTGCTGCGACAGCCATTGCGCCATCAGCCGCGCATAGGTGTCGCTGATGCCGCCCGGCGGGTAACCGGAAATAATCCGCGCCGGCCGGTCGGGATAGGCTTGCGCCGCTGCGACGGCGGACAGGGCCGGAACGGCGATGGCGCCCGCGGCCAGTTGCAAAAATTCACGGCGGAGAAGCTTCACGTCGTCCCTCCCATAAAAACGGCAATCATTCGGCCTTGATATTGGCGAACTTATTCACCTTGGCCCACTTTTCAGTCTCGTCGGCGATGAATTTGCCGAAGTCGGCGGGCGAGCCGGCAAACACGCCGCAGCCGAGATCGTCGAGGCGCTTGCGCATCTCGGGATCGGTAAGCGCGGCGTTGACCTCTTTGTTGAGCCTGGCGATGACGTCCGGCGGCGTGCCGGCGGGTGCGGCGACACCGTACCAGCCGCTCGCCTCGTAGCCGGGCAAAAATTCGGCGATCGCGGGAACGCCCGGCAAGAGGTCCTGACGCTTGGCGCTGGTCACGCCGAGCGCGCGCACCCGGCCATCCCTGATATAGCCCAGCGAGGCCGGCATGACGCCGAACATCACCTGCATTTGGCCGCTAAGCAGATCCGGCATCGCCGCCGACTCTCCGCGATAAGGGACGTGGATGAGGTCGATGCCGGCCATCATCTTGAATAATTCGCCGGCGACGTGCAGCGGCGTGCCGACGCCGCCAGACGCCATGTTGATCTTGCCGGGATTGGCCTTGGCATAGGCGATGAATTCCGGAATCGTCTTCGCCGGCACGTTCGGATTCACCTCCATCACCAGAGGAATGAGCGAAATGCTCGCCACCGGCGCGGCGTCGCGCATGAAATTGAAATGCAGGTCGCTGTAGATCGAGGGGTTGATCGCGTTCGACGACATGGCGAGCAGCAGCGTGTAGCCGTCCGGCGCCGCCTTGAGCGCGAATTCGGTGCCGATATTGCCGCTCGCTCCCGCCCGATTGTCGACCACCACCGGCTGGCCGAGCCGGTCTGACAGCCATTGCGCCATCAGCCGGCCGACGATATCGGGCGAGCCGCCGGGCGGAATTTGCACCACCAGATGAATCGGCCGCGACGGATAGTCGTCGGCCTTTGCGACGCGCACAAACGCCGGTGTGGCGGCGGCGGCCGCCAGCATCAGGAAACTTCGGCGTGAATGGGTCATGACGAACGCCTTCAGGAAGATTTCATTTACTCCGCTCTAATCCCTGCAGCGCGGATCACCTTGCCCCATCGTTCGGTCTCGGTGACGATGACTCGGCCGTATTCCGCCGGCGTCAGTGGCGCCGTCATGCTGCCGAGCTCGGCGAATTGCGCCTTGACCTTGGGATCGTTCAAGCCGGCATTGATGGCTGAGTTGAGCTTATCGATGATCTCGGGCGGCGTCGCCCGTGGCGCGCCGATGCCGTTCCACAGATTGGCCTCGTAGCCGGGCACGAATTCGCCGATCGCCGGAATGTCGGCAAATATCTCCGAGCGCTGCGCCGTGGTGACGCCGAGCGCGCGCAGCTTGCCGGTCCTGATGAACTCGGCCGCGCCTGAGAGCGTGTTGAAATCGCAATTCACCTGGCCGGCAATCAGGTCGGTCAGTGCCTGCGGCTCGCCGCGATAGGCCACGTGCACCGTCTCGATGCCGGTCATGATCTTGAACATTTCGCCCGACGCATGGGTAACGGTGCCGCTGCCGGCCGACGCCACCGTGATCCCCGGATGCGCTTTGGCATAGGCGATGAACCCCGGAATCGTCTTCGCCGGGAATGCCGGATTGACCAGCATGACGAAGGCGCCGCGGCTGATGCTCGCGACCGGTGCGATGTCGCGGATAAAATCGAAGTTGAGGTGCTCGTAGAGCGCGCCGTTGGTGAACGACGCCGTCGACACCATCAGAATGGTGTAGCCGTCGGGCGGCGCGTTGACGACCGATTCGGTAGCGATATTGGTGCCGGCGCCGGGGCGGTTGTCGATGACGACGGTTTGGCCAAGGTGCTCCGACATGGCCTGGCCAACCAAGCGCGCGGTGATGTCCAGCCCGCTGCCGGCGGCGAAGCCGACAACGACGTGGATCGGCCGCACCGGATAATCGAGCGCGGCGGCAAAGCGCGGCAGCGCCGGCAGCGCGGCCGCGGTGCCGACGAGGAGCAGGAAGCGGCGGCGTATCGTCTGCATGGTGATGGGCTCGGCGGATTTGCCGGCACGCTACACCGCCGGTCCGAACCTAGGAAGGGCCGAACGGTCGCACCATGTCTGGCGATGTTACATTGTTCCTCCGCACCATGCCCAATTCTTCTGCAGCACGATCATGGCGCGCATTTCCGGCGACGCGAAAATGCTCTAGCATGTGCGTGCGAAATCAAGAGTCGAAAGCATGGCGTCGCATCACGCGCACGAGCATGACCACGGTAAACATCATCATGGTCGCCACCACCATGATCACAACCATGGTCATAGCCATGCGCCGGCCACGTTCGGAACCGCCTTCGCCCTCGCCACGGCTCTCAATATCGCGCTGGTGATCATTCAGGCAGCCTACGGCGTGCTGGCGCATTCCATGGCGCTGCTCGCCGATGCCGGCCACAATGCCGGCGACGTGCTGGCGCTGGTCTTGGCCTGGGGCAGCCACGCCATCTCGCAAAAACATCCGACCGAGCGCTACACCTACGGCTTCCGGTCGTCGTCGATCGTCGCGGCGCTGATCAACGCCACGATCCTCCTGGTGGTGACCGGCGCCATCGCCTGGACGGCGCTCGAGCGGCTGTTCGCGCCGCAGCCGGTCGCCGGTGTCACGGTGATGGTGGTGGCGGCGATCGCTATTCTCATCAACGGCGCCGCGGCCGCGGTCCTGTCGCGCGGCAACACCGGCGACCTCAACGTCTATGGCGCGTTCCTACATCTCGTCGCCGACGCCGCCGTTTCCGCGGGCGTGGTCGTCGCCGGCCTGGTCATCCTGCTGACCGGCTGGTTGTGGGTCGATCCGGTCGCGAGCCTGGTGATTTCCGGCGTGATCGTCTGGAGCACGTGGGGGCTGCTGCGCGACGCCGCCAAAATGTCGCTACAAGGCGTGCCGCCACAGATCGATCCCAGCGCCGTGCGCGTCTATCTGCAAACGCTGCCCGCGGTCGCCGAGGTGCACGACCTGCACATCTGGCCGATGAGCACCACCGAGACCGCGCTGACCTGCCACCTGGTGATGCCGGACGGCGACCCGCAGCCGGATTTTCTCGACGTGGTCTATGTCGGCCTGCAGCAGCGCTTCGGCATCGGCCACCCGACAATCCAAATCGAGCGCGGCGACCGGCCGTGTAAATTGTCGCCGGAACATATCGTCTGACTGTCCTGCCGCGACGAAAAAGCCCGCGCCGTTGCCGGCGCGGGCTTGCCTCGTTTGAACCTGACCAAAGTTACGCCGGCAGGATGGCGACGATTTCCAACGTGTTCGGATCGATGATCAAGAGCTGATCGCCGACCACCACATATTCGAAGCCGCGGTATTCCGGCACGATGGTCACAACCTCCGCCGGCAGCACCGCGACATGGACGGTCCTCGGGACCGTCACGCCGACGCTGATGTCGAAGTCCGCATGGTCGACGCGCGCGACGTTGCGATCGCGGACGACGACGTCCTTGATCTTGGTGCGCTGGTCTTGCGTCAACTGGACATTGGCGCCGCCGGCAGCCCGGCCCGTGGCACCGCTTTGCTGGCCCATGCGGTCTTGGTTGCCATTTGCGCCGGCCCGGTCGTTGACCTTGTCACTGTCTTGGCCGCCACGCTGCGGCGTCGCATTGCCGGGGTGTTCCTCCTGCGAGAAGCCCTTGCCTTCCTGCCGCTCGGGCGGCGCCTGCGGAGCCTGGTTTTGCGCGCTGCCACCTGGCTTGATCTGTCCGCCCTGCTGCTCAGGCTTCATCTGTGCGCCCGGCTGCTGATGGCTTATGGCACCTCCCGGTGCCGTCTGATGCTGCTGGCCGCCCGGCGATTGTGTCGTGGCTTTGCCGGTCGGGGCTTCGGTGCCGACGTTCTGCGCTACGGCAAATGACGTACACCCGATCAAGGCCGTCATCGCAACCGTAGCCAATAGCTTATTCCTCATCATGTTCCTCCTGGTGTGTCGTCCCTCTCCGAGCCGGTGAACATAGAAAGTTCGCATGCGGCGCGGGCTCGTTATGTGCTTTGCGACAACCCTCCCCGCGCAGCTCAGTTTCACTAGGATTTCGCGTAGGAAATAAATATCTTTCCGCGGAACCGAAATAGCGCGGCGGCATTGCCGGTCAAGGTGCATTCTTGCGGGGAAGCCAATGTCGCAACTGGGGTTCGATGTGTCCGAGCTGACAGCCGGCATTGCCTCGACCATCGCGCTGAAGGAACCGCTGCCGGATTTCCCCGACGCAACGCGTCCTAGCGAGTTTCTCAATGCGCTGCCGGCCGCCATCTACATGACCGACGCCTCAGGTCGGATTACTTATTTCAACGAAGCTGCGATCGCGCTGTGGGGCCTCCGGCCAAAGCTCAATGTCGATCTGTGGTGCGGCTCGTGGCGGCTGTTCTGGCCCGACGGCACGCCGATGCCGCATGACGCCTGCCCCATGGCGGTCACCTTGAGGGAACGCCGCGCAGTCCGCGGCGGCCAGGCCATCGCCGAACGGCCGGACGGCAGCCGCGTGCCGTTCATGGCGTTTCCGACGCCGCTGTACGACGCCTCCGGCGTCTTCATCGGCGCCGTCAACATGCTCATCGACATGAGCGAGCACCAGCGCGCCGAACGGGTGTCGCATCGCCTTGCCGCGATCGTCGAATCCTCCGCCGACGCCATCGTCAGCAAGGACCTCAACGGCGTGATCGCCACCTGGAACAAGGGCGCGGAGCGGCTGTTCGGCTATCTCGAGCAAGAGGTCATCGGCAAGCCGATCACCATGTTGATTCCAGAACAGCATCGCGACGAAGAGGCCCGGATCTTGGAACGCATCCGCAGCGGCGAGCGCATCGATCATTTCGAGACCGTCCGCCAGCGCAAGGATGGCACCTTGGTGTCGATCTCGCTTACGGTGTCGCCAATCACTGACCACGCCGGCCGCATCGTCGGCGCTTCGAAGATCGCCCGCGATATCACCGAGCAGAAGCGCCGCGAGGAGCAAATCAATCTGCTCGCGCGCGAGGCCGACCACCGCACCAAAAATCTTCTAGCGCTGGCGCAAGCGACGGTGCATCTCACCAACGGCGAGACGGCGGCCGAGCTCAAGAGCGCGATCGAAGGCCGGCTCCGCGCCTTAGCCAATGCCCATACGCTCTTGGCGCAATCGCGCTGGGCCGGCGCCGATCTGCGCCACCTGGTGCTGGAGGAATTGTCGCCCTACTGCGCGGAAGACGGCGCGCGCGCGCGGATCGAGGGCCCGGACCTGATGCTGGAGCAGCAGCCGGCGCAAGCGATCGCGTTGGCACTACATGAGCTGACCACCAACGCCGTCAAATACGGCGCGCTGTCGATCCCGTCGGGGCGGATCGACCTGACCTGGCATCTGCAATCGATCAACCGGTTGGCCTTGCGCTGGGTGGAATCCGGCGGACCTCAGATCGCGTCGCCGACTCGCCAAGGTTTTGGCACTCGCGTCGTGACGCGCATCTGCGAGCAGCTCAACGGCGCGCTCAAATTCGATTGGCGCGCCGACGGCCTGATCTGCGACATTGCCATCGATATCTGAGCGACCCGATTGCCGGGCGGCGACTATTTCCATAATTGCCAACTGGCGCGGCGTGCGCCGTCGACCAGCGCCTTGAACTTTGCCCACACGATCGACGGATGCACTTCGTTCGATCCGGCGAATGAGGCGAATCCGCAATCCGCCCCGGCGATGACGCGCTCGCGGCCCACGACCGACGCAAATCGCAATAGCCGCTGCGCCACCAGTTCGGGATGCTCCACCAGCACGGTCGATTGCGTGATCACGCCCGGGATCAGAATTTTGTCGTCCGGTATTTTGATCCGCTGCCAGTCTTCCCATTCGTGCTCATGGCGCGGATTTGCCGCTTCGAATGAATAGGCGCCGGCGCGCACTTTCAAAATGATATCGACGATGTCCTTGAGCTGCATATCGTGGATGCGCGGGCCCATATTGATGCTGTAGCAGGTGTGGAATCGAATCCGGTCCGCGGGGATTCCGGACAGCGCCGCATTGAGCGCCTCGACGCGTAATTCGGCCCATTTGCGGCAGGCGGCGATGTCGAGGTCCGGCTGCGTGATGTAATAAGTCACCAGGAACGGATCGTCGATCTGCAACAGAAATCCGGCGTCCACGATCGCGCGGTATTCCTCGCGCATTGCTTCGGCGATGGCGAAGACATAAGACTCCGGCGTCGGATAATATTCATTCGGCGTCGTCGCCTCGACATTGGATGGCGCGATCGCCGGCACGAAAGCTTCGGTCGCGCCGACGCCCGCCAGTGCCGCTTTGAGCGTTTCGAGATCGGCCTTAAGCGCGGCATGGCCCTTGTACGCAATGGACCCGGCGCAAACCATCAGCGCGCGGCGGCGCCGGGCGCTGACCTGCTCGGCGACCGCGGACTGATAATATTCGGGGAAGTCGCGCGTCTCGCGCGTATTGGCGAACGGGCTCGGTCGAAAACCTTCGCGTTTTTCCAGACCGCTCAAGCGCGACGCCGCGTAGGTGATGAAGCTCGGCTTGGCCATCTCGCCGTCGCTGACGATGTCGAGGCCGGCGTCGACCTGTTGGCGCACGCAATCCTTCACCGCGCCGCGCACCCGTTCGGCATAGGCCTGCTCGTCGATCGCCTTGCCGTCCATGCGCGCCAGCATCAGCTCGAACAGATCGTCCGGCCGCGGCAGGCTGCCGACATGGGTGGTCAGAATGCGTTCGGTGCTGCGTTGCATTTTTTTGATTCCGGCTGGGAGCGCTCGCGACTATGGCATTGTCGAACCGGGCACGGCAATCAACGCGGCAGTGCGTCCACCGCATGTGCCCTATTCCGCCACGCAAGCTTGCACGACGATCGTGTGTTCAAGATACTCGCTGCCGATCGGCCGCGCGCTCCAGCGACGCAAAACAAAAGAGAGCCCGATGAGGAAACTGCTGCAAGGCGCTGCGTGGGCAGCGTGGGCGCTTGCCCTCTGCGTTACCGCGGCCAGCGCCCAAGCCGATTATCCGTCGCGGCCGATCAAGATGTATGTGCCGTTTCCGCCGGGCGGCGGCATCGACGTCACCGCGCGGATCGCCGCCGAAAAGCTTTCGGAGATTCTCGGCCAGCAGATCGCCATCATCAACCAGGGCGGCGGCGGCGGCGCTATCGCGACCGACGCCGTGGTGCGGGCCGACCCCGACGGCTATACGCTGCTCTACCACTCCGTCACCGGCATCACCCACGCCGCCGTCACCCAAGACCTGTCCTACGACTGGCTGCGCGATCTGGCGCCGGTCTCGCTGATCGCCCGTTTCGCACCGGTGATGATCGTTGCTCCGACTTTGCCGGTAAAGACCATGGCGGACTTCATCGCGCTGTTGAAAGCCAATCCCGGCAAATACAGCTACGGCTCGTCGGGGACCGGCACCGCTGTGCATCTCGCCACCGAGCTGTTCAAAGAGAAAGCCCAAGTCGACATCGTGCACGTGCCATATCGCGGCACCGTGGCGGTGCTGCCGGACCTGATATCCGGCCGCGTCGTCATGATGATCGACGGCGTGCCGGCGGAAACCAAGAACATCCAGAACGGCGTGGTGCGGGCGCTGGCGGTGACGACCGCCGCCCGCTCGCCGTCGATCCCCGACGTGCCGACCATGCGCGAAGTCGGCCTGGACTACGAGGTGCCGTTCTGGACCGGACTCTACGCGCCGATCCGCACGCCGCAGGCGATCGTCGACAAGCTCGCGGCCGCGGCCAACCAAGCCATGCACGACCCGGCCGTCGCCAAGCGGCTGGGCGATATCGGCACCGAAGGGGTCGGCTCGTCGCCGGCCGAGCTTGATGCGGCCACCCGCGAGCAGTTCGCGCTGTATCGGAATATCGTGCGAGACAATCCGGCGTTGCTCAGCGGACAGTAACGCGCCGCCTCACGCCGTCTTCTGCACCTTCAGCCCGAGCTCGGCGATGGTCTCCTCGCGCATGATGAATTTCTGGATTTTTCCGGTGACGGTCATTGGGAACGCATCGACGAACTTGACGTAGCGCGGCACCTTGTAGTGTGCGATCTGCTCGCGGCAGAACGTTTTGATTTCCTCATCGTTGGCGGTCACACCCGGTCGCAGCTTGACCCAGGCGCAAATCTCTTCACCGTAGCGGTCGTCCGGCACGCCGATCACCTGCACGTCCTGGATTTTCGGATGCCGGTAGAGAAATTCCTCGATCTCACGCGGATAGACGTTCTCACCGCCGCGGATGACCATGTCCTTGATGCGGCCGACGATATTGCAATAGCCTTCGCCGTCGATGGTGGCGAGGTCGCCGGTATGCATCCAACCGGCGCGATCGACCGCTTCCGCCGTCTTTTCTTCATCGCCCCAATAGCCGAGCATCACCGAATAGCCGCGCGTGCACAATTCGCCGGGGGTGCCCGGCGGCACGATGCGGCCGTTGGTGTCGATGATCTTGATCTCGACATGGGGGTGGACCCGGCCGACGGTGCCGACGCGGCGCTCGAGCGGATCATCGCAGGAGGTTTGCGTGCTCACCGGACTCGTCTCCGTCATGCCGTAGGCGATCGTCACTTCGCGCATGTTCATCTCGCTGACGCAGCGCTTCATCACTTCGATCGGGCAGGGCGAGCCGGCCATGATCCCGGTGCGCAGCGAGGAAAGATCGAAGCGCTTGAATTCGGGGTGACCGAGCTCGGCGATGAACATCGTCGGCACGCCGTAGAGCGCGGTGCAGCGCTCGGCCTCGACCGCTTCCAGGCTCGCCAGCGGATCGAACCCTTCGGAGGGATAGACCATTGTCGCGCCATGGGTGATGCAGGCGAGATTGCCGAGTACCATGCCGAAGCAGTGATAAAGCGGCACCGGAATGCAGACCCGGTCATGGTCTGTGAGGCGCTGCGCCTCGCCGATGAAATAGCCGTTGTTGAGGATGTTGTGGTGGGTGAGCGTAGCGCCTTTCGGGGTGCCGGTGGTGCCGCTGGTGAATTGAATGTTGATGGCATCGTCGAATTGCAGCTTCGGCGCCAACTCCGCGAGCGCGGCGCGATGGCGGTCGCCGCCCATGCCGAGCACGTCGTCGAAGGGGAGGAAGCCGCGCGCTTCGCCGCCGCCGATGCGGATCAGCGCCGTCAGCGCCGGCAGACGCTTCGCCTGCAATTTGCCGGGAGCGCTGCGGTCGATTTCGGGAGCAAGCTCCCGCAACATGCCGACATAGTCGCTGGTCTTGAACGAGTGCGCGGTGACGAGGGCTTTGCAGCCCACCTTGTTGAGCGCGTAGTCAAGCTCGGAAAGCCGGTAGGCGGGATTGATGTTGACGAGGATAAGCCCCGCCTTCGCGGTGGCGAATTGCGTGATCACCCATTCGGCATTGTTCGGCGACCAGATGCCGACACGGTCGCCGGGCGAAAGCCCGAGCGCCAGCAGCCCGGCGGCAAAGGCGTCGACTTTGGCTTTCAGCTCGCCATAGCTCCAGCGCACGTTTTGCTGCCGCACGACCAGCGCGTCGCGTTCGCTCCAGCGCTCCGCCGCCTTGTCGAAATGCGCGCCGATGGTGTCGCCGAGGAGCGGTGTGGTCGAAACGCCGTGGGCGTAGCTTTGGGTCAGTTTGGCCATAAAAACGCCTCCCCTCCGGATCGCTGTCTTGCGCCCCCGAAACGGCCATTGCGTCCAGCAGATCGGCACTAACCTAATTTCGGCGAAATCGCTTCCTTGCGCGCTAATCTGCAAACAACGCTTTGCCCCACCGCGCGCGGATCTCAGCCAGGAAATTTCGAGCATCCCGGGACAACTCGATGCCAAGTGCATTCACTCGATCTTCCTGAGCTAACGGCACCAAATAGAGCCTAAGCGGCGCCAGTCCCCGATCGGTCAGCGTCCCGCCATTGTAAGCGATCTGCACGCGTTCGATCCAGGCGCATAATTCTTGCCGTCCATCGGAGCTGATGAGCTCGGGG
>Ga0187862_10005006_pt1 | contig 12356 bp, 9 predicted proteins | sample June2016WEW_10_1_FD_133003 | JGI IMG/M metagenome (GOLD analysis project Ga0187862, IMG submission 133003) | Peatland microbial communities from SPRUCE experiment site at the Marcell Experimental Forest, Minnesota, USA - June2016WEW_10_150 | ecosystem: Environmental > Terrestrial > Soil >...
ACGGAGAAAAACAATTCACAAATTGCGAGAGGGAAAACTGCGATTCTCGTCCTCCTCATCGGGCTCTGCCAATGCCACCGCGCCAGATCGATTTTGCGGACCACGTCTCTTTGGCGATGGCACACCAGCCAACGGATCTTCGACTGATTCGGAAGGCTCTCGCGGTCTGAACAAGTTTCGCACGAAGCGTAGAACCAGCCATACGACAGCGATAACAAGCGCCAGTTGCCACCAGACATTCATCGGATGCTTTCCTCCGTGCCTCCGTGGTGAATTCTCAGGAGAACAGCGAATCCACAAAATCCTTCGCGTCAAACGGTAACAAGTCCCCCGCCTTTTCGCCAACGCCCACATACCGCACCGGGAGTCCCAACTCTCGCGAAATTGCGACCACGACGCCGCCTTTCGCGGTGCCATCGAGCTTGGTCAATACAATTCCCGTGACTCCGGACGATTGCGTGAACTGCCGCGCCTGTTGCAATCCATTCTGACCGGTCGTGGCATCCATCACCAGCAACGTCTCGTGCGGCGCGCCCGGCACAATGCGTTGTGCGGTGCGCTTCATCTTTTCCAGTTCGAGCATCAAGTTCTGCTTGGTGTGGAGGCGGCCGGCAGTATCGACGATCACGTAATCGGTCTTGCGCGCGGTTGCCGATTGCAGCGCGTCGAACAACACAGCCGACGGATCGCCCCCGGCTTTCGTTTTGATCACTTCCGTTCCTGTGCGCTGTCCCCAAATTTCAAGCTGCTCGATGGCCGCTGCGCGGAACGTATCTGCCGCGCACAGCAGCACCGTCTTGCCTTGCGCTCGAAACACCTGCGCTAATTTTCCTATCGTCGTCGTCTTGCCCGTGCCGTTCACGCCCACCACGATGATGACTTCCGGCGTGCCGTCCACCTTCGTGACGGGTTGCGCAGCGGTGGACGTCAGGATCGTCAGCAGTTCTTCTTTCAGCAGCCGTTTGAGTTCAATCACATCCTTGATTTGCTTGCGATCGGCCTTGTCGCGCAGCTTTTCCAGAACCTCGTGGGTGGTAGTGGTGCCGAGGTCGGCGCCAATCAGGGTGGCTTCCAGATCGTCCAGCGTGGAGCGATCGATCTCCTTGCCGATAGAGACGACATCTTCGATGCGCTCGGCCAGATTCTCGCGCGTGCGCGAGACGGCCTGCTTCATCCGCTCAATGAAACTGGGTTTCTGTTCCTCGTCCAGACTGCCAAAAAGAGTTTGAATCATGAGGTATCTGCCACTGATTATAAGAGAATCCCCGAGGGGGGATTGGTAATTGTGTAATTTGAGACCGCTCCGCGCTCTTGATCTCGATTTTCACAGTGAGTCCAGAATTGCAGCAACCGCTGGCGGCCTGCCGAGCTGGGCTCTGTTGCCGCCAGTGAGCGAGATGAACGATGCTGAATCCGCCCCAGGTATGACTCGTTCTTGCTTCTCTTACCTACTCGAAGAGTAAGTTCTTACGCCCGTAAAACAACTCTTTTACCGGAAAATGACAGATTAGTGACAACAGCCGGCGCACCTTTTTCTAACATTACCACGTTGGTATGGCCAACTCTTGGAGGCAGTAACTTGGAGGCAGTAACCATGAAGCTTTTGTCAGTCTTGTTGCTCGTCACGCTCAGCTTTGGCTGCGGCGGATATGGATCGGGCAGTGGCATGCGACCCGCCAGCACCCCGAACATTTCCGCACTTTCTCCGGATAGCGCGATTGCCGGAGGCGACGACTTTGTGCTAACGGTCAATGGAACGGGCTTTGCCAGCAATTCAGTGGTCTATTGGAACTCAGCTAGCGTTTCCACAACATACGTGACCGCTCAACAGCTCACCGCAAAAATTCTGGCAGGCGACATAGCCACTTCCGGCACCGCTTCGGTGTACGTGAATAATCCGGGCACCGGGATGTATGCGACGGGAGTCAATTCCAACTCCGTCAACTTTACCATTAACTAAAAAACCGGCCCGCAGTCTTCAGGGTTTGTTGGGCCCGACAAAAACTAGTCTAGGGAAAGATTGGTGGTTCCGTGATTGAAGCCCGAGTGGCCTCGCGTTTGAAAATTACAAATTACCCAATTACCAATTTTCTCCGCCGTTCAGGTGCGGGTGGTTTCGATCGTGAGAGGATCGCTGGGTTGAAGCGGAGCCTGGGGCGGTGCTGGAGTTGGAGCCGCAGATTCCAGTGGCATCTTCTGCGTCAGGGATTTGTGAATACGAATTTCTCCCCGCTGGAATACCGCCTGCAACGCGGCCACAGCCTTGGGGTCAAGACGTTTTCCAGAAAGACTATGAATGATGCGCAGGGCCTCGACCGGATCATGTGCCTGCTGGTAAGGACGGTTTGTGGTCAGAGCGTCAAAGGTGTCTGCGACCGCAATCACGCGCGCCAGCAGCGGGATCTCGTCGCCTTTTAGACCGAAAGGATATCCCCGGCCGTTAAGCGCCTCATGATGCAATTCGATTCCGGGCAGCATCTCGCGCAACTGTGGCACCGGACGCAGGATGTTCGCGCCCTTGGTGGTGTGCGTCTTCATGATCTCGGATTCTTCAGGGGTCAGAGTGCCGGGTTTTTTTAGGATGCGGTCTTCGATGCCGATCTTGCCGACATCGTGCAGTTGCGCCGAGACGCGCAGGATTTCCAGAAATCCCGGATCTAGTCCCATTTCTGTCGCGATCATGATCGAGTATTTTGTGACACGGTCGGAATGGCCGCGCGTGTAAGGGTCCTTTTCGTCGACGGCGCCAGCCAGCATCTGGATCGACCCCATGAACAGTGCCTTGTTTTCATCCGCGGCGCGCTTCAGGTCCTCGACGAACTGCTCCAGGTCTTCCGACATGGTGTTGAACGTGGTCGCCAGTTCGCCGATCTCGGTGCGCGTTTTCAGGTGTACGCGCTGGGAGAAATCGCCGCGAGCAATGGCCCGGCTGGACTGCGCCAGCACTTGCAATGGGCTGGTGATCCGACGCGCCGAGAGAATGCTCAGGCCCACACTTACAAAGACCGCCAGCCAGGCCAGCAAGCGCCCGGTGCGCTGCATCTCGTAGATTCCGCGATACGCGTCTTCACGCGGCTTCTGCACTACCACTGCCCATTCCAGTGAGGTCACCGGACTGTACGTTCCCAGCATTTCGGTTGCTTTATTCCCGTCGTGAATCGTGAATTCGCGGGTCGCAGCCAACTGGGCCTTCGAGCCTTTGCCCACAAAGCTGCGGACAATCTCGAAGTGGCTCATGTCCTGCCCGGTGGCGTATTGGCCAGTCGCGGCCGCTACCAGCCTGCCCTGGCTATCGACCACGTACGGCATCAATCCGCTCAGGCTGACCTGCTCCAGCCGGCGGATCAGGTAGTCCATATCCACCACCGACCCGATCATGCCCAGGAAGCGCCCGCCATACATGATCGGCGAGCTGACCAGCATTACCGTTCGCGCCGACTTTCCACTACCCACCGTCAACGGCTGGCCGCTGTAAACGCGGCCCTCGCGGGCAGCTTGATAGGCCCGCTCCAGCTCCCGTTGCAGAAAAGCATCGGGCTCAATACGTCCGGCGGAAATTCCTTTGGCATCGGCATTCAGCAGCGTGGCATAGGCAATGTCGTTCGATGACGAGACAAAATTCTCCAGCATCGCCCGCAACTCTGGCGTCAGAAGCTTCTGCGCACCTGGGTCGTTCCCGCTCGGGTTGGCGAGCATCATTACCTGAATCGACGACGAGAGATTGGTCAGCATCATACGCAGCGATGCCTGATGCTGGGAAATGTCGTCGGCCAGCGAACGCGTGACCGTGTTTTGCAGCAGCATTTCGTTGGTCTTGAGGCGCTCCCGGTTCATGTTCTCGATCTGCGCGGAGTAGAAATACATCGGGAGGACACTGATGGTCAACAGCACGCCAAGGATGACGTAAAGCAGCGGAATGCGCGCGGGAATGGGAAGCTTAAACGGCAAAAGGCAATCCTGTCGGCCCAGCGCGGGGATGGTTGGTCCGTCCTGCATCTATTCTAAGTTGGTTTGCATGATGACCTCATGTGTTTAAGGTACAGATCACCGTTACCGAGGTACTCACACTGCGGGTACCACCGTCTTAAGCTAGTTCCGCGTTCCCGGTTTTCAGTGAGCAACGCGGGGGCTAACTTCTGATAACTGAGAACTGGGAACCGCCTTTGCGCCGGTTTATAATAAGTCGAGTCGGTCCGGGGTGCTGCATGCGGTCCTTCCACGTTTACTGCTTTTGTTACCGGCTGTTGGCGACCCTTCTGGTCTGCTCCTCGTTGACGCTTGCCGGGAACACTCCACCCCCCAGGATTTCCAAGGAAACGCGGGAAGAGATCATCCACGCCTTCAATGAAGAACTAGTCTACATCCGTGCGAATTTTCCGATGGGGAGGACCGGGCTGAAGCTCAAGAACGGAACCGTATCCCCCAGCGGCCCGGAACTGCAACAGCTGATGGCGCTCTGGGGGCCAGCCGCCAAACCCGGCGACCGCGCCCGCATCAGCGACGTCTTCATCAAGGACAACTACATCCGCTTTGAGATCAACGGCGGTCCCATCAAGAAGCAGAAGTGGTATCAGCACATCCAGATTGTAGGTGCGAACTCATCGGTTCCGGTGGCGCCTTCCGATCCCGCCGCCAACGCTCACGGTTCTTTTGTGGATCTCTACTTCGACAAGTATGTTCCCGAGATGACCGGACCGGAACTGAAGCAGTTGCTGCGTCCGGTGTTTGATTTCGACGCCAAGTCCGGGCTTGAGGCCTACTTGGAAACGGTTTCTCCGCAGGTCAAGGATGCGATCAAGAATCACCATGTGTTGGTGGGAATGAACCACGAGATGGTGATTTATGCCAAGGGACGTCCCCCCAGGAAAGTGCGCGAGACTGCCAACGAAGTTGAGTATGAAGAATGGATTTACGGCACGCCTCCGCAGGACGTGGATTTTGTGCGCTTCGTCGGCGACGAAGTGGTGCGCGTAGAGACCATGACCGTGGATGGCCGGAAAATCGTGCGCGTCGAAAAAGAGGTTGATCTGGGCGCAGCTACGGTTGCCAAAAAACAGGCAGAACGCCCCGTGAACGCGCCCACGCTGCGGCGTCCCGGAGAAGAGATGCCGGATTCGAATCCCGCCAACCCTTCCGGCACACCACCTCTGGTGCCGGTGCCACCGCCTTCCGGTCCTGGAACCGACCCAGGCCCCAACTGGGTTCCGTCGCCGGCAGCGGTGGAGACTGAAGACGACGGCGAAGATATGGATTCCGGGCTGCTCGCATCGGGAATGTCGCGTCATCTCGAGTCGCGTCATCTCGAGTCCCGTCATGTTGGTGCCTTCCGCCTCGACCTTCTACAACGGACCTTCTAAACTAAGAATGTGAAGATTGCCTTGGGCCAGATCAATCCCACCGTTGGGGACTTCTCTGGCAACGCCACCAAGATCATCCAGTTTGCCCTGCAGGCACGGACTGCCGGCGCCGGCCTGATTCTTTTTCCGGAACTCGCCGTTTCCGGCTACCCGCCGCGCGATTTGGTCGAGAGGCCGTCGTTTGTGGCGCACTGCCACGCGACTGTGGAGAAGATCGCCGCTGAAACCCATGGAATAGCCGTGATCTGCGGGACAGTGACCCCGGCCGAAGCGGACTCGGGCAAGAAGGTAATGAACTCCGCCGCTCTGTTGCGCGAAGGGCGCATCGACTTCATCCAGTCGAAGATGCTGCTGCCCACCTATGACGTTTTCGACGAGATGCGCAATTTCGCTCCCGCCAAGAGCCAGCAACTGTTCAGGTTTTGCGGCAGGCAGATAGCTTTGACCATCTGTGAGGATGCCTGGAACGACAAGCGCTTCTGGAACCGGCGGCTGTATGGCATCGACCCGGTTGAAGAACTGGTCCGAGCCGGCGGGAACTTCGTGCTCAATATATCCGCATCGCCGTTCTGGCTGGGCAAGCGCGAACTGCGCCGGGAGATGCTCACCTCCATCGCGCGAAACCAGAAGGTTCCGGTGGCGATGGTGAACCAGGTCGGTGGCAACGACAGCCTGGTCTTCGACGGATCAAGCGTGGTGATTGCGCCCGACGGGCAAGTGATCGCGCAAGGAAAGTCGTTCGAGGAAGACCTGATCTATTTCGATTCCCAGAAACTCAGCGGAGACATGCACTCACAAATCGAAGGCGAGGAAGCCAGCGCATACGAAGCGCTGGTTCTGGGCACTCGAGATTACGTTCACAAATGTGGCTTCAAGCGGGCGATCATCGGACTCAGCGGAGGCATCGATTCCGCGCTCACGGCATCGATCGCGGCCGATGCGCTCGGTCCTGAGAATATTATTGGCGTCGGTATGCCCGGACCGTATTCGTCGCCAGGCTCGATTGACGACGCGCGAGAGCTGGCCAGTAATCTGAAGATTCGCTTCGAACTGCTTTCGATTGACGAAATCTACGCGGCCGCACTCCAGATACTCGCTCCCGTGTTTGCCGGGATGCCGCCCGACGTCACCGAAGAGAATATTCAGTCGCGCGCTCGCGGATTGCTGCTGATGTCCATGTCGAACAAATTCGGCGCGCTGGTGCTTTCGACGGGCAACAAGAGCGAGTTGGCCGTCGGCTATTGCACTCTTTACGGCGACATGGTGGGTGGACTGGCGGTCATCTCGGATGTGCCGAAGACGCTGGTTTATGGCCTGAGCGCTTACGTGAACTCGCGGCGCAAGGTCATTCCGCAGGCCACGGTTGAAAAACCGCCGTCGGCCGAGTTGCGGCCGGATCAGAAAGATTCCGATTCGCTCCCGCCGTATGAAGTTCTCGACACAATTCTCGAAGACTATATCGAGGACTCCCGCTCGGCCGAGCAGATTGTCCAGGCTCACAACTTCGATCCCGACCTCGTCAAGCGCGTGATTGCGATGATTGCGCGCAGTGAGTACAAGCGGCAACAAGCAGCCCCCGGAATTAAGATTTCCGCCAAGGCGTTTGGCGTAGGGCGGAGATTCCCGATCGCAGCCAAAGCCGAGGACTAGCACCATGACTGCGGAGGAGCGACGGGAGTCTGGCCCGGCTCTCTATTAGCCAAGCTTCCGAAATGACAAGTGCTCCGCTTTTTGTAACAATCGAGTTCCAGTCGAATTCCAATCGAATTTCAAAATATGACGCGCATGCATCGCACATTTCTCGCTGCTCTTCTGTTATCCGGCATTGCCCTCGCTCAAACCCAGCCCGCTCACCCGGCAAAGCCGGCAGCCAAACCAGTCGCCACTTCGGCCGCTACCGGGATTACGACGGTTCTCCCGAGCGAAGACACGGTCAACTCGTTCCTGTTCCAAATGTTTGGCTACGATCCCACGGTAACGTGGAAGGTGGCGGATATTCATCCCTCCGAGGTGCCGGGACTGGCGGAGGTCCTGGTTATAATCACCAACCCGCAGAGCTCGAACTCGAATAAGTTGCTGGTGAGCGCCGACGGCAAGCATGCCATCACGGGCGACATCCTGCCCTTCGGCGCGAAGCCATTTGAGGATGCCCGCGCCAAGCTCGAAAAAGGCGTGACCGGGCCCGCAAAAGGACCGGCGAAGGCTGCTGTGACGATTGTCGAGTTCAGCGATATGCAGTGCCCGCATTGCCAGAAGGCCGCGGCCGGGATTGAACAGCTGCTGGCGCAGGAGCCCGAAGCCCGTTTTGTTTTTCAGAATTTTCCGCTGCCCTCACACGACTGGGCGGCGAAAGCGGCCGACTATGTTGATTGCGTAGGCCGATCTTCGGTGGGAGGAGCTTCAAATGATGCTGTCTGGAAATTCATCCAGAAAACTTTTGACGAGCAGGCCAATATCACTGAGGCCAACGTCGATGAAAAGTTGAAAGCAATCGCAACCGCAGCGGGCGCGAATGCCGACGAGATCGCCGCCTGCGCAGCCAAGCCGGATACAAAAGCCCGCGTCGAGGCCTCCATTGCGCTGGGAAAGTCGGTAGGCGTAAATGCCACGCCGACTCTGTTTATCAATGGACGGAACCTGCCCGGCGGAGCCTCCCCCGATCTGCTGAAAAAAATTGTGGACTTCCAGGCGAGCCAGGAAAAAGGCGATAAGTAGATCGGGCCATCGGTTGATCGGATCATCGAGGTCAAGAGCTCTTGGGTTTCAGGTTTTAGATCGCCCGATGACCCGATTTATCTTGCCAGCCAGATCTCCGGTGTTTCGGTCCGCTCCGGACTACGGATAACGTGCGGCGTAATCAGGATCAATAGCTCGTCTTCCTCATCTTGCTTGGTCCTCTGCGATGTCAGTGCGCCTAAAGCTGGGAGATTAGAGAACAGGGGCAGGCCACTCAGGCTCCTCTGATCGGACTTAGTGACCATTCCCGCCACGACCGCCGGCTCGCCTTCCTTGACCAGGATTCCACCCTTGAACTCGCGATTCAAAATGTCGGGAATGCCATTTGTGACTGAGCTTCCCAAAGTGCGGATTTCTACCTCCAGCTCAAGCGCTATGTCGGAATCGTTGTAGATTGCCGGTTTCGCCTTGAGCGTGAGTCCGATGTCCTCATAGTTGACGGAAGGAAAGGGCGCGGTGTACGACGAATTCCCGACCACCTGCGCGATGGCCGCATTGTTATAAATCGGCGCAAAGCTGGCGTTAAGGATGGGATAGCGCTCCCCCAGCTTAAACGTGGCATCCTTCCCCTGCGCGGCGCGCAACTGGACATGATTGAGCTGCCTGACGGAACTCTCATTCATGGAGAGCGCAGCCGCCAAATGATCGAGGCTGAGTGCCATCAGCGTGAGACCCCCACCGAAGGTCGCGACTGGCTGGCTAAAGATTGAATTCTGCTGGCTTTGCAATTGTGCGAGAAGCGCGGAGATGGTCTGATTGCCGGCTTGGTTGATGCCGCCAGAGGCCACCAGTTGGTTGATCAGTGACTGGATGTTTTGGCCGCCGAGAGCCGCGAGTGCGGAAACTGGGACGTTGAAAAGATTGAAAGTGTCCGGAACGTGCACCCCAATTTGCCGCATGTAGGTATGGCTTACCTGGAAGACCTTCAGGTCGAGCAGCACTTCCGGTCGGGGGCTATTCAGTTGGCCCAGAAACTGGGTGGCGGCTGCCAGCGCCCCCTGCGGTCCGCGCACCGTAATCGTGCTCGACGCGGTGTTCAGGCTCGCGAACTTGAACTCAAATAACGAGCGGAGCGAGGTCAGCAACTCGTTCAGTTCCTGAGCGGAGGGGCCGCCAGGGATGTAGAACGAGCGCATGCCCATGCGGTCGTAGAGGCGGTGGTTCTCGGGATTGTTGACCGCAGCAAAAAGAACGGTATCTTCCAATGGCACAACGAAGCTCTTCGTGGCCACGGAGGTCGCTTGCATGGCAGTTCCGAAATCGGCATTCTCGATATCGAAGCGCACGGGATGGCTGGGGAAGGCATCGTCGAACACGACGGTCAGCCCATAGCTCGCGGCGACCGCGGTGAGCAGACCACGGGAATCGCCCCGGTAGTGGATGTCATGGGGCGCGTCGATCGGCTTAGCCTTAACCACGTCGGCACTGGCGACCACTTGCGGCGTGTCCGCGGTACGTACCGGCGCGGGCCCGAGGGCGTCGCTGATGCGCTGTTGAGCAAATTCGTTCTGCGGATCGAGGTTCAGCGCCGCTCGGAATTCCGCCATCGCCTCCACTTGCCGGCCATCTAGCAGGTCGCTGTTTCCGCGTTCCAGATGCATTCCGGCCAGATGTTGCCGTGTCATCTCCTGCGCAGTCAGGTACTCCACATTTTGCGGGACCAAGCGAGACGCTTCCTCAAATTCGTAAAAAGCCTGGTCGAGATTGCGCGATTTCTCGAGTTTGAGGCCGCGTGCAAAGGCTTGGCGGGCGGCTTTCAAGTCTTGGGAGGAACCCTGGCACGCGGGCGCACCTCCGGAGTTGGAGCAAAGCGGTGGCGCAATAGCCGGGGGAGCGTCCGCGGCCAGACAAACCCCGACAAGCAACAAGGAAAGTCCCGCTGGCAACCATCGCATATGACTACTATAGAATGCCCGTCTGCTGCTGTCTTGCAACAGAAAACCCGGGCTGGGTACTACGGTCGTAACGGTGTCTCTACGGTTCTTCACGCCAGCATCAGCCGTTCGATCCGCGTCGCGCGGCCGGTCCGGTCATCGCACTCGACCACGACAGCGCAGAGTCGAACGTCGCCATTAGCCGACTCGAATCGCGCCGGCATCCCGCTGAGAAACTTCTCGATCACTTGTTCCTTCTTTACCCCGATGACGCTGTCGTAGGGCCCAGTCATGCCGGCGTCCGTGATATAGGCGGTGCCCTTCGGCAGCACCGTCTCGTCCGCCGTGGGAATGTGCGTGTGCGTGCCCACAACGGCGGTGACTCGCCCATCGAGGTACCAGCCGAAGGCGACTTTTTCGGAACTGGCCTCGGCATGGAAGTCCACAAACACGATTTTCGCTTTGACCTGCTCCAGAAGTCGATCGGCATAGCGGAAAGGATCGTCCGACGACCCCATGAAGACACGTCCCTGGAGATTCAAGACGGCATAGCCAACGCCGTTTTTTTGGCCTTCGTAAACTCCCCAACCGGGGAGGCCCTGCGCAAAGTTCGCTGGCCGCAACAAGCGGCGCGCAGGACTGTGCGGGTTTCCGTCCGCCATCTGGAAGTATTCGATGATCTCGCGTTTGTCCCAGACGTGATTTCCGGTGGTCATTACGTCGATACCCAGATCGAAAAGTTCTTCCGCCAGCGGCGGCGTGATTCCAAATCCGGCCGCTGCATTCTCGCAGTTGGCGATGACCAGATCGACGGCGTGCTGCTTGCGCAGTTCGGGCAGACGGTCCTTTACGATCGTCCGCCCGGAGCGTCCAAAAATGTCACCGATAAAAAGAATTTTCAAAATAAGGTCTCGGTGCTTAGGTGTCAGTTCTCGGGCTGCGCTGCTAACCATCGAGCGAGTGCCCAACATTCGATGTTATCACGCTGAAAATCGCGCCGATCGAGCGCGCCGGCGACGGGTTACTGGCTACTCATCTCAACGGTCTTCAGAAAATCGTAATTCCCCGACGGGTTCAAAGTCGCGTTCCGCACCCGCCGCGTATGCACGAGCACGTTGTCGATGTACCACAGGTTGAGATACGGAACATCCTGTGCCAGAATCTGCTGAACTTCAGCGTACAGTCGCTTGCGGACATCCTGATCGGTCTGGCGTCGAGCCTCGTCGATCAAGCCATCGACCCGCGGATTGGAATAGAAACCGCGGTTCGCGCCGTGGGGCGGGAATCGGTTGGAGTGAAAGCATAACTCAAAGATATCCGGGTCTTGGTTGCCGCCGATCCAGCGCAACGGATAAACCTGGAAAGCGCCGCTGGTAACGTCGGCAAAAAATGTGGCGAACTCGAACGTGCGGATGTCGAGCGCAATGCCCACATCTCGCAACTGCTGCTGCAACACCGCCGCCAGGAGCCGGTTGGACTCCTCCGTAGACGTCTTCATCGTGAGGTGAAAGCGAACACCATCGCGAGTCCGATAGCCGGCGGCATCGAGCATCTGGCGAGCTTTCTCTGGATTGTGTGGGTAGGCCGCCACGTCCTGGTCATACGCCCAGCTTTGCGGCGGCAGCACACTCAGGGCCGGCTGCGCGAAGCCGCGCCAAATGTATTGCAGAAGAGGACCGCGGTCGATGGCATACGCGATCGCCTGGCGAACCCGCACATCCTGCAACGTCGCATCGCGCAGATTAAATGCGAGATAGGAAAGTACCGTGCCCGGCGCGCGCTCCACCTGTAAATTAGGCTCTCGCTCCAGCGCCACGATGGTGTCGGAAGTCAGCGCGTTGATTGCGGCGTCGGCGCTGCCCTTGCGCAACTCCAGCGCACGGGTTGTCGCATCAGGCACCACGGTGAAGCGCACGCGAGCAAGACGCGCTTTTGCTCCCCAGTAATTGTCGTTGCGCTCGACCACGACCTCCTTATCCTGCTGAGCGCTGACGAATTTAAAGGGCCCGGTTCCGATCGGCTGGCGCGTGATCTCGTCGAGCGATCCATAGGGCACTATCCCGCTCGCCCCCTCCGAAAGATTCCACAGCAAGGTGGCGTCGGGCTCCTTCAAATGAAATACGACGGTGAACGTGTCGGCCGCGTCGACCCGATCCACGAAACGGTACGCTGCCGACTTCGTACTGCGAATCCTCCCTTCGAGCAGGGAATCGAACGTCCACTTAACGTCGCGCGAAGTAAGCGGCTGCCCATCGTGAAAAGTTACGCCGCGATGCAGGTGGAAGACATAGGTCAGCGGATCCGGAATCTCCCAACGCTCCGCCAGTCCGGGCTGAACATTGAGGTGTTCGTCGCGCGTCAGCAACGCGTCGAAGAGGAGCTCGCCAAT